>Ga0315271_10002179_pt1 | contig 12218 bp, 11 predicted proteins | sample C3_top_MG_FD_204664 | JGI IMG/M metagenome (GOLD analysis project Ga0315271, IMG submission 204664) | Sediment microbial communities from Yellowstone Lake, YNP, Wyoming, USA - C3_top | ecosystem: Environmental > Aquatic > Freshwater > Lake > Sediment | place: USA: Wyoming | collected 2017-08-01
TCGCCCTCGTGCTCGCCGGAGCGCTCCAGTCGTTCTACTACATCGGCGGCCCGATCGCGGCGGCGATGGAACGCGAGCTCGTGCCCGCGGCGCACATGGGCCGCTGGATCGGGATCGCCAGGGTCGTGAAGATGCTCGTGAGCGCGACGCTCGTGCTGGTCGCGGGGGCCATCTGGGACGGGCTCGGGCCGGAGTACGTGTTCCTCGCGTTCGTCGCGATCGACCTCGGCATCCGGCTCCCGCTGCTCGCGAGCATGCCGGAGACGCTCGGCATCCGGTTCACGCCGCAGCCCGTCGCCCTCGCCGACTGAGCGAGCCGCTTAGGACCCGTCCGGCCGCCGGCGCCCGCGGTGTCATGCGCGTCCCGCTGTCTGCACACTTGCGCAAGTACGCAAGATTGACCTATGCTCCGGGTGCCCCCAGGACCCAGTGATGGAGATGTGACCTCGTGCGACCGCCGACCGACGCGAACCCGTTCGTCGGCGGCAGCGACCCCGGCGCCTCCCTCGCGGCGCTCGTCCTTCGGCCCCTCGACGGGCTTCCTGCCTGGAGCGAGGTGCTCGCCGTCGTGGCGCACCCGGACGACGAGTCCTTCGGGCTGGGTGCGCTTCTCTCCTCCTTCGTGGCCGCCGGTGCGCGGGTCTCCCTCCTGTGCATCACGCATGGCGAGGCGTCGACGCTCCACGGGGTTGAGGGCGACCTCGGGACAATCCGGGCTCGTGAGCTCTCCGACGCGGCGGCGGCCCTCGGCATCGCCCGGGTCCGCCTGGCCGCCTTCCCGGACGGGGGCCTGTCGGGTGTCGACCTCGAGGCCATCGTCGCCGAGATCGCCGACTTCGCGGGCGACGCCCAAACGGACGGGATCGTCGCGTTCGACCGCGACGGGGTCACGGGACATCCGGACCACCGCCGCGCGACGGAGGCGGCGATGGCGTTCGGGGCGAGGGTCGGCCTCCCGGTCCTCGGGTGGGCGCTGCCGCAGGCCGTGGCCTCGGCGCTCAACGCCGAGTTCGGCGCCGACTTCACCGGCTACGGCCGGTCCGCTCTCGACCTGCACGTCCCGGTCGACCGCGAGCGGCAGCGCTCGGCGATCGCCCTCCATCGGAGCCAGTCCCTGCCCGGGCAGGCGCTCTGGCGCCGCCTCGAGCTGACCGGGGCGCACGAGCACGCGAGGTGGCAGGACGAGGCACCGCCACGGGTGGGGCCGTCGCGCGCACGGGAGTCCCGCCCGGCCGCGACAACCCGTACCGCTGGCACCGCGACTGCCGCGACCGCGGCGAAGCAGCCGATCAGATGAGCAAGCGCCTGCCGACCCGGTACCACCCGGGCGCGCCGGCACGACGAGGTACTGCGCCATGGAGATGACCATCGACTTTCCTGGGGGAGCGCGCGTGGACGCCCACTTCGGCGGCTTCACCGTTCCCACCGACCAGCCGCCGTCCGGAGGCGGCGAGAGCTCCGCCCCGACGCCGTTCGCGACGTTCCTCTCGACCATTGGCACCTGCGCGGGCATCTACGTGCTCGGCTTCTGCCGGCAGCGCGGGATCCCGACGGAAGGGATCCGCCTCGTCCAGCGCATGCATACGGACCCGGCGACCCACCTGGTCAGCGACGTGCAGGTCACGATCGAGCTGCCTGCCGGGTTCCCGGACAAGTACGCCGACGCCGTCGTCCGCGCGGCCGAGCAGTGCGCCGTGAAGAAGCATTTCGAGAACCCGCCCGTCATCCGGGTCGGCAGCACCATCGCGAGCTGAGGCAACGGTGGCGGCGGGGCCGTCAACCCGGGCGCATGGCCACTGCCCACCTCGGCGAAGAGGTCGGTCACTACCGTGAGCACGCGGACGGCTGCACGTGGAGCCGCGGTCGAGGGGATCGCGCGCCGCCGCGCGCTACTGGCTTCGCTCCCCAAGGTGCACCTCGCCGAGGAGGAGCCGTACCTCGCGGTGCTGCAGCGCTCCCTCAATGACCCGACAAGGACGCGCTGGCGCGGAGCCTCGAGCACGCGAATGGCGGAGCCGCTTCTTGCCGCCTCGTGACAGGCGAGCTGTCATCGCCGCGCGCTACGCTCTGGGACGTGGACGACCGCCCTCTCCTCGACCGCGTGACTGAGCGCGCGAGCGACCCTGCGGCGCGCGCGCGGCTGCATGGCGACGTGCACGACGAGGTGGGTCGATTGCTCGCCGCGATGGAGTCCGACGGCTCCGAGACGTCGGCGGGGCTGCTCACCGACGAGGAGCTCCTCGAACGGATCGAGCGCTACGAAGCGCTCGTGGCCGATCTGGCGCCGTCGGCCGCGATCATCGCGGGCCTCGGTACCGCCGACGGCCCCGGCCTCCTTGCCGAGGTGGTCGAGCGACTGGCCGAGGTCACCGACACGCGAGCTGACGGCGGCTGGTCGTGCCTCCCCCGCTACCCGGCGCTCGCCGTCCTCTACGCCGCCGGCGCGAGCGCCGTCGCCCACGGCCGGTTCGACGGGGTGCGCGCCCTGGTCGATGGCCCGGTCCTCGAGGAGCGCGGCACCCGGCAACGGACGACGGCCGTTCTCGCCCCTGCGGCCGTGATGGGGAGCCAGATCGCGAGCCGGCTGCCGGGCCTCGAGCGCCACGAGACGCCGACGAGCGACCGCCTGTTCGAGGTGGTCCGGCCGTGGCTCGCCAAGGCGGTCCCGTCCGACCGTCGCTTCGAGCGCGCCTTCGACGAGTGGGAGTTCCTGCTCGGTCTCGTCCACGTCGATGCCGAGTCACGTTGGGCACCGATTGGGCGCTGGGCGTGGAAGGGGGGCGGCGACCTCGATCCCGGCAGCCGGCTCGGCGCGTCCGTGGAGTCCCTCGGGGCCGATGCCCCCGTCCTGGCAGCGGGGCTCTTCGGCGGCTCGACGCAGCGGTTCGCGGACGCACGGCAGGCGCTGGCCGCGTTCGCCGCCGCAACGGGGCTTCGCTGGTGATACACCGCGACCTCCCGATCTCGGGCGTCCGGGTGGACGCGGCGCGGCTCCTGCGGCCGACCGGCGACGAGCTCCGTCGCTGGGCTGCCACGCGGCGGATCTTCGTGAGCAGCGTGATGGACCTCCGCGACGAACGCCGGGCCACCATCGACGGGATCGGGGACACGGGGGCCGAGGCGGTCGCATGGGAGCTCATCACCCCTCGGCCGGTTGCCCCCGAGGAGGCGTGGCTCGATGGCGTCGCGACGTCGGACTCCATCGTTCTGCTGCTCGGCACCGCCTACGGTCGACGTCGGGCAACGGGCTTCTCCGCGACGCATGCCGAGTTCAACCGAGCGGAGGAGCTGGGGCTTCATCGCTGGGTCTTCGTCGACGCTCGCGTCGACCCGGGCACGCGCGACGGGTACCTGCAGACCTGGATGGCCGAACTTGGCGAGCGCTACAGCTACGCGACGTTCCGGGATGAGGCCGACCTGCGGGCAGGGGTCTCGAGGGCCATCGCCGACCTCGCCCGCTACCGCCTGTACACATGGCACAAGGTCGGCGACCTCGTGATCCGCGCCGACGAGACCAACCTGGTCGCGCCGCGCGGCGGCTGGTCAGCGGAGCATGGCTCGCTCCAGGCCACGGGCCGGATCAGCGACCCGGCGATCCGTGCGACCCTCGCCGAGCTCCACCGCGGCGGCCGGCAGGTGCCGCTCGTGGTCGACGGGCAGCTCTTCGAGGCGACGCTCGTCGAGCTCGAGGAGCGCGCCGTGCGCGGCGACGCGGGCTACCGCGCGGCCTACCGCCTGGGCCCGGCGACGGCAACGGACGCGCTCCTCTCGATGACGCTGTCGGAGGGCGGCCGAGAGTGGCGTCCGGACGATCTGGTCGACCTGACGGTCCGCGAGATCGTGGGCCTCGACGCGCCCGAGCGCCCGCGAATGCTGTCGCCCCACGCCGCGATCGACTGGCGCGGCCTCGTCGCCAAGGCGGGACGGATCCCCGAGCTCGTCGAGGTCCTCGCGGAGCTCGTCCTCGGGGAAGCGCTCCTCGCGAACGGGGCGCTTAGCCGAGTCACGCGGATCGAGGCGCGCCTCGTAGGGCCACCGCCCGGCCTGATCGTCCGGGTGGAGGGAGCCGTCTCACCGGGCCAGGGCTTGCCGTCCCGCCCCGTTGTCGTCTCCGGGCGGGTCGGGCTGTAGGCCTGGCTGGTCACTTCAAACCCATTCCCACACCCGGCGTCGGCACGGCGCGGCCACGGCCGTTCGCACCGCCTCCCCGGCACCTCCTGTTCTGTCCTGCGGTCCGGACGGCCCTCGCGATTGGGCAGCCCGTCGACGAGGCCGATCTCTGGTCAGCGAGGCTGAGGCCGCCCGGTCGCCCCAAGAAGGTGAAGAACGGCCGATCGCAACGTGCCGCATGGTCGCGGTGGTGGTTCACGGTTCGCCCAACTTCGCTGCAGCATGTCCCCTGAGTCCGAGGCGATGGGCCGCATGACGATGGCTCCGGTCGGGCAGACGCAGTGGAGCCTCCGATGGGCAAGAACCCAGACACGCTGAGCGTAAAGCAGGTGGCCACGCTCGAGTGGATCCGGAACGGCTGTCCGGCCGTGGACGCCAGTCGCCGGATCAGTGCCAGCTCCCTACATCGGCGGAAGCTCGTCGTCGTGAAAGGTCGCGGGACCACGTGGAAGGCATCGATCACCAAGGCCGGCACGGCATGGCTGGAGCAACACCCAACGCCGAACGCTGAGGTGTCCGAGAGCGACCCAGGCGACCTGTTCGCGCGCGTGGAGTCAGCCGGCGGTCATCTGGCCATCGGCGCGGACCCGGCGGTCAAGGCGGCCTACCAGGACCTCATCCGCCAGAGCCACCTCTCGCCGGCCCGGCCCAAAGGCTGGCGCCTCGAGATGACGGGAAGCGGGTACGGGAGCGGCGGGCCGCAGAAGATTGCGCTGGTCCGGTACTGGGAGGACTTCGTCGACTTGGTTCCGGTGCCGGTGCCGGACCACGTTGCCCGCTACCACCCACTGGTCAAGGCCTTCCTCGCCGATCGGGACTGGCAAATGGTGACGAGGGACCATGTCTCCCGGGCGGCCCGCATCCTGCAGGCCGTCGTCGACGAGGCTCTCCGGCGCGGATTCGGCATTGTCGCGACCGAGCAGGCGAAGCAGGGGCTGGACTCGTATCGGGCGAGCGAGGTCGGCCGGGGGCAGCTGGTCCTCCGCGCCCCCGGCGGGATGTGCGCGATCCGCGTGCGCGAGCTCGCCGGGCCGGGCGGGAAGCCGCTACAGCGCTACTACGGCCCCCGGCGATCCGGCCAGCCCCAGTGGCTCGAGCGACGTGACACCGAGTTCGTCGGCACGGGTGACCTCGAGCTGATCGCCGAAGGGCCCGGCATCGGCTTCAACGCGTACCGCGTCCGGGACTCCAGCACGATGACGCTCGACGAGCGGCTGCCGCGCGTGTTCCGGCGGATCGATATGCAACGCCTCGAGTCAGAGTGGCGAGAGCAGGAGCGCGAACGCGAGGCCGCCGAGCGCCTTCGTCGGTGGGAGGCCGCGATGGCCATGGCGAAGGTCGCGTACGAGGAGCAGTCCCGCTGCGACGCCTTCGTCGAGACCTCTCGCGACTGGCGTGCCATACGGCGACATCGTGAGTTCCTCGCCTGCGCGAGGGAGGCAGCGGCCTCCCTCGATGGGATGGCGCACGATGACCTTGTCGCGCACCTCGACTTCGCGGAGCGCAGGCTGGACGAGATGGACCCGATCGCCAACCCGACCGTGATCCTGCCGCGTATCCCCGCCCCGAAGCCTGACGATCTCAAGCCGTTCCTCGACGGCTGGAGTCCGCATGGGCCCGATGGCTTCCACCGGTAGCGGCCAGTCCGTGAAGCCTGCCGTGCCAGTAGGCGACCTTGGCTTCGCGCGAACCTGGCCCAGGGTCGACGCCGCCTTCACCCGGAAGCCGACCACCCGCTCCGTGCCGCCCGCGCGCAGGGCGTCCGCGTCTCGATGCAGTCGCCATCCGCGAGCGCCGACATGACGAGCGTCAGGAGCTTGTCGCCTCGGTTGGCCTAGCCAGGTTGGTCGCCAAGGTTCAAGAATCGCTCGACCACCTGCTTCAGGCCTTCATCGCACAACCCGCGGACGCGCTGGATCGAGTGCGCCTGCCGCCCGGCGGAGTACGCCTTCGGCGACGATGATGGCCCCGCCTCGTCTCCGCTCGCGGGCATCCAGGTGAAGTTGGATGCGCGACGCTGATTTCCGCGGCCTCATGCTCGCCGTAACAGCAACGGGTGAGGCTGATGGAGATCGGCAGGAGGCGGAACCGGTCCGGCAGGAGGTGGACCTCGAGGCGGTCAACCGCCCGTCGGCCCACAGGATCCCGAGCTACTCGGAGGCGCGCTTCCGGTACCACGCGACTGACAGGCCCCCGCCGATCCTGCCGCCTGGCCGCTCATGGGTCGAGCCGAACGAACATGGCGGTTGAGCACTGCACTCAGCGCCATCTCGCTAGGACGCACCGAACGAACCACGCGAATGCCAGTCAGTGCCGGTCGTGTCCACTGCGAGCCCGGCCGTCGAGAGGCGCTGTGCGAGTTCTTGACGTCGCTCGGTCGAGTTGTCGAGGCGGAGCACATGGCGGCCGCCGATGTCGGAGAAGGGGCGACACCTTCCGAGTTCTACGAGCACGGTGCGATTCTCATCCCACGCCATCGCCATACCCGCCTCGAAGAGAACGTTGGGGCGCGCCTGGGGTGTGAGCTCTGTCTCGTGCTGCGGGTCGCCGGGCCTGAGCGTCCCCTACAGCGAGGTCTTCCTCGACACGGCCCGGTGCGCGATGCGATCGCGCTCCTGGCTCCGGGTCCCGGAGGGCGCGCAGTAGGGGTGTGGTTCCACTAGGTGCACAGCACCGGCCGGGGAGGCGCCAGCGGCGCTCCCCGGCCTGACCATCTCACGCCCCTTGTGACAGGAGTCGTCACAGATGTCACAAACAGCATCGGCGAACCCGTTCCGGCCCGGCAGCGGGATCTTCCCGCCGCTGCTGACTGGCCGTGAGCCGGAGACCACGATGCTCGAGGCGCGCGTCGCGCGGACCCGCGAGGGCCACCCGCAGCACACCGCGTTGCTGGGCGAGTGGGCGATCGGCAAGACGACGCTGCTCATGCACTGGCGTCGACGCTTGGAGGAAGCCGGCGACCGAGTCGTGCTGACGATGGCGTACCCGCAGTCGAGCGACGACTTCTTCGCGCGGCTGGCAGGGTCTCTCGAGAGCGCGTCCGGTGGCGGCTGGGGCACGAAGGTCGACCTCGAGATCGGCCTTGATGTTGGGGTTGCCGATGCGCGCCTCCGCAAGCCTGGCCGCGCCGTGGAGAAGGAGCTCCGCGCCACCCTTCGCCGGGCGGCACAGCTGGGCAAGGGGCACACGCTGGTCGTCATGGTCGATGACATCGATCTCGTTGCCGCGCCCGGCGACGTCCTGCTGCAGCTCCGGGCGATCGCGCTCGAGCTGTACGCCGCAGAGGTCGCGGTCGCCTTCGTCGTGGCCGCCTCGCGCGGCCTCTTCGGCTCGATCCGTGACGCCCACGAGCCCCTCGTACGCTTCTTCGAGCCAATATCGCTCGGCCCGCTGCGCGAAGTCGCAGCCGCGGATGCGATCACGATGCCGCTCGCGGAGACAGGCGTCGCGTTCGAAGAGGATGTCGTCGCCGAGATCGTCGAGCTGTCCGGCGGGCGTCCCTACTACCTGCAGAAGCTCGCCTACTACGCGTTCGACGCCGCCGAAGGCGGGCGGGTCGGCCAGGCCGAGCTGCGGGTGGCATTCGAGCGAGCCTTCGCGTCGGTCAGCCAGGAGATCTTCGCCGCGCGCTGGTCGGCGATGTCACCGGCGGAGCGGCGTGTCGTGAGCGTCGTGGCCTCGGCGCACGACGCGCGCTCGTCCGGTGAGATCGAGGGGGAGGCCGAGCGCCTGGGAGTCTCGCCGCCCGCCACGCGGCAGTCGCTCCGACGGCTCACCGCCCGCGGGCACGTCGATCGCCTCGCCAGCGGCCAGCGAGGGCGCTACGCGGTCGGCGATCCGCTGTTCAGGCGATACCTTGAGCTCCGAGCGTGCGACGGGTAGCTCGGCCTCGGGGCCGGCAACGGCGAGGGCCCTCCGCCCGAAGGACGGCGCCCACCGCTGCCCGGCCGCCGGTCCCGACCCAGCGCCCTCCGGCACGATACGCGCGTCCGCGGCAAGCACGGCCGCCCGGCCGCCCGCCTGAGCACAACATGGTCGTTCTGGCGCTTGCGAGGCTCGTCCGGGAGGCGATCGAGGCCGACGACTCCGAGGATTCGGGGCGGGAATCGCCGCGGCGTAGAATGGCGGGCCAGACCCCAGAACCCGGGGTCAAGGCGAGGCTCTCCCGTGCGTCAGAATCCGCCGCGTAGGCTTCCATCCTCGCTGGACGATCTCCGCGGCCTGCGGGCCGCGCGATGGGTCCGCGAGTCGACCGAAGGGCAGTACGACCGCTACGGCCCGGAATCCCAGCACGAGCAGATGGACCGGTTCGTCGAGCGATACGGGCTGGTCGACTCCGGCATCGTCTACTCGGTTGCGCACAGCGGCCGCACGGTCTGGCGCTCGAGCACCATGGCCGACATGCTGGCGGCAGCAAGCGCCGGCTCGTTCGACGTCCTCCTGACCGGCTACTTCGACCGGTGGCAGCGGAACCTGCGCCGCACCCTCGAGCTCGTCGAGGACCGCCTGCACCCGTCGGGCGTCGCGTGGGTGATGTGCGACCGGCGGCTCATGAGCTCAGACCCGCGCGACTGGGACCAGATGGTCACCGAGGCGCACGAGGCCGAGCGGTACAGCCGCCGCCTCGGCGAGCGCATCACCGACGGCTACGCGGCGAAGTTCCGGCGCCTCGCCGACCCGGGCGGGTGGGCGCCGCTCGGCTTCATTCGCGTCCCGCCAACCCACGTCCTATCGGTCGACCCGGAGACGATCGGACAGGTGGTCCGGATCTTCGAGCGATACGCAGTCGGGACGATGTCGATCGAGGAGGTCGCCGACGAGGCCGGCCTCAACGACCGCCGGGTCGCGGAGATGCTCAAGAACCCGGTCTACAACGGCTGGGTCGGGCGGAAGGGCGAGCGGGTGCCAGCGCCGTGGCGGGCGGGCCCGCCCGTGTCGGACGCGCTGTGGGAGCGGGTGGCCGAGCTGCGCGCGAGCCGGGCCCGCCACGGCGGCAGCCGTCCCCCGGTCCGGGTCGACCTGCTCCGCGGACTCCTGTACTGCGTCTGCGGCCAGCGGATCCGGACCGACGGCACCATGGGGACGCCGCCCCGGCAGCGGAAGCTCCATCCCCGCCACGACCAGTGCGCCGAGTGGGGCCCCAAGGCCAGCCACTCCTCGGGCGTCTACGAGCCCTGGATCGTCGGGCAGGTCACCGGCATCCGGGTGGACGACCCGACCGTCGAGCGCATCGTGAGCGTCCTCTCGACGCCCCGGGCCCGGCCGGTCGAGGTCAACGTGGCGCGGCTCGAGCGGATGCGGCGCGAGCTCGCGCTCGACCACGCGGCCGGCCGCATCGACGACAAGGCCTATCTGGCGCAGATGGCCGTGCTCCGCGAGGAGGCGTCGAGGGCAGGCTCCTCGGACCGACCGGCCGCGTCCGTCGCCCCCGAGCGGGTGGTCGCGAAACTTCGGGCGCTGCCCAAGACGTGGGCCGAGGCGACGCCGGCCGGCAGGGCGGACCTCCTGCACTCGATCTACGAGCGGATCGTGGTCCGCGGCGCGGACTTCGTGAGCGTCAGGCTCACGCCCGAGGCGTACGCGCTCGGACTCGCGCTGGCGCTGCCCGAGCGCGTGCAGCCAGCAGAAAAGTGGGTACTGGCGCGCCCGACAGGATTCGAACCTGCGACCTTCGGCTCCGGAGGCCGACGCTCTATCCGCTGAGCTACAGGCGCGCGTTCGCGATTCGTGATCGCGGGACGCAAGGATAGCAGCCCGAGCGAGCACCGCCGAACGGGCCGTCGGCGGAAACCGACAGGTGCGCCCGGTCGTATTGACCCCCACGACGACACCCCCGCGTCCCCCCGTCGTCGCCAAGGAGGACCACCCATGTCTGCACGCCTCCGCCGCTTCGCTCCCGCCATCGCCGGCGCCGCCATCGCCGTCGTCCTGGCCAGCAGCGCGGCAACCGCCGATTCGGGCAACAAGCTCCTCGACGCGTCCATGACCGGCATCCCGACCGGCGGGCTTGCGCTCGACGGCATCGCGGGCGGTGGGATCCCGTGGATGCTCGACCGCGGCGACGCCCGCCTCTTCGCCGACGGTCGCCTCCAGGTCTCGGTTCGCCACCTCGTGCTCGCCGCGGGCGCGAACGCCGGCAAGAACCCGGTGCCGACCGGCCGAGCGATCGTCGTCTGCGCGGGCGCCGATCCCATCCTGACCGACACGGTCCCGTACTCGCCCGAGGGCAACGCGATGGTCGAGACCACGGTGTCGCTCCCGTCCCCGTGTCTCGCCCCGGTCGTGTTCTTCGCCGGGCAGACCGGCGCCGGGCCGCGCTGGTTCGCCGTCACGGGCGGCTGATCGCCGCCTTGGTTCTGTGGCGCCGCGTGGCGCCGGCCCCGGGTTCCCTTCCCGGCTCGAGGTCGGCGCCGCCCGGCGCCTTCTCATGTCCTCCGCCGAGCCCGCCCAGGACGCGAGGCGCCCGGGGAGGCGATAACCCGGACGCGCGCCTGCTGCTACCCGCGGACCTGGGACCGGCTACGGCTAGCCGTTCGCCTTGACGAGCGCGCTCACGACCGGCGTCAGGTCGGTCGTCTGGGTCGCGAGCGTGATGAACACGAGGTCGCCCTTGCGGAAGACCGCCACGGATCCGCCGCCCATGGACCCGAACGCGACCGACACGCCACCCACGAGCTTGCTCGGGTAGTCGGCCTCGCTGCCCATCGCGAGATCGGTGATGACCTGCCTGTAGACCTCGTCGCTCAGCGTTCCACGCGGGAACGCGACGACCATCAGGTACGCCGCGACCGTGCCGCCCTGCTGGACCGACTTGACGGTGACGTTCACCGCCTTGGCATACGCGCCGAGATCCTTCTGGATCCCAGCCTGGATGGCGTCCGCCTTGGTGGCCGCCAGATCGGCGAAGCTGTAGGGCTGGGCGATCGCGATGCCGAGGAGCTGGCCGCCCTCGCTGCTGCCGGGGGCGGCCGACGATGCGCTGCCGGAGGCCGACGGGGCGCCCAACGCGGGCGCCGCGGCCGACGCGGTGGCGGACGGGGAGGTGCCGCCGCACGCGGCGAGGACGGCGGTGAGCATGATCAGGCCGGCGGCGAGGCGGCGGCTCACGAGCGAGCGGTGCATGCAGAGCTCCAAGCAAGGCGCCGCGGTGGTCGGTGGCGCCGGTCGTGCGCTTCGGGCGGGGTGGGACCGGGCCCGAATGGATGGACGATGCAGGTACGCGCGGACCGGGTCCGCGGTTCCGGGCGACAGTGTGCCCTTAAACGCCCGAGGCGGCCCCGGAGGGCCGCCTCGGTAGCTGTCCCGGTGAAGGTGTCCGCCTAAACGGACCTTCTGCCACGCTCCAAGATCATCTATCGCGTCGGCTTAACCGACTACCCTAACCCAACCTACCCATGATCTCGGTGCTGGGGCAGCGCTCGCTGACTGACAGCGATCTATATCCTAGCGATCTGCTTTGGATTAGGGAAGGGATTTAGTGTTGGGTTCGGTAAAAAAGCCTTAACCGACACCAACCTGCAACCTTGTGCAGGAAAGCGCAAGCGGCCCCCGAGTGATGCCTTACGCCTCGTCCTCGATGGTGACCGAGGTCATCGCGATGGGGGCATCCGGCATGTCGCGCGGGTTGCGCGGCGCCGCGGCGATGGCGTCCACCACGTCGAGGCCCTTCGTGACCAGGCCGAAGATCGTGTAGTTCTTGGGCAGGCGGTAGTCCGCATGCATGATGAAGAACTGCGAGCCGTTGGTGTTCGGGCCGGCGTTCGCCATCGCGAGCGTGCCACGGGTGTACTCGCCCTTGAAGGGCTCGTCCTCGAACTTGTAGCCGGGGCCACCGGTGCCGACGCGGCCCTTGTCGAGCGAGGCCTTCTTGCCGAACTGACCGTCGCCGCCCTGGATCATGAAGCCCGGGATGACGCGGTGGAAGATGGCGTCGTCGTAGAAGCCCTGCTTGGCGAGCTTCACGAAGTTGGCGGCCGCCTTGGGCGAGCTCTCGGTGAACAGGTCGGCCTCGATGGTGCCGAGCTCGGTGACGATGACGGCGCGGGTCA
>Ga0315271_10002180_pt1 | contig 12217 bp, 11 predicted proteins | sample C3_top_MG_FD_204664 | JGI IMG/M metagenome (GOLD analysis project Ga0315271, IMG submission 204664) | Sediment microbial communities from Yellowstone Lake, YNP, Wyoming, USA - C3_top | ecosystem: Environmental > Aquatic > Freshwater > Lake > Sediment | place: USA: Wyoming | collected 2017-08-01
ACGGCGGCTCCGCCCGCCCGCAGGGCGCGGACGCAGTCACGCACGCGGGGGTGAGGACTACATAGGGCCCTCACCCCCGCCGTCGTTGGGGGTCGCCGTAAACTGGCGTGCACGCGCACTCCACTCCCGAACACATCAGATCCAACGAGCGGAAGGGGCCACGACATGGCAGACCCGAGGCAGAAGCCTATCGCCGAGCTCATCGAACCACTGCGCGTCACCCCGGGGCGAAGGGTGACCCTGGAGAAGCACTTCGATCCCGGCTACAAGGCCGGGTTCCTGGACAAGGACGAGGGCACCGAGCTTCTGGCGCACGGCGTCGAACTCCTCAGCGAGTACCAGGAGCGGCTGGCGGCGCAGGACACGCACGGCGTGGTCGTCGTGCTGCAGGCGCTGGACGCCGCCGGCAAGGACGGCACCATCCGCCACGTCATGAGCGGCGTGAACCCGCAGGGCGTCTCCGTGCACTCCTACAAGGCGCCCTCTCCCCTGGAGCTCGACCACGACTACCTGTGGCGCTTCGCCGGCAACCTGCCTCGCCGTGGCGAGATCGGCATCTTCAACCGCTCCTACTACGAGGAGCTCCTCGTGGTGCGCGTGCACCCCGAGATCCTCCAGCACGAGCAGCTGCCCCGGCAGGCGCGCGGGCGGGACGTCTGGAAGAAGCGCTACCGCGACATCAACGCCTGGGAGCAGTACCTCACCGACAACGGCTTCACCGTCGTGAAGCTGTTCCTGAACCTCTCGAAGGAGGAGCAGCGCGCCCGCTTCCTGCGACGCATCGACCTGCCCGACCACAACTGGAAGTTCTCGGCGGCGGACGTCAAGGAGCGCAGCTACTGGGACGACTACCAGAGGGCCTTCTCCGCGATGCTCTCGGCGACGAGCACCGAGTGGGCGCCCTGGTACGTCATCCCCGCCGACCACAAGTGGTTCGCGCGGCTCTGCGCCTCGGCGATCATCGCCAACGCGCTGATCAAGATCGATCCCAGGTTCCCCAAGGTCGCGCCTGAGGCGCACGACGCGCTCATGGAGACCAAGGGGCTGCTGGAGGCCGAAGCCCCCGACGGCGCGGCCCCCGACCCGTTCGCGGCCGAAGAGCTCGCGAAGGCGGCCAAGGCCGACGGCAAGGGCGGCAAGAAGGGCAAGAAGAAGTCCGGTAAGAAGGCCAAGAAATCGAAGTGATCCGGCGGCGACGCCGGCGAGGGGGCAGCGATGGCAACGACTGACAAGGCAGCGGCCGCGACGGCGGGGACGGCCGAGCGCTGGTACGCGCTCTCGGCCGACGACGTCGCCGCCAGGCTCGGCGTCGATCCGGCTGACGGCCTCTCCGCGGCGAAGGCCGCCGAGCTGCTGCAGAAGAACGGGCCCAACGCCCTTCCGGCCGAGAAACCGACGCCGGCGTGGCGTCGGTTCCTCGGCCAGTACCGCAGCTACATGCAGATCCTGCTGCTCATCGCCGGTGTCGCGTCGCTCGCCATCGGCCAGTGGAGCACGGGCGCCGTGCTGATCCTGCTGACCGTGTTCAACGCCGTCGTCGGTCTCCGTCAGGCGGGCAAGGCCGAGAGCGCGATGAACGCCCTGAAATCGCTGACGAAGCAGACGGCGCGGGTGCGCCGCGACGGTGCCGAGTCGGCGCTCCCGGCCGAGCAGGTCGTCCTCGGAGACGTCGTCCTGATCAGCGCCGGCGACTACGTGGCCGCCGACGGCAGGATCGTCCAGGCGAGCTCGCTCACCATCGACGAGTCCGAGCTCACGGGAGAGAGCACGCCGGCGTCAAAGGGGGCGGACGCGCTCGCCGACGCGGAGCTGGGTGTCGGCGACCGGACCAACATGGCGTTCATGAACACGCCCGTTACTCACGGCAGCGGCATGATGATCGTGACGGCGACGGGCGCCGACGCCGAGGTCGGCAAGATCGCCGGCATGCTGGCGACGACCGGTGAGGAACAGACGCCGCTGATGAAGCAGCTGAACACCATGACGCTGTGGATCGGCGCGGCCGCGCTGGGGACGATGGTCGTCATGTTCGTGCTGGGCCTCTCCAGAGGCGAGTCGGCCGAGACGCTCTTCATCACGGCGATCGCCTTGGCGATCGCGGCCATCCCCACGGCGCTGCCGACCGTCCTGCAGGTGATTCTTTCCGCCGGCGCCAAGGCGCTGGCCGCGGAGAAGGCCATCGTCAAGAGCCTCATGTCGGTGGAGACGCTCGGCTCGACCTCGGCGATCAACTCGGACAAGACCGGCACGCTGACCATGAACCAGATGACCGCCGTCGAGGTGCTCGACCCCGTCGACCGCTACACGATCTCCGGGATCGGCTACGGCCTCGAGGGCAAGGTCCACCACGCGGTCGGCGACTCCGCCGCGATCGACGACGCCGTCCTCCCCTACATCATCGCCTGCGACGCCAAGCTCGTGAACGGCAAGGTCGTCGGCGACCCCACCGAAGGCGCGCTGCTGGTCCTCGGCCATAAGGCGGGGCTGGACATCGACGCGAGCCGGGAGCGGTTCCCGCGGCTGGCCACCCTCCCGTTCGACCCCGGCTACAAGCTGATGGCGACCTTCAACTCGACCACCGACGCGTCGGGCAAGAGCGTCGTGCGCTGCTTCGTGAAGGGAGCAGCCCCCGCCGTGCTCGACCGCACGACGAGCGCTCTCGCCGGCGGTGAGACCGTGCCGTGGGACGACGCTCTCAAGCAGAGAGCGGAGGACGCCGTCACCCGCATGGAGGGCGAGGGACACCGCGTGATGGCGGCGGCCTTCCGCGACCTCGACCCCGCCGCCTTCGATGCAGAAGGCGATCTGCTGGGCTACGTCACCGAGCTCGAGATGACGTCGCTCGTCGCCATGGTCGATCCGCCGCGCGACGAGTCCAAGTTGGCCGTCCGGGACGCCCAGGCAGCCCACATCAGGGTGCGTATGGTGACCGGAGACGACGTCACCACGGGGGCCGCCATCGCCGCGCAGCTCGGCATCCCCGGCGAGGCGATGCTGGGCACGGACTTCGCGGCGCTCAGCGAAGACGAGCGCCTGGCGCGCATCGACGACATCGGCGTTGTCGGACGCGTGGCGCCGGAGCACAAGGTGCTCCTGGTCGAGACGCTCAGGAAGAAGGGCCACGTCGTCGCCATGACCGGCGACGGCGTCAACGACGCTCCGGCGATCAAGGCGGCCGACATCGGCATCGCCATGGGCACCGGCACCTCGGTGGCCAAGAACGCCGGCAACATGATCCTCTCGGACGACAACTTCGCCACGATCGTGCGCGCGGTCGAGATGGGTCGCAAGGTCTACGACAACCTGAACAAGTTCATCCGCTTCGTGATCCTCGAGCTCGTCGCCTACATCATCACGTTCCTCGGGGCCAGCATCCTCAACATCGCCGCCGGGCAGCCGTTCTCGCCTTCCGAGATCCTCTACATCAACTTCCTGGTCAACGCGCCGCTCGGCGTCGCGCTCGGCATGGACGCGGAGGCGCCGGGACTGATGGGCCTCAAGCCGCGACCCCGCGACGCGTCGATCATGACCAAGGGCCTGCTGACCACCGCCGGCCTCGTGGGCCTGTTCATGGCCGTGTGCACGCTGGCGCTGATCAGTTACGGCACGTCTCAGTACGACAGCGTCGCCGTCGGCACCTCGATGGCGGTGACGACGTTCTCGCTGATGCTCATCGCAGGCGCCTTCCAGGCGCGCAGCGTGACGGCCACGGTGTTCACCGCCGAGACGTTCGACAACCGGCAGCTCAACTGGACGGCGCTGGCGGAGCTCGTACTCGCCGTCCTGATCACGCAGATGGACGTTCTGCGCACCGTGTTCGGGACCGTGCAGTTGTCGCTCACGCAATGGGCGCTGGCCGTGGTTCCGGCCGTGGCTCTCTTCTTCCTCTGGGAGCTCGGCAAGCTGGTGGCGCGGCGCGGAGCACTGCCCGCGGAGCAGGCCGTGCCCGCGGAGGAGACCGCCGGCTGAGACCGAGACGACGCGAAGGCGCCCCGGCCGGCCCCGCTCCAGCGTCGGGAGCGGGGCCGGCCGTCAGCACGCCGGATGCTCGTTGCGCCGGGCCTGCACGGCCGCCTCGACGCGGTCACTACTGTGCCCGGCTCCGACAAGCCGCACGTCGCTCACGGATGACACGCTTGACGGTTCGGCCACTCCTTGGTGCGCCTGCTTCGCTGCTTCATCTGAGATACTGGCCCACATGACCCCCGATGCCGCCCCGAAAACGAAGGAATCGCGCGTCGTCGGCGAGGCGCGCTGGCCCATGGCCATCGCGGTCGTCGCCGTTATGGCGATGACGCTGCTGCTCCCGCACACCCTGGTCGCGCGCCCGCGCTGGGGGGTGCCGCTCATCGAGGGTCTCCTCCTCATCGCGGTGATCATCGCGGACCCGGGCAAGATCGACCTGATCTCCAAACGCGCGCGCGGCCTCTCGATCACGCTCATCGCGCTGCTGGTCGCCACCACGCTCTGGTGCACGACGCAGCTCATCATCGAGCTCATCCAGGGCGGGCCGGCCACTCAGTCCGGCGGGGCGCTGCTTGCGGCCGGGGGCATCGTGTGGCTGTCCAACTGCCTCTCGTTCGGGTTGCTCTACTGGGAGCTGGACAGCGGCGGCCCGGCGATGCGGGCTCACGGTCTGCCCGCTCACCCTGATTTCGCCTTCCCCCAGCAACTCGACCCGGAGCTGGCGCCGGAGCACTGGCGGCCGCGCTTCGTCGACTACATGTACCTCGGCTTCACGTCGGCCACGGCCTTCAGCCCTACCGACGCCATGCCGCTGCGCGCCTGGAACAAGCTTGCCATGATGGCCCAGTCCGCCATCTCGCTGGTCCTGCTGGGCCTCGTCATCGCGCGCGCGGTCAACGTGCTGCGCTGACTGGCGCTGTGGCCGGGCGCGGCGGCGCGATCGGCGTCGCCGCCACGCAAGCCGAGGGCCCAGCGCTCGACCTGCTTGCGGCGCGCGGAAGTCATCCCCTCGCGCCCCTCGGGCGGACCATGCGGGTCAGCCGAAGCGCTCAAGCAGCACCCCGTGCCGCAACCCGCGATCGCTGACCGTCAGCGCGTCCCGGCCCAGCCTGTCCATGACCGTGTGCACGACGCACGCGCCGGCGAGGATGACGTCCGCGCGTTTGGGCTGGAGGCCGACGATCTTCCGGCGAGCAGCAACGTCGCGCGTGCGCAGAAGCTCGATCTGGCGCTCGACCTCGGCCCGGCTCAGCACCGCGCCCTGCACCGCGTCGGGGTCGTACTGCGCGAGCCCGAGCATGACCGCCGTCATGTTGGTGATCGCGCCGCCCATACCGACCAGCGCATCCGGAGACGGCGCGTCGTCGAGCCGGTCGAACTCGCCGGAGATGGCGGCAAGCGCCTGGTCCAGCGCCTCCCGCGAGAGGACACCGGCCAGCCCGTACTGCGCGGTGAGGCGCACGGCGCCGATGTCCAGGCTGAACTGCTCGTCCACGGTGTCGCCGCGGCCGAAGGTGAACTGCGTGCTGCCGCCGCCGGTGTCGAAGACGACCAGGCTGCCGGCGGCGGCCCCCAGGCCGGCCTTCACCGCAAGATAGGCAAGCCGGCCTTCCTCCGGTCCGGGGATCACCTCGATGGTCACGCCGCAGCGCTCGCGGACTGCAGCGACGAACACGTCGCTGTTGACGGCGCTGCGCACGCCCATGGTCCCCACGGCGACCAGGCCCGCGGCGTCGTGCCCCCGCGCTTCTTCGGCCATGCCGGCGATCGCCTCCGCCGTGCGCTCGATCGCCGCCGGCGCGATGTCGCCGGTCTCGGCGATGCCCTCGCCGAGGCGCGTCACCTCGGCGCGGTCGACGATGGTGCTCCACGAGCCGTCCTCGTGGCGCTCGCCGACGTGGAACTTGACCGAGTTGGTGCCTACGTCGATGACCGCGTAGACCCCGGGACCGGCCACCTCAGCCCTCCACGCCGGCAGCGGCCCTGAGCCACCGCGGGTAGCTGGTGTTCTCGCGGCCGGCAAGACCGAGCTCCCGGACCGTCGCCGCTACCCGCTGCGCGTCCTCAGACTCCAGCGCGAGCGTCCGGACCGGCCGGCCCTCGGCCACGACGTCCGTCACTTCGGTCATGCAACCACCGAGCGTGTAGTGCAGCCGGCGCTTGTGGACCGTGACGGCGTGCACGCCGCGCTCCGGAGCAGCGAGCACGGCGAGGAACTCGTCGAGCGAGTACGCATTCGCGTCCGCGGGCGGCGCGCTCACGTGCAGCGCGGCGCAGACCCTCTCGGCCTCGCCGTGCGGCAGCGGGAACGTCTCCTTCATGGCCGGCCGCCACTGCTCCAGGCCAGCCTCGTCAACGTGCTCGAGCAGCTTGACGTCCATCAGCCCGGCGCGGATCTTGACGGCGGCGTCCGCGCCGGGCGAGACCAGGTAGATCTCGTCGCTCTCCTGCGTGAGCTCCGGCTCGAGGGCGGCGACGGCTGCGTCGGCCGCCCCGAACTCCGTGCCGAACGTGCGCCATTCCCAGCGCGGGACGATGATCGCCATGACGCGCGCCTACTCGGCCGGGGATGGCTTGAGATTGGCCGAGAAGAACTCCAGGGCCTTCTTCGTCTTGGTCTGCTGCTCGCCGTGACGGTCGACCCCGCGCTCCACCAGGTAGTGGCGCACGTTCGTGTAGACCTCGATGAGGTCGGACGGAGTGCACTTGGTGGAGAGCTCGAAGATGCGGCTGCCGTCCGGGTAGAGCCACAGCTCGGCGACCAGCTTGTGGGCGAGCTCGGGCGGCACGAATCGCACCTTCACCACGAAGATCGGCCCCAGGACCGAGAGGTCGTCCAGCTCGAGACCCTCAGGGGCGTGGGCCTTGTAGAAGGCGCGCTGGTCCTTGTTGAACACCTTGCGGATGGGGGCCTTACCGTAGCTCACCGGCTTCGTCACGGCGGCGTCGGCGACGCCCTTGAACGACGCCGAGCAGACGAAGCCGCCGGGCATGGCGTCGACCTCGATACCGAACATCTCCAGGGCCCGCAGCTCGGCGGGAAGGTCGCCGGGCACGACCGGACGCAGCTTGACCACGGAGTCGGCGCCCTTGCCCTGGATGCGCCGGCAGCGCACGACGACGCCGGCCTTGTTGAGGGCGAGGTCGGGAGTGTCGAAGAAGGTCACCAGCCTGATCTGCCCGTCGAGAGGGTCGAGGCCCAGCGCCTCGACAGCCGCGCGGGTGGTCTCTTGAGGGATCGTGAGCTTGAGCTCCACACTCTTCGAGCTTTGGACGAGTTCCATCAGCTCGGCGAACTGCTCGGTGTCAAGACCGGGTGCGGGCTTCTCAGGGGTCATGGTTCCTCCTCGGTTCGACAAGTGATGGACGGAGTCGTGCTCTCGCGGGCCCCGGACCTCACGCCGTGGCGGGCAGCGGAGGGGACTCCGTCTCTGCCGGAGCGGACCCCGGCTGCTTCTTGGGTATCCGCCCGGTGAAGAACAGAGATATCACGCCCAGAACGGCCAGGACCGACAGCGCCGCCCGCAGGCCGTCGATCTGCGACTTCTCGTTCTGGTCGATGATCTCTTTCTGCACGTCGGCGGGGACCCCGGCCTCCGTGAGGCCAGCTTCTACCTGCGCGTCCGAGATGAACGGCGCCCCGGCCGCGAGCTGGGTGTTCGCCTGGTCCTTGACCTGCTGTGGCACGTTCGGGTTCGCCTCGATGCCGGCAAGGAAAGAGGCGGTCAGGGCGGCGATGAGGATCGAGCCGGCAAGGGCGGTCCCGAGCGATGCACCGAGCTGGGTGGCGGTGTTCTGCAAGCCTCCGACCTCGGAGCTCTGCTCGGTCGGGACTGCCGACACGGTCACGTTGCCCAACTGCGACGCGAGCGCCCCGATGCCGAGTCCGATGATGACCATCGGGACGAACACGATGGAGGAGTCGGCGTCGACCTCGAGGCTGCCGATCAGCACCACGAGTCCGGCGATCAGGGCCAACAGGCCGACCCGCACCACGCGCCGCGGATTGGCCTGGGGGAGGAACCGCGGCACGCCTGCGGCGGCGACGAGCAGCGCCAGCGAGAGCGGCACCAGCCGCATGCCCGTCTCCATGGGCGACAGCCCGAGCACCACCGAGAGGAAGAGCGGCACGGTGAAGAAGACCCCCGCCTGGATCAGGAAGAGGAACAGGAACGTGATGAGGCCTCCGGTTAGCTGCCTGTGGCTGAAGAGCGACGGGGCGATGAGCGGCTCCTTGCCTGTCCGCTCGAGTCGCTGCTGCCAGCGGAGGAACAGCCAAAGCAGGAAGAGGCCCGCGATGATGAACCAGATCGTCAGGGAGAGACCGAGGAAGGACGTCGCTCCCTCCTTGGGCAGGAACCATCCCCAGGTCGAGGACATGAGCACGCCGAGCACCACGAGCGCCAGGCCCGCCGAGGACACCACGACGCCGATCAGGTCGAGGTGCGGACGTTTGCCGACCGGTTCGTCGGCTGCTCGCCGCGCCAGGAAGAGGATGGCGATGACGACGATCACCTCGCCGGCGAAAACGTAGCGCCACGAGAAGTACGTGGTCATGAAGCCGCCGATGACGGGGCCGACAGCGATGGCGATGGCCGCCGCGGCAGCCACCAGTCCGTACGCGCGCGGGCGTCCCTCAGGCGGGAAGTTGCTCGCCACCAGGCCGACGATGGCCGGCATGATGAGGATGGCGCCGATGCCCTCGATGAACGACCAGCCGATGATCAGCACCGTGAGGTTCGGTGCGAGCGCGGTCGTCAGCGATCCGCAGCCGTAGATGATGCAACCGATGGAGAAGGCGCGCTTGCGCCCGATCATGCCGCCGATCTTGCCGCCGAGGATCATGAGGCTGGCCATGACCAGCGTGTACAGGGTGATGGCCGTCTGCACGCCCTGCACGGTCGTCCCGAGGTCGTCGGCGACGGTGGCGATGGAGACGTTCATGACCGACGAGTCCAGGGCCATGAGGAACTGACCGGCGGCCAGCGTGAAGAGGATCAGTCCCGCGCCCGCCGTCGCCGCAGCGGCTACCTTCGACCCCACCGCTCCGGACGTCGTCTTCTCCGCCATCAGTTCCCCCTCAAGAGACTCTCGCCAGTGCGGGTGAGTGTTACCCACCGGTCAGAACGACGCAATGTCGGTTGCGGTCAGGCCTTGCGCCGATACAGCCGGGTCACCTCACGGATCGGGATCGCAAGGTAGATCGCGATGAGCAGGTAGATGATGACGCCGATTCGCGGAGACAGGAGCCCCAGGGCGCCGCCGGCGATGTAGGCGAAGAGGCCCGGCAGCAGTTGGTACTTGACCCGGGCCTCTTCCTTGCGCTCGTCTTCCAGGTCGTCGCCGAACAGGCGCTCGTTCTCGGCATGCCGGCCCATGGCCAGCAGCATCACCGTCATCATGAGCAGCACCACGCCGTAGAACACCACGGCCACGCGCTCTCCCGGGATGTCGCCTGCGAACTCGCTCATGAGCCGCGTCGGGAACGGCAGGAAGGCGCAGAACAGTAGCAGGACGAGGTTGAGCCGCATGAACACACCGTCGATGTGGTCAAGCGCGTCCACGAGTGCGCTGTGCTCCATCCACACCGCACCGATGGTCATGAACGAGACGAAGTAGGTGAGATAGACGGGCCACTCGTGCGCGAGACCGCTCAACAGATGGGTGCCCTCGCCGTTCTCCACCGGGATGGCGATCTCGAGCACCATCAGGGTGATGGCGATGGCGAACACGCCGTCGCTGAACGCCTCGAGGCGGTTCTTCTTGTGTTTGATCTTCGCCGGTCCCTGCGGCTCAGTCATCTGTGCTCCTCTGGCGGCGTCCCTGTTCGCGGCCGTCCTCGCCGCGATGCTCGTCGGCAGCCGGCGCCACGTTCAGACTAGTCAGGACGAGAAGGCCTGTGACCTCGGGAAACTACGGGGCTCGCAGCTTGGGAACTACGGGGCCGGGCCGATTCCCTGTGAAACGGTCGGCGGGCGGGCGGCCTCTTCGGCCTCCCGCCCGCCGGCGTTCTCTCTACAAACGCGCTCGCCCTTGGATCAGGCGTCGTCCTTCTTGTGCTTCTTGGCGCCGAAGGCCTGCTTGAGTTCCGCCTCCTGCTCCTCCGTGAGGTTGGAGCGCACGAGGGTGGCGTTGGTGCCCTGGATGGCGGCCATGAACTTGTCCTCGGTGATCTGCTCGATGACGAGGAACCAGCCGGCCTTGCCCGGCGGCACGGCGTCGTGCATCTGCTCGAGCACCTGCTTATCAATGCCGGTCTTCGCGCCCTTGCCGAACAGCGCGCCGAGGCCGGCGCCGATGGCCATGCCGAGGAACGGCATGAAGAAGAGCAGGCCGAAAAGCATGCCCCAGAAGGCGCCGCCCATGGCGCCCGCGCCGACCAGGCCGTGGCCGTGCTTGACGTGCGGCTTGCCGTCGGGGTCGCGCACGACCTCGGCAGCGTCGCTCAGCTGCACGATCATGTCTTTCTGCAGTTCCGCGAGCTTGAGACCGAACCTGTCGGCCTCCATCTCGTTCTCGAAGCCGAGAACCATCATCTCGCTCATACGTACTCCTCTTCGTGGTGGTCGTGGGTCTGGTGAGGCCGCAGTATGCCACGCTTCCCGCACCGAAGCACGCTGCGTGGACAGCGGGGCCGACCCCGGGCTAGGCTAGCGGCGGCTGGGCAACTGAGGGGGAGGTCGGCGTGACACTGGCAGTCGTCATCATCATCGTCATGCTGGCCGTACTCGGCTTCGGCTACCTCATCTTCAGGATCATGCGCAGGAGCCAGGAGACGGTGCCCCGGGTCACCGACAGGGATGACGCGAAGCACGATCTCGTGGTCGGGACCGACGAGCAGGGACGAGCGATCCACGCGTCCGAGGACCTGCAGGAGCCGGCGCGCGACGACGCGTCGTTCGACGCCCTCCTGAAAGACGAGATCCGTGACCAGGGCCGCAAAGAGCCGGCCGCGGACGACGAGAGCTGACCGGAGCCGTTCGTGGGCGCCACCGAGTGGATCGTCGTCGTCGCGGTCGTCGGCGGGCGTCTGGCCCTCCCGCTGCTGATCCCGTACTTCCCCGTGCCCGCCCTGCTGGCGTGCCTCATCCTCGACTCGGTCGACCAGAGCATCTTCCAGCAGTTCCCCACCATCCCGCTGGACGGCTACCAGTCCTACGACAAGGCGCTGGACGTCTACTACCTCTCCATCGCCTACCTCTCCACGCTGCGCAACTGGACCAACCAGGGCGCGTTCCGCATGAGCCAGTTCCTCTATTACTACCGGATGATGGGCGTGATCCTCTTCGAGATCACCCAGGTCCGCGCCGTCCTCTTCATCTTCCCCAACACGTTCGAGTACTTCTTCCTCTTCGTCGAACTGGTCCGCCTCGGCTGGAACACCAGCCGCATGGGCAAGTGGACCGTGATCCTCTCCGCGGCCGGCATCTGGATCTTCATCAAGCTGCCGCAGGAGTGGTGGATCCACATCGCGCAGCTGGACATGACCGATTTCATCAAGGAGACGCTGTTCGGCGTGGACGCGACCGACAGCTGGGCGACGGCCATTGCCAACAGGCCCTGGGTGCTGGTCGCCGCGATCGCGTTCTTCGCCATCCTCGCCGCCATCGTCTACTGGATCATCACGCGCAAGGCGCCTAAGTTCGACCACGGCCCGCACATCAAGGCCGACCCGCTGCCGCCGGAGCTGCGCGGCGCGGAGCCGTACCGCAAGGCCAAGGCCCGCATCTTCGGCTGGGCCCTCCGCGAGAAGGTGGCGCTCACGGCGATCATCTGCGTCATCTTCGGCCTCATGCTCACCGGCGGCACGGCGAACCCGCTGCGCATCGTCGTCGGCGTGGCGATCTTCACGGTCATCAACGCGGCAGTGAGCCACTGGATGGCGCGCCGCGGCCGCAGCTGGCGACTGCTCGCCGGCGAGCTCGTGACGATGCTGATCGTGAACCTCGTCATCGTTCTCGTGCTGGAGGCGCTGGACCGCTGGCTCGGCGTCCGCAGCGCGCGCACGCCGTTCGGCATGACGCTCTTCTTCTCGTACCTGCTGACGCTGGTCATCGTGCTGTACGACCGGTACCGCACGGTGTACAAGGCGCGGCGCGTCTACCGCGGCGAGGAGAAGGCGGCCGCCGCGGAGCCCTCCGGGCCGGCGCCCGGCGGGCCGGCTGTGGCGCCGGCCTGAGCCGGAGGCTCGCGCCGGCGCCCCTCGTCTGTCCGGTGGCCGGCCGCATTGACCAGTTCCGTCACTACCAAG
>Ga0315271_10002181_pt1 | contig 12211 bp, 12 predicted proteins | sample C3_top_MG_FD_204664 | JGI IMG/M metagenome (GOLD analysis project Ga0315271, IMG submission 204664) | Sediment microbial communities from Yellowstone Lake, YNP, Wyoming, USA - C3_top | ecosystem: Environmental > Aquatic > Freshwater > Lake > Sediment | place: USA: Wyoming | collected 2017-08-01
GTTGTACCAGTCCGCGCTTTCCTGAACGTCGGTCTGCTCGCCCCACATTTCCGGGCTGCTGGGCGGAAGATCGCAGTACCAGTCATAGAAGCTCAGGTTCGATCCACCCATGAGCTGGATGAAGCGCGAGCCCGCGGCATAGCTCAGCATGGACATGGCGGGGATGGGACTGAAGCCTGCGATCCGATCAGGCCCGTGGGTTTTGATGGTGTGGATATTGGCGGCTGCCATGAGCTCGTTCACCTGGTCCCAGGAAGCGCGGCGGAAGCCGCCCTTGCCCCGGGCCTGCTGGTAGCGGGCGCGTTTGATCGGATCGTTCTGGATGCTGGCCCAGGCCGCGACGGGGTCCTGATCTTTGCCCTTGGCCTCTTGCCACAGGTCCATCAGCGCGCCGCGCATGTACGGGAACTTCACGCGGAGCGGGCTGTAGAGATACCAGGAGAAGCTGATGCCACGTTGGCATCCGCGGGGTTCGTAGGGCGGAACGGTCTCATCCAGGAGCGGGTAGTCGAGCACCTGCATTTCCCAGGTGACGATGCCTTCCTTGACGTAGATGTTCCACCCGCAGCTGCCGGTGCAGTTCACACCGTGGGTGCTGCGGACCACTTTGTCGTGGGCCCAGCGATTCCGGTAGAACTCCTCCCAGGAGCGGGTTTCGGGATCCACGATATCCGTGATCCAGTGGCTCTGCTTACGCTCGGTCATAGTCTTCCGTCTCCTCGTCTCTGGATCAGGCTCTTGGCTTCAAGTTTTTTCGAACGCCCTTCAATCTCTTGCGGCCCAGGTGGCCGCCCAGGACCATCCCACCGATCAACCCAACGACACCCAGAACGGGGAATGCCACGTCGCGTTTGGCCGGAGGCTGTGAGCCCACACTCTTCAGATAGGCGGCCACCTGGAAGGCTTCCTCGGCGTTCGCGGGGGTCTTGATGAAAACGCCCTGCATGGTCGGAAAGGATGGATTCTCGATGACACCGGACAATCCCGCTCCGTATTTGGCAGTGGCTCCAGTCAGGTCCGGCCCCAGCCAGCCGCCGCCCCAGCCGCCCACACCCTGGGCCCTATGGCAGGACATGCAGGCGGGAGCCCCGGATTTGAAGCGCAGATCGCCCGTGAAGAAAAGCCTTCCGCGGCGGATGTCTTCGGGCGTTGCTGGTCGTGATATCGCCGCGGTGCCAAGGGTCTTGCCCTGGGCGCTGTAGTCGTCAATCAGCTTCAGGAGTGCTTGTGCTTCGGGGTCGGTCACGCCCAGTTCCGGCATTTTCACGCCGTTGTTCTCGCGCAGCAGCGTGGTGGCCGTGGGGTCTCCGCCATCAATCATGGCCAAGGGCCCGGTTATGAATTTCGCGGACCATTCGTGGGGGCGCCGCTTGCCGAGATCCTTGAGATCAGGACCCACCTTCTTGCCGGCGCCGATGGTATGGCAGCTCATGCAGGTCTTGCGGAACTGCGCCTCGGCATCCTGCGCCTGGCCAACGGAGCCTGCCGCAAGGAGCGCGGGCACCAGCACCAGGTTGAACACCGAACGGGTTTGGAAATGACGGAGCACGGGACCTCCCTCCGAGCGGCCCTAGGGATCAGGGCCAAAAATAAATTTAGGATTCTTTGATCTCAAAAGCAATCTTGAAATATGGGGACGAAGTGCTCTCAAGTTCAAGGGAGGAGAATGGACGGCTGTGGAAATGAGACCTGTGTCACAAAACTTGGCACTCGATCGCCTTCAGCTCAGTAGAGGAAGAATCCCATCATTGCTAACAATTCTTGTTATCGGCAGCCACCTGGTGCTCCAGACCTCCAGTTGTCCAAAATGGCCTTGGCACGATCCTTCTGGACAGACCGGCTACTTTGATGCTCCTTGGGATTGGAAGAATTCGTAGTGCCTGGGCTTCAATAATTGCAAAAAACACCAGAATTAGGATTGTTGATTCCTAATTAACTATTGTCAAAAAAACGAATCCAGGAATCATGGGATGACATCAGGCCTGAACGCTTGCTTCCTCCAGCGCCACAGCCTTTGGGAACAACACGTTGTTCTCCAGGTGGATGTGCTGATGGAGATCCGCTTCCAGGTCTGCGAGGCCCATGAACAAGGACTGGTAGCTTCCGCAGGCGCCCTCGGGCAGCGCGAAGTCCATTGAAAGATCGCGGATCCGGTGCAGCAGTTCGCCCACCTGGTCGTGTTCGCCAAGCATGGCGCGGATCGGATTGGCCACGGTGCCGAAGCAACTGGCAGATACTTTTCCGGCATCCAAGTCCAGCATGTAGGGGAAGAGCACCTGTTCCTCCTTCATCAAGTGGGGTCCAAGATCGTTGGACAGCTCGGTGAAGAAGAGGCGGATGGTGTTCAATTCAGGGTGATTCTCGCCATGAACGCGGGCCACCTTGTCCATGAGGGGCGCCAGTCGCGCCAGTTCCGTACGGGTGAACACGTGATGGGTGGCAAGCAGGTGCTCAATGAGTTCCGTGAGGGAACCTTCACTCCAATCCTTGGGTGTCTCTAGGCTCGAGGATCGCAATTGCTGGATTTCCTCCAACACTTTTTCGGTTGTGAACCCGGCGGCGGTGCAGGCCTCGGCCAGTTCACGCTGGCCCCCGCAACAGTAGTCCAGGCCATGGGCTTCGAAGACCCGCATGGATGGCGGGAAGGCCGTGGCGATCTGGCCCAGGCGGGTGTGGTCATTGAATTCCATGAGAACCTCCATTCCGGCTTTCAGATCTACCGGTCTTGAATAGACTGGGGCCTTCCTGGACAGCTCGCCTTGACGAACATCAAGGCCGGGAAGCCCCCCTTTTCCTTAAGGTTCCGCTTTTCCGGGTTGGATCGCTGTTGCCCGGTCGCTCGGGGTATCGTCTTTCAACTTCGCCCCAACCACTCCCCGTACACTGTTGCCATGCACATGGCTGATGCGCTGGTATCCGCGACGGTGGGAGGGGGTTTCTGGGTCCTCTCGGGCGGGTCCTTGGCTGGGTGTTCCCGTCACTTGAGGCAGGAAGCGAATGATGCCCAGGTGCCACTTATGGGAGTGTTGGGGGCCTTTGTCTTCGCGGCGCAGATGGTGAACTTCGCCATTCCGGGCACGGGTTCCAGCGGCCACCTGGGTGGAGGATTGTTGTTGACCGTTCTTCTAGGACCCCAGGCCGCGGTGCTTGTAATGGGTTCGGTACTTTTGATGCAGTCGCTTTTCTTTGCGGATGGCGGCCTGCTGGCCTTTGGCTGCAATCTTTTCAACCTGGGAATCCTTCCGGCTTTTGTCGCGTACCCATTGGTATATAGGCCGCTGGCCCGGCGGGGCTGGTTTGGCAGCGCAGCGGTGGCGGGAGCCATGGTGGCCCTGCAATTTGGCTCTCTCGGGGTGGTGCTGGAAACGATGTTCTCGGGGTTGGCCGGCCTGCCGTTCAAGCCTTTCCTGTCGTCCATGCTTGCGATCCATCTGCCCATCGGGCTGGTGGAAGGCATCGTGACCGCGGCGCTGCTGCGCTTCGTGGGCAAGGCCCGCCCGGCGCTTCTGGAAACGCGCGCAGAAGCGCCGGGTCGAGGTCTGCTGGCGGTTTTTCTGGGCCTTGCCATGTTGGCGGGAGCGATGCTTTCCTGGGCCGCTTCTGATCGCCCCGATGGTCTGGAATGGTCCGTGGTGCGAACCTCGAAGGCGGTGGAATCCGCAGTTCCTGAGACAGGTGTCCGACGTCTCTTCCATCGCCTGCAGCAGCGCACTTCCGTATTGACCGGTTACGCCTTTCCAGGAAAAGGAGAAGGGGCCAGCAAGCGTGCTGGAACCTCCCTTTCGGGCTTGCTTGGCGGGGCAATGACCCTGGGCCTGATCACCTGCACGGGCTGGCTGGTGGCGCGCCGGCGGAAAAAAAGGATGACCACGGAAGTGGGGAGCTGAGGCGATGGCATCCCTCGCGGCATCCTTGTTGGATCTTAGGGAGATGGATCGCATCGCGCTCCAGAAGACCTCACTCCACCGGCTGGATCCCCGAGCCAAAGTGCTGGCCACGGCCTGTTTCCTGGTGGTGCTGGGGTCCTACAATCGCTTGGAGGTTTCAAGTCTTCTGCCGCTGGCGGTGTTTCCGGTGGCGCTGGCGGCCTTTGGGGATGTGCCCTTCGGGTTTTTCCTGCGCAAGGTGTTGCTCGGCCTGCCCTTCATCCTCATCCTGGGAATCTTTCTCCCGGTCCTGGATCCGGTTCCAATGATGCGCATCGGCTCCCTGGATGTCAGCGGGGGTTGGCTTGCCTATGGTTCCCTGATGGTGCGTGGCACCCTTGCGGTGGCCACGGCGACAGCCCTGGTGGCCGTGACGGGATTCGGTGATGTGTGTGCCGGGTTGGGCCGCCTGGGTTCGCCGCGGTTCTTCGTGCAACAGTTGCTTTTCCTTTACCGGTATCTCTACGTCGTGGGAGAAGAGACCCAACGCAGTCTTCTCGCAAGGGAATTGCGGTCCCACGGGCGGTCCATGGGCTGGCGGGAATATCCGTCGTTCACGGGAAGCCTGTTGTTGCGGAGCTGGGAGCGGGCCGAGCGCATCCACACCGCCCTTCTGGCAAGGGGGTTCAGCGGCACACTGCCCGCGAGAGCATACGGGACGTCGGCGATTGAGGCTTGGGCCTTCATGCTGGGGTGGTCGGGCTTCTTTCTGTGTTGCCGGTTGTTCCCGCTCCCCAGGCTCCTGGGCGCTTTGGTTTCCGGGGGGACGTCTTGAGCCACCATCTGGTCGAAGCCAGGGAATTAAGCCACGCCTACCCGGACGGGACCAACTCTTTGAGTGGCATCAATTTCATCATCCGGCACGGCGAATCGGTCGCCATCGTGGGCGCCAACGGTGCGGGAAAATCAACGCTGCTGCTTCACCTGAATGGCACGCTCAGAGCCACGAGCGGCGAAGTCCGCGTCGGGGATCTGCCTTTGAACGCGACCACCCTGCTCGAAGTCCGCCGGGCGGTGGGCATGGTTTTCCAGGATCCCGATGATCAACTGTTCATGCCGACTGTATTGGAGGATGTTGCCTTCGGACCCAGGAATCTGGGCCTGGCCGCGCAGGAGTCCGAAACGCGCGCACTTGAGGCCCTCCGGCGCGTGGGAGCGGAGCATTTGGCCTCCAAAGCGCCCTATCACCTTTCCATGGGGGAGAAGCGCCGTTGTGCCATCGCGGCGGTGCTTTCCATGGGGCCCGACGTCCTGGTGCTGGACGAGCCCAGCACGGGTCTGGACCCGAGAGGGCGGCGGATTCTCATCGGCCTGCTCAAGGAATTCACCCACACCAAACTGATCGCCACCCATGACCTGGATCTGGTAAGGCAACTCTGCACCCGGACGCTGGTGCTCCAGCAAGGCAAGCTGCGGGCGGATGGACCGACGCAAGAGATCTTTGCGGACCACGGACTGATGGAGGACTGCGGTCTGGAGGGGTGATTCGTGCGCTCCGTCTCAGCAGATCCTGGGAAGCTGTTCTCCTGAAAGCAGGTCCAGCAATCGTTGTGTGCCCATGCGCGTCCGCAGCATCACGGCGCCTGCGGGGCCGGGCTTCACCTGCCCGATGATGGCGGCGCCCTGGCCCTCTGGAAGGGCGCGCAACAAAGCCAGGGCTTTTTCGGCATGGTCAGCAGGCACGAAGGCCACCATGCGGCCTTCGCAGGCCACGTAGAACGGGTCCAGGCCCAGGATCTCGCAGGCGGCGGCCACACCCTCATCCACTGGGATGTCACGCTCCACGGCTTCGATGGCGACCTTCGCATCGGCGGCGATCTCATTGAGCACCGAGGCCAGCCCGCCGCGGGTGGGATCCCGCAGGCAATGGACATCCACGCCCCCCGCGAAGAGAGCCGCCACCAACCCGTGGACAGGCGCGCAATCGCTCTGAACGGGCGATTCGAAGGCCAAACCATCGCGCACGGACATCACCGCCACGCCATGCCGACCCAGGTCGCCGGAAACGATCACCACGTCGCCAGGCACCACGCGCCTAGGTGCCACATCCACACCATCGGATACAAGGCCGATGCCGGCCGTGTTGATGAAAAGGCCGTCGCCGTGACCCTTGTCCACCACTTTGGTATCACCGGTGACGATGGCCACGCCACAGCGATCAGCTGCGGCGCGCATGGATGCAACGATCCGACGCAATTCATCAAGGGAATAGCCTTCTTCAAGAATGAAGGCGCAGCTCAGGAATTGCGGTGTCGCGCCCCCCATGGCGAGATCGTTCACCGTGCCGTAGACCGCCAGTTCGCCGATATCGCCGCCGGGGAAGAAGCGCGGTTGCACCACGAAGGTATCGGTGGTGAAGGCCACACGCGCGCCGCCCAGGGTGAGGACTGCGGCATCGTGGCGGGCGTCCAGGGCCGCGTTGCCGAAGGCCGGCAGCATCAATTGCTCCAGCAGCTCGCGCATGATGCGCCCACCGCCGCCGTGGGCCATCTGGATGGTGTCGTGGCGGAGGGGCAGGGGACAGCTCAGATCAAAGGAAGGGTCGGGCATGTTTGGTTCACCAGGGAATTCGCGGATGGGGAATCAGGAATGCAGCCTGTCACACCATCACTCGTCGGTAGCGATAGTACGCCGCGCAGGCGCCTTCGCTGCTGACCATGGTGGCGCCGAGCGGCTTTTCGGGCGTGCAGCGAGTGCCGAAGGCCGGACATTCCTGGGGCTTCAGGAGGCCTTGCAACACGAGACCGCTCTGGCATTCGGTGGATTCGGGGCCGCCGACGTTTTCGACGCCGAAGCGCTTCTCCGCATCGAATTCCGCATATTCCGGACGCAGTCCCAGTCCGCTATTGGCGATGGGCCCGATGTCGCGCCAGGTCCGGCGCACGACCTGGAAGATCTCGCGGATCATGGCCTGGGCGGGGCGGTTACCCTCGGCGCGCACCAGGCGCTCGTACTGGTTCTCCACCTCGTAGCGGCCCTCTTCGAGTTGCGTCACGCACATCAGGATGCCCTGCAAAAGATCAAGCGGCTCGAAGGCCGTCACGACGATGGGCACTTTGTATTTCGCGGCCAGGGGGATGTATTCCTCGGTGCCCATGACGGCGCAGACGTGGCCCGCTGCCAGGAAACCGTTCACCTTGGAACGCGGCGACGACATGATGGCCTCCATGGCGGGCGGCACCAGCACATGGGACACCAGGATGGAGAAATTCTTCAGACCCCGCTTGTGGGCCTGGCTCACAACCATGGCGTTGGAAGGCGCGGTGGTTTCGAAGCCTACGGCGAAGAAGACCACCTCCCGCTCGGGGTTTTCTTCCGCCACCGTCAGCGCGTCGAGGGGGGAATACACGATGCGGACATCGGCGCCTTCCGACTTCACATGAAGCAGGTCCCGTTCTGAACCCGGCACGCGGAGCATGTCGCCGAAGGAACAGAAGATCACGCCGGGCTTCGCGGCGATGGCCAGAGCCTTGTCAATGAGCTCCACCGGCGTGACGCACACCGGACAACCGGGCCCGTGGATGAGGGTAATGTCTTTAGGCAGCAGTTCGTCGATGCCGAAGCGCACGATGCTGTGGGTCTGCCCGCCACAAACTTCCATCAGGGACCAGGGCCGCGTCACCACGCGGTGGATGGCCTCTACAAAGGGGCGCGCGGCTTCGCCGTCCCGGTATTCATCCAGGAATTTCATTCGAGCCCCTCCATGGAGGCCGCGTCCAACTCCCGCAGCACCTTGAACACTCTTTGCGCGGCTTCTTCATCAATAACGTCCAGGGCCATGCCAGCGTGCACAACCACGTACTCACCCACCTTCGCATCCGGGACGAAGGCGAGGCTGATCTCTTTCACCACCTGGCCGAAAGCCACGCGGCCCATGCGCAGGTCACCGTCTTCGAAGCTCAGGACCTTGCCCGGAACACCAAGGCACATCTCATACCCCCAAGTCGAATTGCTGGTCCCATTGTGCCGCCACCCAGGCTTGTCCGAGTGAGATTCCGCCATCGTTGGGCGGGTAGAGCGCCGGGCGCCGGACCCGGAACCCCCGATTGGAAAGTTTCTGTGTGCAGAGGGAGGCCAGCAGCCGGTTCTGGAAGCAGCCACCCGTGAGAATCACATCCTCGCGTCCGGCGGAATCCGCGAAGGCCAGCGCGAGATCCGCGAGGCTTGCATGAAAGCGTCGGGCCAGGCTTGCTCCATCTGTGCCATGCCGTCGGTCCGCCAGCAGCTCTTGCAGCATCGGTGTCGGGTCCGCAACGCCGTCGTCAAGGGTGATGCCATAGGTACCGTCATCTTTAGAGGAGGTCGCAGCGAACTCCAGGGCCATGGCCGCCTGGCCCTCGAAACCTGTGCCCACACGGATTCCAACCAAGGCCGCCACCGCGTCGAAGAGGCGGCCGATGCTGGAGGTCCGCGGCGAATGGATGCCGAGTTCCAGCATCCTTCGCAAGGGACGCAATTCGACGGCCGAAAACAAGTCCGCTGCTGCGGCATCATCCTGGAGCATTTCCCAACAAAGCCCCAGGGCGGACCGGCGCGGTTCCCGCACAGCGCGTTCACCGCCGGGCAGCGGAAAGGTGCGCAGATGGCCGTGGCGCGAGTAGCGCGGACCATCCACCAGCAGCGCTTCACCGCCCCACACGGTTCCATCTGTCCCGTAACCGGAGCCATCCCATGCCAATCCCAGCGCAGGTTTCCGTAAATCCAGTTCAGCGATACAAGCGGCTATATGGGCATGGTGGTGCTGCACCCGCACCAAGGGAAGGCCGCGCTCCTTGGCCATATGTTCGGCCAAGCGTGTGGATGCGTAGTCGGGGTGAAGATCGCAGGCCAATCGGGCAGGGCTTGCCTGGAAAAAATCCAACAAGTCATCCACGGTGCCCGACAGGAGCGAAACGCCTTGGGGTGAATCCAGGTCTCCCAGGTGCTGGCTGACCACGGCTTGACCACCCGTCAGCAGCGTGATGGTGCTTTTCATGTGGCCGCCGAAGGCCAGCACCACCGGGGCTTCCAGCGAGACGGGTAGCGGCAGGGGCGCGAAGCCCCGGGCCCGCCGCAGCAGACGCAAAGCGCCTGCTTCCACACGACCCACTGAGTCATCCACGGGGCGCAGCACCGGGCGGTTATGCGTAAGGAAGGCATCCGCCACATCGCCTAGGCGCTCCAGGGCTTCTTCGTCATCAATGCACATGGGCTCGTCAGAGAGATTTCCGCTGGTGCAGACCAGCGGGCGACCCACGAGGCCCAGCAGCAGTCGATGCAGCGGTGTGTAAGGCAGGAAAGCGCCAAGGTTGGGGTTGCCTGGTGCGACGCCTTCAGAAATGACGCCGCTGCGTGATGCCAACAAGAGAATGGGTGCTTCCATGGACTGCAGAACCACTACTTCGGCTTCGGACACCTCACAAGCGCGGGACAGCGAATCCAGATCCGGGAACATCACCGCGAAGGGTTTCTCTTCACGGTGTTTGCGCTCGCGCAAGAGTGCGACGGCGGAATCCGAAGTCGCATCCGCCAGCAGTTGATAACCCCCGAGGCCTTTCATCGCGAGGACACGACCCGACTTAAGTTCCGCCGCAGCCGCTTGAAGCGCCGCTTCGCCCTCGGCACGCAGCACGCCATTGGCGTCTTTCAGCGATACCTTCGGCCCACAAACCGGACAGGCAATAGGCTGGGCGTGGAAACGGCGGTCCGAGGGGTCGCGGTACTGGGCCTCGCAGGCTTCACATAGCGGGAACGTGTGCATGGCAGTGCGGGGCCGGTCGTAGGGCAGGCCCGCGATGATGCTGTAGCGGGGGCCGCAATAGGTGCAATTGGTAAAGGGATAGTGGTACCTGCGCTCTTCTGGAGTATCCATTTCCACAGCGCAGTCGGAGCAAATGGCCAGGTCGGCGGGTACCGAGGGTCTCGTCGCTATGCTGTCTCCGCTGGCACGAATAGTGAAAACGGATTCGGTGGAATGGTCCTCGATCATTCTGGACGAGATGGCGTGGATTCTGGCCGGTGCCGGTTTTTCATCCCGCAGGGCGCGAAGGAAATCGTCGAGCGCGGCTTCGCCACCTTGCACCTCGATCTCCACGCCATCAGGCCGGTTCCGGACCCATCCGACCAATTTCCTCGCCAGGGCGATGCGGTACACAAAGGGGCGGAATCCCACGCCCTGCACCACACCCTGGACTTCGATGCTCAGGCGCGGCACGGCGGATTTGAGTGCGCTTCGCTCCGGTTTTCTTTCGCAAACCGTGCGCCGGTTTCGATCCAGTTGATCCACGCATCCAGCCCTTCACCTGTGCTGGCGCTGGTGCGGATGACTATAAGGTGCGGATTCACGCGGCGGGCGAAGTCCAGGCACTTGTCCACATCAAAGCTGAGATACGGAAGCAGATCCACCTTGTTCAGCAACATTACATCCGCGGCGCTGAACATGTCCGGGTACTTGAGGGGCTTGTCCTCGCCTTCGGTGACCGAAAGAATCACCACCTTGTGGGCTTCGCCCAGATCAAAGGCGGAAGGGCAGACCAGGTTGCCGACGTTTTCGATCATCAGCACGGAATCCGGCGGCAGGTTCAACCGTTCAGCGGCATGACCGACCATGTGGGCGTCCAGGTGGCAACCCTTGCCGGTGTTGATCTGGATGGCGGGCGCGCCGGTGGCGCGGATTCGATCGGCATCGTGGGTGGTCTGCTGATCACCTTCGATGACGGCGATTGGCAGACGACCCTTCAAGCGCGCGATGGTGGCCGTCAAAAGGGTGGTCTTGCCTGAGCCAGGACTGGAGACAAGGTTGAGGACGAATATGCCCTTTTGAACAAAATTCTCACGATTGGCCTTTGCGAAAGCATCGTTCTTCTCCAGCAGATTGCGCTCGATCTGAACCATCCGCCGTTGGCTGACACCCTGGGCATAAAGATTGCCGGAGCTTCGGCCGAGGCGGTCGTCGCTATGGTCGTGCTCGTGTGAGTGGCTGTGGACCGTGCCATCCGCGTGGACATGCTGGTGCTCATCACCTTCGATCCGGCCTTCACCTTGGCCACATCCGCAGGTGGTGCACATGATCCCTCCTATTCCACGTCGAGCGCTTTTACGCGCATCTCGGTTCCCCCAGTGATATTCAGAGGCACTTTACCGCAGAGGGGGCAGGGATCGTAGCGGGTCTCGACGGGACTTTCCTGCTCACACTCTACGCACCACCCCAGGCCTTGCGGTTCCTCGATCTCAAGGTTGGCCCCTTCGGTGATGGAGCCGTCTGTCACGGCTTCGAAGGCAAACCGCAAAGCTTCCACTTCGACCCCCGCCAATTTCCCGATTTCCAGGATCACGTTCCGCACACGAATGTAGCCTTGAGTCTTGGCATTCTCCTCAATGATCTGCAGCATGCCTTCCATCAGGGACATCTCATGCACGGGGCACCTTCTCAGCGGTACGTTAGCAGCGCCCTCAGGCTTGCGTACAGGATGCCAGGCCGGGCTTTTCGATCTCCCCGATCTCGTCGAAGATCATCGAAGCCACCAAAGGCACCGCCGCTGCGACTTGAGGGGACAAGGTAGTGACCATGTTCTGCATTTCGGCGATTGAAACTGTGAACAGGATCACATCCGGTGGTTCATCGCCCAGCAGGTAGAAACTGTCCAGTAGATCCCGCAGGCCGATGTCGTGGGCGGCGAGGCTGGGTGGGAAATCCGAGGAGAATTTCGGAACCAGGCGCCGCAGCGTGCCAGGAGACTGGCCGTCCATGGTCGCATCCACAAGAAGGATGCGGTCGGCGGACTGCAAAGGTTCCAGCAGCACCAGGCTTCCCGTCCCCCCGTCAAGGCAGTCCACGTTATCAGGCAGATCGCAACGATCCAGGAGATGCCTGGCGATATGCACACCGACCCCCTCATCCCCCATGAGGAGGTTTCCGATACCGATGATTCGAATCGCTACCTTAGGATTTTGGGGCATCGTCGCGTTCGAATTTCCAGCCACCCACCATGGAGGAGGTTGTGCCGCGGCCTTCCACATAGTCGTGATAGAAAACCAGGTAGACGTGGATGAGCGTGAACACGACGTAAAACCACAGCATGGCGTGGTGCCACTGGCGCACAGCCATGTCGCCCCCCATGAGCGGAATGATCCAGGCCGAGAGTTTCGCCGGGAGCGCCTGGCTCATGGATGAATAGAGGCCGAAGCCGCTGACGGCCTGGAACAGGAACACCCAGAAAGACAGGAAATAGGTGACTCCCGCCAGCATGTTGTGGCCAAGGCTGATGGCACCGCTCAGCTTGGTTTGCAGCACGTCTACCCGCAGT
>Ga0315271_10002182_pt1 | contig 12208 bp, 13 predicted proteins | sample C3_top_MG_FD_204664 | JGI IMG/M metagenome (GOLD analysis project Ga0315271, IMG submission 204664) | Sediment microbial communities from Yellowstone Lake, YNP, Wyoming, USA - C3_top | ecosystem: Environmental > Aquatic > Freshwater > Lake > Sediment | place: USA: Wyoming | collected 2017-08-01
TCTGCGTCCCGTAGCTCGTCAACGGCGCGAGAAGCTGTTCGTCTCCGATCACCTCCGGAAACGGTGCCCCGAATACGGCGATCGAGGAGGCCAAGACGACCCGCGGCCGATAGTCGATCCCTCGCGTGCGGATCCCGTCGAGCAGAAGCCTCATTCCGTCCAGGTTCACTCGGTACCCCTGCCCGAGATCGCGCTCCGCCGCGGCGGAAACAACGGCGGCGAGGTGAAAGATGACGTCCGGACAGTCCTCGAGCAAGTCAGCCACGACCCCGTCGTCTCCCAGATCGCCGACGACCACCTCGGCGTCGAAGCCAGCGCGCGCCGGACTCCCGGACTCCACCACATCGGCGAGCCGGACGTGAGCCACCGGCATGCCAGCGAGCATCCCGTCACGCGCGAGTCGCTCGGCCAGCTTCGCGCCGACCATACCCGCTGCACCCGTGATCAGAACGCGCACGGCACAAACACTAGAGGTTAGAGCCTCGAGGCTCTCGCTGTTTCCCTTGCGAAATTACGGGCAACGTCGTTCCCAAATGCATCAGCGGCCTCCCGTCATCGCGGCCTATCCGAGTGAGCTCAGGTTCACCGATCACATATCCAAGGCACCGAATGGACAACCACAGATGGCGTCTTACAAACACGACGGGACCCGACTCTGGCTCGACCCGTCAACCCGACTCCGTCCCGCGTGAGAGCAGGGCCCGCCCGAGCGTACGGTGAGCGTACCGGCCTGTCTCCGCAGGCTGCAGTTCGCCGCAGTTCGTTGCAGTGCCGAAAGCGGCCAGTTGCAGTCAGATTCAGTCTGTTGCAGTTCGTTGTGGCCTACGAGGCTGGACTTTTAATCCCAAGGTCGCTGGTTCGATCCCAGCACGGCCCATAAAAACATCCTGCAAATCGGGTATATTTGAGTCCGATTAGTTGGTCTCCATGGACACTGAGCGTACGAGATGACGTACAGCGCGCAGTTGTGCCGGAGGATGTAACGCCGTCGCGTGCCGCAGACTGGCAACCCGAAGTGGCGTCCAGGTGGACACGGCGGCGGATACATTCGTCTGGCACATCCACTCGGACCCGTACCTGCTTGCCAACGACAGTCCACTGCTGCGGGACATGGCGATCCACAAGTTCGACATGCCGCGCGAGAACGGAGCTGAGATCACATGGGCGAAAAGAGCAGCTCGGCCATCAACCCTCACCGTCGACACGTACGGTGGCTTTGGACGAACCGCCCAGAAGGACAGGCCGCCGAGAGACTCGCGGGTATCTAACGGGGCGTTGCCTACTGTGGATGGGAGCGTGTTGACCCGTCATCCCGGCGCGCTGCGCCAGCGGCCGTCCGCGATGTCCTCGAGCGGCGGCGCATTGTCGAGCAAGCTGCCGAGCGTCTCCATAACGAGGTCGGCCGCGTTGTCGATGTCGTATTCCTCGGGCATGGCGACTACGAGGCCTTCGATGTCTGTGCGGAACCCAGCGTCGGCGAGCTTGTCGGTCAGGTTCTGCCGAAGCTGCGGATAGGTGAAGAGCGACTCATTCATGTAGTGGCGAAGTCCGGCAACGATCCCTTCCGGACTCACTTCCTCGGAGGTCAGTACCAGCCAGAGGTCGAACAAGTCGCGTCCCTTGCGGCGCTGGTAGAGGGCGCGCGACTTCGTCGACATCATCTCGGCGAGCGTGAAGGTTGGGATCTTCGCCTTACCGCTCCACCAGAGCGAGTCGACCTGATGATCGATCTCGATCGTCTTGTTGAAGAAGTCGGTCTCGGCGATGTTCGTCTCGACCTTGATTCGGATGCGGCCGCCGTCCGTTGCGTCGGCATCGAAGTACACGTGAACCATTGATCCGCTGCGATCGACGTTGCTCACCGCCAGACCGACACGCCCAGCGATCGCGCGCAACTCGGTGATGTACGGCTTGATGCCAGTATTGGAACGTCGGACGTAGTCGAGATCTTCGCTGTAGCGGCGCGGCTCCTTGAGGTGGATCTTGTGGAGGCACGTGCCGCCGCGCATCACGAACTCGTCTTTCAGTAGCGCGTTCTCCGCGATCTCGATCATCACCCTCGAGAGGATCAAATCCTGCTCGACCTGGTACGACGCGGGCCAAGGGACGCGGCTCTGCCACTGGGTGATGAACGCCTGGGGGATCAGAGGTCTGGCTCCACGTGGGTGTTCAAACGGACACGCCAGCCGGGGTCGGTCTTGCCGCGTTTCGGTCCGGCTGGATCAAGCAGCGTTGGTTCGCCCAGGTCGAGTCGTGCCGCCTGGCGCAGGGCCTCGAGGTCGTCTGCTTCGCCGAATCGGTCGACGAACCAACCGGTGCGCCTGACCGCGGCGCGACCGCGACGCGACGCTACGCGCGCTAGCTCGGCACCGTTGAGCTCGCCGATCTCCTTGATGATCGTCGCAACGTTGCCATGGCCACCCGAATCGCGGTAGTGGCTGACCAGGTCGACCGCCGTCGTTTCCCTGGCGGAAACAGTTGCGTAGCCGGTGGGCACCGTGACCTGCACGGTCCCGTCCTGACCGACGTGCTGGCTCGTGTAGAGACGGAGCCGCACGCGTCCGAGGTCACGGTCTCGAAGCGGCGTGCCCTCGGTCATGACTTGAAAGACCTGCGGGGCTTGGTGGGAAGCGCCATGGATCTGGGCGGCCGAGAGAAGGGCGACGTAGTAGGGCCGCCCAAGGTGACGCATCATCGCGTCGATGAACCATTCGCCAGGAAGAACGCCCCAGGTGCGGTACTCCGACGGGATAGCAACGTAGAGGCCCTTCGTCGGTGAGAAGACCTCCTTCCGCCGCTGCAGCCGGGCTAGAGCCTGGCGCGTTGCGGCCGGCGTCGTGCCGAGCTCGCTTGTGGCCTCGGCGAGCGTGAATGCATAACGGCCTTGAGCCAGAAGACGATCGGGTAGGTCGCGGGGAGATAGTGACATGGAATCAATTTCGACGAAAGTAGCTTTTCGCGTCATACTGACATCTTCCTGTCCCATATTAATGGGTTGATGTTCATCAAAAAACGCTCAGCGGAAGATTATCGACTAAAACAATACCAGCCCCAGACGGGTCGTATCGCCAGCCATAGCCGCGGAGATCGCATCGTTCCGACGGCAGCCTGCTCGTCGAGGGCACAGACATCGATCGCGGCCCCCTCCACCACAACGCCGTCCGCGGCGCCTGCCTGGCCGTGATCGATCAGGGGATCGCACTGCTGCGCAGCGGCCACCAGCGCGATTCGGCGCTCTGGATCTACCGTCTCGCTATCTGTTGCCAGCAGGTCGAGCCGGCCACCGAGAAGCCGGCGTACGCGCAGCGGCCCCTGCCGAAGCCTGGCAACGAGACGGCCGAAGAGCTGCTCGCCGCCGTTCCCGGGATCTCGACAACGTCGGCCCGCGCGCTACTCGAGCGATTCGGCAGCGTCGCCGCAGTCGTGACCGCAGACCCTGCCGAATGGCTCACCGTCCCCGGCATCGGCCCCGAGCGAGCCCGCGCACTCCAGGAGACGTTCACCCTCCGCCGAAGCACGCCCACGACGAGCGGCGACCGCTGACCAACCGACGAGTTGCAGAACGCTGCCATGCTTCCTCGAGGCCGTGGTCAGCAGCCTCTCAGCGAGTGACTGGTATTCGCTGTGGGTGCTGACGTCGCAGAATGACGTCGACGTCGTCTGTTGCTCGCACCGGCGGCGGCGGCGCCTCTGTGATCCAATGGTGCACGGTTGCGCCGCCGACGAACACGACGTCGTCGACGAGCGGGCCGAGGATCTCAGCCGCCAGCTCGAGCATCGACTCGCTCAGCTCCGCGACGGCCTTCTATCCGTAACACGCGGGTCGGCATAGTGCAGCAGGAATGAGTTAGGGGGTCGAGGCCGCGCGCGGTTCAGGACCGGCGCCGCTGAGGGCGAGTTCCTCCTCGATGCGGTCGGTGGCGACGGCGGCAGGGTCGAATTCGGAGGCGTTGTCGAGCCCGAGCCAGTCGAGCATCTCCTGGTGTTCTTCGTGGCTGGGGTCAGCGAGGATCTCCTTCAGATCGGCGTATCCCCAGGGGCCGCCGCAGTCCTCCGGCGGGCAGGCTCCCTTCGCGGCCATGAGAACTGGAGAGTCGGCCTCAGGGTCGGGGTCGAGCAGATCTTCGACGACGATCTCGTGCTGCCAGTCATCGCCGAAGTCGTAGGTATAGCGGAGCCGGTCACCGACGCCGCCGACCAGCACCCCGAGGGTGACGTGGCGCTCATCGATGAACCCGAGCTCGGGGTCGGGCACTCCGAACTCGTCAGGGCCGCTTGAGAAGCAGTGCATGTGGTAGTCCTGCCAGCCGAACGCGGCGACCAGCAGCTCGTGCAGGTGGTCGAGGTGGGTGTCGCCGCGGAGCCGAAGCCGCCGCCACACCGGCGGCTTGGAAACTCCGAGCAGCTTGACCTTGATCTGCACGATGACATCGTGGCTGCGACTGTGTTCGCTCATCGGCTGCTCCTTTGGATGCGGATCGGTCAGCGAACGGTAGGACGATCGTCGGATGGAGCGGCGATCACGGTTCGGGCGCATCGATCCGTGCCTGGGCTCTCGCCGGCGACGTGCTCGCCTGCTGCGTCGCCTTCCTCGACGGCGTCTTTATCTCGGCGGTCGCGCCGCTGTTGCCCTCGTATGTCGACGAGCTCGACATCGGGTCGGGTCTCGCAGGCGTGCTCTCGGCCTCGTACAGCGTCGGCCTACTCGTGGCGGCACTTCCCGCCGGGATCGTCACCGTGCGCTACGGCCCTCGCCCGGCGCTTCTCGCAGCTCTGGTGGCACTCTCGGTCTCCAGCATCGCCTTCGGGTTCGCGACCACGTACCCTACGCTTCTCGTCTCGAGAGGGCTCGAGGGAATTGCCAGCGCTTTCGCCTGGACGGCGATGCTCGGCTGGCTGGTCGCCGTGACGGACGTTCGGCAGCGTGCAAGGCTCTTCGGTGTCGTCTTCGGCGCGGCGTTCGCCGGATTCACACTCGGTCCGGTCCTCGGAGGACTCGCCGCGACAGTCGGAACGGAGGCGGTCTTCGGAGCAGTAGGGCTGGCAGCGGTAGCGATCTGTCTCCCACTCCTGCGCACGCCGGCGGCCGAACGCTCGGAGCCGCGCTCCGTGCGAACCTACGGGCGCCTCGCACGGTGGCCCAGCGTGCGCTACGCGCTCTGGCTGCAGGCACTCCCCGGACTGGTCTTCGGGGCGGTCGGCCTCGTCGTCGCGCTCCGCCTCTCCGAACTCGGCGGTGGCCCGCTGCTCATCGCCGGCGGGTTCTTCGTCGCCGGGCTGTTCCAGGTGATCTCGATGCCGCTCGTCGGTCGCTGGGTCGATGCCGCGGGGACGGCGACGCCGATCAGGTTCGGCCTGCTCGCATCGTCGGTCGCCGCTCTGGCGCTCCTCCTGCCCGAGCAGGCTGGAGTGCTTGCGTTCCTGTTCCCGTTCCTGTGGGTTCTCTTCTCCATCGTGCTGACCCCCGCGACGGTCGTGCTGACGAGCAGCGTCGAGTCCGCCGGCGAGGACGCGTCGTTCGGGTTTGCCATGATGAATCTCGCCTTCGCGCCCGGGGCGATCGTCGGAGCAGTCATGGCCGGCGTCCTCCGTGACCTCAGCGGCGACCTTGCCTCGATGGCGCTCGTCTCTGCGTTCTGCGCCGGAACAGTGCTCCTGACCGCGCGCGGGATCGCCCCCACGAGTGACGTGCCGATCCCGAGGACGGACGCGCATGATCACTTCTCGCCCCGGCCGTGAGACCGGTCATGGAACGATAGGGCCGTGAGCACGGATCCGACGACGAGGGTGCGACTCGGCACGACATCGCTTGAGGTGACCCGGCTCGGGCTCGGGACCGCACCGCTCGGCGACCTCTACGAAGCCGTCGCCGACGATGTCGCCGAGGCGACGGTCACGACAGCGATCGACCTCGGGCTTGGCCTCGTGGACACGGCTCCGCTATACGGGAACGGTTCGGCCGAACGGCGAATCGGCCGGGCTCTCGCCTCGGTCGAACACGGCTCTGTCATCGTGGCCACGAAGGTCGGCCGCCTCCTGCGCTCGATCGACGGCGCCGAGGTGAGCCCCGTCTTCGACTTCTCGTACGACGGCGTCATGCGCTCGGTCGAGGAGAGCCTCGAGCGACTCGGCCTCGACCGCGTCGACATCCTGCACATCCACGACCCGGACGACCATCACGACGAGGCACTCGAGGGCGCCTACGCGGCGCTCGACCAGCTCCGGTCGGAGGGCTCGATCGGCGCGGTCGGCGCCGGGATGAACCAGGCGGAGATGCTGGCGCGATTCGCTCGCGAGGGAGACTTCGACTGCTTCCTGCTCGCAGGTCGGTACACGCTTCTCGACCAGGGAGGACTGGCCGAGCTGCTGCCTGCCTGCCTGGAGCGGGATATCTCGATCATCGCCGGAGGCGTCTACAACAGCGGCCTCCTCGCCGATCCGCGGCCCGGCGCTCGGTTCGACTACGAGCCGGCGTCCGCTGCCCTCGTCGCGCGGGCCGTGCACCTGCGCGAGGTGTGCGACCGCCACGGCGTTCCCCTCAAAGCAGCCGCGATCCAGTTTCCGCTCGGGCACCCCGCCGTCGCGACGGTCGTGATCGGCGCCCGTTCGCCTGCCGAGCTGACGGAGAATGTCGCGATGTTCCGCCATCCGATCCCGGCAGCGTTGTGGGACGAGCTCCGTGCCGAGCGACTTCTTGCCGAAGAAGTGCCGACACCCCGATGACCGGCGTCACCCCGCCGTTCGCGAGCCGTCTCGAGCCGGCAGTCGTCGGAGGCGGATTCGAGCTGCCCCACGACTGGGTCTGGTGTGGCGCACCGATCCGGGGCGAGGACGATCGCTACCACCTCTTCGCCTCACGCGTGCCCGGGGAGCTCGTCTTCTCCCCCGGCTGGCTGTACTGCTCGGAGATCGTTCGGGCAGACGCGGACACGCCAGCCGGCCCGTATCGGTTCGCAGAGGTCGTGTTGCCAGCGCGAGGCGGCGCGTTCTTCGATGCGCGCTGCACCCACAACCCCCACATCCGCAAAGTCGGCGACACGTACCTGCTGCTCTACATGGGCACCACCTACGACGGTCCAACGCCAACGCGGGAACGGCAAGACGCAGGCGACTCGCCACGCTCCCTCGCGACGTGGGCGAGGAAGCGGATCGGGCTCGCCACGAGCACGAGCGTCCACGGCCCCTGGCAGCGCCTCGATCGACCTCTCCTCCAGCCGCGCCCGGGCGAATGGGATGCCATCGCGACCACCAACCCGTCACTGTGCCCCATGCCCGACGGCACCTTCCTCCTCGCCTACAAGTCGCGGCGAGAGCCAGGCGGGATCCTCCAGGTCGGTGTCGCCCGGGCACCGAGCCCCACCGGGCCCTGGCGGCGGCAGCCGACTCCCTGGCTCTACCGTGGCGAGCCCGCCTACGTCGAAGATCCCTTCCTCTGGTTCGAGAACGGACGCGTCCAGGCCCTGATGAAGGACATGACCGGCGAGATCTGCGGCGAAAAGTACGCCGGCATCCACGTCACGAGCGCGGACGGCCTCGAATGGGATTTCGATCAGGCGACCCTCGCCTACACGAGGACGATCCGCTGGAGCGACGGCCACACCAGCGAGCAGGCGTTCCTGGAACGGCCGCAGCTGCTCCTCGAAGACGGCGTCCCGACCCATCTCTTCTGCGCGACGGCCGAGGGCACGAGCGACAATCACGCCGATGTGACGCAAACCTGGAACGTCGTCTTCCCCATCAGCCCCGCGTGAATGCGCGGTCATTGATCGTCGACGCGCACCAACACTTCCTCTCACCGGCAACGTTTTCCTATCCCTGGCTCGACGAGGGCTCGCGGATCGACGGGGAGTTCGGCCCCGCCGACCTTGAGCCGCTTCTTCGCACCTCCGGCATCGACGCCACCGTTCTCGTTCAGGCGCTCCATGACCCCGAGGAGTCGCTGTGGATGCTCGCGATCGCGCGCGAGACACCCTGGATCGCGGGAGTCGTTGGCTGGGTCGACCTTACGGGCCGCGACGTGGACGGCCAGCTGGCTCGGCTTCGAGAGGCGCCGGGAGGTGAGCTGCTCGTGGGCATCCGCGATCAGCCGGGGGATGGAGTTCTTCCCTGGCGCGATCGGCGGGACGTCGCGACGGGCCTCGCTGCACTCGCAGCTCACGACATGCCGTTCGATCTTCTCCTGCAGCCGCCCGATCTGCCGGGCGCCATCGACGTCGCACGCGCGCACCCGACATTGCGGCTCGTCGTCGACCACCTCGCGAAGCCCGAGATCGCAGCGGGGTGGGCCGCCGCGGGAGGGTGGGCCCGCGACCTGGCGACGATCGCCCGCGAGCCGAACGTCTGGTGCAAGCTGTCCGGGCTCGTCACCGAAGCGAGCTGGGACACGTGGTCGGTCGCCGATCTCGAGCCGTTCGTCGCACACGCGTTCGACTGCTTCGGCCCCAGGCGCATCCTGTTCGGAACCGACTGGCCCGTCTGCGAGCTGGCCGCCGGCTACGCCGAGGTCGTCGACGCCACGCGCGAGCTCACTGCGGCGTTCTCGGACGATGAGCGGAGCGCGATCTTCGGCCGCAACGGAGCAACGTTCTACGGGCTCGTACCACCGCGAGCCCCGACGTGAGTGGACCACGATTCATCGTGCGTCGTTGAGGGTCGAACCGATGCGATGGCACGAGCAGACCGCCCCTCCTGACGATCCGTGGTAAGAACCAGCCATGATGGTAACGCCGCCTCGAACCCGTGGCCGACTGCGGTCGCAGGCGTGGTTCGACCACCCGACGAACGTCGATATGAACGCGCTCTACCTCGAGCGGATGATGAACTTCGGCCTCACGCTCGACGAGCTTCAGTCGGGCCGGCCGATCATCGGGATCGCGCAGACCGGCTCCGACATCACGCCCTGCAACCGCCACCACCTCGTTCTGGCCGAGCGGGTGCGCGACGGAATCCGCGAGAAGGGCGGCATCCCACTGGAATTTCCCATCCACCCGATCCAGGAAACGTGCAAGCGCCCTACCGCTGCGCTCGATCGCAACCTCCAGTACCTCTCCCTCGTCGAGATTCTCTACGGCTACCCCATCGACGGCGTCGTCCTGACAACGGGTTGCGACAAGACGACCCCGTCCCAGCTCATGGCAGCCGCAACTGTCGACATCCCTGCGATCGTGCTCTCGGGCGGGCCGATGCTGAACGGTTGGTTCAACGGCGAGCGCACCGGGTCGGGCACGATCGTCTGGAAGGCGCGTGAGCTTCTCGCTCGAGGCGAGATCGACGCTGCCGGGTTCACGTCACTGATTGCCTCGTCTGCGCCGTCGGCGGGCCACTGCAACACGATGGGGACCGCGTCGACGATGAACTCGCTGGCCGAAGCGCTCGGAATGAGCCTGCCAGGGTGCGCCGCGATCCCGGCGCCTCATCGCGACCGGCAGGAGATCGCCTACCGCACCGGGATGCGCATCGTCGAGATGGTGGCGGAGGACCTGAAGCCGTCCGACATCCTGACCCCGGCTGCGTTCTCCAACGCGATCGCGGTCAACTCCGCGATCGGTGGCTCGACCAATGCGCCGATCCACCTGAACGCGATCGCCCGCCACGTCGGCGTCGAGCTCGGGAACGACGACTGGGAGCGCATCGGCTACGACGTGCCACTGCTCGTCAACATGCAGCCTGCAGGCGAGTACCTCGGGGAGGAGTTCCATCGGGCGGGAGGCGTGCCGGCCGTCGTGGCAGAGCTGATCGCGATGGGTCGGATCGATCCCGCAGCCGTCACCGTCAACGGCAGCTCGCTGTACGACAACAACGTGGGACGATTCTCGACCGACCGCCTGGTCATCCGCGCCTACGACGAGCCGTTGCAGGAGCAGGCCGGGTTCCTCAATCTCAGGGGCAATCTCTTCGAGAGCGCGATCATCAAGACGTCGGTGATCTCACGTGGTTTCCGCGAGCGCTACCTCTCGAACCCCGAGGATCCCGAGGCGTTCGAAGGCACCGCGGTCGTCTTCGACGGACCCGAGGACTACCACGCGCGGATCGACGACCCCTCCCTCGCACTCGGCGAGGAGACGATCCTCGTGATCCGCGGCGTCGGCCCGATTGGCTACCCGGGGTCGGCCGAGGTGGTCAACATGCGCCCGCCGGACTACCTCCTCCAGCGTGGGATCGACGAGCTCCCCTGCATCGGCGACGGACGGCAGTCCGGTACCTCCGGCAGCCCCTCGATCCTCAACGCGTCACCCGAGGCGGCAACCGGAGGCGGCCTGGCACTCATCGCGAGCGGCGATCGCGTGCGCATCGACCTCGGCAAGCGCACCGCCGACATGCTCGTCGCCGACGACGAGCTCACCCGTCGTCGCGAAGCCCTTGCCGCCGCGGGCGGCTACCAGGTGCCGGCGAGCCAGACGCCGTGGCAGGAGATCCAACGAGGACTCGTCGACGAGCTCTCACACGGCATGGTGCTCAAGCCCGCGGTCGCCTATCAGCGCATCGCGGAAACGAAGGGCATCCCGCGCGACAACCACTGAGCGTTGCCGCGGCTCAGCCGCCCGGCTGAGGGAACCGCACGTGCATGTGGTTCTCGTGGTTCGGGTACGGGACGACGACGCCGCTCGGCCCGCGCAGCCCAGTCCCGAAGCCGACGAAGATCACCTGCGCCCCGGCTGCGACGGAACGGTCGAGGAGATCCTGTGCGAGCGCGTGGTCGATCTGGCTCGTCGCGATCGGTGCGCGGGAGCCGCCGCCGAGGTGCCCGCCGTAAGCACGATTCAAGGGCATCCTCGATGTTGCCCGCAAACGCCTTCTATCCGCGGCCGATGAACGGCATCTTCGTCGCCGTCACCGTCATGAACTGGACGTTCGCGTCGAGCGGCAGCGACGCCATGTAGACCACGGCGTCGGCAACGTGGGAGACGTCGAACGATGGCTCGATCTCGACGGAACCGCTCGCCTGGAGCGCCCCGACCGTCGTCGCCTTCTCGGCCATGTCGGTCGCTGCGTTGCCGATGTCGATCTGCCCGCAGGCTATGTCGTAAGCGCGGCCGTCGAGTGACGTCGACCTCGTGAGGCCGGTGATACCGTGCTTCGCGGCGGTGTAGGGAGCGGAGTTCGGGCGCGGGACGCGCGCCGAGATCGAGCCGTTGTTGATGATCCGCCCACCCCTCGGGGTCTGACGCTTCATGATCCGGAACGCCTCCTGCGTGCACAGAAACGCGCCCGTCAGATTTGTCTCGAGCACCGCGTGCCAGTCGTCGAACGCGACGTGCTCGAGCTTCACGGCGGGTGCGCCGACGCCAGCGTTGTTGAACAGGAGATCGAGCCGGCCGAACCGCATGTCGATCTCCGCGAAGAGCGCCGCCACCGATGCCGGATCGCGGACGTCGCACGGAAGCGCGACTGCCCCATCCCCCACGCTCGCGGCGGTGACCTCGAGCGCCTGGAGGCGGCGCCCGGCGAGCACGACGGTGAAGCCCGCACCGGCGAGCGCGACCGACACAGCCCGCCCGATCCCACTGCCGGCACCGGTGACCAACGCGGGCCTTGTCACACGCCTCCCTCGGGAATCGCGCCGCCGAGCTCGTCCTCGATATGGATGCGGATGATCTCCTCGAAGTCGGCTTCGGCGCTGAACCCGAGCGCCCGCGCGCGCCGTGGATCGAAATCGCGTGGCCAGCCGGCGACGATCGCCATGATCGACTCGTCCGGCTCGTGGCGAATCCGCCGAACGACCTCGTCGCCTGCTACCCGACGCAGCGCCTCTATCTGCTCGGCCACCGTCGCCGAAACACCGGGCATCGTCAAACACCGCCGGTCCCCGAGCACGGCCGGGTCGATCGTGGCCGCATGAACCAGGAACCCGATCGCCGAGCGTGGCGAGGCGTGCCAGTGACGCGTGTCGTCGGGCACCGGCAGCACGGCCTCCTCCCCGTTCAGGGGCTCCCGGATGATGTTGGAGAAGAAACCCGAGGCCGCCGCGTTCGGTTTGCCCGGACGCACGCAGATCGTCGGCAGGCGCAATCCGATGCCGTCCATGTCAGCCGCTGGCGTGAGCGCGATCATCGTAATCATCATGCACGTTGGCACAGCCTTCTGGGCCTATAGGATCGCCGCCCGTAAGGGCCTGAGCGGCAGTTGGGCGCTCCTTGGGATCATCCCAGGTGGGCTGGTGTTCGGAATCCCCTATCTGTACTCACGCAAGCCGGTCGGAGCCGCCGCT
>Ga0315271_10002183_pt1 | contig 12207 bp, 12 predicted proteins | sample C3_top_MG_FD_204664 | JGI IMG/M metagenome (GOLD analysis project Ga0315271, IMG submission 204664) | Sediment microbial communities from Yellowstone Lake, YNP, Wyoming, USA - C3_top | ecosystem: Environmental > Aquatic > Freshwater > Lake > Sediment | place: USA: Wyoming | collected 2017-08-01
TACAGGTTGCCGCAGATGACAGAAACAGGCGCGGTGATTCGTGAGGCATAGCGCGGAATGATATCCTCGCAAGAGCCTCTTTTCCAACGTACACAGCCGGATAGCAATTGAGCCACATTTTCAGCAGCAGCCGCGAACTCCCCTACAGCGCCGAACAGATGTTTGATCTGGTGGCGGATATCGAGCGTTATCCGGAATTCCTCGACAACTGGAAGAAAACCCGCATCGTCAGCAGGGAAGGCGACACCGCCCTGGTGGAGCAGGAAATGGCCCTGGCCGGATTGACGCTGCCCCTCATGACACGCGCCGAATTCCAGCGTCCGCACGGCCTGGTCATCGTGGCCGACAAAGGCCCGATAGGCGAACTGAAAATCCGTTGGGCGTTTGAACCGAATGCCGCGAAAGGCTGCCAGGTTCGCTTCGATGTGAGCTACGGAAAAGCCCCGCTTATGCTGGATTTGGTCCTTTCGCTCGCCTTCGGGCAAATGGGACCGCGCATCGTCTCGGCATTCGAATGGCGAGCCCGTAGACTCTACGGGGCTTGATGATCCGGCCCGAAAATATATTGCGCCGTCATTCCGGCCAGACCATAGCGTTTATTTCAGCATCTCGCGCAGGTGTTCCGGCGCATCCCGCACATCGTCGGGATGGCTCTTGAGCACCGCGGGAACGTAGCAGACCTCCAGCATGTCGGCGACGGTGCCGCCCATCCACATTTGTGATGGGTGATCCACCAAACACCGGGGTAGATCGTCTCCCGCGCCTCGGTCGGGCCATTAGCGTCGATGCGGGCGTTCACCTCACTCGCGGCCAGCGCTTCCCCATAGCAATTCGAAGTCAGAAGGCGTGAGCGGCAGTCCCCGCAGATCGATCAGCGCCGTCTCGCCGTCCCGCACCAGTCTTTCCATCGCATCCGCCACCTCGTGCAGGATCGCCAAGGCATTGCCTGTAGGCTCGGCCGCGGGCGTGGCCACCTTGATTCCAATTTCATCCGGCTTACTCATGGCCGCCCCCCCCGCCACCTCATGGCAGCCCCCCGCCACCAAGTCCTGTACGATCTCGCAAACCCGGGCGATGGCCGCCTCGACCTGGGGGGTGGGTTCCTCGCTCCATTCCACGCTGGCGGGTTGCACGGCAATCAGGGCGCGATAAGGGGGAAGGCGATCCGTGAGCCGCGCGATTGCCATCAGGTCCACAGGCTGACCTCGTGCACGCTGCGCTTGCGGTTGGCGCCGGGGAACTCGTCCAGCGCCTTGTTCTCGAATAGCCGCACCTCGCCCGGCTCGGCATGGAGTTTGGCAGCGTCGATGACGATCATCCTTTGTGCCTCCTCGATCGGACCGGCCAGTGTGAAAGAAAGTGTGCCGCCATCCATGCACTGCACCCTTTCATCGTCCTCGAACATGCCGGCCAGCCGGCTTATGGCATGGATCCCTACCCCCCTTGTCCCGCAGCAGGGTATTGCCCAAGCCCAGGATCAATGTTTTTTCCTCCACGACCTGCCATTTCCGAGTCTCACATGGCTTGAATTAAGCCACATCCAGATCAGGATATTCCTCTCCCTTGCGCTGCTATACTGAATGCCGTTTTGGAGGAAAAGCCCATGTGTCTTGCCATCCCCATGCAGATCGAAGCGATCGAAGGCTTTACCGCCCGCTGCCAGGCGAAGGGGGTATGGCGCGATGTCAGCCTGTTCATGATGCAGGACGAGCTACCCGTGATCGGGGATTTCGTCATGGTGCACGTGGGCTACGCCATCCAGAAAATAGCCGAGTCCGAGGCCCGCACGACCTGGGAGCTACTGGACCAGATTCTGGAAGAATCCGGTGCATGAACTGGCTGTCGCCCAGGCGCTCGTCGAGCAGGTGGAAGCCGTGATCAATCAGCACGGCGCGACGCAGGCCAGCCTGATCCGCGTTCGCATCGGCCCGTTGGCGGGGGTGGTGCCCGAACTGCTGGCCAGCGCCTTCCCGCTGGCGGCCGCTGGCAGCCGGATGGAGCACGCCGAACTTGAATTCGCCGTAGCACCACTCAAGGTACGCTGCCAGACCTGCGGCTTGGAGACCGAAGCTGCGATGAATCGTCTGCTGTGCGGCGCCTGCGGCGACTGGCACACCCAGCTTATTTCCGGTGACGAACTGCTGCTGGAAAGCGTGGAACTGTCCATCGATCCCACTCACCACTCACTACTTACTACTCACCAAAATGTGTGATACCTGCGGCTGTAATCTCACTCCCGGCAACCGTCACCTCGCCTACAAGCCTGTCGAGAAAGGCGCGACCGCAGTCTCCGTGCTGCGCGGCCTGTTGGCGAAGAACGACGACCAGGCCACGCACAACCGGGCGCATTTCGATGCGCGCGGCATTCTTGCCGTCAATCTGATGTCGTCCCCCGGCTCCGGCAAAACCGCGCTGCTGGAAGCCACACTGACTGCGCTCAAGAATGAATTCACCTTTGCCGTGATCGAAGGCGACCTGGAAACCGAAAACGATGCCAATCGCATCCGCGCCCAGGGCGTGCAGGCGCACCAGATCGTCACCGGCACCGCCTGTCACCTCGACGCCCATCTGGTTCATGATGCCCTGCACCACATGAATCTTGACGGGGTCGACATCCTGTTCATTGAAAACGTCGGCAATCTGGTCTGCCCCGCCAGCTTCGACCTGGGCCAGCATCTCAACGTCACCCTGCTCTCGGTCACCGAGGGTGACGACAAGCCGGCCAAATACCCGGTCATGTTCCGCGCGGCGGATGCCATGCTGTTGACCAAGACCGACCTGCTTGCCGTGCTGGATGACTTCGATCCGGACAAAGCCGAATCGCACCTGCGCAATCTCGCCAACCCGGCGCCGGTGATGCGGCTGTCCGCCCGCAAAGGGCTGGGCATGGAGGCCTGGCACGGCTGGCTGCGCGAGCAGCTCGCCGCCCAGCGAACTCGCTTGGCACAGGGCCAATCGCGCCGGCCTTCCATCCAGTCGGACGGCCAGAAATTCCACAGCGCCACCGCATGATGAACGACGCCCGCGTCTGGCTGGAGAAAATCCACGCCCTCGAATTCGACCGCACGGTCAAAATCATGAACGTCTGCGGCGGGCACGAGCGTTCCATCACCCAGGCGGGCTTGCGCGGGGCGTTGCCGCAATGGGTCGAGCTGGTGCCCGGCCCCGGCTGCCCGGTGTGCATCTGTCCGGAAGAAGACGTGTTTCAGGCGATCCAGCTCGCCCTGCAGGACAAGGTGATTCTGGTTGCCTTCGGCGACATGCTGCGGGTGCCGGTGAATGTGAAAAAAGGCGAGGTGCGCTCACTCGACGAAGCCCGCGCCGCGGGCGCCGACGTGCGACCGATCGCCAGCCCGCTGGACGCCCGCAAGATTGCCCTGGACAACCCGGACCGTCCGGTGGTGTTCTTTGCCGCGGGGTTTGAGACCACCACCGCGCCGGTTGCGGCGATGCTGTCCGAGGGATTGCCGAATAATCTGTCTGTCCTGCTGTCCGGGCGGCTGACCTGGCCGGCGGTGGCCATGCTGCTGGAATCCGGCAGCCCCGGCTTCGACGCGCTGGTCGCACCCGGCCATGTCTCCACCGTGATGGGGCCGGAGGAATGGACTTTCATCGTCGAGCGGCACGACCTTCCCGCCGCAGTGGCCGGCTTCACGCCGGAATCCCTGCTCGCCGCCTTTTATTCCGTGCTGCGCCAGCTCGCCAGCGGTGAGCGCTTCCTCGACAACTGCTACCGCGAAGTCGCGCATCCGGGCGGCAACCCCACCGCCCAACGCCTATTGAATGAAACACTCGACATCATCGATGCCAACTGGCGCGGCATCGGCATCATTCCTCGTTCCGGCTACGCGCTCAAACCCGCTTTCGCAAAACATGACGCGCGCCTGCTCTTCCCCGACCACACCGACCCCAGCCGCCGCCGTGCCGGCGAAATGCCGCCCGGCTGCGATTGCGCGCAGGTGGTGCTGGGAAAAATCTATCCCAACCAGTGCCGGATCTACGGCAAGGCCTGCACGCCACGCACCCCGGTCGGCCCCTGCATGGTGTCCGACGAGGGCGCCTGCCGCATCTGGTGGGCAAGCGGCGTGCGTCAGGCCGTCGATGCCTGAACGCATTGCCCACCGTCTGGTGGTTCGCGGCCGGGTACAGGGCGTGGGCTTTCGGCCCTTCGTCTACCGCCTGGCGCATCAGCATGGAATCAAAGGCTGGGTGCGCAACGTCAACGGTGCGGTGGAAATCCATGCCGAAGGCGAGTTGCCGCAATTGCAGCGTTTCAGCGGCGCCCTGCTGAGCGAAGCGCCGCCGCTGTCGGCGCCGGGCCCGCTGGCCGCCGCAGCCTGCCCGGCTGAATATGCCGAGGACTTTTCCATCCTCGACAGCGCGGCATTGAGTCATGCCGACATCCATCTGCCTCCTGACGGCTTCGTCTGCGCAGACTGCCTGGCCGAACTGCACGATCCGGCAAACCGCCGCTATCGCTACCCGTTCATCAACTGCACCCAGTGCGGCCCGCGCTACACCCTGATCACCGCCCTGCCCTACGACCGCCCCAACACCGCCATGCGCGATTTCGCGCTGTGCCCGGACTGCCTGCGCGAATACGAAAACCCGTTTGATCGCCGCTTTCACGCCGAGCCGATCGCCTGCCCAGTGTGCGGCCCGCATCTTCGGTTCGAGTCGGGAACAGAGACTCACGACACGGATGAGGCGGCGCTCGCAGCGGCCGTCGCGGCCCTGCGCGCCGGCAGGATCGTCGCAGTGAAAGGCGTCGGCGGCTACCACCTGCTGTGCGATGCAACGAACGACACCGCCGTCGCCGCGCTACGCGCCCGCAAGCCCCGCCCCGCCAAGCCGCTGGCGGTAATGCTGCGCAATCTCGATGCCTTGCGCGCGGTGGCGCTCACCACCTCGGAGCAGGAAGCCTTTCTGGCTGCGCCGATGCGCCCCATCGTACTGCTGCCCAAGCGGCCCGACGCAGCCCTGTCTTCCCTGATTGCCCCCGGCCTTTCGGAAATCGGCTGCCTGTTGCCCTACTCGCCCCTGCATGACTTGCTGCTGGACGGTTTCGGCGGTCCGCTGGTCGCCACCTCGGGCAATCTCTCCGGCGAACCGGTGCTGACCGACAACACCGAAGTGCAAACCCGCCTGGCACATATCGCCGACGCCTTCCTGCACCATAACCGCCCTATCGTGCGGCCAGCCGATGATCCGGTTTACCGCGTGATCGCGGGCTCGCCGCGGCCTCTGCGTCTGGGGCGCGGCACCGCACCGCTGGAACTGGAGCTGCCCGCGCGGCTTTCCGAGCCCGTGCTGGCACTGGGCAGCCACATGAAAAACACGCTCTGCCTCGCCTGGGAGGATCGCGCCGTCATCTCGCCGCATATCGGCGAACTCGACACGGTGCGCAGCCTGGAAACCCTGGCGCAGGTGGCGGCCGACCTGCAACAGCTCTACCAGGTGCGGGCCACCCGGCTGCTGCTCGATCGCCATCCCGGTTACGGCTATCGCCGCTTTGCCCGCGACAGCGGTTTGCCCCTGTTTGAAGCCTGGCATCACCACGCCCACGCATCCGCACTCGCATGGGAATTTCCCGATGTGCGCGACTGGATCGTGTTTGCCTGGGATGGCGTGGGGCTGGGCGAAGACCAGACCGCGTGGGGCGGCGAGGGCTTCACCGGCGGGCCCGGCCGCTGGCACCGCGCCGCGTCGTTCCGCCCGTTCCGCCTGCCCGGCGGCGACAAGGCCGGACGCGAGCCGTGGCGGGCCGCCGCCGCGCTGCTGTGGGAGGCGGGCGAGGCCGCGCCCTTCGCCCCCGACCCCCTTCACCAGGCGTGGTTAAAGGGACTGAACAGCCCGGCCACATCCTCCGTCGGCCGCATGTTCGACGCAGCCGCGGCGCTGTGCGGCCTGTGCACCCATGCCAGTTTCGAAGGCGAAGGCCCGATGCGGCTGGAGGCGGCGGCAAATGGGATGGGCGAAATCATCACGCTGCCGCTGGCGCGCGACAGCGCCGGCCTGTGGCGCGCCGACTGGGCGCCACTGTTGCCCATGCTGACCGACGCTCGACAACCGGTAGCCGAACGCGCCGCCTGTTTTCACGCCAGTCTGGCGCAGTCGCTCACCGGGCAGGCGAATCAACTGCGCTCGCAAACCGGTATCGATACGGTCGGACTCACCGGCGGCGTGTTCCAGAACCGGCTGCTGGCGGAAGACGCCATCCGCCGGCTGGAGGCGGAAAGTTTTACCGTGCATTTCCCGCAACGTGTCCCGGTCAACGATGCCGGGTTAAGCTTGGGCCAGGTGATCGAATATCTCCATCATGAATGAATCCCGCATCCTCCTCGCGCACGGCAACGGCGGCCGCCTGATGCGCGAACTCATCACCGACATTTTTGCCCGGCATCTTGCCAACCCGGTGCTCGACACCGATGCCGATGCGGTGGCGCTGCCCGCGCTGGAAGGCACCCTCATGGTCACCACCGACGGCTTCACCGTGCAGCCGCTGGAATTTCCCGGTGGCAACCTGGGGTCGCTCGCGGTGCACGGGGTGGTGAACGATCTAGCGGTAGCCGGGGCGGAACCCCGCTATCTGACCCTGTCCGCGATCATCGAGGAAGGGCTGGAGGTGGCAGTGCTCGATCGCCTCATCGCCAGCTTCGCCCGGGCTGCGCGCGACAGCGGTGTCATGGTGGCGGCGGGCGATACCAAGGTGGTGCGCCGACAGGAAGGCGGCGGGCTTTATCTGTCGGTGGCCGGCATAGGCGTAAAACAGGCACGCGCGGAATTGTCGATGCAGTCCATCCAGCCCGGCGATGCGGTGCTGGTGTCCGGCCCCGTCGGCGACCACGGCGTGTCGGTGATGCTGGCACGCGAGCAGTTCGGCCTGTCCGGCGATCTGCAATCCGATTCCGCTGCCGTGCTGCCGCTGGCAAAAGCGATCTGGGACAGACCGGGACTGCGCTTCATGCGTGACCCCACCCGCGGCGGGCTCGCCACCGTCACGCACGAAATCGCCCTGGCGACCGGCCATACGCTGGTGCTGCAACAGGACAGGGTACCGGTACGCAAGGAAGTGGCGTCAGTGTGCGAGATGCTGGGCTACGACCCGTACTACCTCGCCTGCGAGGGCCGCATCGTGGCGGTGGCCGAAGCCGCGGCGGCCGTGGACATGCTCGCTGCCTGGCGCAGCCTGCCCAATGGTGCGGAGGCCGCCCTCATCGGCCGGGTGGAGGCCGGGCCGCCCCGCGTCATTCTCGAAACGCCCCTGGGCGGACGGCGGGTGCTGGAGGAACTGGAAGACGATCCCCTGCCCCGTATTTGCTAGGAGCAAGTCCACCCCCGCCCCTGCTCCCTCGTTTCGCCTTTGCAGACATTCTGTCTAAAATTGCCCACCGTCCTGCCGGGCCTTTGAGCCGCAACGACAAAAACCGATGAATCCTCCCGAGTCGCGAAACAACAATCTGTTCACGCTTGCCCTTGGCGCGGTCGGCGTGGTCTTTGGCGACATCGGCACCAGCCCGCTGTATGCGCTGAAGGAAGCTTTCAACGGTCCCCACGGTGCGCAAATCAATCACGGCAATATCCTGGGGGTGCTGTCCCTCATGCTGTGGGCGCTGATACTGGTGGTGTCGCTGAAATACGTGCTGTTCATCATGCGCGCCGACAACAAGGGCGAAGGCGGCATCATGGCGCTGATCGCACTGACCCAGCGGGTGTTCCGCGCGGAATCCCGGCGCAAATGGCTGCTGCTCACCCTGGGACTGTTCGGCGCCGCCCTGTTCTACGGCGACGGCATGATCACCCCCGCCATCTCGGTGCTGTCCGCCGTGGAAGGTCTGGAAATGGCCGCGCCTGCCTTGCACGCCTACATCATTCCCATTTCATTGACCGTGCTGGTGGGGCTGTTCTTCATCCAGAGCAAGGGCACCGGGCCGGTGGGCAATCTGTTCGGCCCCATCATGATTCTCTGGTTCATCGTCCTGGGGCTGCTGGGACTGCTCAGCATTGCCCAGACGCCCGCGGTGCTGGCCGCGTTCAATCCGCTCCATGGACTCGGCTACTTTCATACTCACGGCATCACCGGTCTGGTCATACTCGGCGCGGTGGTGCTGGCCGTCACAGGGGGCGAGGCGCTCTATGCCGACATGGGCCACTTCGGCAAACGCCCCATCCGCTATGCCTGGCTGGGGTTTGTCTTTCCCGCGCTGGCGCTCAACTACCTGGGCCAGGGCGCCCTGCTGCTGCGCGACCCCGCCGCCGCAAAAAATCCCTTTTACCTGCTGGCCCCGGAATGGGCGTTGTATCCCATGATCGTGCTGGCGACGCTGGCCACCGTCATCGCCTCCCAGGCGGTGATCTCGGGCGCGTTTTCCGTCACCCGCCAGGCCATCCAGTTGGGCTATATCCCCCGCATGCAGGTGCGCCACACTTCGGATCAGGAAATCGGGCAAATCTACATTCCCTTCATCAACTGGACGCTGCTGGCAGGCGTCGCGCTGCTGATTCTGGGCTTCAAGTCCTCCAGCAACCTGGCCTCGGCCTACGGCATCGCCGTGACGGGCACCATGGCGATCGACACCATTCTGGCCTTCACCGTGGTATGGGCCCTGTGGAAATGGCCGCTTCCCGTCGTCCTGGGCGGCGCGGCATTTTTCCTCGTCATCGACCTGGCCTTCTTCGGGGCCAATGTGCCCAAGATCGTTCATGGCGGCTGGTTCCCCCTGGCCATCGGGCTGGTGGTCTTTACCCTGCTCACCACATGGAAACGCGGCCGCGAACTGCTGTTCCTGCGCATGCAGAGCGACGACATCGATCTGACCACCTTCATTGAAGGCATTGCCGCCTTCGAGCACCAGCGGGTGCCGGGCACCGCCATCTTTCTCCACGCCACCGGCAGGGGCGTGCCCCACGCCCTGCTGCACAACCTGTCGCACAACAAGGTGATGCATGAACGGGTGGTGATCCTGCGGGCCATCACCGAAGAAGTGCCCACCATCCCGGACGCGGAACGCATCCGCCTGACAGAACTGGGAAGCGGTTTTTACCGCCTGGAAATCCGCTTCGGCTTCCGTGAGGAACCGGATATTCCCAAGGCCCTCAAACTGTGCGATGCCCTGGGCCTGCATTTCACGATGATGGAAACCACCTTCTTCCTGTCGCGCGAAACCCTGATCCCCACCAAGTTGCCCGGCATGGCAATCTGGCGCGAGAACATTTTCGCGGCCATGGCGCAGAACGCCGAATCAGCCATGCGCTTCTTCAAACTGCCCGTCAATCGCGTGGTCGAGCTGGGCACCCAGATAGAAATCTGATCCGGCCTCCCTACAAAAAACCATTCCCGCGCCGCCCTAACTCGTGGACTACCAGCGCGGCGCGTACAACGAAACCCAGCTCAGGCGCAACATGGGCAGCGGCATAATGTAGATGCCTTGCGCCCCTTCCTGTTAGCATCTGCCGGCAACAAAAACACGCTGACCGGGAACACGCATGCACTGGATTGCCCCCTCCGAACGAGACACCGCCACCGATACCCTGGAAAAACGCCTGTGGAATGCTGCCGACCAGTTCCGCGCCAACTCCGGGCTGACTGCGGCGCAGTATTCCGCGCCGGTACTGGGCCTAATCTTCCTGCTGTTCGCCGAAACCCGCTTTGCACAACGCCGCGCCGCCTTACTCCCCTCGCCCACAAGCGGGAGAGGGGCCGGGGGAGAGGGCCGCCGTGCGGCCAACCGCGCTGACGACCCCGCCGCCTACCATGCCGAAAGCGTAATCTTCCTGCCGCAAGCCGCCCGCTTCGCGCATCTGATCAACCTGCCGGAAGGCGCAAACATCGGCCAGGCCATCAACGACGCGATGGCGGAAATCGAGAAGCACAACCCGCAACTGGCGGGCGTGCTGCCGCGTACTTATCAAATCTTCACCAGCACCTTGCTCAAGGAACTACTGAAAAAGGTCTCCGAGATTCCCGTCAGCCTCGACTACGATGCCTTCGGTCGCATCTACGAATACTTCCTCGGCGAATTCGCCCGCACCGAAGGCCAGAAGGGCGGCGAATTCTACACCCCCAGTTCCATCGTGCGCCTGCTGGTGGAAGTGATCGAGCCGTTTCACGGGCGCATCCTCGACCCCGCCTGCGGCTCCGGCGGCATGTTCGTGCAGAGCGCGCGCTTCGTGGCCGAGCACCAGAAGAATGCCGCCGACGAACTGTTCATCCACGGCGTGGAAAAGACCGACGATACCGGACGCCTGGCGCGCATGAACCTGGCCATTCACGGCCTCGAAGGCGACATCCGCCACGGCGGCCATATCAACAGCTACTACGACGACCCGCACGAAGCGGTCGGCAAATTCGACTTCGTCCTTGCCAATCCGCCGTTCAATGTCAACGCCGTGGACAAGGATCGACTGGCTTCGGACGTGGGCGCAGGCCGCCGTTTTCCCTTCGGCGTGCCGCGCACCGACAACGCGAACATGCTGTGGATACAACTCTTCTATTCCAGCCTGAATAACACAGGCCGCGCCGGATTCGTCATGGCCAACTCCGCCAGCGACGCGCGCAGCAGCGAACAGGACATCCGCAAGCAGTTGATCGAAGCCCGCGCCGTGGACGTGATGGTCGCCGTCGGCCCCAACCTGTTCTACACCGTCGCCCTGCCCTGCACGCTGTGGTTTCTCGATAAAGGCAAGGCTTTGCTCCCCTCTCCCCCCGGGAGAGGGGCTGGGGGTGCGGGAGCGGTCGGTGATAAGTGCGCAGTTTCCCGCCGCGACACCATCCTCTTCATCGACGCCCGCCACCTCTACCGCCAGATCGACCGCGCCCACCGCGACTGGTCGGATGCGCAGACCGGCTTCATCGCCAACATCGTGCGCCTGTATCGCGGCGAAGCGCTGGACACCACCCTGGGCGGCGAAGGTGCCAAGGCCAAGCTGGCGGAAGTCTTTCTCCCCTCTCCCGCAAGCGGGGGAGGGGCCGGGGGAGAGGGTAACCTTGCCTACCGCGACATCCCCGGCCTGTGCAAAGCCGCCACCCTTGTCGAAGTCGAAGCCCAAGGCTGGAGCCTCAACCCCGGCCGCTACGTTGGCGTCGCCCCCGGCGAAGCAGTCAGCGACGAAGACTTCAAGGAAAAGCTGGAAACACTGAACGAGGAACTGGAAGTGCTGAATGCGCAGGCGCGCGAACTGGAACGGACCATCACCCTGAATGTGGCGGAGATTCTGGAGGCGTAATGATGAAGCTGTCCGATTACGTTGACGTCAATCCAAAAACGCAACTGCCAAAAGGTGCGCAGGTTCCTTTCGTTGGCATGGATGCAATCACCGTAGGCCGCCGAAAAGTTACGGCTAATGAGCGAAGAGAAGCCAAGGGCTCGGGCGCAAAATTTCTACCGGGAGATACTCTATTCGCCCGCATAACGCCATGTCTGGAGAATGGGAAGATTGCTCAGTTCTCAGATAAAGAAGCAGGATTAGGCTCGACTGAGTTTTTTGTTCTTCGAGCAAAACCAAATGTGTCAGACCAAGATTTTGTGTTTTATTTTGCTCTTCAAGAAGAGTTGCGTGCCGCTGCTGAAAAGAGCATGACAGGTGCATCCGGTCGTCAACGTGCTGATGTTTCAGCCCTTAAAGAATTTGGGTGTGAATTTCCCTCGCTCCCCACCCAACGTCGCATCGCAGGCATCCTCTCCACCTACGACGAACTGATCGAAAACAACCAGCGGCGCATCCGTATTCTGGAAGACATGACGCGCAGCCTCTACCGCGAATGGTTCGTCCACTTTCGCTACCCCGGCCACGAATCCGTCCCCCTCACCGACTCCCACCTCGGCCCGATTCCGCAGGGGTGGGAGGTGAAGTCCGCGCCCGATTGCATTGCCTTCAATCCGCGCACCACAGTTTCGCGCGATGGAGAGAAACCGTTTGTGCCGATGGGCTGTCTGTCAAACGACTCTATGCTCATTTCGGATATCGAGTCTCGCAGTGGAAATAGCGGCGCGAAGTTTCAGAACGGCGATACGCTTTTCGCTCGTATCACGCCATGCTTGGAGAATGGTAAGACCGGCTTCGTCCAGTTCCTTTTTAATTCGCAAGATGTTGCCTTTGGTTCAACCGAGTTCATCGTGCTCCGCTCACGAACGCTTTCACCAGAGTTCGTCTACTGCCTCGCACGAAGTGATAAGTTTCGCAACGCTGCCATCAAGAGCATGTCGG
>Ga0315271_10002184_pt1 | contig 12203 bp, 12 predicted proteins | sample C3_top_MG_FD_204664 | JGI IMG/M metagenome (GOLD analysis project Ga0315271, IMG submission 204664) | Sediment microbial communities from Yellowstone Lake, YNP, Wyoming, USA - C3_top | ecosystem: Environmental > Aquatic > Freshwater > Lake > Sediment | place: USA: Wyoming | collected 2017-08-01
GCATCTTCGCGGCATCCACCAGGTCACGCTTCGGCAGCGATTGCTGCAGGCGCAGCGCCCGCGCCCGGGCCACGTACGGGTTCTCCACCGTCAGCGCGCCGCTCACGCAGCCTTCGAAGCATGCGTGGCACTCGATGAACGTGTATTGCTGCAGGCGGCCCTTGTCGATGTCGTCCAGGATGCGCAAGACGTTGGGCAGGCCCCAGACCGACAGCGTGTCCTCGGCCGGCAGCGAACTGGGCAGGTTGATCGAAAATGCCCACCCGAGCCCCGCCGCGGTCTCCGCTTCCGGCACCCTGGCGCCGGACGTCTGCACGTCGCGAATCACCGGCGCCAGCAGCGGGAAGATGTCGCTGAGGCCCACCGCCGAGTCGATGTAGGACGCCTCCATGCCGGGGTGATCGACAATCGACACCATCTTGGCGGGGCAGGGGGTGATGTAGACGGCGCGGATGCGTTCGACGGGCAGCCCGGTGGCCGCCGACAGCGCCCGCTTCGCCTCGCGCGCGGCGACCTCGCGCGGCGACAGGATCGGGAGCAGCTGGCTGACCAGTTCCGGGTACTTCACCTGGACCAGCCGCAGCACACTCGGGCAAAACGACGAGATGAGGGGCTTCGGCCCCCTGTAGGACCCGAGGAAGAGCTCGATGGCCCCGGTCACCGCTCCGCACGACCACGACAACGTCGCGGCATCGTCGAACCCGCTCTCGCGCAGTGCCTGCAGGATCGTGCCCGGGGTGACCTCGCCGCCGAACTGGGTGTAGAGCGCGGGCGACGGGATCGCGACCGTGCTCTCATGCTGGCCGAGGGCGGTCGCCGACTCCGTCAAGGACACGATGGCGGACTTGGCGCAGACCTTGATGCACTCGCCGCAGTCGATGCAGCGGTCCTCGAGCATGACGGCGTGCTGGTGGCGGACCCGGATGGCCTGGGTCGGACAGACCCGCATGCACGCCATGCACCCGTGGCAGGCGCTGGCGTCGAAGCGGATCGAGTGGTAGTGGGCGTCTTCCATGCCGTCAGCTCACGTGCACCCGCATCACCAGGTGCGTGCCCCGCTGGACCTCCGACGAGATCGCCAGGGCGTCCGTGTTCCGCTGGATGTTCGGCAGCCCCATGCCGGCGCCGAACCCCATCTCCCGCATCTCGGGCGTGGCGGTTGTGTATCCCTCCTGCATGGCCAGCGCGATATCCGGGATCCCCGGCCCTTCATCCCGCACGTCGATCGTGACGTCGTCCGGCGTGACCTTCAGCGTCATCGTCCCCCGCCGCGCGTACATGACGAGGTTCATCTCCGCCTCGTAGGCGGCAATCGCCACGCGCCGGACCAGCGTGGAGGCGAAGCCCATGTTCTTCAGCGTCTCCTTGATGCTCGTCGATGCGCGCCCGGCGTTGGTGAAGTCGGCCCCCGCGACGTCGTACGCGCGAACGAACTCGGCGTCCGTCATGCCGGCGGCCGCCCGTCCGCGTTTCCCGCTCGCCCGTTCACCACCGCATACAGCCGGCCCGCCGTCTCGAACAGCGAGCGCTGGCAGCGGAACACCGGGACGCGCGCTTCCCGGGCCAGTGCCAGGACGTCGGGCGGAATCGTCTTGCCCCGCGCGAACACCACACCCGCCAGGTCGGCAATCGTCGCCGTCCGGATCACCTGCACGTTGGCGAGCCCCGTCACGAGCAGGTAGCCCGGCCGCGCGTCCACCAGCACGTCGCTCATCAGGTCGGCGGCCACTACGCCGGTCACCGGTGCGGTCAGATCCGGGCACCAGACGATGTCGGCGCCGATCGCGAGGCGGACCGATCCCAGGGTCGTCGCGGGCGTGGCGGCGTTGCCGGCGCATGCCGGCGGGGCGGGGCTCGTGCGGGCGTCGGTGCTCATGTGCGCGCAACCATCGGGGCTGGGGCCGGAACCGGAGCCGCCGGTCGCCCGGCGGCGGGCTTGGTGCGGCCGATGACCTGCTTCCCTTTGCGGACCACCCGGTTGGCCGGGATGCGGCGGGCGGGGCAGTGCTCCCAGCAGGTGCCGCAGCCCGTGCACTTGTCGGTGTCCACGTAGCTCGCCTTCCGGCGGACCTTCACCGTGAAGTTGCCGATGAAGCCGCTGACCGCCTCGACCTCGCTGTAGGCCATCAGGTGGATGTTCTTGTGCTTGCCGACCTGGGTCATCTTCGGCGTCAGGATGCAGGCCGCGCAGTCCAGCGTCGGGAACGTCTTGTCGAAGTGGGCCATGTGCCCGCCGATGCTCGGTTCCCGCTCGACCAGGTAGACCTGCTTGCCGGCGTCGGCCAGCGTGAGCGCCGCCGAAATGCCGGCGATGCCGGCCCCCACGACGAGCACGTTCGGGTTCACCGGCACGCTCGCGCGCTGCAGGGCGTCATGCAGCGCGACGCGCCGCACGGCTGCCGTGATGAGCAGTTTCGCTTTCTGCGTCGCCCGCGCCAGGTCCTTGGTGACCCACGAGACCTGCTCGCGGATGTTGACCATCTGGTAGAGATAGGGGTTCACGCCGGCGTCCTGCAGCACCCCGCGGAAGGTCGGCTCGTGCATCAGCGGCGAGCACGAGGCCACGACCAGGTGCGTGATGCCGTGCTTCCCGAGGTCCTCCTTGATCAGCTGCTGGCCCGGGTCCGAGCACATGAACTTGTAGGTCTTGGCGACCACGACCTTCGGCAGCGTGGCGGCGTACCGCTCGAGCGCCGGGACGTCCACCTTGCTCGCGATATTCAAGCCGCAGTGGCAGATATACACGCCGATGCGGCAGCTGTCGTTCGCGCTCATGGATCCCCCTCACACCATCGCCGGGAGCGGCTCGGAGACGACGAAGTTGCGCTGCAGGCCGAGGGCCTTCGGCTGGAGCCCGAAGGCCAGGCCCAGCAACTGCGTGAAGTAGACGATCGGCAGTCGCACGTCCTCGTGGAACGTGCGGCGCATCTTGTCCTGATACGCTTCGAGGTTGTACTGACAGAGCGGGCAGACGGTGGCGAGCACGTTGGCCGTGCGCGCCTTCGCTTCCTTCAGCAGCAGGAAGTTCAGGCGGACGCCGATCTCCTCCATCGTGCCCATCAGCGAGCCGCCGCAGCAGTGCGCCTTCAGCGGATACTCGACGACGGTGGCGCCCAGCGCCGCCATCAGATGGTCCAGCGTCTGCGGCCGGAGCGGATCGTCGAAGGTGCCGTACGGCCGCACCACCTGGCAGCCGTAGTACGGCGCGATCCGGTAGCCGGCGAGCGGATGGACGACTTTGGCGCGGATCGCGTCGAGGCCGACGTCGTTGACCAGGACGTCGAGGGGGTGGCGCACCTTCGCCCGCCCCTCGTAGGCGAGCCCGGCCGCCCGCAGCCCGGTCTGCACCTTCACGGCCAGCGCGGGGTATTCGCCCATCGTGTGCTGGGCCTTGGAGAGCACGAGAAAGCACGCGGCGCACGGGGCGACGACGTCGGCGTGCATCTGCTCGGCCAGCGCCAGGTTGCGGGCAGCCAGCGCCAGCGCCTTCTCCTGGCTGACCGACATGTACGAGGTGGCGCCGCAGCAGTTCCAGTCCGGAATCTCCTCCAGCCCCAGGCCGAGGTGTCCGAACACCGCGCGCAGCGATTCGTCGTACGGCTTGCCGAGGCCGCTGAGCGAGCACCCCGGGTAGTAGGCGTAGGCCGTCATGTCAGGACTCCTCCATCGCGTCGAGGATGGTCTGCAGCTGCTTCGGGTCCTTGATGTGGTCCTGGCCGAGGACCATGCGCCCGGTTCTCAGGAGCTTGAGGCCGATCGGCGCCATCTTGAGCAGGCTGAGAGGATTGGTGCGCAGCGCGAGTTCGATGACCAGGCGCGATTCGGAGTTGCGGCCGTGCGTCGCGACCATGCGGTAAAAGGCCTTGGCGAGCACCGGGATGGGGAAGCGCTTCGGGTACATCCCCTTCTCGATCGCCCGGCGTTTCAGCGCGTACATCACGTCGGTCACCTTGATGTCGCGCGGGCACCGCACCTGGCACTCGTAGCAGGAGGCACAGAGCCACGGCGTGGCCGATTCCAGCACGTCGCGTTCCAGGCCCGCTCGCGTGAGCGCGATGACGCGCCTGGGCGTCAGGTCCATGTGGACCGACATCGGGCAGGCCCCGCTGCACGTGCCGCATTGAATGCAGTCGCGCAGCGCTTCGCCGCCGGGCTTGGCCATGATCTCCGCCGGGAACGCGGGATTTACATCCTCGGCGTACCGGCAGTGCGTCGTCGCGTTGTGCACAACCGCACCTCCTCAGAACCTCGGGGCAGGCTGACACCGTCATCGAGGGGGCCGAGGCACGAAACGGCTGCATACGTCGAACACGCGCATGCGCGCGGTACGCAGCCGACGGGGGCTCGCGCAGGGGGCGTGGCTATCGACGAGGGCTAGGCTGGGCCAGAGCGAGACGGAGCGTACGGCGTGTACGCGGTAGCTGTCAACGGGAGAATCGAGCGGAATATGAGCGGTTCGATCGGGGACACGGGCCGGCCCGGCGAACTCGGATGGCTTGGGGGCTCGGTCGCGGGTGTGGCGTCCGCATCACGATGGTACTTGACGGATTCCGAGTGAGGGAGTAGGAAATAGGAGTCCCCCGAGTCCGTGCCACTCGTCGGGATGGCTATTTGTATCGCCGGAGGATCTCATGCGTTTGAATACCCGCGGTCGCTACGGCATGCAGCTGATGACGCAGCTCGCGTGTCATGTCTCCGATCCCAAACCCGTCGGCTTGAAGGCGGTGGCGGCGGCCACAGGGCTGCCATGGCGCTATCTCGAGCAGATCGCCGGCCCGCTGCGCAAAGCGTCGCTCATCAAGGGGCGGCCCGGGCGTGCAGGAGGCTACAAGCTGGGCCGCCAGCCCGAGCGCATCACGCTGCGCGACGTGATCGAGACCGCGTCGGGGCCGATCCGTCTGATGGACTGCGTGGACGCGCCGGAGTCCTGCGAACACAGCCCGACCTGCACCTCGCGCAACGTGTGGCTGTCGATGACCAACGACATGCGCGGCGTGCTCGAGAAGTACACGCTCGGCGATCTCGCGAAGCGGCCGTGCGACGGCCTGCGCGACACCGCCGAGAAGGCCCGCGGCGCGCGCACGGCGGCGAAGCCGCCCGCGCGCGGCCGGGGCGCCTCGAAGCGCTGGAAGTTCATGCGGTCCTACGAATAGGGCGCTGCCGACGGCTCGCGGCGCCGCCGCGCGCAACCCCGTGGCCAGCTTCGTCATTCCCGCCCGCAACGAGGAGCGCCCGATCGGTCAGACGATCGAGGCGCTCCACGCCGCCGCGCGCGCCTGCGGCTCCCCCTGTGAGATCATCGTCGCCGACGACGACTCCGCCGATGCCACGGCGGAGGTGGCGGCGCGCGCCGGCGCACGCGTCGTGCACGTTCAGGCCCGGCAGATCTCCGTGGTGCGCAACGCCGGCGCGCGATCGGCGCGCGGACCCCGGCGCGATTGACTCTCCGGGGCGGGAGTGATGAGATGCGGCCCGGTGGATCATGGGGCTGGTCGGCGTCGTGCTGCGGTTCCGCGAACTGCGAAAGGTGTGAGCGATGAAGCGATTCCTGCTGTATTGCGTGGTGTTGTGCGCGGGGCTGGTGGCGCAGGCCGCGCCCGATCAGGACGTTGCCGCCTGGCAGCGCCAGGCGCAGCGCGTGACCATCGTCCGTGACGACTGGGGTATCGCGCATATCCAGGGAAAGACCGACGCCGACGCCGTCTTCGGCATGATCTACGCGCAGGCGGAGGACGATTTCAACCGCATCGAGACGAACTACCTGAACTCCATGGGGCGGCTCGCCGAGGCGGAGGGCGAATCCGAGGTCTACCGCGACCTGCGGATGAAGATCTTCATCGACCCGGCGGATCTGCGGGCGAAGTACGCGGCAAGCCCGGCTTGGCTGAAGGCCTTGATGGACGCGTGGGCCGACGGCCTCAACTACTACCTGCACACCCACCCGACGGTGAAGCCCCGCGTGCTCACGCGCTTCGAGCCGTGGATGGCGCTCAGCTTCAGCGAGGGCAGCATCGGGGGCGACATCGAGAAGGTGGCGCTCGGCCCCCTCGCGGCGTTCTACGGCAAGGCGCCCGCACCTGCGGCCTCCTCGGACGACGAGGCGCAGTCAGCCGAACCATCGGGCTCCAACGGGTTCGCGTTCGCGCCGTCGATTACCGCGTCGAAACGCGCGATGCTCTGGATCAACCCGCACACTTCGTTCTTCTTCCGCTCCGAACTGCAGATGACGAGCGACGAGGGCCTGAACGCCTACGGCGCGGCGACGTGGGGCCAGTTCTTCATCTACCAGGGATTCAACCCGCGCGCGGGATGGATGCACACGACCAGCAGCGTCGACGACTTGGACGAATACGTCGAGACCGTGATCACGAAGGCCGACGGCTACTACTACAAATACGGGGCCGACGAGCGTCGGATGACGACGAGCACGATCACGGTGCCGTACAGGACTGCCGCCGGCCTGGCGCAGAAGACCTTCACCGTGTACCGCACGCACCACGGGCCTATCGTGCGCGAGGCCAACGGCAAGTGGATTGCCATCCGGATGATGCAGGAGCCGCTGAAGGCGCTCACGCAGTCGTACTCGCGCACGAAAGCGACGGGCCTGCAGTCGTTCCGCGCGACGATGGATCTTCACACCAACTCGTCGAACAACACGATCTATGCGGACGCCGACGGCAACATCGCGTACTTCCACGCCAACTTCATCCCGAAGCGCGACCCGAAGTTCGACTGGACGAAGCCGGTCGACGGCAGCGATCCGGCCACCGAGTGGAACGGTCTGCTGTCGATCGACGAATCGCCGCTGGTCGTGAATCCCGCCAACGGCTGGATCCAGAACACGAATAACTGGCCGTACTCGGTCGCCGGGCCGCTCAGCCCGAAGAGGGATCAGTTCCCGCCCTACGTCGACGCCGGCAGCGAGAACCCGCGCGGCGTGCACGCCATCCGCGTGCTGTCGAACAAGAAGGACTTCACGATCGAGTCGGCCATCGCCGCCGGGTACGACAGCTTCCTGCCGCCGTTCGAAGGCATGGTGCCGCCGCTGGTGAAGGCGTGGGACCAGTTGCCCTCCGACGCCCCGCTCAAGGCGAAGCTCGCCGAGCAGATCGCGCTCCTGCGGACGTGGGACTTCCGTTGGGGCGCCTCGTCGGTGGCGACCACGCTCGCCGTGTTCTGGGGCGAGGACCTCGCGCAGCGGGTGGGGGCCGAGGCACGAAAGGCCGGCGTTCCGGTGTTCGACTTCATGGAGAAAGGCGCGATCGCGCAGCAGCGGCTCGAGGCCCTCGCCGCGGTGTCGGCCAGACTGCAGGCCGACTTCGGCACCTGGAAGACGCCGTTTGGCGACGTCAACCGCTTCCAGCGGCTCACGGGCGCGATCGTCCAGCCGTTCAACGACGCCGGAGCGAGCATCCCGGTGGGCTTCGCTTCCGCCCGGTGGGGATCGCTGGCGTCGTTCGGCGCGCGCACGTATCCGGGCACGAAGAAGATGTACGGCACCAGCGGCAACAGTTTCATCGCCGTGGTGGAGTTCGGCCCGCAGGTCCGCGCCCGGGCCGTGTCGGCCGGCGGCGAGAGCGGCGATCCGGCGTCGAAGCACTTCAACGACCAGGCGGAGCGGTACGCGACCGGCAACCTGCGTGAGGTCTACTTCTACCCGGCGCAGCTGACCGGCCATACCGAGCGCACGTATCACCCGGGATCGTGAGCGCCTGCCGTGGGCGTTGCGCGCGCAGCAGGTGGCGGAGGATGACGCCGTCATCCCTGGACCGAGACGAGGAGGCGACGTGGCGAGAGTGACGGGCATCGGCGGCGTGTTCTTCAAGGCGCGTGACCCTGAGGCGCTGCGCGCGTGGTACAAACGGCACCTCGAGATCGACGTGCAGGAGTGGGGCGGCGCCGCCTTCAACTGGCAGGACGATCCCGCCGGGGACGGCGGCGTGACCGCCTGGTCGATTGCGCCCGAGACGACGGACTACTACCCGCGGCCGTTCATGATCAACTACCGCGTGGCCGATCTCGGCGCCGTGCTCGCGGCGCTGCGCGCGGAAGGATGCGCCGTCGACGACAAGACCGACGAGTCGGAGTTCGGGAAACTCGGATGGGTCACCGACCCCGAAGGCAACCGCGTCGAGTTGTGGCAACCCCCGCCAGGGCCCCTGCCTGGCAACTGAGCGCCAGACATGGCCAACGAACCGGTGACCAGGGCGGCCTTCGAGGCGCAGCGGCTGGCGGCGACGCGCGCCCGGCGGCGGACAGGGCGGCCGCTGGCCGTCGTGAGCGTCGTGCTCGGCGTCGCGCAACTGATCGCCTTGCGCTGGCTCGAAGGCCACGTCGACCGGGCGATCGCCGTCACGATCGCCGGGAGCGCCTTTGTGGCGTACCTTGTGATCGTGGCCGCCTTCGGCTGGCGGATGGCGCGCGCGGTCGGCCGGGCCACGCCCAGGTGTCCCCAGTGCGGTGCCCGGCTGAAGGACATGTCGGAGCGCGTCGCGGCGGCGACGGGCCGCTGCGATGCCTGCGGCGGCCAGGTCATCGCCTGACGCGGGCCGCTGCGGCGCGATCGTGAAGATGAAGAGGCCGGCGTCCGGCGCCCACGACGGATCGCCGATGATCCGGGCACCCAGTGTTCCGCTCTCCGACGCCGTTGGCGCGCGCTCCGAACATGAATGCCCGTGCACGGCAGCTGAGAGGGAAGCGTGGCCGCCGTCTAACTAGCGCACCTTAAGCTTCCGGAGTTCGGTCAAGAACGCGCCGACGCCATCGGTGACGGTGCCGCGGATCGATGCCTGCGGAGGCGCCGTGGCCCCACGGGGCGGCAGGGGGAACGATGCGGCGATTCGCGCTGGCGGAGAAATTACGCTTCGGGTTGGCTCTGGTTGACGCGCTGGCCGCCGCGCGCCGCGCAGGGGCTGCGCCTCCGTGGATACGGCCGACGGCCGGATCCCGATCGGCTGGATTCATGTCGCTCGTCGAGCGTGAGATCTGGCCCCGCGAAGGTCACCCGTACAGAAGGCTTCTCGATATCGCCGGGTGGGAGCCCGAACGGTTGCGACGCTCGATCGAGGAGCAGGGGCTCGAGCCGACGCTGGAGAAACTGGTTGACGCTGGGGTCTACCTGCGATCGGATGAGATCAGGTGCCGCGTGCCCCTCGTTCGACGTGGAACCGAGATCCGTTTTTCGCCGGTGGATCTCGAGCGTGTGCACGGACCGGCCGTTCCGCTGGGCTCCAGCGGCTCGAGCGGGCCTTCGACGAAGAACCCGTTCGACCTGGCGTCGTTCAAGACGCAGGCCTCGTACCTGGGCGTCATGCTGGAGGCCCTCGGAGCTGTGGGCCTGCCCGTCGTGCTCTACTACCCAGCGCCGTCTGCGGCGGGCATCGTGCAGGTGGTCGCCTTCGCCCTCGCCGGGCGTCCGGTGTCGGCGTGGTTCTGTCACCTGCCGGAGCGCGGCAGTTCGCAGGCGCAGTGGGGAACGTGGTTGCGCGTGCTCGCCGCGGCGTCGCGCCTGCGCGGCGTCCGTCTCCAGGTGCCGACAACGGCCCCGGTCGATCGGCCTGCGCCGCTGGTGGCCTGGCTGGCGGAACACGCGCACGACGGAGCGCTTGTCCTGTCGTTCCCGGGATCGGCGCTGAGAGTCCAGTCCTACGCGGACGCGAACGGAATGGCGCTCCCGCGGCTGGTGTGGGTGCTGGGCGGGGAACCGATCACCCCGAAGAAGAGGCAGATGCTGGAGCGAAGCGGTCACCGCGTCTATCCGTGGTACGGAGCCGTCGACGCCGGTCGGATAGCGATCGGCTGCCTTTCGCCTCAGGCCCCAGATGACATGCACGTGCTCGGCGACCGGTTCGCGGCCGTGGTTCCCGGACAGGCGCTTGCGGTTCGTGGGCGGCTGCTGCTGACGACGATCGCGGCGGGCGTGCACAAGTTGCTGCTCAACGCCGACATCGGGGACACCGCGCAGGCGGCGGGCGGCAGATGTGGATGCGCGCTGGAGGGGCTCGGTGTGGGCGCGAGGATCCGGCGCATCAGGAGCGTCGAGAAACTGACGCTCGACGGCATCACGCTGCCGGCGGACCTGGTCTGCGAGTTGGCCGAGGAGGTGCTGCCGGCGGCCTGCGGCGGGTCACCTGGCGACTTCCAGATCACCGAGTCCGAAGGCGAGGATGGACGCACTCGCCTTGTGATACGGGTGCATCCCGACCTCGAGACCGACGAACGCGCCGTCATGCGGGCCGTGGAGCGAATCCTGGTGGACGCCGTCGGCGGGTTCTCGGACATGTCCGATCTCCTGCGCAGGGGCGGCGCCATCGAGGTGCGTCGCGAGCGGCCTCGCTGGAGCGCGGGTGGCAAGCTGCTGAGCCTCGAGAGCGGCCCGGAGCGCAGCCGGTGAGGACCGCGGAGGTCATCCGCGCGGCCCGTGCGGACGAGACGGACGCGGTGGCGGAGTTGTGCGGCCGCCTCGACCGCCACGACTATGTCCCGCGAGGCTGGCGCGAATGGGTTCAGGCGTACCCCGAGTTGAGCCTGGTTGCCGAGGCGTACGGCCGGATCGTCGGGTGCGTGCGCGCCGGCGTGGAGTGTCGCGGTTGCGCGTTTGCGCAGGGCCTTCGCGTCGACCCGGAGTTCCGGAGAACGGGCGTGGCGTCGGCGCTGATGCAGGAACTCTTCTCGCGCCTGTCGGCGGCAGGCGTCTGCCGAGTGCTCGGCGTGACCATGCCGGACAATGCCCCGGCGCGCAGGCTCTACCCCAGGCTCGGATTCCTGGAAATCGGTGCAATCGCCCGGCGGCGGCACCCCGCGTGGAAGGCCCGCGGGCTGCAGGCGCCGCCTCTCGAGCAAGACGCCGCGGAGGCCCTCGCGGGCCAGGACGGGCTGCTGGTCAATCGGCCCGGGCTCACGCACTGCCGCAGAATCTGGTTCCGCGCACCAGGAGAGTGGCTGCGTGCGCGCGCGCAGGCGGGCCTGCTGATCGCGTTGCAGGACGGGGCATGGGCCCTGCTGGACCCACCGGGTGAGGGCGGGCCGTGGATCGCCGCCTGGCGGGCAGCCCCGTCCCGGCTCGCCGACGTCGCCGACGCGGGGGTGCGGGCGCTCGGGTCCGGCCCGATGCCCGTAACCATCGAAGCCCCGGACCACCCGTCGACGCAGGCGTGTCTCACCGAACTGGGCTTCGAGGCACCTGGGGCTTTCGACCGGTACATCCTGCTGGAGGCCTCTCTGGGCTGAAGACGGGCGGCCTCGCGTCCCCACCCGGAGCAGCGGCTTCCGGTCACGCAGGAGTCGGAGGATCCTGACCGAGCCGCCGGCCCGGATGCCGGAGCCCCCACGGTTCGCGGCCTTGCTGCGCGGCCACCCGCCTGATCGATTCCGAACGGTTCGGGATGATCCCCAGGGACCGCCGCGTGTGGCTCGGCGTTGTGCAGTGCTCCAACTCGCGGGGCGACCCAGGCTGCACGTCCGGGCGTCGATCGTCGAGAACGTACCGCGTGTGCATGCCACGCGTGTCCACCAGGGAGTCCGATGGCATTCAGGTGTTTACATACCTAGCAAAATCAAAGTCGTTGTTTTATAATGCTCGGTATGAGACGCAGCTACGCGGCCCTCCTGCAATCGTACCTGAAGACCTTTCCGTGCGTGGCCCTGCTCGGGGTGCGGCAGTGCGGCAAGACCACGCTGCTGCAGACCCTGCCTGCTGGATGGAAGCGCGTTGATCTGGAGCGACGGGCGGACCACGCCATCGTGTCGCGCGATCCCGACGCGTTCTTCCGCCTGAATCCGAGGCACGTCGCGCTCGATGAGGCACAGGTGCTGCCCGACGTGTTCCCGGCGCTGCGGGTCGCCATTGATGAGCGGCGCGCGGAGAAGGGCCGGTTCGTCATCACCGGTTCCAGTTCACCGGCGCTGTTGCGGTCCGTCTCGGAAAGCCTCGCCGGCCGGGTCGGGATCATTGAGATGGCCCCACTCTCCTGGGAGGAAGTCACCGAGACCACCCGGCGCGACTCGTTCCTCCGGCGGTTACAGGATCGCAAGGCCAGTCCGGAAGACCTCATCGAAGGGCTGAAGCCACGAGGCGAACTCGCCCAGGCGCACGCGTTCTGGTTTCGTGGCGGGTTACCGGAACCCTGGCTGAATCCTGGTGACGAGTTTCGGGCCCGCTGGGTGGAGCAATACATCCAGACGTACTTGTTTCGCGACGTGAA
>Ga0315271_10002185_pt1 | contig 12202 bp, 9 predicted proteins | sample C3_top_MG_FD_204664 | JGI IMG/M metagenome (GOLD analysis project Ga0315271, IMG submission 204664) | Sediment microbial communities from Yellowstone Lake, YNP, Wyoming, USA - C3_top | ecosystem: Environmental > Aquatic > Freshwater > Lake > Sediment | place: USA: Wyoming | collected 2017-08-01
AAAATGGGTTCGCACCGCGGGTCGGCCGCGTGGCGAATGGGGAGGACCGGGGGCCGACTCCCCCGGGCGGTCGCAACATTTGGAGGTGTCGGATGTCCAAGCTCAAAGAAACCCTTGCAAATCAAATCCCCGCCATGCGGAACGACATCAAGGCTTTCGTCAAGGAGCACGGCGCGAAGGTCATTGGCGAGCTGACGATCGGTGCCGCTTTCGGAGGCATGCGCGGGCTCAAGGCCATGGTCTGCGATACCTCCGAGGTGCCGCCGGACAAAGGCCTCATCATCCGCGGTATTCCCATCGCCGAACTGACGGACAAGCTGCCCGAAGAGATCTTCTGGCTCCTGTGCGTGGGCACGCTCCCCAACGCCGCCGAGCTCAAGGACCTCCAGGAGGACCTGAAAGCCCGGGCCAAGAAGATCCCCGCCTACGCATTCAGCGTCCTTGACGCCATGCCGAAAGACTCGCACCCCATGTGCCAGCTCGACACGGCCATCCTGGCGCTCGAGCGTGAGTCGGCCTTCCGCGCTCGCTACAGCGAAGGCATGAAAAAGGACGAGTACTGGGAGCCCATGCTGGAAGACTCCCTCAACATCCTGGCGTGGATGCCCGAGATCGCGGCGTACATCTACCGCAAGAGCTTCGACAAGGGCCCCCGCATTCCCGCGGATCCCAACCTCGACTGGGGCGGCAACTACGCTCACATGCTCGGCATTCCTGATCCCACGGGCGAGTTCAAGAACCTCATGCGCCTCTATCTGACCCTGCACAGCGACCACGAGGGCGGCAACGTTTCAGCCCACACCTGCCATTGTGTCGGGTCGGCCCTCTCCGACGCCTACTACTCGGTTTCCGCGGGCCTCAACGGCCTAGCGGGCCCCCTGCACGGCCTCGCCAACCAGGAGTGCTTGGCGTGGATTCTGGAGACCATGGAGAAGTTCGGCGGAGCTCCCACCGAAGAGCAGCTCTCCAAGTACGCCCAGGACACGCTGAATTCCGGCAAGGTGGTACCCGGCTACGGCCACGCCGTGCTTCGCATCACGGACCCGCGCTTCGACGCCTTCCACGCCTTCGGCGCCAAGGTCTGCCCCGATGACCCGGCCTACAAGACCATGGCTCGCGTCTTTACGGTGGTCCCCGAGGTCCTCAAGCAGGTCCAGAAGATCAAGGATCCCTGGCCGAACGTGGACGCCGCTTCCGGGTGCCTCCTCTACCATTTCGGCATGAAGGAGTTCAGCTACTACACCGTGCTGTTCTCCGTGAGCCGCACCATGGGTATGGCCTCCCAGCTCGTGGTCGCCCGCGCGTGGGGCGAAGCCATCGAGCGTCCCAAATCCATGCCCACGGAGTGGTTCAAGAAACAGGCAGCAAAGTAATCGAGCCAACGAGTCAACGAGTCAACGCACGAAGGGCGGGGCGATTGCCCCGCCCTTTTTTCTTTTGCCCGAAGAACTCCTTCTGATTTCTGTCGTGAGGCATCTCGCGCCTAGCGTCTCGCGTCTTGCCTCTTCAGAACGCGTAGCCGATGAAGAAGTAGATCTGGTAGGGCGACGGGTTCTTCGGATCCTCCTTCAGGCGCCAGGCCAGGTCCAGACCGATGGGTCCCACGGGCGTCTGGTACCTGACCCCCAATCCGGCCCCCGCGCGAAGTTCTTCGGACCTGATCTTGAAGGGTTTCGCGAAGGCGTTGCCCGCGTCGGCGAAGACCAGTCCCGTCAGTTCGCCTTTGATGGGAAACCTCAGTTCGGTGGAAGCTTCCAGAAGGCCGTCCCCGCCGACCAGGGCCCCGTTGGCATCCATGGGCCCCAGGGTGTTGTACGCATAGCCCCGGATGCTGTTGGCACCGCCGGCGTAGAATCGCCGGGACAGCGGGACCTCGTCACGGGACGCGCCGGCATAGATGGCCCCCGCCTTGAGCCTGAACCCCAACACCCAGCCTCGCCCCAAGCCCACAAACTGCCGCCCCTCTAAGATCGATTTGGTAAAGAACGGACCACTGTGGTCCAGCACCTGGGTTGGTTCGACATAGAGGTTCAGGATGGTCCCGCGGGTGGGGTTGAGGGGCTCGTCGGTGGATCGGTACATGACTCCCACGGCTACGGAGGCCATGGTGGCGATGTCCCGCGCTCCGTTGTCGATGGCGTCTTCGAGGGCCTGGTCCGGAGTGAATTGGAGCACCCGCTCCAGAACGAGAAAGGAGCTCCCCTGCAGGTGCGGCGTGAACTGCCGCTGGAGACCCGCCTGGGCCTTCAGGTAGCCGTAGCGGAAGTCCTCTTCCACCCTCTGGCCGAAAGTCAGATCGGCCAGACCGGTCGTCTTGTTATCCCAAAGATAGGGACGGCGCAGGTAGGTCTGAAGCCGGCTGTCGATGGCCGACGCCTTGGCTTCGGCCCCCACCAGAAGAGTGTGGTTTGCGAAGCGCAGGGTCTCCCATCGCACCAAACCCCGGATCCGGTCCTCCGAGCCGTAACCCAGGCCCAGCCTGATCCGGTGCAACATCCCCTCCCTCAGCTTCACGCGAACGTCCACCGTCCCGGGCACGGAGCCGGGGCGGGTCACGAAGGTCACTGAATCGAAGAGCCCCAGCTTGTACAGCGCGTCCCTGCTCTCTTCCACCTTGGATTGGCGGTAGAGGTCTCCGGGGGAGAAGGCGAGGGCACGGCGCAGGACGCGCTCCTCAGAGAGTTTCATACCTAGGAAGGTGATGGATCCCACCGTGCAGCGCTCACCAGGTTTGACGGTGTAGCTCACCGCAGCGGAATGGTCCGCCAGGTCCACGACGGCTTCGGGGATCACCTCGGCGAAGGGTCGTCCGTCCTCCCGAAGGCGGAACAGGACGAGGGTGGCCGATGCCTCGTAGTCGTCCGCCGAGAAGACCATCCCCTCCCTGAGGGGGAGGTCCTTGGCGAGGACGGCCCGGTCGACCTCATCGGGCGGCTCACCCTCCGCGGCACGGACGGAAACGGAGGCTACACGGCACGGTGATCCCTCCGACACGCGCAGAATGGCCGGCTCCGCGCCGCTGGGCGGTAGGATCTCGGCGGTCGCTTCAAAGTAGCCGTGGCGCTGGTAGAAGAGGCGCACGGCCTCGGCCTTGGCGTCCAGGTCCCGGCGTTCGGCGCTGGGCTTGCGCCCGAGGGCCTTGTCGAGAAGGGAGCGGTCTACCCCCGCGGCTTCAAACACCTGCGCTTGAGGAAATGCCGAAACCCCTTCAAGGCGAAGGGGCACGAGGTCCTTTGGGGGGCTCTTGGGGGCGGCCAAGGCCTGTAGGGGCATGAGAATAAATCCCAAAAGGGCCAGGGCGAATGCCGATCTTCGGGACATCAGTACCGCCGTTCCCAGAAGAGGTCGATGCCCGTAGTGCCCTTGCTGTTGCTGCCTGTCTGGACGCTCCAGTTCTTGTCGATGCGGTATCGGAGGTTGACCCACCACTCGGGGAGGGCGCCGAAGGTCTGCTGGTATTCCAAGATGGCTTTGTCCCCCAAGTACTTGCTGAATCCCAGCTGGGAATTCGCCCCCACCCCCACCACCACGGAATCGAGCCCCAGCGCCTCCTTGGCCGACTCCACCAGGGGCGAACTCCCGTAGAGCGTCACGGCCCCTGCCGCCGCCGAGTACTGTGCGCTGTCCCCCGTGCCCATCTCGTTGGCGCGGTGTCCCAAAACGAGCACGGAGAGGATGTCGGCCTGGTCCATGGGCGGCCTCGACGTGAGGCTGAGTTCGGGCTTGCTCGCCCGCCCCGTGAGGTGGACCTCCACATCCGTGTCCCGGGTCTGGTAGAGGGCCTTCACGTTGAGATAGGGCGTCAGGTCCGTGCCCCCGTCAAAGGAAACACGGGATTCCTGGAGCTCGAACTTCTTGCCCTGGAAGAGGAATCGGCCCTGGAGCACCTCCAGGCTTCCCTCCAAGGTCGGCCCCTGCTCCGTGAAGCGGGCGGTGAGGGCGCCGGAAAGCTCCGCTAGGAGGTTTCGGCTACTGATCCAGAGGCCCCCGTCGCTCCGGAGCTGGACCCTGCCCCGGAGGGGACCGATGAGGGACGCCTCTGCCTCCGCCGTCGGGGCGTAAGGGGAGCCGGGCGGGGCGTTGATGAACCGGACCGTGTCGGGCAGGGGCTTGCGCCGTTCCAGCTCGGGAAGCTGGATGCGGCCCTTGGTCAACGTGGCGCTCCCCTCTAAAACCGGCCGGGCAAGGGTACCCGAGAGGGTGGCCTTGAAGTCGGCCACCCCGTCCATATCCCGTCCGATGACGAAGGGAATCGAGTGACCCTCCGCGATGAACCGGTACTCCTCGGGCCAGAACCCTTTGAATCGGACGAATCCGCTCCCCGTCGCTTCTCCGCCTTTGGGCGTGGTGGCCCGGGCCTCCTCCACCACGAGGCGATCGCCCTCGGCCCTGAAAGAGGCGGTGATGGGGGTGATGACCTGGTCGCTGTTGGCATAGCGGTAGAGACCCTCCGCCAGAGTTCCGCCGCCGTGGAGAACCGGGGCGCTCACCTGCCCCGACCAGGTGAGATCGGCGTCCAGGAACCCCGCCACCGTCCCCGCCGTGGAGGGGATGGGGAAGAGCGCCAGGGGGAAGCGCCTGGCCGTGAGTGTTCCCGTCAGAGGTGCCGAGCCGAAAGGTCCCTCCAGGCCCAACTGCCCCGAAGTGCTGAGGCGGCTTTCCTTTTTCACCAGCGTGAACCCGGACCAGGCCACCGCCTTCGAGTTCCAGGTGAGCCGTGCAGGACCCTCCTGGGTGAAGGTCCTACCGAGAGCCTCCAGTTTCACCCCCTCCACCTCGAGGTCGAGGCCCCCGGGGCCCCACCCGCCCCTCGCCTGCAGGGCGACGCGCCGGTCCGCGCCGGCCTCCATCTCCAGTGCGCCTTGGAGGGCCGCCGGCTTCCCGCGGAGCGTGAGTTTCCCCGCCCCCAAGAGCTGGCCTTGGTGCGAGGCGCCGGTCCAGGCCAAGCTCAGGTCACTGCCTGGGCCCAGGGGGTTCCATCGGCCGTGAATCTCCCCGCGGTCCAGGGCGAAACCGCCCAACGCCGCCGCAGAGAGGGTGGCTTGCCCTTCCGCGGCGAGGGCTCCCAGGCGTCCCGTGATCTGGACCGAGGCCTTCAGGGCCCCCGAGGGCAGCCCTTCACCCAAAAAGGGGCGAAGGCTGGTCAGGTTTCCCACTTCCAGGTCCAGGGGACCTTCTACTCTGCCGTCACGGTAAAAGGTCCCGGCCAATCGGGCCGTTCCTGCTCTCGTATCAAGCGCCACGGGATCCAAAACGACGGCTTCCGGCGAGAACCGGACCCGCGCGCGCAGAGGATGCACGGCGATTCCGGCCCAGCGGCTCTCGTTCAAGGCCAAGTCCAGAGTCCCCGATGATGCCCCCTCGGCGGTGTAGCGGGCTTCTCCTCCCAACATCCCCGGCTTGCCCGGCAACAGGCCCCAGACCGAGGGGTCTACCCTTTCGAACCGGAGAGTGAACCCTGGAAAATGAGTGCTCATCGGGCCCAGGGCGAAATCCCACCGCCCGCCCTCCGCGTCCGCGCCCTTCGATTCGACGGAGAAGGTCGCGCCCACGCCCCAGGCGGCAAAGTGCTCCATGCCCCACGGGCCCTCGGGCGGCCGAATGGGGTCGGGCAGGGGCACATCCACGCCCAGGGCCTGGAGCAGGTCGAACACTTGCACCTGGGGACCCGACGCCTCCGTGCGCCAACCCGCGCGGCCCAGGTCCACCTGAACCGAGCCCCTGCAGGGACCTGACAGGGGGGCGTTCCAATGGCCCGAAGCCTCCAGGCGTTCACCTGACCCCGACCCGGCGAGCGTGGCCGAGTCCACAGGGAGGCCCCATACCGTGGATCGAGCGAGGCGGGCTTTGGCCTCCCATCTTTCCAAGGCGCCCCGCCGCACCTGAACTCCCCAGGTTCCCTCGCCCGACACTTTGGTCTCGCGGCCCTTGGGCACGGCCCAAAAGGGCGCGAGGTCGGCACCTGTCGTGCGGCAATCGCCGGCCAAGTCAAGCCCATCGGGGAGGAAGCCCACCTTCCCTTTTGAAGATACGGGACCCAACCCGGCGGCTTGCAGATCCGCTTGGTAGTCTATCGAGCGGAGGTCTCCTTCCACCTGGACCGAGCCATTGAGCTGCAGATCCGGCGCGCCCTTCCAGGTGGAGCCGACCTCTCGGAGGGCCAGGGGCGCAAGCTGAATGGAGGCGTGGTACCGCGGGACCTTCTGCCTACCCTTCCACGCGCCGCGGGCCTTCACGCGGGATTGTGGCGAAGCGACCGCCAGGTCGAATCGGAGGTCTCCAGACAGGGCGATGTCCAGGGTTCCGGAGGCGTGCAGGGGTGAGGGAGAGGGCGCCGGCGGAGTCAGGGTAATGGTTTCCAAGTGCACGGAAAGGTGCCCCATGAACCAGGAGCAGTCGCTCTTGGCGTCCACGCCGGACCAAATCATGGAGGAATTTTCAGCCCCGTTCTCCCGGTTTAGCACCACCGTGCCTTCCGAGATGACGACCGAAGGTGCCGAAACTCGAAGCCAGGAGGGAATCGGTGCCGAGCTTTCTTGCGGGCGCCCGTTTTTCGGCAGCAGGAGTTCCACACGGGGCTCCACGATCCGGAGATCCTTCAGGAGCAATGTCCCGGCGAGAAGAGCGGTGCGGGAAAGCCTCAGGTGAATGTGGCGCGCGGTAAACTTCAAGTTCGGAGGCACGTCGAGGCGCACGCCCTCCAGGTCCAGGCCTCCCGCGAGGGAGCCCTTCCTGGACGCTACGGTGAACGCCCCTCCGCTGCGCGCCAGGGTCCTGGACAGAACTCTCTCCGCCACGCGTTCCGAAAAAGGGGTACGCAAGACGAGCGCCATCAGCGCCGTCACCACCAGGATGAACGCCAGCAGACTCCAGAGAATCACCCGCCTGAACCGTCTCATCAACCCCCTTACAGGCGCCCATGGGCACCGGCGCGAGTGTCTTCACTACTTTACCCCAACCCGCGCATCAGAAGCGCCCGTAATTACTACGCGGCCCGCCCTTGGAGTATGCTCTCTGCCTGGAGCCGGCCCATGGATCAGGAGTGCATTTTCCGCGAGATTCTTGAGGCCCTGAGCGACCTGGCGGGGGGCCGCATCCACCGTTCCCGTCACGACCTGGTTTTGGACGGCCGCGACTGCACCACGGCGTTCGAGGGGGCCCTGCGGGACGCCGGATTCGTGCAAGCCCGGGTGCGCGACCTCGACCTCCCCACCGGAAGGCGGTTCCCGGCCTTCTTGCTCCGGAACGGCGTGGCCCATTTCGGACATGCCTTCAGGGAGAAGTTCACCGAGGCCGAGGACCGGGTCCTCTTCGGCTCCGTGGTCCGCGACTGGCGCGGGGATTGGGAGATCATGCTCACCCGGCGAAGCGCCGAGTGGATATGGGTCCATCTCGCGGAGGGTTCGCCCTTCGACGACGAGCGGCCCTCGGGAGGGATATAGAGAATGAGTCGGAGAGCCGGAGAGCCGGAGAACCGGAGCCAAAGCAGAAGCAAGAACAAGGACAAGGCCCAGAATAAGGGCGAAGACAATAAAAAGGCAAAAGGCGTATCGGGCGAGTCGAAGTGGCCGAGGCCGGAAGCGCCCATGACGGCGCGGACGCTCTCCGGCTTCTTGACGACGGTTCGGGCCTGGAAGCAGGGTCGAGTCGAACCGGTGGTGGGGCGGATCAAGGAGGATCAGGCCGATCCCTTCGCGGTGCTTGTGGCCACGGTGCTCTCCCTCAGAACCCGCGACGCGGTCACCGAGGTCGCCTTCGCGCGACTGTGGCCGAGGGCCTCCACGCCGAGCCATCTCCTGGACCTGCCGCTGAAAGACCTGGAGGAGGCCATCCGCCCCGTGGGCTTTTACAAGACCAAGGCCCGAGCGCTCCATGCCATCGCCGCGCAAATCTTGTCGCGCCACGGCGGTGAGGTGCCCGCCGATCTGGAGGCGCTGCTCGCCCTGCCCGGCGTGGGGCGCAAGACGGCCAACCTCGTCCTCACGGAGGGGTTCGGCATGGAGGGCATCTGCGTCGACACCCATGTCCATAGGATTCTCAACTGGTGGGGATTCGTGGAAACGAAAACCCCTGAAGAAACCGAAATGGTCCTGAGAGAGACCCTTCCGCGTCCATGGTGGATCCCCGTGAACGGCCTGCTCGTCTCCTTCGGTCAGACGACGTGCAAACCCGTCGGCCCCAGGTGCGGCGATTGTCCGTTGAGACCCCGGTGTCCCTACCCCGGGAAAAGGTAAGGCGTGAAGGGTGCCCCAGCCGAAGCCTTCAGGTTCTGAACCCGAGCTGGGACAGGATGGGAATGAGCGCTTCGCGGTGGTCGCCCTGAAGCTCGATCTCGCCCTCTTTGGACGTGCCGCCCGTACCGAGCCGGTTCTTGAGTTGCGATGCGAGCGCCTTGAGGTCCGCCTCGCTCAGCGTCAGGTGCGTGATGACGGTGACGGGTTTGCCGCGGCGCTTTTCCAGGCGAAACCGTGGGCGCTGTTTCCCAAAGGGCAGGCTGGCGATGGCCTTGGGCGGGCAGGTGCAGCTCCTCTCCTCCCCGCCGCACACGGGGCAACGCCAGACGAAACCCCAGCCTTCCCCACCGGTATGTTTGCTCTCCCGTGCCATGAAACCTCCCCCAGATGGAAACTATACCGCGAGCCTCGGGGAATGCGTATCGGCCGACCATGGAAGGCGCCTTCAGGGTAGAATTCCCTCTGGAAAAGGAGGGCGCCATGCCCCATGACCCCGGAGAATGGGTGAGGGAATTCCCCGTAGCGATCACGGTGACCACCGCGGACGGCACCATCATCGAGATGAACGACCGGTCGATCAAGGCTTTCGCGGAGGACGGCGGCGCGGCACTCCTGGGAACGAGCGTCTTCGACTGCCACCCCGAACCCGCCCGCACCAAGACCTTGGAACTCTTCGATCGCAAGACCCCCAATCACTACACCATCCAGAAGAAGGGGCAGAAGAAGATCATCCACCAGATCCCCTGGACCCGAAACGGAGCCTTCGCGGGGTTCGTGGAGATCAGCATTCCGATCCCCGACGATTTGCCACACTTCGACAGAGACTGACGACGCGCCCCGCCCGTGCGTATGCGGGACGGTGCGGCGAGATCCCCACTTGCCACCTCGGGCTAGGTGCCGTAGCGTGGAAGGAAGGACGGGACGGTGATGCCCCAGTATGACGCCATCATTTTGGGCGCGGGTGCGGCGGGAATGGCCGCGGCCAAGGCTCTCGGACATTTGGGCGCCAAGGTCCTCCTGGTGGAAAAGGAGGCCCTGGGCGGGGACTGCATCGCCTGGGGCTGCGTCCCCAGCAAGGCCTACCTCCATGTGGCCCGGCGCCTGCGGGAAGCGCGCAACGACTCCCGTCTGGGCATCTCCGCCGGCGAAGTGACCTTCGATTTCGGCGCGGCGCGGCGCTACGTGGCCCAGGTGCAGGCCACCCTCACGCGGCAGGACACGCAGGACAGCCTCGCGGGCGAGGGCGTGAACATCGCCTTCGGGTCGGCCCGCCTGCTGGGACCGCGCCGCATCAGCCTGGAGGGCGCGGTGCTGGAGACGCGCCACATCGTGCTGGCCACGGGCGCCCACGCGGTAGCCCCGCCCATCGAGGGCCTCCAGGAAACGGGATTTCTGGACAGCCGGACCGCCCTCCAGATGGAACACCTGCCCGCGTCCATGGTCGTACTGGGCGGAGGTCCCATCGGGAGCGAGTTCGCCCAGGCATTCCAGCGTATGGGCGTGGCGGTGACGGTGGTGGAATCCAACGCACGCCTCCTCCCCCGGGAGGAGCCCGAAGCGGGTGACTATCTCCTCAAGCTCATGGAGGCGGAGGGCGCGCGATTTCTCGGCGAGCGCCGCGCCGTGAAGGCCATCAGGACGACGGCCGGCAAGGCGCTGGTCCTGCGGGGCAAGGACGGACAGGAAGAGACGGTGGAGGCGGAGGAGATCCTCGTGGCCACGGGCCGTGCGCCCAATGTGGAGGGGCTCGACCTGGAGCGTGCGGGCGTGGCCTACGACCGCCAGGGCATCCAGGTGGACCACGCCATGCGCACGACGGCCCGCGGGGTATGGGCCATCGGGGACTGCAACGGCCTCTATCAGTTCACGCACATGGCCGAGCACGAGGCGGGGGTCTGCGCGAAGAACATCGTGCGCACCAGGCTCCTCCCCTTCTGGCCCGAGCGCATGCACTTCCGCGCCGTGGCGTGGGTCACCTTCACCGATCCCGAAGTGGCCCACTGCGGCCTCACCGAGGCGGAGGCCGCGGAGCGCGGCATCGACCACCGCGTGCTGCGTTACGACTTCGACCACCTGGACCGAGCGGTCATCGAGGGCCAGCCCGGCGGCATGGCCAAGGTCATCACGGACCACCGCGGGCGCCTGCTGGGCGCGCACATGGTGGGCGCCCACGCGGGTGAGCTCCTCCAGGAGCTCGTTCTGGGCGTGCGCATGGGCCTGAAGGTGATGGACATTTCGCAGACCGTGCACCCCTACCCGGCCTTCGTCCAGATGGCCCGCCGCGCCGCCAACGAGTACTACGTTCAGACCGTCTACGAGAACCCCCGCCGCGTGGCGTTCCTCAAGTGGCTCGGGGGATTCGGGAAAAATTAGGGGAGAGCGGGAGCAGGGAGCGGGGAGCAGGGGCGGAAGGAGCTCTTGGCCTAGGTGCTCTTCACTGCTTCTCTTCCTTGATCTCCAGTCTTTTCTCCGGCTCCCCGGCTCCCCGGCTCTCCGGCTCCCCGGTTCCATCCTCACCCATCGGCTCGCACACGGCGGCGAGGGCGCCGATCAGAGCCACGCGCAGGACGGTCGACAAAAGGGACTGGACCAGGGTGAGGAGCAGCCTTGGGATGAGGGCCAGGAGTCCCACCAAGGGGAGCAGCGAGAGCGCCAGGAAGGGTAGGCTGATGAGCAGGAAGGCCATGGCCAGGATGTACTGCGCGGCAATGGCCCCTCCCATCACCGCGAGGAACGGGAGAAAGCGCGCCCTCAGGATGCCGTTCGCCGCGCCGATGGCTTCGCGCCAGCCGCAGGCGCGCTGGACCGCGCACACCATGGCGAGGCGGTAGTGAACGGACAATAGGATCAGCACCAGGACCACGGGGAACAGCCCGAAGATGCCGGCGATGATGGCGACGACCATCTGCGGATGTCCCGTCATCCCGAGCCGCACACATCCCAGAACCCACAGCCCGTAGAGGAAAAGGACCAGAGTCCCGGCCACGGAATAGGCCGTGGCCACCATCGTAACGCGCCAGCCGTGGGCCCTCGACTGCTCCCACAGCAGGCCCAGGGAGAAGGCCTTGAAGGCCCGGCTCGCTCCAAACCGGGGTTTGAGGGAGCGGTCCGCAGCTGGAGCGGCTCGGTGGGCTTTCACCACGCACCCGGTGACACCCGCCTGCAAGAAAAGGTAGAAGAACAGAACGAGGCCGATCCAGGCCGTGGCGAGTAGGACCGCCCCAAGGACCACGACCCAGTGCTGGAGCATCAGGTCCGACGCCAGGAGAAAGCCCTCCAGCCCTGAAGTGTCCTGAACCGCCGGTACAAGGAAGGCCGCGGCGCCCAGCGCCAGCCCCACGATGGGGACCACGACCAGCAGACCCGTGGCAAGCCCCGCGGCCCAGGTCACAACGACCAATTCGAGGTTCGATACGCCGAGCTTGAGGCCGCGCTCGAGGGCATAGCCGGGATCCATAAAGCCTCCTGAAATCATTAGACGCCAGGAAAGGACTCCGTGCCAAGGCCGGTGGAAGTTAAGAAGTGAGGAAGTTAGGAAGTGAGGAGGGACGGGAGACCGGCCTGCGTCTCGCGTCTCGCATCTAGCGCTCCCGGAAGAAAGCCCCGTCCCACCCGGTTATACTCATTCACTGGTCATGATTGGCGGGCAGATGAAGGAGGGACTCATGCTGAGCGAGGGTAAGAAAATTCCGGCGTTTGCCGTGCCGGACGAAACGGGCAAAGCGCGGAAGTTCGCCGACCTGGTGGGACCCAAGGGCCTGGTCCTCTACTTCTATCCCAAGGACAGCACGCCGGGATGCACGCTCGAGGCGCAGGGCTTCCGCGACCACTTGGCGGCGTTCAAGAAGCTGGGCTTCAGCGTGGCGGGGGTTTCCAAGGACTCGCAAAAATCCCACTGCGCTTTCATCGAGAAGCAGGCCCTCACCTTCCCCCTCCTGAGCGACCCTGAGGGCAAGCTCTGTGAGGCC
>Ga0315271_10002186_pt1 | contig 12200 bp, 13 predicted proteins | sample C3_top_MG_FD_204664 | JGI IMG/M metagenome (GOLD analysis project Ga0315271, IMG submission 204664) | Sediment microbial communities from Yellowstone Lake, YNP, Wyoming, USA - C3_top | ecosystem: Environmental > Aquatic > Freshwater > Lake > Sediment | place: USA: Wyoming | collected 2017-08-01
CCAGCCTCCTGATCGCGGCGCCGCCAGAGCGCACGACTGCACTGTACGGCCTGATGGAGGCCATCCGCAGCGCGGCGCTGCGCCTGGATATGTCGTGGCTGATTCCTGTGGCGGTAATTACCATGATCCTGGAAATTGTCGGCAGTGTCGGCGTATGGCTTGGTGCCGTGGCGCGCATTCCCTTTGTTGCCGGCATCGATCGCTACCTGCCCCGGAGCTTCGCGAAACTCCACCCGCGCTTCGGCGTACCCACCACCGCCATCTGGACCCAGGCGCTGATCATCGCGCTGCTGGCGATCATGGGGCAGGCCGGCACCTCGGTGCGCGGTGCCTATTCCGTGCTGGTTGAAATGATGGTCATCGCCACGATGCTGCCGTTCGTGCCCCTGTTCGCATCCGCGATCAAGCTGTCCGCCGGCGCTCCGGTGCCCGGGGAGGCGCGGATTCCCGGCGGACGCGTCACGGTTGTCACGCTGGCGCTGATCGGTCTGACGACGACCGTCGGTGCGATGACGCTGGCGTTCGTACCGCCCGCGGATGAAGTGAACCCGGCGCTGGCGGCTTTCAAGATCGCGGGCATGACCGCCGTGCTGTTGCTGGCCGGTGCGATAATCTATTTCGTCGGCCGCGCCCGTGCACGACGCCTCGATCATCATTCATAAAGTGGAGGACAAACACATGTCGATTCTTGCCAAAGGGATAGCCCTGATCGCGGTTGGTATTGCCAGTACCGCTGCAACGGCCGGGTCCCCGCCGCCGCCAGCAACCGAGTATTACCGGGAGACAGATCCAGGCACGACGAATCTGCCGTTCTCAGAGGCGGTAAGGGTAGGCAACATGCTGTACCTGTCCGGTGCCATAGGTACGGACGAGTCGGGAAAGCCTGTTGCCGGTGGCATGGCGGCGGAAGCAAAGCAGACGATGGACAACATCGGAGCGGTGCTGAAGCGGCACGACTCAAGTTTCGACCAGGTCGTGCAATGCACGGTGGCGCTCGCCGACATCAAGGACTGGCCGGCCTTCAACGACATCTATCGCCGCTACTTCACGCTGCATTTTCCAGCGCGCATGGCGTTTGCGACGGCGGGCCTGGCACTCGGCGCGCGCGTTGAGGTGCAGTGCAACGCTACGTTCGGGGCAAACTAAAGCGTTCGACCCGGAGCGGTCGGTCGCGACTGTGGTGAGCAAATTTCCCGCCGCGTTGCGCGTGCTAGTATAAAAAAGTTGCGGCCACTGCATTGATAAGCCCCAGAGCAGGAGATAATGATATGCGCCCATCGAATTTGGCACCCGCGCTGTCTGTCTATGCGCTGTTTGCGGCGGTGGTTGCGGGCGCCGCCGATTCGCACGCTCCTGCGGGCCTGGTGGGCACGTGGCGCCTCGTGTCATTTGAAGATTTTGAGAGCGGCCAGATGATCCGTCGCTTCGGCGAAAAGCCAGTCGGGCTATTCGTCTACACCGCTGATGGGCATGTAGCCATTCAGATCGCCAATCCGGCGAACCCGGTGTGCATTGCCCCCGGCAAGAAGTTCGGGCCCGGACGTAAGGACGATCTGCCTGTTCCCGCCTGCAGCCCGGAACAGCTGCAGGCCTTGCTCAATGGCTACGTCGCATACTGGGGCACCTACACGGTGGATGCGGCAGCCGGGGTTGTGATCCATCACGTCAAGAGCGACATCAGCAATGGCTACGCCGGTACCGATCAGCGCCGGCCGTTTCGCCTCGACGGCGACCGTCTGGTGATCGGCGACGGCAAGACCTGGACCCGGGTGCTCGAAAGGGTGCATTAGTAAAGCGGCGATCCGCGACGAATGCAGCTTGCAGAACCATCGGTAACCAGGCGCCAAGGGTTACAACTGCTTGCTCCCCGACTGCGCCACGGCCTCATCGCGCATCTTGATCAGCGCGTCGCGATTGCAGGCGTATGGCTGACCCTCGTGCTCAGCGTCAACGCACGGCGGCGAGGTCGAAGTGGGGATTTTCAATGATGCCAAGTCGATTGCCAAAGGGATCGAGCACTGCGGCGACGCGAATGCCCTCGCCCACATCGTGCACCGGCTCGAGCGCCGTGGCGCCCAGCGCCAGCAGTCGCTGCCAGGCGCTATCGGCATTGCTCACTCCCCATAGCGGCTGCGGCCCGGCGGCGCCCGGCTGGCCATCCGGCAGCAGCCCGAGCTCGAAGCCGCCTACCGCAAAGCCGACGTAAAAGGGCTGATCGAAGTACGGTTCTACGCCGAGTAACTCGCGGTACCAGGCCTTGGCGCGCCCCAGATCGGGGGCCGGATAGATAGCAGTACGCAATCCCAGCAGCATGATGCTCACTCCCGGTGGACGAAGTGGCGATTGAATACGCGCACCCGGTCGGCGTCAACGCTCGCCCTGCGCCGCGCCGCCAGCCCGGCCCTTGACCGCCTCTGCATTTTTATGCATCATGCGCGCATATTTATGCAGAGGCGACCATGCTCCACGACCATCACCTGCAGAGCCGGCGCGAGGCGATCCTGAATATCCTGCGCGCCAGCGCAGTACGCGGCCAGGCGGAGCTGACGCAGCTGCTCAAGCGCAGGGGTTTTGCAGTCACGCAATCATCGGTGAGCCGCGACCTGCGCGAGCTCGGCGTGCTCAAGGCCAGTGGCCGTTATCTGCCACCGTCTGCCGACACCGCCCATGCCAACGGTAACTTTGGCGCGTTGGCGCAGTTTGTGCGCACGGTAAAGCCGGCGGGCGCCTCGCTTACCGTCATCCGCACCAGCACCGGCGCGGCGCAGAGTGTTGCGGTCGCCATCGACAAGGCGGAGTGGCCCGAGGTGGTGGGCACGATTTCGGGCGATGACACCATTTTTATTGCCACGCCCGCGCCGCGTGCGCAGCGGCGCCTGCTGGCACGACTGCACGAACTGTTCGGCATCTGAATCATGAGCAGTACTGCTGACGCGGGCGCAGAGCCCATCGTGCTGGCCTATTCCGGCGGTCTCGATACCTCGTTTCTCGTGCCCTGGGTGGCCGAGCATTATCAGCGGCCGGTGATCACGGTCACAGTCGATACCGGCGGCATCGATGCTGCGGCCGCCATCCTGCTGCGCGAACGGGCACTCGCCCTGGGCGCGATCGCGCACCATCAGATCGATGCGCGCGCCGACTACTTCGAGCAGGTGCTGCGTTTTCTCATCATGGGCAATGTGCGCCGTGGCCAGCTCTATCCGCTGTGCGTCGGCGCCGAGCGTGTCATGCAGGCGCAGACCATCGCGCACATGGCGCGCAAACTTGGCAGCCATTCGATCGCGCATGGCTGCACGGCCGCGGGCAATGACCAGGTGCGCTTCGAAGTGGCGCTGCGCACGCTCGCACCCGATCTGGAAATCATCGCACCAGTGCGTGATCACGCTTTCAGGCGCAGCGACGAGCTCGAGTATCTGCAGGCGCGCAAACTGCCGGTGCCGCCTTACGGCGCGGCCTATTCCACCAATCGCGGCCTGTGGGGCGTGACCATAGGCGGCACGGAAACGCTGACCTCCAAGGGCAGCATTCCGGAAAGCGCCTGGGTGCTCTCGAAGCATGCGTTCGAGAAACCGGCGCTGCCGCAGCATCACACGCTGCACTTCGAACAGGGCCGACCGGTCGGGCTCGATGGCAAAGCGCTGGCCGCCGTGGCACTCATCGAGCGGCTGGAAGCACTGGCGGCGCCGTTCGGCATTGGTCGCGGCATACACCTGGGCGATACCATCATCGGCACCAAGGGTCGTGTTGCCTTTGAAGCGCCGGCTGCCGAAGTGTTGCTGACCGCGCATCGCGAACTCGAGAAGCTGGTGCTGACAGCGCGCCAGCAGCGCATCAAGGAAAGCGTCGCCCTGCCCTACGGCGACTGGGTGCACGAAGGCCAGCTGCTTGATCCGGTGTGTCGCGACATCGAGGCGCTGCTGCTCTCCTCGCAGCAACGCGTCAGCGGCGACGTGCATGTGCTGCTGCGTCCCGGAAGCGTCTTCATTGAAGGTGTCGAATCACCCTATTCACTGCTGGCGGCCTCGAAAGGCGTGTATGGCGAAGCCGCGGGCGAGTGGACACCAGCCGACGCCCTGGGCTTCTCGAAGATTGCCGCCTTGACCGGCGTATTTCATGCCCGCGCCGGCGAACTGGCCGCGGCGGCACAGGCACGCAAATGAAAAGCGTGGTAGTCGACAAGGTTGCCTCCATCACCCAGGCCTGCTCACTCGGCCACGAGCTGCGCATCAGCGCCGAGATTCCTGCCGAGGAAGGCGTGGTCATTGTTGCCGAGATTCTCAACAACAAATCTACCTACAACACGCTCGAGCTGACCAGCGGGCGCATGGCCAAAGTCGCGCGCGGTGATATCGTGGTCGGCGCACTTGGGCCCCGCAAGGCGCTGTTTGGCTATTCAGGTCACGTGCCGGAATCGCTCAAGCCCGGCGATATCATCCAGATGCTCAATATCGGCGGCGTGATGGGCATCTGCGATTCGGCCACGCCCGACAAGGGCAAGCCCTTCGATTGCCGGGTGCTGGGCGTAGTGCTGCAGTTTCCGTATCTGGGCGAGCGCATCGGCGTACCGGCGCGCGTCGGCTACCGCAAGCTCAACTACGAGGCCACGCTCGAGGTGCGCGGCGTGCCGGTGGTGGCACTGGCCGGCACCTGCATGGAAGCGGGCAAGACGGCAGCGGCGGCGGCCATCATCTCGCGCATGCGTCATCGCGGGCTCATCGTCGACGCCTTCAAGGCCACCGGTGTTTCCCTACGGCGCGACATCATGGCTTTTGAAGATGCCGGCGCGCGCAAATCCATGATCTTCACCGACCTCGGGGTCGTGACAACTTCGGCGCGCACCGGGCCTGCGCTGACGCGCACCATGCTGACCGATCTGGCGGCCGGCAAACCCGACGTCATCGTCTTCGAACTCGGCGACGGCCTGCTGGGCACCTATGGCGTCGACGCCATCCTCAACGACGCGGACATCCGCCGCGCGCTCACCGGCCTGGTACTCTCGGCCAATGATCCGGTCGCGGCCTGGGGTGGCGTGAAACTGCTGCGCGAGCGCTTCAAGGTTGATCCCTGCATGGTCACGGGGCCGGCCACCGACAACCAGGTCGGCGTCGATATCATTCGCCAGCAGATGAATGTGCCGGCCTGCAACGCCATCAGCAACCCTGCCGCTCTCGGTGACGCCATCATCGAGGCCGTGGGCCTGGGTGCGCGTGCGGCGACGGTTGCCGCCGCCGAATAGACATCATGAGCAGGGTGCCAACCATTGTCCTCGGCGGTACCGGCTATGTGGCCGGCGAACTGCTACGCCTGATCGCGGCGCATCCACAGCTCGAGCTCACCGGCATCATGTCGGATGGCAATCCGGGTGAGCCGGTGGCGGCAGCGTTTCCGCATCTGGCGAGCGTTTACGCCGACCTGACATTCAAATCACAGCAGCAGATCGAGGAACTGATGCGTCGCGAGCGGAGTCCCGCCATCCTCGCGGCGGCGCCGCACGGTGTCTCGGCCGCGCTGATCGACAAGCTGCTCACTATCGCGGCAGCCGCGGGCAATGCACCCCGCGTCGTGGATATCTCTGCGGACTTTCGCTTCGCCACTGCAGCGGCCTATGAGGCGGTGTACCCACACCCGCACGGTGCGCCGGCGCGCCTGGCGCAGTTTTCCTGCGCGGTCCCCGAGCACCTGCGCACTCTCAAGACCCCGCACGTCGCGCATCCCGGCTGCCTGTCGACTGCCACCCTGCTGGCCGCTGTACCGCTGCTGGCACTCGGGCTGATTGAGCCGCAACTGTTTGTCGCCGCCATCACCGGCAGTACCGGTTCGGGGCGCAAGCCCACTGACGGCACGCATCACCCGACGCGGCACAGCGATCTGTACGCCTACAACGCGCTGGCTCACCGCCATGCGCCGGAAATCGCCGCCTGCGCGCTGAGCGCCAGCGGCGTGGCCGCGCACTTTGCTTTCGTGCCGCATTCGGGCCCGTTCGCGCGCGGCATACACGCCACCGTGCAGGCGGTGCTGAAGAAACCCGTCGATGCCGCACAGCTCAACGCACAGCTACGCGATTTCTATGCTCACTCGCCGTTCGTACAGCTGAGCGAGCGTGCGCCACACCTCAAGGAAGTCGTCGCCAGCAACTATGCGCGCCTCAACGCTGCAAGCGACGGCCGCACCGTGGTGGTGATGAGCGTGATTGATAATCTCACCAAGGGTGCGGCGGGAGGCGCGGTGCAATGGCTCAATCGCCTGCTCGGGTTCGCTGAAGCTACCGGCCTGACGGCGCCAGCGGCAGGTTGGACATGAGCGGCGCCATGAAACGCTTTGTCGATCTGGCGGAACTGGGTCGCGAACAGGTGCTGGAACTGCTGGCGCTGGCCAAGCGCCTGGAAGATCACCCGGAACCGCAGGCACTCGCCGGCAGGGTGCTGGGGCTGTTGTTCCTGAATCCTTCGCTGCGCACGCTCGCCTCCTTTCAGGCCGGCATGGCGCGTCTCGGTGGCGCCTCCTTCGTCATCACTCCGGGCCAGGGCACCTGGCAACTCGAGACGCGTGATGGCGAAGTCATGAATGGCGCTGCGGCCGAACACATCCGTGAAGGATTACCCGTGCTGGCCTCCTACTGCGATGTACTGGGCATCCGCGCCTTCGCCGAAGGCAAGGATCTGGCCAGTGATCTGGCGGACCAGAGATTCAACGCCATGGCTGCGCTGCTGACGCGACCACTGATCAATCTTGAATCAGCCATGAGTCATCCCTGCCAGTCGCTGGCTGACTGGAAATCGCTCGATGAAATGGCTCTGCCACCGCGCGCGAAATTTGTGCTCAGCTGGGTATGGCACCCCAAAGCATTGCCACTGGCCGTGCCGGCAGCGACCGTACAGATGGCGGCCATGCGTGGCATGGAGGTCGTAGTGCTGCGTCCGGAAGGTTTCGCCCTGCCCGAGCCCGTCATGGCGCGGGCGCGCGCCGCCGCTGCGGCCAACGGCGGCTCGCTGCGCGAGACCAGCGAGCGCGCCGATGCGCTCAGTGGCGCGCAGGTGATCTACGCCAAGGAATGGGGTTCCACCACTCACTATGGCGACGAGGCAGGCGATCGGGAACTGCGGCGCGGTCTGCAGGACTGGTGCGTGCGCAACGACTGGTTCGAGCGCACCGCCGTCGACTGCCGCCTGATGCACTGCCTGCCGGTGCGGCGCAATTGCGCCATTGCCGATGAAGTGCTCGATGGACCACGCAGTGTCGTGCTGCGCCAGGCGTACAACCGCATGCCGGCACAGATGGCTGTGCTGCATCGACTGTTACTTTCCCAGACTTAAGCGCCAGGAGCACCCACCATGATCATGCACCGGGCCGACCAGCTGGCCACAATCAGCGCGCTGCGCGCCGCGGCACCTTACATCCGGCTCTACAAAGGCAAAGTCTTCGTAGTCAAGGCGGGTGGCGCCATATTCGGCGACGCTGCGATGACACGCTCGCTGATCGAGCAGATCGCCATCCTGCATAGCCTCGGTGTGCGCGTGGTCATGGTGCACGGCGGCGGCCCGCAGCTTACCGAAGTGACCGAGGCGCTGGGCGTGCCCACGCGCATGGTGCAGGGGCGACGCATCACCGACGAGCGATCACTCGATGCCACCTCGATGGTGCTCAACGGTCTCATCAATACGCGCATCCTCGCTATCTGCCGCGAACAGGAGATCGACGCCGTAGGACTCTCCGGAGTGGATGCGGGCCTGGTGCGCGCTCATCGCCGCCCACCCGTGAAGCTCAAGCCCACCGATACGGAAACTGTCGATTTCGGTTTCGTCGGCGACATCGATCGCATTGACACCAGCGTGATTCGCAAACACCTCGACAATGGCCTGATGCCGGTAATCAGTCCGCTCTCGGCCGATGAGCGCGGCCAGCTGCTCAACATCAATGCCGATACCGTGGCGGCGGCCATCGGCGCCGCGCTGCAGGCGGAAAAACTGATTCTGTGCACTGGTGCGCAGGGCATCCTGGAAAATGTGGCGGATCCAGGCTCGGTCGTGTCATACACGGATCTGGCCGGACTGCAGCGCCTGTGCGCTGCCGGCAAGATCGTCGATGGCATGTTGCCGAAGGCCAAGGCGATCGAAGATGCGATTCGCGGTGGCGTGCGCCGCGTACACGTCATCTCCTACAGCACGCCTGACAGCATTCTCAGCGAAGTATTCACCAACGAAGGCACCGGTACACTGATCGTCGCCGACATCAAGGCGCTGACCACAGCCGAACAGCAGTCGCCGGGCTGAGGCTGGCTCCAGACCGCGGCCCTGGACATTGGCGCGACTGGCGCCGCGCGCACGGCTATGATTGCCATCGCTACCGCTACCGAGGTCACATGAGCAGACTCTGGGACAAAGGCGCACCGCTCGACCAACGCGTGCTGCACTACACCGCCGGCGAGGACTACGCGCTCGATGAACGCCTGGTGCGCCACGATGTGCGCGCTTCGATTGCGCATGCACACATGTTGCACGCACAGAGCCTGCTCACGAGCGCCGATCTGCAGGCCATCGAAACCGGCCTCAGCGCCCTCGGCGCTGCGCATGCACGCGGCGAGTGGCATATCGAGCTCGCCGACGAAGATGGCCAGACCGCCCTGGAACAGCGCCTGACGGCCAGCATTGGCGCCACCGGCGGTCGCATACACCTGGGGCGCTCACGCAACGATCAGCTGCTCACGGCCCTGCGCCTGTATCTGCGCGAAGCCAGCGAAACACTGGCACTGGGCGCGGAGGCTGCCGCCACGGCCCTGGATCGACTGGCGCAGCGCCAGGGCAACCTCGCCCTGCCCGGCTATACCCATATGCAGCAGGCCATGCCAAGTTCAGTTGCCTTGTGGTGCGGCGGTTTCGCCGCTGAGTTGCGCGACGATGCCGCCGGGCTGCGTGCCGTCATGCGCCGCGCGGGCCGCAACCCCCTGGGGTCGGCTGCTGGTTACGGTACACCCGGCCTGCCGCTCGATCGCGCCGCCACCACACGCGCCCTGGGCTTCGAGAGCACCCACGAGCCGGTGACCGCCGTGCAGCTTTCGCGCGGCAAAGCCGAGGCTCAGCTGCTGTTCGAAATTGCTCTGACAATGCAGGACCTGGGTCGCCTGGCTGCCGATCTGCTGCTGTTTTACACGACGGAATTCGCCTTCGTCACGTTGCCAGAGGCCTTCACCACTGGCTCATCGATCATGCCGCAAAAGCGCAACCCGGACGTCTTCGAACTGCTGCGCGGCCGTTCCGCGAGCGCTCTGGCCTGTCTGACGGAGGCACTGGCACTCTGTGCCAAGCTGCCCTCGGGTTACCAGCGCGACCTGCAATTGCTCAAGGTTCCATTGTTTCGCGGCATCGATCTGTGCTGGCAGAGCCTGGATATTATCGTGCCGGCGCTTGATGGGCTGCGATTCCAGCCGGAGCACATACACCTTGATCCAGCCATACACGCCGCCAGCGAAGCCTACGCCCTGGTGCTGAAAGAGGGCATCCCGTTTCGCGAAGCTTACCGGCGGGTTGCCACGCAATTGCAGACATCATGAACGATACCCACAACGACCAGATGCCACTGCAACCCGCGAGCGGGCTTGTCAGCTATACGCATGTGATCTACGCACTGCACTCGTTTGCCGTATTAACAGGGCTGCTCACTTCGGGCAGCGTTGCCGGCCGCTTCGTATTCGGTTTGCCCTCCATCATTGCCGTGATCATGAATTACGCGCGCCGCCATGAAGCACGCGGCAGCTACCTCGAATCACATTTCAGCTGGCAGATCCGTACCTTCTGGTTGGCGCTGCTGGGCCTGGTTATTATCCTGTTGATCTCGGCGCCACTCATATTGTTGATGGGTCTGGGTGTACTCACCGCCTGGGTCGGATTTGGTCTCGTGGGTGTCTGGGTAATTTATCGTGTGGCACGCGGCTGGCTGGCGCTGCGCGCAGCGCGCACACTGCCGATGGTGCAGACATGAAGACCGCGATGAATACGCTCACTGACCGCTTTCGTCACCCGCTGCGCATCGCTGCGGCGATTGCTGCCTTGTTGGGCGCTGCCAGTTGCGGTCAGAAGGGCCCTTTGTATCTGCCCGATCACCCATCGCAAAGCGTACCGGCCGCTGCGGACCAGAAAACGGACGCCAAGCCCGACGCTACCAAGAGTGATGAGACCAGCGGCGATTCCAGCAGCGACCCGGCCAAGCGCAAGAGCCCGCCCACAGTTCCTCCAGGATCCTAGGCCGCTTTTTTCCGTGGCATCTGATCTGTCGCAGCTCGGCTTTCTCCTGTTTGTCTCCGCATTGGTGGCGATGCTCATGCGTCGTTTGCGCCTGCCTTATACCGTGGGCCTGGTGCTGGCCGGCATGGGCCTCTATTTCTTCAAAGTCCATATTCAATGGCATCTGTCCAAGGACCTGATCTTCTCGGTGTTCCTGCCGCCGCTGGTGTTCGAAGCGGCACTGTTCATCGACTGGCGGGAATTCAAGAAAGATCTGCCGGTGCTGGGGCTGCTGGCAACACTCGGGGTCGTGGTGGCAGCGGCGGTCACCGCTGTTGGCATGCACTATGCCCTGGACTGGGAATGGAGCGGCGCCATCGTCTTTGGCGTGTTGATCGCCGCGACCGATCCGGTCTCGGTCATCGCAACCTTCAAGGAAGCCGGTGTTCATGGACGCCTGCGCCTGCTCATCGAAGCCGAGAGCCTGCTCAATGACGGTACCGCTGCGGTTATGTTCGTCGCGGCGCTCGGCTTCCTCTCAGGTAACCAGCACGGCGTCGGCTCGATCGCCGGCACGCTGCTGCTGACGATAGTCGGGGGTGCGCTGGTCGGCGCCAGCGCCGGCTTTGTGTTCATGTATCTGGCGGGGCGAACTCCTGATTATCTGGTCGAAATTACCTTTACGACCCTCGCTGCCTACGGTTCATTCTTTGTGGCCGAACGTTTTCACCTCTCCGGCGTGCTCGCCTCACTCACGGCCGGACTGGTCGTCGGCAACTACCGCACCTCACCGGTCATCTCGGATGCCGGCCGCCAGGCGCTCGGGCCATTCTGGGAATACGTCGCGTTCATCGCCAATTCGCTGATCTTTCTGCTGATCGGCGCCCAGGAGGCCCAGCAGAATTTCGGCGACCTGTGGCTGGCGGTAGTGGTGGCGATCGCGCTGGTGACCGCGGGCCGTGCGGCAGCGATCTATCCTCTGTGTGCGGTATTTGCCCGTGGTCCACTCAAGGTTGAGAGCCGACACCAGCACATACTTTTCTGGGGCGGATTGCGCGGCGCTCTGGCCCTGGCACTGGCCCTGGCATTGCCCGACAATCTTCCCCATCACGACGCCATCATCACCATCACCTTCGCGGTCGTGGCTTTTTCAATATTCGCGCAGGGCCTGACGATCACACCGCTGCTGCGCCGGCTCGGGCAAATAGCCGACCATTAGTGCTGTGCCGGCACGAATTCTTCCATCACCGCAGTGCGCAGCAGCCTGGGTGGCAACAAGCCCTGTGCCAACACGAAGTCATTGAAGGCCAGGCGGTCAAAGTGACTGCGCAGCGCGAGCTGTGCGGCCTGGCGGGTTTCCATCAGGCGCTGATAGCCATAGAAATATGAAGTCGCCTGGCCCGGGGCCCGGAACACATAGCGCTGCATCTCCTGCGTCGCCATGCCCGCGGACAACCCGACTTCATCCATGAGGAAACTCTTGACCTCCTCAGGCGCAATCCGCCCCATGTTGACCATGGGATCGAGAAACGCACGCGCCGCCCTTTGCGCGCGCGCCTGCAGCGCAAACAGCTGACCATCGAGCGGCTCATAGGGCTGCATCTCCGCCTCGGCGTACAGCGCCCAGCCCTCCACGTTCACACTGTTGAAGGCAAACACCGCACGCGCCGTGGATACGCCGGACTCGATCATCTTCGCGAACTGCAATTCGTGACCTGGGCGCGCCTCATGAGCCGTCAGCGTCCAGACCGCGGCCTGGTGCGAGAAGTCATCGTAGCTGAGCCCTTTACCGGAAGCGTCCGCACTGACGCCGGTGGCCAGCACGAATTCACCGTACTCGCCACTGTTGCCAATGAGCCGTGGCGGGCTCATATGCGGCGCCGGTTGCTGGGCGTTTTCCGCGGGCGTCGCCACACGGATCGAGGCCGCGCGGTCCGGCAGCGAGACGATGCGCTGCGCGCGAATGGCCGCCTCAATCTCGCC
>Ga0315271_10002187_pt1 | contig 12200 bp, 9 predicted proteins | sample C3_top_MG_FD_204664 | JGI IMG/M metagenome (GOLD analysis project Ga0315271, IMG submission 204664) | Sediment microbial communities from Yellowstone Lake, YNP, Wyoming, USA - C3_top | ecosystem: Environmental > Aquatic > Freshwater > Lake > Sediment | place: USA: Wyoming | collected 2017-08-01
TACGACGCCGCCATCGCGCAGATGCGGGGCGTCCGGCCCGCCGCGCGCGCCGTCTGGGCTGACCCGTCGTTCTGGCTGTACACGGCTCGCCTTGCGGCGGATAGCGGGGTCAGCCGTGACGAAGTCCTCGACGCCCTCGCGGCGGACGGTATCGACGCGCGCCCGATCTGGACACCGCTCCACAGGACTCGGCTGCTCGCGAACGCGCCTCGGATCGGCGGGTCGGTCGCGGACGCGATCTTCGACCGTGCGATCAGCCTTCCGTCCTCGTCGAGGCTCACCGAGGATGCCCAGCAGCGCGTGGTAGACCGGCTTGGGGCAGCGGTTGGGCGAAGACTTGAGATCGGTGGCTGACCTCGCTGACCCCCGCTGACGCACAACGACTCGCGCACGCGGTACCATCGCGCGGCGTCCGCGCTGTGTGGCGACCGGGCTGGTCCGGCGCGCCACCACTCACTTGACACGAGGAACCTCCACCTACCATGACCTCCCGCCCCCGGCAGGGTTCGAGTCACACCCGCATCTGGGACGACCCCACCCGCCGCAACATGCTCATGAACCTGGGCTTCGGCCTGGCCATCGTCGCGGCGCTGCTGACCCTGGTCATCGCTGGCGCCGTCAGCTGGTACGGCGGTCACCTGGCCCCCGCGATCAAGGTCAACGACATCACCCTCAACCAGGACGATGTCGCCCGCCAGGCGAAGGTCAACTCGTTCCTGATCGACTACCAGAGCAAGCGCACGCGGACGCTGCTGTCCTCGGGCCAGCTGTGGGCGACCGACGCGAGCGCGCGCATCTCGACGCTCTCGTCTGAGGCCACGCAGGTCGTGAGCCTCTCGGTCAACCAGCTGACCGACGGCACCGTCATGCTCGACCTCGCATCGCAGAACGGACAGGCCGTCAACGCGGACGACATCGCCGCCAAGCAGAAGGAAGCCGCGACCCAGACCGAGCTGCGGCACCTCTGGATGATCGTCTCCGCGCCGACGCTCGCCACCGGCGAGACCACGGCCACCGACGCCGAGAAGGCCGCCGCGAAGGCGCACGCCGACCAGGCGATGCGCGCGCTCAAGGGCGGCGGCGACTGGGCGACGGTCGCCAAGTCGTTCTCCACGGACACCGCCACAGCGCCCGGGGGCGGCGACGTCGGCTTCATCGACAAGAACTCGTCGCTCGACACTAAGTTCGTCAACGCCATCTTCGCGGCGCAGCCGAACACGATCACCGACGTGATCGCCGGCTCCGACGGCAGCTACTACATCGGCAAGTACACCGAGACCATCGCCCCGACCACGGACGCCACGTTCGCCAGCCAGGCGCAGACGGCGGGCGTCTCGCAGGCCGACCTCGACTGGTCCTTCAAGTTCGCGGCCGCGAACACCAAGCTCCACGACTGGGTCACGAACAACGCCCTCGCCGTGGCGCCCCAGCGGCACGTGTACCGGATCTTCATGCAGTACAGCGCGAGCGAGACCGGCAAGTCCGCCGTGCGCGTTCGGCACATCCTCTTCTCGCCGAATCACGACCCGAGCAAGGCCTCGACGGTCGCCGCGACCGACCCGGCGTGGGACGCCGCCAAGGCGCTTGCGGACGCCGCGTACGCCAAGCTCAAGGCTGACCCGACGCAATTCGACGCCATCGCGCGCGCCCAGAGCGACGAGTCGACCGCCTCCTCGAGCGGCGGCAAGCTGCCCTACTTCGCGGACGACGGCAGCCTCGACACAGCGTTCGCCGCGGCGATCTTCCAGCCCGGCCTGGTGCCCGGCCAGCTGCTCGCGCCGGTCAAGTCGCAATACGGCTGGCACATCATCCAGATCATGCACGGCCCGACCGACCTCGAGTGGGCGAACAAGCTCGCCGCGCAGGCCTCGAGCCTCGACGTGTTCAAGACGCTCGCCCGCGACAACTCCGACGACGCCCAGGCGGCCACCGGGGGCGACATGGGCTGGATCGGCGCGCACACGTTCCAGGAGAGCGACGCGCTCACGACGGCGATCTTCGCGGCCCCCGTGGGCAAGGTGAGCACCGTCACGCAGATCGACAAGGAAGGCACGTACCTGTTCTTCGTGGCCGTCGAGGAGACCCGCGCGCCGACCGGCGACCAGGCCGACTCGATCACCGCCAATGCGTTCAGCTCCTGGTACACGCCGCAGCGCGCGAAGTACGTCATCTGGCAGGACCCGGCGCTCGTCGGCACCTCCGGCAACTGAGACCGGGCCCCTCCCACTCATGCTGGACGCGCTGCTGGCCGAGGCCCGCCTCCGCTGGGGCCTCGACCCGGCCGCCGGTCTGGCCGTGGTCGCCGCCGAGCGCCTGGTGGCGGTGCCCGTCGAGCCGACGATGCCGCTGCTGATCCTCCCGTTGGCGCGCCTGCGCACGAGCGGGCCAGGGGCTGAGGCCGCCGAGGCCGAGCCCCCGATCCCGCTCCCGGGGCGCCACGGCCCGCGGGGTGCCGACCGCGTCGTGCTGCTGCGGCGGCTCTACCCGGCCGACCACGCGGTGGGCCGGTTCGGGCGCCCGGACGGGACCACGGTGGGCGACCTGACCGACGCCGACTTCGGCGGGGCGCTGTACCTGGGCCCCGTGGCGCCGGTGCAGGACGCCGCGTCGCCCTGGGGCATGCCGTGGATCTCCGATCGCCTGCGCGCCCCCGACGGCTGCCCGTGGGACCGCGAGCAGACGCACATGACGCTGCGCAACCACCTGCTCGAGGAGGCGTACGAGGTCTACGACGCCTTGGCCGGCGGGGCGACGCCCGAGCTCGCCGGTGAGCTCGGCGACCTGTTGCTCCAGATCGTTCTGCACGCCCAGCTCGCGGCCGAGGAGGGCGTGTTCGACCTCACCGACGTGTGGCAGGCGCTTGCGACCAAGATCGTCCGGCGTCACCCGCATGTCTTCGGCGAGACCGAGGCCCGGACCGCGTCGGACGTGAACCGCCAGTGGGAGAAGATCAAGCAGGGCGAGCGTGCCGCGGACGGCTCGGGCGAGTTCAAGAGCGCGCTCGACGGCATCTCGCGCTCGCTGCCCGCGATTGCCGCGAGCCAGGAGATGCAGGAGCGCGCCGCGAATCTCGGCTACGACTGGCCGTCGATCGACGGCGTGCTCGACAAGGTGCGCGAGGAGGTCGGCGAGCTCGTCGAGGCCGAGACCGACGCCCACCGAGCAGAGGAGCTGGGCGACCTGCTGTTCGTCCTCGTCAACGTCGGGCGCAAGACGGGCATCGAGGTGGAGGCTGCGCTGCGCTCCGCCAACGACAAGTTCCGGCGGCGGTTCCGCCATGTGGAGCTCGCGGCGGCCGCACAGGGCACCGCGCTCCGCGACATGACCTTTGAGCAACTGGACGCGCTGTGGGACGCCGCCAAGGCCGACGAGCGCCGGGAGACAACCGCATGAGCATCGGCAACAAGCCGCCCGCCAGCCCCGCCCCCCGCAACGGGAGCCGCGCCGACGGGCGCGCGCCCGCCGACCTGCGCCCGATCGAGATCACGCTGGGCGTCCAGAAGTGGGCCGAGGGCTCGGCCCTGATCCGCTTCGGCGACACACAGGTCCTGTGCGCGGCGACCATCGAGGACCGCGTCCCGCCGCACCTCCGCGGCAAGGGCACCGGCTGGGTCACCGGCACCTACGAGATGCTCCCGCGCGCCACGGCCGAGCGCTCCGAGCGCGAGAGTGCCAAGGGCAAGGTCGGCGGGCGGACGCACGAGATCCAGCGCCTGGTCGGGCGGAGCCTCCGCGGCGTGGTGGACCTCGCGCACCTGGGCGAGCGGACGGTCACCGTGGACTGCGACGTGATCGTCGCCGACGGCGGGACCCGCACGGCGTCCATCACCGGCGGCTATGTGGCCCTCGCGGCAGCGCTGATCACCTATGGGATGGACCGCCACCTGACCGGGCGCGTGGCCGCGGTCAGCGTGGGCATCATCGACGGCGTTCGGATGCTCGACCTCGACTACTCCGAAGATTCCCGCGCCGAGGTGGACTTCAACGTCGTGGGCACCGACGCCGGTCATTACGTCGAGCTCCAGGGCACGGCCGAGGGCAAGCCGTTCGACCGCGCCGGGCTGGACGCGCTGCTCGACCTCGCGAACGCCGGCCTCGCGCAGCTGTTCGAGGCGCAGGCCGCCGCGCTCGCGACGGTGCGCCGGTAGTGGGTGCGGCCCCGGCGGCGCCGCGCCGCCTGCTCGTCGCCACGCGCTCCCGCCACAAGCTGTGCGAGCTGGGCGAGCTTCTCGCGCTGCCCGCCAGCGTCGAGCTGCTCTCGCCCGACGACCTGGGCATCGACGGCGAGCCCGAAGAGACCGGTGAGACGTTCGAGACCAACGCGCGGATCAAGGCCCGCTACTACGCTCGCCTGTCCGGCCTGCCGACGCTCGCGGATGACTCGGGGCTCGAGGTTGACGCACTCGGCGGGGCCCCTGGCGTCCGCACCCGGCGCTTCGCCGGTCCCGACGCGACCGACGAGCAGAACAACGAGAAGCTCCTGCGCGAGCTCGCGGGCCTGGCGCCCGAGCGCCGCGGCGGCCGCTACGTGTGCGTGCTCGCGCTGGCGCTGCCGGGTGACGCTGGGGAGCGGGGCGCGCTCCGGATCGACGTCCGCCGCGGGACCTGCCGTGGGCGCATCGCCGACGGTCCGCGGGGCGCCGGCGGGTTCGGCTACGACCCCATCTTCGAGCCCGAGCAGGAGCCGCCCGGCGGCCGCACGCTCGGCCAGTGGTCGGCGGCGGAGAAGCACGCGATCTCGCACCGCTCGCGGGCAGCGGCCCGGATGCGACCGCGCTTGGAGAGGCTCTTCGGGGCTGTGCCGGTCCTGCCGTAGGGCGGTCGGAGCGCGTGCGGGGCCGAGCGGGCGAACGATGGTCCCGCCGTGTCACGCGGGCGGGCGCCGGACGTCACATGCCGGGGGCAGGCGACATCCGTCGCCCGCAAGCTCCGGGAGGCCCTCGATGCGCCGTGAGCCGCGCTCTGCTCGGTCGCCCCAACCCCCTTGTGCCTCGCCGGGGTTCGACCGCTAGTGCTGCTCGTCTGGGCTGCCGGGACCGGCCGCCGCCTCGACCTGTCAGGGGTTGGTGCAGACGACCTGGAACGCCGTGAGCCCGTCGGCCTCGGGAGGGAGATCGAACGGGACCAGGCAGGACGTGGTTGACGCGGCGTCCGGCCACGGGCCGTCAACGCCGTCCACGACCACCACCGTCGCGCCGTACGCCGCCGCCAGCGAGAGCACGCTCGCGGCGTCCTCGTCGGGCAGGACGACCGCGGGGTAGCCCGTCTCGCGCCAGACCCAGGACGGGTGCGATGCGATGACCACGCTGTCGGGCGCGACCGACGCCGCGAGCCCGTCGGCCAGCGCCGCGTACCGCGCCGCGACGCCGTTCGCCCACGCTGCGTAGTCCCGCGCTCCGTACGCCGTCCCGAGCAGGCACCAGACCGCCACGCCGGTGGCCGCCAGCGCGGCGAGCTCGCCGCCGTAGCGGTGGCCCATCGCCCAGCGCGCCCCGCTCACCGCGACCGCCGCCGCGCCGATCGCCAGGAGCGCGAGTACCGGCGCTGACCCGTGGAGGAAGGTGCCGTACAGGGTCGCCACCGGGAAGATGAGCGTGTCGGCGAGGAGCGTGACGACCGCGGTCGCGAGCAGCAGGCGCAGTGGTCGGGCTCGCCACAGCAGGGCGGCACCGGCGAAGCCGACCACGGACCACGGCAGCGCCGGCATCACGAGCACGTCGACCAGGTTGTGGCGCAGCGCCTCGAGCCGCTGGGCGACGAGCGCGGACGGGCCCGCAGCGAGGTATGAGGCGAGCGTCGGCGGTGCGGCGCTCCAGCCGAAGATGTCGTTGGGACTGATCGAGAACGCGTTGGCCGCGGTCTGGCCGGGGAACGCCGTGCCGAACGTGAGCCACTGCCGGACGGCCCATGGCGCGTAGCAGGCCGCGGCGACCGCGATCAGCAGCGACGCACGGGCGATCCGCTCCCCGCGTTTCCCGGGCGACGCCACGACCGCCACGACTGCCACCGCTCCGAGCACGTATAGCGTCTCGTTGCGGGTGAGCATCCCCGCGCCGAGCACGAGCCCGGCCAGCGCGAGGTCCCGCGGCCGGCCTGTCCGCAGCGCCCACTCGACCGCGAGGACGCCGCCGAGCACCATGACACCGAACAGGGCCTGCGAGTCTGACGCGATGGATCCTGTGACCAGCGGCTGGGTGATGGCCACGAACGCGGCGGCGACGAGCGCCATGACGTCGGCGTCGCGGTCGTCGCGGCCTGTGGCGCGCGCAGTGCGGCGGGCGAGGAGCGCCACGAGCGGCACGAGCGCGGCCCCTGCGAGCGCACCCGCGAGGCGCGATGCCAGCACGCCCCCGAACGGCCCGACGAGCGGCACGGACACGAGCGAGGCCGCGGGCAGCCAGACGTCGAACGCCGGGCGCGGCAGCGCGATGCCATTCGAGAGAGCCGGGGTCAGGTAGCTCCAGGCGTACGGCACCGAGAGCCCGTGGCCGGCCGCAACCTGGTCCGCGACCGTGGCGTAGTACGCGGCGTACTCGGGGACGATGGCGTGCTGGGCGAGCCCCGCGACCAGCCGCAGGACGAACGCAATGACCGCGAGCGCCACGACGGCCATCCCGTATCGGGGCAGGGACGCAGCAGCGGTCATGCGGCCACCATACGCCGGGCAGGCGCCGGGAGGCCGAGGTGCGCCGCCGGGATCGCCGCCGGGATGGCACCCGGCTCGTCGCCCTGGGATCAGCCCGCCGTCAGGGCAGCGTGACGAACGCCCCGAGGAACGCCCGGGCCGCAGCCCCGTCCATGCGGTAGTCCACGTTCGTGGCTCGGCAGACGGAGTCGCCGGTGATCGTCGTGGCCGCGACGATGTTCGTGGTCCCGAGGAAGTTCGGGCCGCCCGAATCGCCGAAGCACGTCCCGCCATTGCCGAGCGACGGGTTCATCGAGGCCTTGAGCCACGCGGTAGTGACGGTGTTCACGGTCCCGACCGTCTCACGGCGGACGTCGTCGTACAGGTAGTCGTGGCCACCGGTCTTGCCGCTCGTCACGGTGTTGGCACCGTAGCCGACCGAGGTGATCGGCTGGTCCTTGGGCAGGCGCTCGAGCGCGCCGGCTGCCGGCAGACGGGCGGGCGTGATGCCCGAGACCGCCTCGTCGAAGACGACCACCGCCACGTCGTGCGGTGCGCTGCTCGGCCCGGGGTACGCCGGGTCCACGTGGAACGTGCCCGTGTAGACGCGGTCGCCCGCTTGGTAGTGCGTGGAGAAGGTGACGATCGCCGGACCGCCCTCGTCGGCACAGTGCGCCGCGGTCAGGAAGACGCGGGCGGCGATCAGCGTGCCCGAGCAGTACGTCCAGGTGCCGTCGCTGTACTGGGTCGGCGAGACGAGGGCGCCGACCTCGGGGTGGTCGCTGCCGTCAGCGGTGCCATTGGTGATGGCGCTCGCGGGCGCGGCGACGGCGAGCAGCAGCGCGCTGCACGCGGCGAGGGCGAGGACGATCCGACGCATGGTCCCTCCAGGGGTGTGGTCAGGACCATCGTAAGGCCCCGCGGCGAAGGTCCGGTGCACGCTGGCAACGCCGCCGCGCCCGGCGGGGCGGTCACCTGTTCGGGCGCAGGATCCGTCGGCGGCTCGCAAAGCGCCACGTCCCCGCGGCGGCCGCTGCCCCGATGCCCAGCAGCACAAGAGGTGCACGGTCAGCGGGCTCGCCGCTCAGATCGGGCAGCGCCGCGTCCGTGTCCGGCGTGCCGCTGATCGTGAGTCGCGGCCCATCGGAGTAGTGGATCCCGCCACCGGGTCCCGAGCCGTCGTCGCACCACCACCACAGCTGGTACGAGCCGCTCCGGAGTTGTGGGACGGTCAGCACCGCTGAGCCGACGAGCCCGTCCGACGAGGCGACGCTGTCGAAGGCGGGCCATCTGTCGGTTGTCGGGAGGTCGGACGGCAGGCCCGGTCCGTTGCCGGGTACATCCCCCGGGTTCGGGTCGGCGGCCTCGTGGCCGCGGTGCAGGTAGAAGCGCGCGGCGGCAAACGCGACGGGGCCGCTGTTGTCGTAGTGGAGGCACCGGATCCCCGCGACCGTTACCTGGTCGCCTGGGTCGGCGGTCCTCGGTGAGAGCCCGACGGCCACATTCGCACAGCACGTGTCGCCGAGAGCGGCTGGTGCAAGGGCCAGTGCGGCTGCTGCCGCGAGCAGCAGGGACCGCCAGAAGATCGACGTGCGCATCGCGAACCTCCCTCGTTACGCACGCCTGAGACGCCTGACCGGTGGGCGGCGTTTCGTTTAGGTCAGCCGGCGGGCCGCTCGTCAGCGGGGCCCGCAACGACGCCGACCAGGTGCCCGGCGACCTTCGGCTTCGGCACGGTCGCGGCGACCCACGGGGCGGTCCGGCTGCTTCCCTCCGCTTGACGCGGGGCGCTAGAGTGCGCGGACTCAGAGTTCGGAGGCGTCCTCTTGCCCATCCGAAGAACCCCGTTCCACGAGCGGACGGCTGCGCTGAACGAGACCGGCCTCTGGAGCCACTGGTCGGGCCATCTCGCGGTGGAGCGCTACCAGCTGTCCGAGAAGGCCGAGTACGTCTCGGTTCGCAATGCCGCGGGTCTGTTCGACGTGTCGCCGCTGTTCAAGTACTGGTTCAGCGGTCGCGGTGCTGAGCGGTTCCTCGCGGGCGTCATGGCGCGTGACCCCCGGGGCTTGCGCCCGGGCGAGGCCCACTACGCCCTGTGGTGCGACGACCGCGGGTTCCTGATCGAGGACGGCGTGCTCCTCCGTCACAGCGAGCAGGAGTTCGTCCTCACGGCGGCCGAGCCGAACCTCGCCTATTTCGAGGACCTCGTCGGGCCCAGGGATCGGGTCGTCATCGAGGATGTCTCGCCCGAGTGGGCCGTCCTCGCGCTCCAGGGCCCGCGCTCTCGCGGTCTGCTGACCGGGCTCGACGAGCGGATCGGGCGGCTCGCGTACTTCGGCCACGGCCCGGCGACGATCGGCGGCCACGAGGTCAACGTCTCGCGGACCGGGTTCACCGGCGACCTCGGCTACGAGATCTGGTGCCGAGCCGAGGGCGCGCTCGACGTGTGGGACGCCGTCTGGGCGGCCACGCGCGGCAACGGCGTGGTGCCGTTCGGGCTGCAGGCGCTCTACATGACGCGGATCGAGGCCGGGCTCCTCTTGCTGGACGTGGACTTTGCCAACAGCCGGTTCGCCTGGACCGACGCGGACCGCGCAACGCCCATCGAGCTCGGCCTCGGCTGGGCCCTGCGCGACGTGCCGACGACCGACCGCGCGTTCATCGGCCGTGATGCGCTTCGCGGCAAGATGCGGGATGGCTCCTCGCGCTTCCGCACGACGGGGATCGTCGTGGACCGGACCGACTGGCGCCGCCATCACGATGCCGCCGGGCTCGTGCCCGAGTTCGACCATCGCGCGGTCCACGGGGAGCAGTACCTCTACGACGATGCTGGCGAGCAGCTCGGCTACGTGACGAGCTTCATGTACTCGCCCGTCCTCCAGCAGCACATCGGCATCGCTCGGGTGCCGGTGAGCCTGGCGGCGCCGGGCAACCGCCTGTTCCTCGAGTATCCCGTCAGCCACCGATACGTCCATCTGGCCGCGACCACCGCGCGCCTGCCCCACTTCAACCCGCAGCGGAAGACCGCGTGATGGCCAAGAACAAGACGGTCGCGACGGCGAATCCGACGAAGCCCACGGCCGGGCAGCCGGTCGCCTCGAAGCCGGCCAAGTCGACGAAGGAGGACCGGACCTACGACGCGATCGTCGTCGGCGGCGGCCACAACGGCCTCGTCAACGCGGCGTACCTCGCCAAGGCCGGCTTGCGAACCCTCGTGCTCGAGCGGCGCCACATCGTGGGCGGCGCCGCGATCACCGAGGAGCTGCGGCCGGGGTTCTCGTTCACCACGTTCTCGTACGCCCTGTCGCTCTTCCGGCCCGACATCGTGGCGGAGCTCGACCTCGTGCGCCACGGGTTCATGCCGCTGCTCATGCCGTCCACGTTCTGTCCCATGGAGAACGGCGACTACCTGCTCCTCGGCCCGGACCACGGGGCGAACCTCCAGGAGATCGCGCGCCACTCGCGCCGTGACGCCGACGCGTACAACCGCTTCGAGCACGACCTGGGCAAGGTCCTCCAGGCGTTCAAGCCGCTGATGGACAACCCCGCGCCCAACCTGTTCTCCGACGACCCCGACGAGACGCTCGCGCTCGCCGAGCTTGCCGGCCGCGTCAAGGCCCTGCCCAAGGACGTGCTGCACAACGCGCTCCGGCTCCTGACGGGCTCAGCGGCGGACTTCCTCGACGACTACTTCGAGTCCGAGATCCTCAAGGCCTTCATGGCGTCGAGCGCTACGGTCGGAACGAAGGTCGGTCCGCGATCCGCCGGGTCGGGTCTGGTGCTGCTGTTCCTGAGCCTCGGCGAGCATGACGGGGCGATGGGCACCTGGTCGTTCCACAAGGGCGGCAATGGCGGGTTCACGCAGGTGCTCGCGAGGGCGGCTCGCACCCTCGGCGCCGACATCCGGCTCGAGGCGCCCGTGTCGAGCGTGATCACCTCTGGCGGTCGCGCAACGGGTGTCGCGCTCGAGGACGGCACGGAGTTCTACGCGCCCGTGGTCGTCTCGTCGCTCGACCCGCGCCGGACGTTCACCGAGCTCGTCGATCCGCGCGAGCTGCCGACTGACCTTGTGGACGCCATCCGCCGCTACCGCTTCCAGGGCGTGTCGTCGAAGGTCAACTTCGCCTTGTCCGGACTGCCGCAGTACCCCGCACTCCCGGGCCGCGACGACCACTACCGCGGGTTCGTCAACATCGCACCGAGCGTGGACTATGTCGAGCGCGCCTTCGACGAGGCCAAGTACGGCTGGTACAGCACGCGACCGTACCTGGACACGTGCATCCAGAGCGTGGTGGACCCGGACATGGCGCCGCCCGGCCAGCACGTGATGTCCTGCTTCACCCAGTACACGCCGTACGAGCTCCGCGGGAGCGACTGGGACGCGGAGCGCGACCACCTCGGCGCCAACGTCCAGGCGACCCTCGAGTCGTTCTTCCCGGGCTTTGGCGACCTCGTGCTCCAGCGCGAGGTGGTCACGCCGCTGGACATCGAGCGCGTCGCGGGCCTCTCGGAGGGGAACATCTACCACGGCGAGCTCTTCCTGCCGCAGCTGTTCTCCTTCCGCCCGGCGCCGGGATATGCCGACCACCGCACGCCGATCGAGGGCTACTACCAGTGCGGCTCCGGGACCCATCCCGGCGGTTGCGTGACGGGTGCGCCGGGCAAGCTCGCCGCGCAGCGGATCCTCGGGGATCGGGCTCGGGCTCGCCGCGACGTCTAGTGGGTGCGTGGCCCTCGGGGCACTACTCGGCGAGGGCCACGCGGAAAGGGCGTCCGGTCAGTCGGCGCGGACCGCGTCAACGATCGTCTTGGCGAGCAGGGCCGCGCCCGCCGCCGACGGATGGTCGTCGCAGCCCGACGCGAGCGGGATCCGCAGCCCGGCCGCGCACGTGTCGCCGCCGTAGGACGCCGAGGCGGCCGCGAACGCGCCGAACCCATCGGCCACGATGCCGCCCCAGGCGAGCGTCCGGTCCGCGAGCACCTGGTTGACCATGGCGATCGCGCCCGTCGTCAGCTGGTCGCTGTAGTCGGGCGAGTAGAAGGTGACGCCCACCAGCGTGTGGCGATAGCCGTCCACGACGCGGATGTGGCCGTAGATGGTGTCGAGGTTGGCGGACAGGGTCGCGAGCATCGCCGGCATCCCGCCCTGGAAGCAGCCGATCGGATCCGCCGTGGGCAGGCACGCGTCGCGCAGGGCGCCGACGTCGTTCGCGCCCATGTCGATGGTCACGAGGCGCGTCTTCGGGTGGCTCTTCAGGAACGCGTCGGCGTAGGCGAGCTGCGAGCCGGCATACGCCACGTGGAGCGGGGCTTGGTACCCGAAGCGCCAGCCGCCGCAGCCGTGGTCGGCCCCGGCGAGGCTGATGAAGTGGCTGCTGGTCTCGCCGGGGCACGACGCGTTGAAGACGCGGTCGTGGACGGTCTGGCCTACGAGCTCGGGGTAGCCCACGAAGCCCGCGGTGTTGTACGGCGAGACGTTCGGGCTGTAGCCGAAGGCGATCGAATCGCCCAAGGCGAGATACTCGACCGGTCGGCTCGAGGCCGACACCGTCGGTGCGGCGACCGCGGCAAGGAG
>Ga0315271_10002188_pt1 | contig 12198 bp, 11 predicted proteins | sample C3_top_MG_FD_204664 | JGI IMG/M metagenome (GOLD analysis project Ga0315271, IMG submission 204664) | Sediment microbial communities from Yellowstone Lake, YNP, Wyoming, USA - C3_top | ecosystem: Environmental > Aquatic > Freshwater > Lake > Sediment | place: USA: Wyoming | collected 2017-08-01
TGGGTGGTGGGTTGTCCCGCCAACCCGGCAGCAATTCATCCAGCGGAGCCGGCTCAATGACCGCGCCCGAGACAATGTGCGCCCCCACTTCCGCGGCTTTTTCGATGATAGCCACGTTCAGTTCCGGGTTGATCTGTTTCAATCGAATGGCACAGGTCAAACCCGCGGGGCCAGCGCCCACGATGATGACATCGTACTGCATGATTTCGCGTTCGGACATTCGTGGCTTTCCAGTTAATTGCGGCGGATGGTCGTTAATGCAACATTATATCTTTATGCCGTCGGAGCGGTTCAAGAAAATGGATGGAAACCTCTCGCCGCATTTTTTGCGCGACCCGGCGCTCGGACGCGGCGCTTTAACCTTACGCACAAAGAGAATTCGGGTATCATGAGTCCATGCGCAGAGTCGCCTCTATCCGGGTTGTTGTACTTGCCGTCCTGCTGGCTGCAAGCCAGTTGGTGTTTGCCAGCCATGTTGCGTCCCACATAAGTTCCAATACGGTTGGATGCGAATGGTGTGTTTGCCACGCACAGACGCTTGCCGGGCCCTTGCCCAGTGCAGAACCCGTACATATTGAACGACTGCGCGCCCCGCTGAAACCGGCAGGTGAGATTTCAATCCTTTCCCAGCCCGTAGCACCGGGCTACCAGCCAAGAGCTCCTCCACTCTCCTCCTGATGTTCTGATGCAATTACTCCCCGGCCCCGATGGCCGCGGGTTTTGTAACATCATTTGAGGAGTTCAAAATGAAAAATACCCTGCGATGGGTCGTGTTCGCTGCCGCGATTTCAGCAGCGCAGATGCAGGTGGCGCTTGCGGCGGATACCCCTGCCAATGCCCCAAGTGAGAACAAAGAGATTCAGATTTTACGTCAGGAAATTGCGCAAATGCGGGCGGAGTACGAAAACCGCATAGCAGGCCTGGAACGGCGACTGGACCAAGCCGAACAGTCGGCCGAACAGTCGGCCGAACAATCAGCCAAACAATTGGCAGCGCAATCGGCAGAAAGGGCGCCGGCCCAGCCGGCGCAGGCACCGCCGGTGCAGGCCCCGGTGGTACCGGACGGAGCCCCGTATGTCGCCGAAGAACCTCAGGTGGTCTATGACGTGCCCTCAGCCGGCGGAGCATCCGGGGCGCGGGATAATTCGTTCAACCCATCCATCGGCATCACGCTGCAGGGGCAAGCCTGGTCTTATGGCAATGATCCCCACGGTTACCACATTCCGGGATTCCCCCTGGGTGGCGAGGGTGGCCTGGCCCCGGAAGGCCTTTCACTGGCCGAGACGGAAATTTCCATGTCAGCCAACGTCGATGACAAGTTCACCGCCATGGTGACCTTTCCCATCGTCGTCAAAGATGGGGACACATCGGTTGAACTCGAAGAGGCCTGGGTTGAGACCGTAGCCCTGCCAGCGGGTCTGGCGTTACGCATGGGCCGGACCTTCGCCGACATTGGCTATCTCAACACCAAGCACTCTCATGCCTGGGACTTTGCTGACCAGCCGTTGGTGTACCAGGCATTTCTCGGAGGTCAATACATCGACGACGGCCTGCAGTTGCGCTGGCTGGCACCCACCGATTTTTACCTTGAATTTGGTGGGGAAATCCTGCGCGGTGACCGGTATCCCGCCGGTGGTGCCGGAAATTCCGGAATTGGCAGCAGCACGTTAAATGTCAAAACGGGTGGTGATGTCGGGATCAGCAACAGTTGGCAAGTTGGACTTTCCTGGTTGCAGGCGAAAAGCGATGACCGGGCGTCGGGCGATGAATATCAGCCCGTGCTGTTCACCGGAGATACCGACATCTATATCGCTGACCTGGTGTGGAAGTGGGCACAAAACGGTAAGTCCCGTGAACGTAACTTCAAGTTCCAGGCTGAGTACATGTGGCGTAATGAAGATGGCTACTACACCTTCTCGCCTTTCCTCCAGGAGCCCTGGAAGGAAGACTCCCAGGGCTGGTATGCCCAGGCAATATTCCAGCCCTTTCCGCGCTGGCGCGTGGGTGCTCGCTACGACAGCCTGAGTGGCGGAACTTCCAACCCGGATTTCCTGGGAACTCCGTTGTATTACCTCGGTTCTGATCCGAAGCGCTACAGCATGATGGTGGACTGGTCCAACAGTGAATTCAGCCGCCTGAGGTTTCAGTACGAGCATGATATGTCCAGTGCCATGGACGACGATCAGTTTGCTCTGCAATACATTTTCAGCATTGGCGCCCACGGCGCCCACAATTTTTGAGCGGGAGAATGAACATCATGAAGGTTAAATATCTGACGGCTTGCCTGGGCCTGATGCTCTTCGCATCGCCGGCGGCACATGCTGCGTTGAACATATTCGCCTGCGAGCCCGAGTGGGCAGCGATTGCGCAGGAGATTGGCGGTGACGAAGTCAAGGTTACCAGCGCCACCCAGGCTATGCAGGACCCGCACTACATCGAGGCGCGTCCCAGCCTGATTGCCGGAGTGCGCAAAGCGGATCTCGTAGTGTGTACCGGCGCACAGCTGGAAATAGGCTGGTTGCCTGCCTTGCTCAACAAGGCCAATAATCCGGCGGTCCTGCCCGGTAAGGATGGCTTTTTTGAAGCCAGCGCTTTTGTGCAGCGCCTGGATGTGCCGACCAGCGTTGATCGTGCGCAAGGCGATGTCCATCCGCAGGGGAATCCCCACATCCAGATGGATCCACACAATATTGCCCTGGTCGCCAAAGCCTTGGCACAGCGCATGGAGCAGGTGGATCGCGAGCAGGCAGCCCGCTACACCAGCGGTTTGCAGGATTTCCTGCAACGCTGGGACGCGGCCATGAAGGACTGGGATACCAGGGCTCAGCCGCTACGCGGCAAACGCACGGTGGCCTACCACAAATCCTGGGCTTACCTGAACGCATGGCTGGGGCTGGTCGAATTGGCGACACTTGAACCGGTGCCGGGCGTTCCACCGACAGCTACGCACCTGGCCGATATCCTGGCGCAACTTGAGGCAGGTGGTGGCGCGGATTTCATTATCTATGCGCCTTACCAGAGCCCTAAGCCGGGGCAATGGTTAGCTGACCGGACGAAAATTCCGCTGGTCATGCTGCCTATGACGGTAGGTGGATCCGATAGCACAAAAACTCTCTTTGACCTGTTTAACGAAATTCTCAACCAGTTGCTGGGAGCGAAATGATGGATTGGGATGCAATTGACTGGACGATCATTGGCCCGGCGCTGGCGGCCGGATTGCTGGTGCTGTGGACCCATGTTCCGCTGGGGCAGGTGGTTTTGCAGCGCGGCATTATCTTTATTGACCTCGCCATCGCGCAAGTTGCAGCCCTCGGTGTTATTGCTGCCGGAAGTTTCGGCTGGGAAGAAAACCTCTGGGCAGTGCAGGCATCCGCAGTGGGTGCCGCCCTGCTGGCGGCCGCCGGTCTGAACTGGACTGAGAAGCGCTGGGAGAAAACCCAGGAGGCCCTGATTGGCACTCTGTTCGTGCTGGCGGCCACCGGCAGCATCCTGCTGCTGGCTGAAAACCCGCATGGTGGCGACTACCTCAAGGATTTGCTGGTCGGACAGATACTATGGACAACCTGGGTAATGTTGGTGCCGATTGCCATCCTGTACTCCATTCTGATGGCTGTGTGGTTTTTCGCCAGTGAGAGGGTAGGGCACGCGGGCTTTTACATCATATTTGCCTTCGTGGTAACAGCCGCCGTGCAAGCCGTGGGCGTCTACCTTGTTTTTGCCAGCCTGATCCTGCCCGCCCTTTCTACGCGCCGCTTAAACGGCAGGAGACGTTTGCTGACAGGCTATGGCATCGGCGCTCTCTCCTACCTGTTTGGTATCGTGATCTCCGCGCTGGCTGATTTGCCTACCGGCGCGGTAACGGTCTGGACCATGGCGCTGTTTTCCGTACTGGCAGGTTTTGCTATCGGCCGCAAGCGGCCTCCTACAGACCAAATGTAGGAGCGCGCTTGCGCGCGATTAACGCTTCCAGCCCGGGCCCTTGATGAAACGGCCAGGCGTGGCGCCCGTGTGCTCCCCGCTCAACAGCACCGGTATACCATTGACAATCACGGCGTTTACACCCGTGGCATATTGGTGTGGTTGTGCAAAAGTCGCATGGTCCTGGATGGATTGTGGATCAAACACCACGATATCTGCGTAATAGCCCGCTTGCAGTTCGCCGCGCTCCTTGATTTTCAGGTTATGCGCCGGGAAAGAGCTTAACCTGCGGATGGCCTCGGGCAGCGAAATGACGCCTTCATCACGCACGTATTTGCCGAGCAGCCTGGCGAAATTGCCCAAAGCCCGGGGATGCGAGTTGTATTGCAGAAACACGCCTTCCAAAGACTTGGATTCCTCATCCGAGCCGAATGCCACCCAGGGTTGGGCAATTTCCTTGCTGACGTTGGCCTCGTCCATCAGGAAATACGCCGTCCCTACCCGGCTGTCATCTTCAATCACCAGGTCCATCATGGTGATTGCAGGGGAGGTACCGCGCATGGCCACCACTTCCGCAAGGGTCTTGCCGGTCAGTGGCTTGAGCTCAGGGTTCTTGAACTGGATGAACAGGATATTTTCTGTGCTACCGGCAGCCAGGTACAAGTTGTCCCATTCATCCGTGGGCGTGTTCATTTCCTTTTCCAGCCGGGCCCGAACTTCCGGGTCCTTGAGACGTGCAACCCAGGCATCATGGCCCCCTTCCTGTACCCAGGCGGGCATCGAAGCATCAAGGCCGGTAGCGCCGGCAATGTAGGTATACATATCCGCGCTGATGTCCAGACCCTCTGCCTGGGCGGCGGTGACCTGGTCGAAAACCGATTCCAGTTTGCCCCAGTTAGGTTTACCTGCTGCTTTCAAATGGTAGATTTCAGCGCCTATGCCCGCTTTGCGGGCAATGGTAATCAATTCCTCTACCGCCTCGTTCAGCCGGTTGCCTTCGTTGCGCATGTGGGAAATGTAGCGACCGCCATACTCTGCCGCGACTTTGCTGAGTGCTATGAGTTCATCGGTTTTGGCGAAAAAGGCCGGGGTGTAAATGAGCGATGAGCCCACACCCATGGCGCCTTCTTCCATGGCCTGGCGCACCAGGTCTTGCATGCGCTGTAGCTCCTCCGGTGTGGGCGGGCGATTGTCGTAACCGACTTCATGGATGCGCACCGTGGTGGCGCCGACAAAGGATGCAACGTTGGTGGAGATACCCTTGTCTTCAAGGTATTGAAGATATTCGCCCAGGGTGGTCCACTTAATGTCGTATTTGATATCACCCTGGCGGGCCTGCATCTCTGTTTTCATGGCATCGTTCAAGGGGCCCATCGAATCGCCCTCACCCATGACTTCGAGGGTCACGCCCTGGCGGATATCGCTCATGGAGCGCCCGTCCTGGATCAGTGACTCGGTGGCCCAGCTCAGCATGTTAATAAATCCGGGAGCCACCGCCTGGTCGCTGGCGTCGATCACCTGCGCGGCTGTGCCGAGGTTGAGGCCAATGGCGGCAATGCGGTCCCCGGTCACGGCCACGTCCGCCCGGTACGCGGGTCCGCCACTGCCGTCATACACCATGCCATTTTGAATCAGCAGGTCAAAATGCGCCGGCGCTGCAGTCTCCGCAACAGCAGGTGGGTTGTGATCAGAGCAGGAAGCAAGAGCCCAAAGCAGGGCCAGCAAGGGGATTATTCGATACATCGCAAGTGTTCCTTTTTCAGGGTGCTGGATTCGGCAAAGGGGAGTATGGATCAGGCAACAATTTGCACGCAAGGCGCGCGCCCTGTCAACGCATCAATCCAGGCGTTTGGCAAATCTCAGAACGGCAAACGTCATGGCCACCACGATAAAAACGCCGAGTATGGCGAGCTCGCTGGCCAGGTCCGATAGATCCGCGCCGCGCAGAACCACGCCGCGGATCAATCGCATGAAGTGCGTCATGGGCAAGACTTCGGCGATGATTTGTGCTGTCCTGGGCATGCCGGCAAATGGAAACATGAATCCGGAGAGCAGGATGGAAGGCAGCAGAATGAAAAAAGTCAGCTGCATGGCCTGGAACTGGCTGCGGGCAATGGTGGAGATCATCAGACCCAGTGAAAGGTTGGCAATGATGAAGACCAGGCATACGGTGTAAGCATCCAGCAAGGAACCGCGCAAAGGGACGTGGAATAGCAGGTGGCCAACCGTCAGCACCAGGCTGACCTGGATCAAACCAATGCCGATGTACGGAAGAATCTTGGCCAGCATCAATTCACTGGTCCTGACCGGGGTGGTAATGAGCAGCTCGAGATTACCCCGTTCACGCTCCCGGACGATGGCGACGGCCGTGAACAGGATCATGGTCATGGTCAGGATGATGCCGATCAAACCCGGCACGGTGTTCACGGGCGAGCGCCGTTCCGGGTTGAAGTAGGTGCGAATTTCGACCTCCGGCGGCTGGTCGTTGTAAGGCGCAGCCCTGGATTTGCCCGCAATCTGTGCTGCTGCGCCCTGGATGACGGTATCGGAACCATCTATGAGCAGCTGAACGGCAGCTCGCTCCGGTTGCTGCAACCGTCGTTCGTAGTCGGGCGGGATCAGGATGCCCACGCTGATCTTGCCTTCGCGCAACAGCAGTTCCAGTTCTTCTGAACTGCTGGCCTGTTGGGTAATTTTCACGACCTGGGAATGAGCCACGTCCATGACAAATTGACGCGATGCTGCAGTGGCGGAGAGGTCTGCAACCGCAGCGTGAAGATTGCGCGGATCCATGTTGATGGCATAGCCAAACAGTAACAGCTGGATGATGGGAAAACCCGCGATCATGCCCAGCGTAACCCGGTCGCGGCGCAACTGGCGCAATTCCTTGACCACGATGGCGAATATGCGTTGCAACGATTTCATCGATCGCTCTTACTGCTGTGGGTGGCTGCAACAAATACGTCTTCCAGGCTGGCCCGGGCCAGGATGACTTCGTTGGCGCGGATGCCTTTTTCATCGAGCGTGCGCCGGATCAACAGGTTGCCTTGAGGCGTGGCCTTGTCGAACAGCACGCGCAGGGTGTTGCCGATTTGGGCCGTACTGTGAACCCAGGGCTGGGCCTCAAGTACTTTTCCCGCCTGGCGCAGTTGCGGCGCTTCAACCACGGCTACCTGTGCGTTGATGTCACGCGACAGTTCAGCCGGGCTGCCTTCTGCCGCCAGCCTGCCGTGATCCAGTATGGCCAGCGCATGGCAGCGCTCCGCCTCGTCCATGTAATGCGTGGAGACCAAAATGGTGGTGCCTTCGTCCACCAGGTCAAACAGGGTTTCCCAGAATGCACGGCGATTTTCCGGGTCCACCGCACTGGTAGGTTCATCCAGGAACAACAACTCAGGTTGATGCAGTGTGGCCGCAGCCAGCGCCAGCCGCTGTCTTTGACCACCGCTCAGGGTACCCGCACGCTGGTTGACCAGGCGGGTGAGTTCGTAGCGGCTTACTGACTCGCCAATCCGGCTTTTCTGCAGCTTGCGCGGCAGGGTAAACACATCCGCCATGAAGCGCAGGTTCTCCATGACCGTCAGATCCTCATACATGGAAAACCTTTGTGTCATGTAACCCACTTTTCGTCGCAGCGCTTCCGCCTCTGCTGGAATGTTCAGGCCCAATACATTGATTTCGCCGGAACTGGGCTTGAGCAAGCCGCACAGCATGCGGATCGCGGTCGATTTGCCGGAACCGTTGGGTCCAAGAAAGCCGTAGATGCGGGAACGCGGCACATTGAGGTTGAAATCAACCACGGCGTGCACGTTCCCGAAGGACTTGCTCATGCCATGGGCCCGGATGGCGAAATCAGGCATTACGGCGGCGCCACCGTAGCCACCACTGGAATGCCTGAAGGCAAATCGCCGGCCGAGGCAAGGTCAATTTCTGCGAGGTAACTCAGGCGCGAACGATCGTGCTCGGTCAGAGCGAAATAAGGTGTAAAGCTCGCATCGGCTGAAACCCAGCGCACTGTTCCGGTCATTGCTTCCGCAACTCCGTCGACCTGCACCTGGATGCTGCTGCCCGGGGTTACCCTGGCACGAAGATATTCAGGCACGTAGACCCGCGCATATACCCGGGATGAATCGAGCAGGACAGCTACCGTGGCGCCAACCGTCGGCCGCTCTCCCACCTGGTACAACACTTTGTCCACCAAGCCATCCAGCGGTGCGACGGCCCGGGTGCGCTTGAGGTCCAGTGCCGCCAGCGCTTGCTGTGCCTGCGCTGCGGCCACCGCGGCTTCGGCCTGGGCCAGTTCCTCAAGGGTGGTTCCGTTCAACTGGGCTTCCAGTGCCTGGCGCTGGATTTCTACTTCAGCAGTGGCTGAACTCCAGGCCGTTTCAGCGCGGTCGAGGGCAGCCTGGTTGGAGAGCTTCTTGTTGAAAAGCTCACGTTCCCGCCTGAGGTCTGCTGCTGCATTGGCGGTCACGGCTTGCGCGGCCGCCAGCTTTGCCCTGGTCTCCCGAATTGCTTCCGGGCGTGGACCACGGCGCAATTCCGCCAGCCGGGCGGCGGCCTGGTCGCTCAGGGCGGTTTTCTGTTCATATTGCGCTCTCGCCCTGGTCGGATCTTGCTCGAACAGCACATCGCCGGCACTGACAGCCTGCCCGTCAATGACCTGCCGGCTGGTGATCGGCTCGCTGGATTCAACCTTTATTTCAATGCGATCGCGCTCCAGGGTTCCAACCATTTGGCGGGAATCACCGGCATCACAGCCGGTGAGCGCCAGCAACAGGCAGACAGAGAAAAAAGCAGGCTGGTGTCTCATGATCTGAACCCTCTTTGCACTATCGTATCTACGTGCAGCAGTAGCTGGCTGATACCCTCTTCGTCATACTTCATTCCCAGCCCCCGCTGGGCAACGGAACGGGCGACAAAAGGAAATACGCACATCGACAGGATCATCATGGCTGCCAGGTGCGGTTGGTAGTCCCGGTGCAGCCTGCCGCGTTGTTGCTCGACAGCGAGCACGCCTGGCAGGGCGCCGCCGAGGCGCGGCGCAAAATGTTCCAGAAACCAGGCTTGCAGCTCGCCACCGGGCAGGATGACTTCGCGGGTCAGCAGCACCAGCAAATTGGGATGTTCGCTGGCCATGCGAATGAGCAGGGTGGTAAATCCCCTTACCGGGTCCGCGGCAGTCTCGCGCATTTCCGCAACGGCTTCCGCCAAAGGCTGCAAGGTGCGATCCAGAACGTTGCGCAGCAGCTGGATCTTGCTGCCAAAATAGTAGTGCACCATGGCGGGTGTCACGCCGACATTGCCGGCGATTTCCCGTATCGAAGTAGCGGCAAACCCCTGTTGGGCAAACAGCGTTTCAGCCGAATTCAGAATGCCTTCCCTGCAGGCCCCCGCATCTTTTTCGGCAGGGCGGCCGCGCAATCGCTTCGTTTGCGGTGGGGTAGAAGTTTGCAGTTTCCGCGTGCTGGCTGGTTTCATTGCTTGATATTAATTAATCAATTAATTAATTACAAGACTGATGCACTGCAGCACGCTGTCCTCGACGATATTTCCGCTGGTACTCGTTACTTCGATTTTGCGGCTTATAATGGCGCTTCATTAAAAATTTTATGTTGGTTGGTTTATGTGGCCGGGCAAAACATCTCTTCCAATGCATGACATTTCCCCCGCAAGCCGGCGCCTGAGCGTGGCGCCCATGATGGACTGGACGGACCGGCACTGCCGCTACTTCCATCGCCTGCTGGCGCCCGGGGCTTTGTTGTATACCGAGATGGTGACTACCGGCGCCATCCTGAACGGCGATCGTGACTCCCTGCTTGAATTTGATCCGGCGGAACATCCTCTGGCGCTGCAAGTCGGTGGCAGTGAGCCAGATGAACTGGCCCGCTGCGCCCGGATAGCACAGGCTCGCGGTTACGATGAAGTGAATCTGAACGTGGGATGTCCGTCTGACCGGGTGCAGCAAGGCCGTTTTGGCGCCTGCCTGATGCGTGAGCCAATCCTGGTGCGGGACTGCATCTCTGCCATGCTGGATGCCGTGGATATTCCCGTCACGGTAAAAACCCGATTGGGCGTGGATGAGCTGGACAGCTACCCGTATTTCAGTGATTTTGTCCACTGCGTGGCGCAATCCGGTTGCACGACGTTTGCTGTGCATGCACGCAAGGCCTGGTTGTCCGGCCTTAGCCCCAAAGAAAATCGCGAGGTTCCCGAGTTGCGCTATGACTGGGTTTACCGCCTCAAAAAAGAATGCCCGCAATTGACCATCATTCTGAACGGCGGAGTGGCATCAGCAGCCGGGGCAGTTGCCCACCTTGAACGGGTTGATGGTGTAATGCTCGGCCGGGCTGCCTACCACAACCCGTGGTTACTGAGTGAATGCAACCAGGCGCTTGATGGCCAGCCCGGCTTGCCGGACCGCACCGCTGCAGTACTGGCGATGAGCCGCTACATCGAACAACAGATCGCGGCGTCAGTGCCGGTGAAACACATCAGCCGCCACGTGCTGGGCCTGTTCCAGGGGCAGGCCGGGGCCAGAAGCTGGCGCCGCTACATTTCGGATCATGCGCACAAGGAGGCTGATAACAGCCGCCTGCTGTTCAAAGCAATGGAACAGATGCAAGCCGCAAGCGCCTGGCAGAAGGATGCTGCCCGAAGAACAGCGTGAAGAGTCCACAATGATTACTCCGGATGCACGCACAATAATGACCGCCTTGCGCAGTGGTGAATTGCCTGCGGATTCGCCGGCAGTTCCCAAGGGCGTATTCATGGTTGAACCCGTCAATTTCCGCCTCAGTGCTGATTCGGCCAGCGACAACGGCTACATGAATATCGCCCTGGCGGTCGATCAGGACCGGGCGCTGGAGCAGTACGTTGGCCTGGTGGAGAAGATACGCGGGGTCGGCATTCCGGCGAAGAATTTTGCCGGCGGTAGCAACACCCCGGAAGACGTTTTTCCGAACAATGTTTTCGCTACCTCGCCCGGGCGTTTTTTAATAGGACACATGTTGCATGCCAGCCGGCAGGCAGAAACCCGGCGGCCGGACATTCGCGCTTACTTCCGCGGCCTGGGCTACCAGGAATACGATCTGTCCGTCGAGGATTGCGTGGCTGAACTCACCGGGCCATTGATCATTGACCGTGCGCGCAGGCTGGGGTTTTGTGGCATGACCAGCCGTGTGAATGAAGCCGGTCTGAAGGCCATGCATGCTGCATTCAACTTGCGCCACACGGTGTACTTTGACCTCGTGGAGGGGGAGTATCACACCAACGTCGTAATGTCGATTCTTGCCGGTCGCGCCTGCGTAGTGCATGCGGATTCCATTGTTCATCCCAAGGTGGTTCACGCCCTGGCTGCCATTTACGAAGACCGCATCCTGTATCTTGACGATGCGGAAAAGCAGGCATTTGCCGGCAACTGCATCGCACTCACGCACAAGGATCTGTTCATGAGCCAGACCGCGGCGGACGTCTTGCAGCGCAGCAGCAAGGGCTTGCTGGAGTCCTGGGGTTTTCGCATCCATTCCCACCCGCTGGATGAGATTGAAAAAGCGGGGGGCAGCCTGCGCTGCATGGTGGCAGAAATTTACTGACGGGGAGTTCAGTCCCCGTTCATGAACATGATCTAGAATAGTCACCAATAGAGCGGAGATCCGGTGTTGTCGAAAAGTTTGTGTCAATTCTTTCTGGCCTTGCTGCTGGCAGTCATGTTGCCACTGGCTGTTTTTGCGCAAAGCCTGGACCAGGCAGCGCAGCAGGCAGCCGACCAATATAACGCCAAGGTGCTCTCGGCTCATACCGAGCAGGTTGGCAACCAGCAAGTGCACGTGATCAAGCTCTTGACCAAGGATGGCGTGGTCAAGACCGTGCGCATCCCTGTGCGCAATAACTAATGTTGCTGATATGTGGCTGCTGACATGCGCGTCCTCATCGTAGAAGACGATGCTGATTTACGCAAAGCCCTTTCCGCCCAATTGCGCGCCGCGGGATTCGTGGTCGACGCTTCTGCCAGCGGTCGCGAAGGATTGTATTTCGGCGAGGAGCTTCCGCTCGACCTGGCCATCATTGACCTGGGCTTGCCCGAAATTCCCGGCCTGGATTTGATTCGACGCCTGCGCGCATCCGGCCACGATTTCCCCATATTGGTCCTGACTGCCCGGACGGACTGGAAAGACAAGGTAGAGGGCCTGGAAGCCGGGGCCGATGATTACCTGACCAAGCCGTTTCACGCTGAAGAACTGATGGCGCGCGTTAACGCGCTGATTCGACGTTCGGCCG
>Ga0315271_10002190_pt1 | contig 12196 bp, 9 predicted proteins | sample C3_top_MG_FD_204664 | JGI IMG/M metagenome (GOLD analysis project Ga0315271, IMG submission 204664) | Sediment microbial communities from Yellowstone Lake, YNP, Wyoming, USA - C3_top | ecosystem: Environmental > Aquatic > Freshwater > Lake > Sediment | place: USA: Wyoming | collected 2017-08-01
CGCGTATCACACCAAGTCGCTGCACTGGAGCGACGTGGGCTACAACTTCCTGATCGACCGCTACGGCACCATCTACGAAGGCCGCTACGGAGGCGTCGCGCGCGGCGTCATCGGCGCCCAGGTGTTGGGCTTCAACACCGGGAGTACCGGCATCTCCGTCATCGGGACGTTCACCACGGCCACGCCGCCGTCCGCGGCGATCACCTCGCTGGAGCGGCTGCTCGAGTGGAAGCTCGACGTGCATCACGTCGACCCGCAGGGCACCGGCACGCTGGTGTGCGGCTACGGACAGAAGTTCGCCACCGGGCAGCACGTCACATTCCCGGCCATCGCCGGGCATCGCGCCGCCAACTTCACCGATTGCCCCGGCGGCAAGCTCTACGCGCAGCTTCCCAACATCCGCAAGGTCGTCGCGCGCACGGGTCAGCCCAAGATCTACGGCTTCGTCGTGGAGGACCCGGCCATCAGCCCCAACGGCGACGGCGTGCGCGACCATGCCACGATCGGATTCACCATCTCGCAGACCGCCACCTGGCGCCTCGACATCCGCGACGGCAACGGCGCGCTGGTGCGGCACATGACGGGCGAAGGCAAGGTCGTGGCGACCACATGGTCGGGCAGGGACGACGACGGCAGGCTGCAGCCGGATGGCGTGTACACGGTGCAGGCCGATGCTACGAGCGTCGCCGGTGAGGCGCGTTCCGCCACCGATGACGTGCGCCTGGACACGGTCGCGCCAGACATCAAGAGCGCGACCGTCGAGCCGGACCCGTTCAGCCCGAACGGCGACGGTCAAGCCGATGTGGCCGTGCTTGCCTTCCAGCCGGGAGAAGCCGGATCGGCGCGGGTGTCCGTCGTCTCCGCCGGCGGCGCCGTGTTGCGTCGGGCGACGGGATGGAAGGGCGTCACCACGGCCGTACAGAAGGTCGGCTGGGACGGCCGCATCTCGTCAGGCTCGGGCCTCACGGCGGCGCCGGAGGGTGAGGCCCTGCTGCTGCTCGAGCTCCGGGACGCGGCCGGGAACACCGCCACCGCGCGGCGCTCGGTCATCGTGGACCGGACGCTCAAGCTGACCTCGATCTCGCGCAAGACGTTCTCGCCCAACGGCGACGGCGTGCACGACTCGGTGACGCTCTCGTTCCGGCTCACGCGCGGCGCGGACGTGGACGTCGCGGTCGTCCGCTCCGGCTCCACCGTCAGGACGATGCATCTCGGCCGTCTGGCGCGGGGCTCGCGCACCGTGCAGTGGGACGGCAAGCTGGGCGGGGGGGGCGTGGCGACGAGCGGTGCGTATTCACTCAAGGTCGTCGCGGACGCCGCCCTGGGTGTGACGTCTGTGACGCAGCCTGTGACTGTGGATCTCGCGGCGCCCAAGGTGACCGCGCCGGCGACGGCGTCGGTGGCCTATCGCAAGACGGCCAAACTCGCCTATACCGTGCGCGACGCGTTCAGCGCGCTCGTGAAGGTGAACGCCACGATCACCAACGCAAAGGGAGTCGTCGTCGCCACAGTGCCGTGTGGCTGGGTCAAGCAGGGCGTGAGTCACACGTGCGCCTGGAGGCCGAGGGCGCGGCGGACCTACACGGTGACGTTCCGGGCGAGGGACCTCGGTGGCAACCACGAGGCCGCAGCGGCGATCACTGCTCTCAGGGTCCGCTGACGCACGAAGGGGCGGCGCCTCCGGTGGCCCTCCTCAGGTCCGGAAGACGTCCGCAGCTACGCTTGCGCTCCGGTCCCAGCGCCGCTGGACCGGGGCAGCGCACTCGTCACGCTACTTGCGTGCCGGCGCGCCGGCGTGCCGCACCGGCTGCTTCGGCGCGCGCAACATGCGCACGATCATCACGACGACCGCGATGACGCCGATCACCAGCGCGATGCGGAACACATAGAGCAGCACCACTGCCGCCCACGCGAGGACCTCCCAGAACATCTCGACCCCTTCCTCCGCCCGCGCGGATCGCTGTTTGCGGTCCTTGTTACTACTGTTCCCTGCGTAGGTGCATCGTCCCATAGGGGTAAGTCCCTAGATGTCTGTCGGGGAGGAGGGTAGATGCGGCGACGGTGGCGACCGACGAGTCGCCACCGTCGCCGCATCCTGCTACCCCCGCTCAGGCCTCAGCGTGCTCCCTCCGCCACCGGCAGTGGGGCATGGGGCAGGCGGCCATCCGCGCGGCGTCGCACACCTCACAGCGCTGGTCCGCCATGCTGACGGGGAGGTCGAAGCAGCCGTCAGGCGATTCGCCCAGCCGGAGCACGGCGTGCAGCGCGCGCGAGACGGCCTTCATGTCGGCGAAGGTGTCGGCCTTCTCCGGCAGGTCCACCAGCCCCATGCGCACGGCCCGCTTGCGCACCCGCCCGTCGGGCACGCAGGCGAAGCGGTCCAGCGCCTCGTCGTCCCACAGGCCGTACCGGCGCATCTCGCGGATCGCCCAGAAGGCGCGAGACTTGAGCGCCCCGCCGGAGGCGGCGTGCAGGACGTCCACGGCGACGTCCGGGTCCGGCGGCTGCGGCAGCAGCCGGCCCCAGGTGTCTCGCGTCTCGGCAAGGCGCACGAAGTCGATGACCTTGCCCTTGCTGTCGTTGCGCGAGACCGGCGGGTCGAGTGCGTAGCGCTTGAGGTCGAAGTCGCCGGCGAAGAGCGCGTCGACGACGCCGGCGTCGCCCAGTCGGCGCCAGTCGGCGTCGACCACCGACTCCGGCGCCGGCTGGGCGGCCAGCGCGCCGTAGCAGAGCAGCGTGTAGAAGAGGCGGCTCTGTTCCGGCTCGTCGGAGGTGAAACGGTCCCGCTGTTCGGCGTCGAGGATCTCGGCCGGCAGCTTCTGGGCGGCGAGGAACGCCTGCCCGAGGAACGCCACGTTCTCTCGGCGCTCCCGGTTGGTGAGAGTGGTCGATTCGTTCACGGATGCCCCCACGAGTGTAGTGGTGTGCAGAGGGCGGCCGGCCGGCGCGCCGCCGGTGCAGGCTAGCGGCGCGCCGGCCGGCCGCACAGGCTCACAAAGCCGCGTCGTGGGTGACACTGCCGGCGTGCGCGGGTCACGTTCAGCCACACGCGTCGCGCAGGCCCGCGCGCGCCGCGTTGACGTCGAAAGAAGACTGAGATAGTCTTCTTTACACCCCGGTTTGCCCCGGGCGAGTCCGAACGGTAGGCTTTGCAGTCGGCGGGGCGGTTCCGCCCCCCGGAGGAGGACCCTGTCTCACACCCATGACCACGCTTGGCATCGACATCGGCTGCATCAGCCTCAAGGCCGCGCTCGTCGGCCGGGCTGATGATCAAGACCTCTTCCGCGACCTTCTTGCGCAGCATCCCGGGCTCTTCGAGGCGCCGCGCGACGGCCTGACGCTGGTCGGCGACGCGCCGGTGCTCGTGGCTCAGTACCGGCGCATCAAAGGAAGCCCGGCCGAGTCGGCCGAGACTCTCCTCGGCGAGATCCTGGCGGTGCTGCCTGAGGGTTCCGTCCACGGCGCCCGCGTCACCGGCTCGGGCGGACGCCTGGTCGGCCCTGCGCTCGACGCCGCCTTCGAGAACGAGTTCAAGGCCATCACGCGCGGCATCTCCGCGCTGAACCCCGAGACGCAGACGATCTTCGAGATGGGCGGCGAGACCTCCAAGTTCATCCGCCTCGAATCGATAGGCCTCGGCTGCGCCGGCATCACCGATTACCAGACCAACGGCGACTGCGCCGCCGGCACCGGCTCGTTCATGGACCAGCAGGCGAGCCGGCTGCTCTACGACATCGAGGACGTGGGCGACATCGTGCTCGGCGCCGCCAAGCCGGCAAGCATCGCGGGACGCTGCAGCGTCTTCGCCAAGAGCGACATGATCCACGCGCAGCAGAAGGGCTACGAACCGCCCGAGGTGCTGCGTGGCCTCTGCGACGCCGTCATGCGCAACTTCAAGGGCACGATCGCCAAGGGCAAGGTCATCGAGCCGCCCGTCGCCTTCATCGGCGGCGTGGCCGCGAACGAGGGCGCCGTGCGCTCGCTGCGCGAGGCGTTCTCCCTCGACGACGGCCAGCTGTTCATCCCCGAGTACCACGCGAGCATCGGCGCCATCGGCGCGGCGCTCATCGAGGCCGATCTCGAGACGGCGCGCGACGCCGCGGTGCTCGGCCTCGACGTGGAGCGCCTCCCGGCAGCCGAGTTCCCGGTCACCGAACCTCTTTCGATGGACCGTGTCCTGCTGCTCCGCGACATGGCGAGGCCGTACGAGTTCGACGACAGCGGGTCGGTCGTCAATGTCTACATGGGCATCGACATCGGATCGGTCTCCACCAACCTCGTCGTCATCAACGACGAGGGCGAGGTCGTCAAGGAGATCTACACCAAGACCGACGCGCGCCCGGTGGAGGTCGTGAGCAAGGGGCTGACCGACATCCAGCGGGAGATCGGCGCCCGCATCAACCTGCTCGGAGTGGGCACCACCGGTTCCGGACGCGAGCTCATCGGTGAGCTCACCGGGGCCGACATCATCACCGACGAGATCACCGCCCACAAGACGGGCGCCGACTACATCGGCCGCAAGATCGGCAAGCAGTGCGACACGATCTTCGAGATCGGCGGCCAGGACAGCAAGTTCATCAGCCTGCAGGACGGCATCGTCGTCGACTTCGCCATGAACGAGGCCTGCGCCGCCGGCACCGGCTCGTTCCTGGAGGAGCAGGCCGAGAAGCTCGGCATCAACATCATCGGCGAGTTCGCCGAGCTGGCGCTCGGTTCCACCACGCCCGTCCGCCTGGGCGAGCGCTGCACCGTGTTCATGGAGCGCGACGTCATGGCGTACCAGCAGCGCGGCGCGCGGCGCGACGACCTCGTCGCCGGCCTCGCCTTCAGCATCGCCACCAACTACCTGAACCGACTGGTGCGCGAGCGGCACGTCGGCGACGTGATCTTCTTCCAGGGTGGCACGGCGTACAACGACGCCGTCGCCGCGGCGTTCAGCCAGATCCTCGAGAAGGAAGTCATCGTGCCGCCGCACAACGGCGTGATGGGCGCGCTCGGTATGGCGCTGCTCGCCCGCGAGCGCGTGACCCGCACCGGCGAGCCGACGAGCTTCCGCGGCTGGGACCTCGAGCAGGTCGACTACACCGTCGTCGACTTCGTGTGCAAGGCGTGCTCCAACGAGTGCGACGTGCGCCAGTTCACCATCGAGGGTGAGAAGACCTACTGGGGCGACAAGTGCTCCGACCGCTATCGCAAGCCGGCCAAGGTCGACAAGGAGCCGGTGATCGCCGACCTCGTCGCCTTCCGCGAAGAGCAGCTGCTGGCGCCGTATGAGGCGGCACGCGCGCGCGTGCCGGAGACGGCGCCCACCGTCGGCTTCGCCCGCGCGATGTACACGTACGACCGGCTCCCGTTCTGGGCGACCTTCTTCGCCGAGCTGGGCATGCGCCCGCTGCTCTCGCCGGAGAGCGACAAGCAGATCCGCGAGGCGGGGGTGGCGCTCACCGTCGCCGAGCCGTGCTTCCCGATCCGCGTGGCGCACGGTCACGTGCAGTGGCTGTTCAACGAGGGCGTGGACTGGGTCTTCGTGCCCAACCAGGTCAACGAAGAGACCGAGTTCATGCAGTACAACTCGCACGCCTGCCCGTGGGGCCAGACGCTGCCGTTCGTGGTCAAGCACGCGCCCGGCCTCCAGGCGCACAGGGACAAGATCCTGGAGCCGAGGGTGCGCTTCCGCGACGGCCGTGAAGGGCTGCTTCGCGACTTCGCCGGCATGATGAAGACGCTCGGCCTGAGCAAGGCGCGCGTGCGCAGCGCGCTCGACGCGGCCTACAAGGCGCAGGATGAGTTCCGCGACAAGCTGCTGGGCGCCGGCGCGGAGGCGCTGGAGCGCCTCGAGCTCGCCGGCGAGCTCGGCGTCGTCCTCGTTGGGCGCCCGTACAACATGTACGACAAGGGCGTCAACATGGACATCCCGCGCAAGCTGCGCAAGTTCTACGGGGTGAACGTGATCCCGCTCGACTTCCTGCCCATCCGCGGTATCGACATCGACCCGATCGTGCCCAACATGTACTGGAACTACGGGCGCAAGATCCTGCAGACCGCTACCTTCGTGCGCGACAAGGAGCGGCTGCACCTCATCTACATGACGAACTTCAAGTGCGGCCCGGACTCGTACATCAAGCACTACGTGCGCCAGGCGTCGGGCAAGCCGTTCCTGACCCTGCAGTTCGACGAGCACCAGAACGACGCCGGGGCGATGACCCGCTGCGAGGCGTACCTGGACAGCAAGGGCTTCCTCCGCTGGTGGTCGCAGGACGCGGCCGACGAGGCTCGCGCCTGCCGCGAGGAGGTGGCCGGTGTCGCGCCCTGAGACCGTCCAGGACGAGCGCATCAGGCAGGCGATCAAGGACTTCGGTCTTGAGGGCCGCCGCCTCTACCTGCCGCAGATGCCCTACGGGGGCTCGTACCTGCTGGCGGCGGCGATCCGCTCGATCGGCTTCGACGCCTGGGTGACCAGCGACTCGGACGAGCGCACGCTCGACCTCGGAGGACGCGTCACCTCAGGCGACGAGTGCTACCCGCAGAAGATCACCCTCGGCGACTTCCTGCGCATCATCGAGGACGAGGGCCGCGACAACGTCGCCTTCCTCATGCCGCAGGCCAACGGACCCTGCCGGTTCGGGCAGTACCTGCATCTCATCCGCGCCAAGTTCGACGAGCTGGGGTACGGGGACGTCCCCGTGATCAGCATCACCTCGAGCGACGGTTACTCGTCGATCGGGGCATACTCGCAGAACCTGATCCGGACGGCCTGGCGTGCGGTGCTCGCCGGGGACATCCTCATGAAGATGCTGCTCAAGACGCGCCCCTACGAGCGCGAGAAGGGCACGGCGGACGCCGCCTATCAGACGAGCCTTGAGGAGGCCGGCGAAGCCATCTCACGTGTCGGCATCTCGCACAAGGAGCAACTCGCCGGCCTCGTCCCCGTCATGGTGCGCGCCCGCGACCGCTTCCGCGCCGTCCCGGCCGACTACGACGCCACCCGGCCGCTCATTGGCATCGTCGGCGAGATCTTCTGCCGCCAGAACACCTTCTCCAACTTCGACCTCATGCGCGTCGTCGAGGAGCAAGGCGGCGAGTGCTGGCTCTCGGACATCGGCGAGTGGGTGTGGTACACGGACGACGAACATCGCCGCCGGCTCATCGACGAGCACAAGACCATCAGCAAGGACGGCGCCATCCGCTTCATCAAGAGCAAGATCATGCGCAGGGACGAACACGCCATGCTCGGGCCGTTCCACGACGACTTCGTCGGCTACGAAGAGCCCGAGGACGTGCGCGAGGTGCTCCAGATGAGCCTGCCGTATCTTCCGTACACCGGCGCTCTCGGCGAGATGGTCCTGAGCAGCGGCAAGTCGATCTACATGTACGAGAAGGGCGCCGACGGCATCATCGACATCAGCCCGTTCACCTGCATGAATGGCATCGTCACCGAGGCCGTGTACCCGAGTCTCTCCAAAGACCTCGACGACCTGCCCATCCGTGTCTTCTACTTCGACGGCACGCAGGGCGACCTGGAGCGCGACGTCGGGATCTTCATCGAGCTCGCGCGCACCTACCAGCGTCGCAAGCACACGACCCGGCGTTATCCCGCGTACTTCGGCGTCTGAGCGGCGCCGCCGGCGCAGCGTGCTGCGGCGCCGTCCCGCCCGTCTGCCGCGTCACTCGAGGGTAACCAGCGACGAAGCGGCTTCGGCGTACGCGCACGCGCCCGAGGCCTGGGCGTGCTGCGCCTCGTTAAAGGGGGAAGGGCCCCTCGCCATGTTCCCTGAGATCCGGGGCCGGAACCTGGGGGCGAGGGACCCTTTGTCTACCGTGTCGCGAGGTGGGGGAACCTCGTGACCGGGACGGAGGATGGTCGAGAGGGTCTGGGGGTCAGCGACCGACCCAGCGTGCGCCGCTCGAGACGTCGAACATCGTGTCGATCGGCACGTTCATGTGGCCACGAGCGTCCCCGGAGGGCGTGCTCAGCACCGAACCGGTGCCTTCGAAGAACCTGCTGATCGAGCGAAAGAAGCGATTCTGCATAGTACTCACCCCTCCAGGAGTCAGCGGCCGTCGCGGTCGGCGCCGTGTGTCAGGTCATCGAGCATGAAGTCCCTGCCGCGCAGGGGACCTCTCGTCTCAGGAGCCGGGGCCACCAGCGTGTTCACGGCTACCTCCACCAAACGCTTGATGCTGGCGAGTCCGTCAGCCATGGCGACCCCCTTTCCGGGAAAAAGACATATATTGTGTAACTGGACACAAAGTATATTGCCGGTCATCTATTCTGTCAAACCATCTGCACGACTGACGAAGGTCAAGGGCGGAACCCCTTCGGCGCGGGTACGTTGGCCCCGGGAAGCATCACCGATCCGGGAGGACAGCATGGACGCAGCGACGCCGGTCGTCGCCGACCTCGAAGCCATGGTCGACGTCGCCGAGCAGGGCATCGTCAGCAAGGCGATCGTCGAGAACGAACATCACAAGATCATCCACTTCACGCTGGCGGACGGCCAGGAACTGAGTGAGCACACGGCGAGCGTGCCCGCCGTCATCCAGGTGCTGCGGGGAGTGGGCACCGTGTCGCTGGGCGGGGAGGAGCACGAGGCTCGGCCGGGGATGCTCTACTACATGCCGGCCGAGCTCAAGCACGCTGTGGTGGCGCGCGGCGACCTGGTCTTCCTGCTCACGATGTTCCGCACCTGAGAGGGCGGGACGGCCGGTCCCGCCGAGGAGAGGACCGGCCGGTTCAGCGCGCGCAGGGCAACTGCACCCGGGTGACGTACTGCTCCGGCGGCACGCCGTCCGCTCGCGTCACTTCGTAGATCTCCGTGACCGGGCCGGCCGGCGTGTAGCCGCGCGTGGCGCATGCCTCGCGCACGGCGCGCCAGGCGTCCTGCATCTGGTCGTGCGGCCCGCGGTGCACCGCCTCCATCACGTGGTGGGGCGGCAGCCACTCGCCGCGGGCCTGGCCCACGGCGTCGGGTACGGAGCCGTCCGCGCGCGGCAGGACGGCGATGGCGACGTCGTAGTCGGCATCTTCGCCGGGCGCGGCGTCCGCGTAGAAGCGCGCCATCATGGGGCCCGCCGTCTCGAGGCCGGCCTCACCCAGCAGCCGCCGCAGCCGCCGCATGGCAGCGCCGATGTCCGCGAGCGGACCGTGCCGCCGCAGGGAGACCACGCGCCGTGCGGGCACGCCGACGATGTCGACGTCGTAGACCATGACGTCAGCGTAGCCTCAGCGGCCGCATCACGCCACACTCACGGTGCCGCCGGACTCGGTGACCAGGCCGTCCCGGCGGAGGCGATCGACGATGTCCACGGTCTCGTCGAGCGGCAGTCCGAGCGCGAGTGCGAGCTCCGCCAGCGGCTGCGGACCGCCGTGCAGAAGGCGGCGCAACAGGCGCGCCCGCTTCTGCCGCTGCGACCCTTCGAAAGCGGTCTGGCGCGTGCGCGACGCGATGCCGGTGGCGCGCGCCGTCAGCACCAGCGAGCCGTAGTCCATGAGCGCGTTGTGCCAGTCGCGGCTCCGACCGCGCGGCAGCACCGCGTCGGCCACCTCCTGGAGGCGCGCGTCCGTCAGGTCGCCGGCGAGGTCCAGTTCGTGGGTGAGCACGCGGCGCACGTTGGCGTCCACCGCGGCCAGGTCGTCGTTGTGGGCGAAGATCAGCACGGCGCGCGCGGTGTAGGGGCCGATGCCCGGGAGCGCGCGCAGGCCATCCACGCTGCGCGGGAGCGCGGCAGGCCGGCCGTCCGGAGAGGCGGCGACGGCCGCGGCCGCGCACTCCTGCAGCCGACGCGCCCGGTTGTTGTAGCCGAGGCCCTGCCAGTGCTGCAGTACGTCGGCGAGTGGCGCCGTGGCGAGGCTCTCGAGGTCCGGCCATGCCTCCAGCCACGCGACGAAGCGCGGCGCGACCCGAGGCACCTGCGTCTGCTGCAGCATGATCTCGCTGACCAGTACGGCGTAGGGGTCGGTCGTGTGGCGCCAGGGCAGGTCGCGCCGGTTCTCCTCGTACCACGCGAGGAGGCGCTTCTGCAGCGCTCGCGTGCGCCGGGAGGACGGCAGGGGAGAGGCGCCCGCAGGGCTCATGTGTCGTGCGCCGGGTGGACCATCGGAGAAAGCCTAGCAGAAGGGCATGAGACCGGTGCCGCTCACGGCGCCGGCGGCAGTGGCGTAGTCCGGCGGTGGCGAGGAGCGGTCAGGCCTGCTCGTCGACGAGCTTCTCCCAGGCGGCGTACTCACGCTTCAACTGGCCCTCGACGATGCCACGCTCGTCGAGGAGCCGGTTGAGGATGTCGCGGTCGGCGTAGGTCCCGGGCTCGGCGAGCTCTGCGTCGATCTCGCCGAGCCGCTTCTCCGCGCGGAGGATGGCCGCCTCGGCGCCGCGCAGGCGGGCGCGCCGGCGGCGCGCCTCCTCGGCGGTCTCCTTGCCGCGTGTGACGGCGGCGCCCTCAGGCGCGGCCTTGCCGCCGCGCTTGCCGGCGCGGGCAGGCTCTTCCACCGGCGCCGCGGCGATGCCCAGGCGCTCGTTGCGCGCCTCCCAGTAGCGGGCGGCGGAGAGGTGGTTGAGCAGGCGCCCGTCGTCGATCTCGAGCACGCGGGTCGCCACGCAGTCGATGAGGTGCCGGTCGTGGGTGACCAGCAGGATCGTGCCCGTGTAGTCCTCGAGTGCGTCGGCGAGCGCCTCGACCGAGCCCATGTCCAGGTGGTTGGTGGGCTCGTCCAGCAGCAGGAAGTTGGCGTCGCCGACCAGGAGCGTGAGCAGGCGGAGGCGGCTGCGTTCGCCGCCGGAGAGCATCTCGACGCGCTTCTCCACCTCGTCGGGGCCGAACTGGAACCGGCCGAGCAGCCCGCGCGCGGCCTGTTCTTCCTGGCCGACGAGCGGCAGCACCGTCTGCAGGACGGTGTCCTGCTCGCGCAACTCCCGGCCCTGCTGCGAGTAGTAGGCCGGGCGCACGTTGTGGCCGAGGTGCGACGCGCCGGCCGCCAGGCTGCGGAGGCCGGCCACCGTCTCGATCAGCGTCGTCTTGCCCGAGCCGTTGGGTCCCAGCAGGGCGACCTTCTCGCCGCGCTCGAGTACCACGTCGACGTCGCGCACCAGGGTGTGGGCGCCGGCCCGGTCGTCGGCGGAGCCGACGCTCACGGCCGGCGTCTTCAGCTCGAGCACGACGCGGGCGGAGGGCTTGGGTTGCGGGAGCCCCAGCTTGAAGCTCCGCTTCTGCCTGGGGGGCTCCCGCAACCCCGCCTTGATCCGCTCGATCTGCGTGAGCTTGGCCTTCGCCTGCTTGGCCTTGTCCTTCTTGGCGTGGAACCGGTCGTAGAACCGCTGCAACTGCTCGATCTTCTCGATGTCCTGATCGTACTCTCGGCGCATGAGGTCGAGGCGCGCCGCGCTCTCGCGCAGATACGTGGCGAAGTCGCCGCCCTGCGTCTCGACGTGCTCGTGCTCCACGGCCAGGACCCGCCGCCCGACCTTCTCGAGCAGGCGGCGATCGTGCGTCACCAGCAGAAAGGCGCGTTCGTAGTCCGAGAGGAACGTCTCCAGCCACTCCACGGAGTCGATGTCGAGGTGGTTCGTGGGCTCGTCCAGCAGCAGCAGGTCGGCGTCGGCGAGGAGCGCCCTCGCCAGGGTGACGCGGGTCAGCTCGCCGCCGGACAGCGAGAGCAGGCCGCGCTCCAGCATGTCGTCGGGGAGCCCCAGGCCTTCCACGACCCCGCCGAGGCGGTCGCGGTAGCCGTAGCCTCCGGCCGCCTCGAAGCGCCGCTGGAGCTGCTGGTAGGACTTCATGGTGTCGCGCAGTTCGGGGCTGTGCTCGGCGAGGCCGGAGAGGCGTTCTTCGGTGGCGCGCAGCGCCGCCTCGAGTTCGACGGCATCTCCGAACGCCTCCAGCAGGTAGTCCCGCACCAGCCGGTCCCTCTCGAGCTCCGGTGTCTGCTCGTGCAGCCAGATCCTGCGGCCGCGGGCGCGCGAGATCGTGCCGGAGTCGGCGTGCTCGTCGCCCGAGACGAGGCGGAGCAAGGTGGTCTTGCCGGTGCCGTTGCGACCCACGAGGACGGCGTGGTCGTGACCGTCGACTGAGAACGACACGGTCGTGAACAGGCGTTGCCCGGCGAAGGCCTTTTCGACGTTGTTGAAGGTGACGATGCTCATGGCGTTGCCGCCGGAGCTGCGGGAGCACGGCGGGAGCGGCAGGATACACCGGCCGCGCC
>Ga0315271_10002191_pt1 | contig 12195 bp, 12 predicted proteins | sample C3_top_MG_FD_204664 | JGI IMG/M metagenome (GOLD analysis project Ga0315271, IMG submission 204664) | Sediment microbial communities from Yellowstone Lake, YNP, Wyoming, USA - C3_top | ecosystem: Environmental > Aquatic > Freshwater > Lake > Sediment | place: USA: Wyoming | collected 2017-08-01
CAACGCGCCCCCCATGGCCAGCGAACCCGTATCCCCCATGAACACTTGGGCGGGATGACAGTTGAACCAGAGAAAACCCAGGCCCGCGCCGATCATGCCGGCACAAAACACCGTCAATTCCCCGGCACCCGCGACGTGGGGAATCTGCAGGTAGGTGGCCATTTTTACGTTTCCAGCGACATAAGTCAGGACCACGAACACAAAAGACACGATCACGGTGCAACCAATGGCCAGACCATCCAGGCCGTCGGTCAAATTCACTGCATTGGAGCTGCCGACGATGGTAAGCGCTGCGAGAATCGACCCGACGACGCCCACGCCAGTGGCGACTGGATATTTGTAGAACGGCACCATGATTTCAGTAATCAACGTGGCGGTGGACGGAATGCACCAGAGATAGGCCGCGATGAACACCGCGAGGGCGCCCTGGACCCAAAGCTTGATGGACGATTTTGCTCCACGCCCGCTCTGTTGGATTATTTTAGTGTAATCGTCATAGAACCCCAGGCCGGTAAGCACCACGATCGAGAACAGGGTGAGTTGCACGAGAGTATTCCACTGCGCCCAGAGCAACGTGGAAAAATTCAAGCAGAGCACGATAAGAATGCCGCCCATGGTTGGCGTCCCTTTCTTGCTCAGAAGCCGGGCGGCGAGATCACCCGCCGTCTCCGCCTGGTCTTTGTAGTCCTGTCCGAACTTGAGCTGCTTGAGCCGATGAATGACCAGCGGCCCGAGCCACCAACTGAGAACCAACGCTGTCACCGCGGCGCCCGCCCCGCGAAAGGTAATGTAGCGGAATAGGCGCAGGAACGAGAGGCTGTCCGCCCACTCGGTCCCCGCCGACCACTCCAGCAACTGTTGACTCAGGTAATACAACATCTGATCAGTCTGATACTATCAATCGCTTCCGCCACCCCGAGGCCGCCCGTTAATTGCGGCGCCCTGCCTCGAAACCGCGGAGGTGTTCGGTGATCCGTTCCAGCCGCGTCGCCCGTGACGCTTTCAGCAGGAGACAATCACCCGGCTTCAAAAAGCTTTTCAAAGCCAGCGCCGCGGCCTCGACATCCGCAAATTCCAGGACACGGTGCAACCCGCCCTCGCGGGCGCCCCGGGCAACGACCGGCGCCATCTTCCCGAGTGCAAACAACTGGTCGATGCCCAACTCGGCCGCGCGCCTGCCGATTTCCTCGTGGGCCGCCTCGCTGTGGCGCCCCAGTTCGGCCATGTCCCCCAGCACCGCCACCTTTCGTCCTTTGCAGGGGAATTCCTGCAATGTCCGCAAAGCCATCATCATGGAATCGGCGTTGGCGTTATAGGCGTCATCCAACACTCTCACGCCGCCGAATTCCCACATCTGCAGCCGCATTTTGGGCGGCTGACATTCCGCGAGGCCGCGCTGGATATCCTCTTTTCCGAGGCCCAATTCCGCGCCCAAAGCCACAGCAAATAGAGCATTGCCCACCTGGTGCCGTCCCAGGAGGTTGATTCGATATTCCCCGGAATACTCTTCCGCCGGCGCGACAACCTGGAAACTCGTCCCGCCTTTGTCCATCTTGAGGCTGTGCGCTTTCCAATGGTTCGTTTCCTCGAATCCCACACGCACTACCGTCGCCTGCGACCGTTTCATCAGCGCTTGGCTCCATTCATCATCCCCGTTCAAGTAGAGGGTTCCGGACGCCGGCAGCAGTTCGGCCAGCGCTCCCTCTTCCTCGGCAACCCCCGCAAGATCATCAAAAAACTCCAGGTGCTCCCGGCCGATGCAGGTGATCACCCCCACCGTCGGCTTCATGAATTCCAGCAGTAACCGGAGTTCACCGGGATGATTGGTCCCCGCCTCAAGCACGGCAACTTCATGGTCGGCTTCGATCCTGAGCAGCGTCAGCGGCACGCCAATATCATTGTTGAAGCTGGCTTCGCTCCAAACCGTGCGCAGTTTTTGGCGCAGCACTGCGGCGATCAGTTCTTTCGTGGAGGTCTTGCCGTTGGACCCCGCCACCGCGATCACCGGCAGATCGAAACTCGCACGATAGCCCGCGGCGAAGCGCCCCAAAGCCAGGCGTGAATTCTCCACGGCAATGACCGGACAGCCGGAAATCGGCTCCGAAATCCCTTCGCGCTCCGCGACGATGCCACCGGCCCCCTTCAGGGCCGCTTCCGCCAAGAAGGCATGACCATCGAATCGCTCCCCTCTCAGGGCGAAAAACAGATCCCCGTCCGCCAACAAACGCGAATCAATGCACACGCGCTCCACCGTGGCGGCGCCCGCGCCGCTCATCAATTCGCCGCCACAAAGGCCGGCGATCTGTTGTAGCGAACAGGATCTCATTCTCTGTCTCTTCATTAGTCTCGGCCCTGGCAGTGCTGCCCGCAACCCGCGCGCCTCAAGATGCCTCGACACAAACGCGCAACGGCCGGGCGATGGAGGGCACCTGCTTGCCGTCGTCGAGAAACTCGAACGATACCGACATCGCCTCGGGCTCCAGATGTTCGCGCTCCAGCAAGTCGCGCTGGGGTTTTCGCTTCGGCCGCGGCGGCTGGCTTGCCGCGGAAACATAGAGATGATGGGGAATGAAGCTGAGTGAGCTCATGGCGACTTGGGATTGAGGTTCGGGGTTGGGGACCGGGCCGCCGCGGTTCGGATCGGGCCAACCGGGCCCGGCGTGACCACCGGCAGCGAATTCGTGAACTCCGTGGCCTTGTCAGGACGAATATTGAGGTAATTGGCGGAAAGCTCTGCAATGCGCTTGAAAATCGGCGCTGCGGTCTGGCCGCCGTAATAACCATGATGCGGCTCGTCTATGGTCACCGAAATGCAAATCTCCGGATTGTCGGCGGGAAAGAAACCGATGAACGACGAGAAATACTTTCCGCGGACATAAACTCCATTCTCCGCCTTCTGAGCCGTTCCAGTTTTGCCAGCGACGGTGTAATGCTCCAGGCCGGCTTTGGCGGCGGTGCCATCTTTTTCGACGACGGTTTTCAAGGCCCGGGTCATATCTTTGGCAGCTTCGGGGCTGACAACCTGGCGGACCGTCAGGGGAGAGAAACGGGCAACCGTGTTGCCTTTTTGGTCATCAAGGCGCTGCACCAGCATGGGACGCATCAGCATCCCCTTATTGGCGATCGCACTCATCGCCATCGCCATTTGGAGCCGGGTGGTCGTAATTCCCTGGCCCATGGGGATTCGCGCAATGCTCACCTTGCTCCACTTGTTGACCGGGTGAACCCAACCGTTCACCTCGCCAGGCAACGGGATCTGGGTTCGCTGACCAAATCCAAACGCCTTGAGGTACTCGTAAAGGCGGTCTTCACCCATCTTGATGCCGATCTTGGCCGCGCCGATGTTCGATGATTTGGTGATGATCCCCTCGACCGTCAGCGTTTTGCTGGGGTGATCGTCCCTCAGCGGCTTCCCCCCGTAATAAAACAACCCGTTCTCGCAATAGAATTCATCAGCCAGTTTAACCAGGCCGTCCGACAACGCTCCGGTAACGGACACAATTTTGAACGTGGATCCCGGTTCCGCCATGTCCGAAATGACTCGGTTCCTCCGTGAGTCCGCGTCCTTGTCGTTGGGGTTGTTCGGGTCGTAGGTCGGCAACGTAGCCATGGCGAGGATTTCGCCGGTGCGCGGCCGAACCACGATTCCGGAAATGCTAATCGGTGAGTGTTTCTCCATGCCGTCTTCGAGGGCGGATTCCACGATGTTCTGCACGACCGAATCGATGGTGAGCACGACGTTCAGGCCGTCCTGGGCGTCAACGTCCTGTTCACGGCGAACCACCACTTCGCGTTTGTGATTGTCCGTCTCGGTGAGACGCCAGCCCGCCATGCCGCGCAGCTGTTTGTCGAAGACCAGCTCAATTCCGTCGTGGCCTTTGATCTGGTTGATGGGTTCCCCGTCGATCTCGATTTCCTCGGAGCCCGCAAACCCCACCACGTGAGCCGCCAACTGGTGATCGGGGTAAATCCGCAACTGATCGTTGCGGGCGAACACGGCGCTTTGGCGCAAATCTTTAAAGAATCGCCGTCCATCCTTGGTGAGCTTCTTCTCGTCAACCCCAAAGGTGAGGTTGGTCATCGCCGCGTAGATCTCCTCCCATTTCTCGGGGGAAATCTTCGATCTGAGCCGAACGAAGCGGTTGGTCACCGTGCGGCCTGCGGCATTCACGTGGGACTTGGGCGTGAGCAGGCCCACAAGGTCAGCCTGCGGCAAATCCAGCAAGGGAGCCAGCGACCGGGCCACCTGCACCTGGCAGGTCCCGATCAACACCGGGTCGGCGCAAATGGCTTTAACATCCACCGTGGTGGCGAGCGGATTGCCCCGCACATCCCGGATGTCGCCACGCCGGGGCGCCTTGAGGAAACCGCGCTTGCTGTTGTGTTCCGACTTGTCCGTGAGTTCCGCATGGCGGACAAACTGGAGGTCAAACAGGCGATATCCCAGCCCCAGGTAGGCCGCCACGAGCAGCGCCGCCAAGGCCGCAATCCGCCGAAATTGTAGTTTCCTTGCCATCGCAAACCCCAATCGCCAACCGCCCGCGGCCATCGGTTCCTCATCCGACAGCTCGCGAGCGGCGGCAAAATCTTCAGTTCATTTGGTCTTTCATGTTCGTCTCGCAATTTCGCCGTCCGCCCGCGGCCATCGGTTCCTCATCCGACAGCTCGCGAGCGGCGGCAAAAATTCTCGTTCAGGGCAGCAGCGCGGGACGCGCCGTTCGCGTTTCCTGGGCCATGTCAGTGCTTGCGGGTTCCAGGCCCCGTTCGTCCGGCGCCGGCTCCGGTAAGCGCAACACCTTCGAGGGATGCGGCGGCACCAGGCCCAGTTTCAATTCTATGATCCTGCGTTCGAGTTGAGGCACCGTCCTCATGTCGTTCAGATTCTTGACCATGGCGGCATTCTTACGCATCAGCTCGTCCCGGTGGACTTCGCGTTGCTTGATCTGCTGGCCCAACAGCCAGATTTGGTTCTTTTGCCAGACATATCCCAGGCCAAATCCGCCAAACACCACGCACAGCAGGATGGCTTTCAATGCCGGCCCAAACCGGATTGCCGCCGACTGACTTTTTCTGTTTCTCGACATCTCTGCTCGCTTTTAAGCGCTGTTAAATCTTTTCCATGATCCGCAGCTGCGCGCTGCGGCTGCGCGGGTTCTCCGCCAACTCAGCCTCGGAAGGCGGCACTGCCTTCCGCACCACCAGCCGCAATTCAGGCTCGCGGGGCTGTCTCAGCTCCGGCACATCCACCTCGCCCGCCACCGTGTAGTCCCGCGCCTTGAGGCGCCCGAACTCTTTCACCACCCGATCCTCAAGCGAGTGAAACGTGATCACCACCAGGCGGCCGCCGGGTTTCAGCAGGCCCAGCGCGCCCTCCAACCCGCGTTCCAAAGAACCCATCTCATCGTTCACCGCGATCCGCAGCGCCTGAAAAACCTTCGTCGCCGGATGCGTCTTCCGGCCCTGCCGCGGCGCCAGGCGCTCGATCAGCCCGGCCAGCTCGCTCGTCGTCTTAAACGGCCTGCTTTCACGGTCATGCGTGATCGCTCTCGCAAACCGCCGCGATTCGCGCTCTCCGCCGAACCGCCAGAAAATGTCCGCCAATTCTTCCGCTCCGGCTTCCCGGATCAGTTCTGCGGCCGTCAGCGACTGGCGGTCATCCATCCGCATGTCCAGCGGCCCGTCCTGCTGAAAACTGAACCCGCGAGCGCCTTCGTCGAGCTGCGGCGAACTCACACCCAGGTCCAACAGCACCCCGTCGCAACTGCCGGCGGGAACCCATTGAGCCAGCTCCGCGAAATTGCCCCGCCGAATCTCGAACCGGCCCGCGAACGATGCCAGCCGGCGGCTGGTCGCCTCAACCGCGGCACCATCGCGATCACATCCGAACAGCCAACCCGTCGGCGAACTGGCCCCCAGGATCGCCGCCGCGTGGCCGCCCCCGCCGACCGTGCCGTCGGCGTAGCGGCCACCGTCCCGCGGCATTAGCGCTGCCGCCACTTCTGCCAACATCACCGGTTTGTGGTAGAACTCGGGCACCGGCCATCGGCTCCTCTCCTAGTTCCTGCCAGCTCCGGTCAACCGCGATCGCAGGCGATCCCACGCGCGCTCAGGCGTCCCCCGCTTTCGGGGTGTAATCGCACCGTTGCTCTTCACCGTCCCCGCGTCGGCCCCCTCGGGCTTTATCGTCACAATCTCAAGATCCGTTTCGCTCAGGTCATTCCTGACTACCTTGATCCCATCCAACAAAAGTTCGCCCTGCACCACCGCACCCGGCAGGGCAGCGGCCGCCGTGGTCGGTTGGGCTCGCTGGAGCCCTCGCTGAGGACGGCTCAGCTTCGCCTTTAACCCGCTAACCCAGGAGGCCAGCCTTGCGCTCCAGGGCTGGGGTGCCGGGCCGTTCGAAAACACACTCGGCGCGGGCGCTTTTGCCGGCACCGGCGCGATTGCTGCTTGAGTCGCCGCCGCGTCCGGGGCCGCAGCATCGCTCTTGCGTGCCGCAAAGGGATTTCGTTTCGATCCAAACTTCGGCACCAGCTTTTGGCTCGTCATCTGGTATCGGTGGGACGAATTATGCTGCCCCTCCAGGGCTTTGCCCGTTGTCAGCAATTGCATCAAGCTCATCGCTACTCCATCAATTTGAACGCCTCGGTGGCCATCACGGCATCCGAGTTTTGCACCTTTTCCCACACGACAGGGGACCAGATCTCGAACTTGTCGAGCAGCCCCACCAAGACCGCCTCTGCTTGAATTCCCGCCGCGTGAGCCATCTCCTCGGGAATCACAATCCGCCCGGCCTTATCCACAGCCACCTGCACGGATTTGCTCCCGATAAACCGTTTCAACACCGTCTTGCTTGGATTCGAATTCGGCATCGCGTCCAATTCCTTCATCAACGCTGCCATCTGCTTCGGCGGCATGACGCGAAGGCAAAGTCCTTCCTGAGCCTTGGGCCAAAGAACCATAGTGAACTCGACGCCGTCTTCGGCCGGCCGCCACTTGGATGGAATCTGAACGCGCCGCTTCTCATCCACCCCATGGCGGTAGGTCGAGTTGTAATACGTCGGCGACGCGTTGTTTTCGGCGGTTTCCATCTTATTCACCGGGTTGGGAAAACAGGCCATTTTCCCCCACCACGACCCACTTTAAACCACTTTGCCCCACTTCCGTCAATACCTTTTATTAACAGTTATCGAAAAGTTATTCACAATTTTCCGCTTTTTGGTCAAAAACTCTGGATTTTTCCTCAAAAGCAGCCATTTTTCGCCCAATGCGCGTGTCTCAAACCTCTTTTCTGGCCTCTTTTGGCAGTTCTGCCCCTCGTTAACGTTCCATACTGCCGCCGAGTCATGTTAACCAGCGATTTTGACTATTCCCTGCCCCCGGAACTCATCGCGCAATTCCCTGCCCGGAGTCGAGACGCTTCGCGGTTGCTTGTTTTTAACCGCCCGGAAGGAGCCATCTACCATCGGCTCTTCCCGGACGTTCTGAGCTTCCTCAAACCGGGTGACGTGTTGGTGTTGAATGATTCGAAAGTCATCCCGGCGCGCCTCCGGGGACTAAACAGCCGAACCGGAGGCCGCTTTGAGATCCTGCTCGTTGAAGAAAACTCCACCAACGATTGGTGGGCGATGATGCGGCCCGGAAAAAGGGCTCGTGAAGGAACCCGGATCGATATCCTCCGTTTAGGCGGGGAGACGGGGAAAATCCAGGCGGTGGTGGCCGGAACCAACGCGGAAGGGCATCGACGCCTTGTGTTTGAGGGCGCCGCCAACATTCTTGAGGAACTGTCCGCTCTCGGTGAAATCCCCCTGCCACCCTATATAAATCGTGCCAGCCTGGAGAACATGGAGGAGGACCGGGTGCGCTATCAGACCGTGTACGCGGACCCCGCGGGGTCGGTCGCGGCGCCCACGGCCGGCCTGCATTTTACGGAGGATATACTGGAACAATTGCGCGGGTGCGGAGTCGGCGTCGCATTCGTCACGTTGCACGTGGGGCTGGGCACGTTCGCGCCGGTGAAATCCGGCACTCTCGAAGGCCACCCCATGCACGAGGAACGCTATTGGCTGGGGGCGGAGACCGCGAGGCAAATCGAATCGGCGCGTGCGGCGGGAGGCCGCGTGGTGGCCGCCGGCACCACCACGTTGCGGGTGCTGGAGAGCGTGGCGGAAGCCAACGGCGGCCGGCTCGTTCCGGGCTCGGGGCGCACGCGTATTTTTATATATCCTCCTCGCGCCTTTCGCGCGGTGGACGCGCTGCTGACGAATTTTCACCTGCCGAAATCCACCCTGCTCATGCTGGTGTGCGCGTTTGCCAGCCCGGGCTCACTCAGCGGGCGGGAGCGCATGCTGGCCGCCTACGCCGAAGCTGTGCGCGAGCGCTACCGGTTCTTTAGCTACGGCGACGCCATGTTGATTTTATGAAACGCGCCGCCAGGAAATCCCCCCTCCCCTTTGTGCTGGTCAACATGGCCATGACCGCCGACGGCAAGATCGCCACCACCAACCGCGCAGTGTCCTCCTTCGGCAGCCAGCGGGACCATGATCATCTCCTGGAATTGCGAGCCACCGCGGACGCGGTGATGGTGGGAGCCCGCACGGCGGATTTAAATCCAATCAACCTGGGCCCCGGTCCTGAAAGATATCGGCGCCTGCGCCTGAAACGCGGCCTGGCCGAAAACAATCTGCGTGTCATCGTCAGCCGTTCAGGCAGCCTGGATCCGAATGCGAAAGTTTTCCAAGCAACCTTCTCCCCCATCGTGGTTCTCACCACCCGTTCCGCACCGGAAGCAAAACTGGATCGGTTGCGCGAGCGCGGAGCCCAAGTTCGAATTTGCGGCAATCGGGAGATCAATTTCAGCAAGGCCTTCGCCTGGCTGCGCCAGAAATGGAAGGTTAAGCGCCTCCTCTGCGAAGGCGGTGGCGAACTCAACGATGCCCTTTTCCGCGCCGGTTTAGTCAATGAGCTGCACCTCACTATCTGCCCGAAGATCTTTGGCGGCCGCCAGGCACCCACGATCGCCGATGGCCGCGGCGTGCCTGCGCTCATCAACGCTTCCCAACTCAGACTGCGACGCCTTAAGCGGGTCGGTGATGAATTGTTCGCGGTCTGGTGCCTCTAGAAAAGGGGGCTCAACATTTCCGGCCCCTCCCTGTATGCTTCCGCACATGAATCGGTGAATATCCCGGTGCAACTGAAATGACAGCGGCCAAAGGATCATCCGTTAACGCACAGGTGAAACTCGAAGAGCGCCTCCGCTTCGAGGCGCTGATCGCTGATCTTTCTTCGAAATTCGTCAATTTGCCCGCCGACGAGGTGGATCGCGAGATCGTGGATGGCGAGCGCCGCGTTTGCGAGTTACTCGGCCTCGATGTGGCCGCGCTTTGGCAATGGTCGGACGAGGCCCCCGGTTTCTTCACGCTCATCCGGCGGGCGTCCCGTCCGGACACCTCGGCGCTCGTGGAAGTGCCCGACGGCAGTCACTTCGTCCCGGCGGAAGCCGGGCAGGCCTGCGCTTCTTCGGGCCTCATGGTTTACCGCTTCGGCGCCCCGCTCTACTTCGCCAACGCGACCCTGTTCCTCGAAGAGGTCGAGCGGTTGGTCACCGAGGCGCCCACCCCGGTCCGCTGGTTCGTGCTCGATGCGCAGGCGATGGTGGACGTTGACACGACCGGCGCGGGCGTTCTGCGGCAGGCGATCACCCTGCTAGCGGAGCGAAACATCACCGTTGGTGTCAGCCGCGCCGACCGCTCCTTCCGCTCCTGGCTGGAGAAATATGAGCTGATGGAGCTGATCGACCCGGGCCGCTTCTACCCGACCAACTGGCACGCGGCTCAGGCCTTTCGCCAGTCCCAGGGGAACACGACCGCGCAGCTAGCGCAAGTGAGGTAACCAGCGACCGGTAGCCAGTGACCAGTCATAACTTTGATACCGAGTTGTTTGCCGCTGCGCAACCTGGGATGGAACGCAAATCGGCCAGGTCGATGACGACGGCAGCGTTAAGCACAGCAGCCGAGGCCTTCCAGGCTTTACTTCCTTTGTCTATCAGACTCCACCCACCGCGCGAGCAGCCAGAGCAAATCGGCGAGGCGGTTCAGATAAACGATGATCTCGGGATTGTGCAATTGATCGGCTTCCTGGAGCCCGCACACCCGGCGTTCGGCGCGCCGGCATACCGTTCTAGCAACATCGAATGCCGCCGAGGCGAGATTCCCGCCCGGCGTCGCCCAACCGCTGAACGTCAGGTCCTGCGCTTCGAGGAACTTCACCATCTCCTCCAATTTCGCGGTCAGGTCCGGCCCCACCAGCGCGAACCCATCGCGCACGAACCGCCCGAGGTCTGCTTCGGCGGTGGCCAACTCGCCCATCAGGGTCACGAGCTGTTTTTGAATGGTCAGCAAGGACTCCTGAACAAAGTTGTCCGAAGAACTGGCTCGCGCCAGACCCAGCGCGGCGTTCAATTCATCCACCGCACCATAAGCTTCCACCCGCGGATGACACTTCGACACCCGCCGATTATACATTAAACCGGTGCTGCCCTGATCGCCTGTCTTGGTAACAATGCTCACTCTTGAATTAGGATTGTAGCGCCCTTTACGTTTTCTGCAAAATATCAGGCGCGCATTTTGCGCGAGCCGCCCTCAATGCTTCGCGGCCGGTTCCCCCACTTTCTTGTAGGCCAGGATGCCGTCCACAATTGCCTTGGCCATCTGCCGGCGATACTCCGCGCTGACGATTTTAGCGCCCTCGGTGGGATGAGACATGAATCCCGCCTCCACCAGGATAGCCGGCATGGTGGCGTCCCGCAGCACAGCCCATCGCGCCCGGCGCACCCCACGGTCCTCGCTATAAAGGCTGTGCACGAGCGATTTCTGGACGTTCCAGGCCAGGAGCAGGTTGCGGTCATTGTTGCGATTCCCCGGAAACGATCCCGCTCCCGCGCCTTCGCCCTGCGCATTCGTCGAGGGCGCCCCTGCCGGAGTCATGTTATAAACCTCAGTCCCCTTCACCAGGCTGCGCGAGCTTTCCGCCGCGTTGAAATGCAGACTCACAAACAAATCCGCCCCGGCTTTTTGGGCGATTGCCGGCCGGTTCTCGAGATCGATATACACATCGGCGGACCGGGTCAGGACCACCTTGAATCCCGCCTTTGCCAGCATGCTCTTCACCTCGTTCGCCAACAGCAGCGTCTGGGTCTTTTCGTAGTTCGATCCGGATCGGTTCCCCGGGTCGCGGCCGCCGTGGCCGGGGTCCAAACAAATGGTTTGAATCCGGCCGCTCTTGCCGGGAGTCAGCAGGGGGCCGAAAGTGCTCAGCGTGTCGGCACGGGAGAGATAGACAAATCCGCCACGCTCGACGACCGGAAACAGCAACCACACCGTGGTTCCGTTGACCCGTGCCTCCCGCGAATTGACGATCAGCAGAATCCGGCTCGAGCGCCCCGAAAGCTGCAGCGTCCTATCCTTCACCAACCAGGTTGCCTCCAGGCCCTGCGCTTTGGCCCAGGTTGCGAGGCGCACATATTCTCGCCCGGAAACAGAGATGCTGCCCGACGTGCCAGCAGACGCGGCGGTGGCAGGCGATGCTCCGGAAAGCAGCATTCCACATATCGCCAATAAAGCCAGCGACCTTAGGGTCCGCATCAAACCTGGCAACCGGCTCAAGAAGGCCGCGATTTGAGGGGTTGCCGGTTGCATGCGCCCAGACTCTGCACGACCCTCCCCGGCATTTCAAGCCCGAGCGCGCGCCGATCAGATAAAAACGAGACAGCGGTTTTGAAAAATGGTTTGGGGAGCGTGACGGCAACTGACGCCGGACGATATTCGGGAGGGCTGCTGCCAATTCGAGGAGCCGTTATTTTCCGGCAATCAGAAAAACGTAAACGAGGAGACCCACGATCACCAACCCAACAACGACCCCGATGATGACGAAGACCTTGTTGGCCTTGTCTTGTTTCTTGGAAAAACCGGTACCCTTCGTGTCGAATCCGCTCGCGCGAGTGCCCTTCTCCAATTCATTGAGGCTCACGCCACGCTGCGTGCCCATCGTCTGCGTGAGTGGTTTCTTGGAGGCCGGGGGTGCGCCAGTCGCGCCTTCCGCTTCCAATCGCATTTCGATCTGGCCCAGCCGAAGAGTTTGTCCCGCCTTCAAAACTCGCTCGGCAATCTTCTCTCCGTTGATGAACGTGCCGTTGGT
>Ga0315271_10002192_pt1 | contig 12193 bp, 8 predicted proteins | sample C3_top_MG_FD_204664 | JGI IMG/M metagenome (GOLD analysis project Ga0315271, IMG submission 204664) | Sediment microbial communities from Yellowstone Lake, YNP, Wyoming, USA - C3_top | ecosystem: Environmental > Aquatic > Freshwater > Lake > Sediment | place: USA: Wyoming | collected 2017-08-01
CCTGAGAAAGCAGCTCGAAAACGTGCGCGGCGTGGGCTCGGTGACCCTGGTGGGCGGCAGCAAGCGCGAGATCAACATCTACCTGAACCCGCAAGCGCTCGAGGCCTTCGGCGTGACGCCCGCCCAGGTCGTCGCCGCAGTCAACTACGAAAGCCAGGACCTGCCGCTGGGCGCGATTCGCTCGCTCGAGCAGGAGCGCGTGGTGCAGATCGACGCCCGCATGCAGCGCCCCGAAGATTTCGGCAAGATCATCGTCACGCGCAAGGGCGGGACGCCGGTGCGGATTGACCAGGTCGCAAGCGTCGTCGACGGCGCCCAGGAAACCGACAGCCTGGCGCTCTACAGTGGCCAGCGCACGCTCTTGCTCAACGTCCAGAAGGCGCAGGACGAGAACACCATCGCGGTCATCGACGGCCTGCTCAAGACCGTGGCCGCGATGAAGCCGGAGCTGCCGCCGGGCGTTCGCCTCGAGCCGGTCAGCGACGGCTCGCGCCAGATCAGGGTCGCGGTCGAGAACGTCCGCGCAACCCTGTTCGAGGGCGCCCTGCTGACGATCCTGATCGTGTTCCTGTTCCTGAACTCCTGGCGCTCGACGGTGATTACCGGCCTGACGCTGCCGATCGCCCTGATCGGCACCTTTCTGTTCATGTACCTGTTTGGCTTCACGATCAACATGATCACGCTGATGGCCCTGAGCCTGTGCGTGGGGCTGCTGATCGACGACGCCATCGTGGTGCGCGAGAACATCGTGCGCCATGTGCAGATGGGCAAGAAGCCGTACCAGGCCTCGCTCGACGGCACCGAGGAAATCGGCCTCGCGGTGCTGGCCACGACCTTGTCCATCGTGGCGGTCTTCATGCCCATCGGCTTCATGGGCGGCATCATCGGCAAGTTCTTCCACGAGTTCGGCGTCACCATCGTGGCCGCCGTGCTGATCTCGATGTTTGTCAGCTTCACGCTCGACCCCATGCTCTCCAGTGTCTGGCACGACCCCAGCATCGAGGCCCACCGCAATCACGGCCTCAATCCCGACGGCACAGCGTGCCGGCCCGTCACGCTTTACGACAAGACCATAGGCCGCGTCACCGGCTGGTTCGACCACTCGACCGAGCTGCTGATCGGCATCTACCAGGGCATTCTGCGCTGGGCACTGGTGCACAAGCTGAAAACCCTTTTCATGGCGCTGCTGATCTTTGTCACGAGTGTCTTCATGGTGCCGCTGCTGGGTACCGAATTTGTGCCTTCGGCCGACTTTTCGGAAACCTGGCTCAATTTCTATACACCGATGGGCTCGGCCATCGAAGTCACCGAGGCCAAGGTCAAACAGGTCGAAGCCATCTTGCGCAGCTACCCGGAAGTCAGTTACTCGCTGGCGACCATCAACACCGGCAGTGCCACGGGCAAGAGCTACGCCAACCTCTATATCCGCCTGGTGGACCGCGACAAGCGCAAGCGCAGTGTCGACGAGTTGTCCTCGGTGCTGCGCGAGCGTCTGAAGCAGGTGCCCGGCATCACCGTCACCCATGTCGGACTGATGGATCCGGTGGGCGGACAAAAGCAGCTTGAGTTTTCCCTGCAAGGCCAGGATCTGGGCGAACTCGAACGCCTGACGCAGCTGGTGCTGGAGAAGATCCGCCCGCTTCCCGGCCTGGTCGATCTGGACTCCAGCCTCAAGCCCAGGAAGCCGACGCTGGACGTGACGGTCAGGCGCGACGCCGCCTCCGACCTCGGGCTTGGCATCGGGCAGATCGGCAGCGCGCTGCGCACGCTGGTCGCGGGCGAGACCGTCGTCAACTGGCGCGCGCCCGACGACCAGACCTACGATGTCAATGTGCGCCTGGCGCCGCAGGCACGCAATGCCTCCGAGGATCTGCAGCATCTTCCCTTTATCGTCGGCAGCAACGCCGACGGCAGCCCGCGCGTGGTGCGACTGAACCAGGTCGCCACGGTGAAGGAATCGAGCGGCCCGAACCAGATCAACCGGCGCGACATGACGCGCGAAGTGGCGATCAACGCCAATGTCTACCAACGCTCTGTCGGTGAGGTTTCCGACGACATCAAGACCGCGCTCGATGGCATCAGCTTCCCTCCGGGCTACCGCTACCAGTTCAGCGGGTCCACCAAGAACATGGCCGAGTCCTTCGACTATGCGATCTCGGCCCTGATGCTGGCCATCGTCTTCATCTACATGATTCTGGCCGCCCAGTTCAAGAGCTTTTTTCAGCCCCTGGCGCTGATGACGGCCTTGCCGCTGACCCTGATCGGCGTGGTGCTGGCACTGCTGATGTTCGGCTCGACGCTGTCGATGTTCTCCATCATCGGCATCGTGATGCTGATGGGCCTGGTCACCAAGAATGCCATTCTGCTGGTGGACTTTGCGATCCGCGCGCGTGAACAAGGCATGGAGCGCAGCGACGCGCTGCTGATGGCCGCCAAGGTCCGGCTGCGGCCGATTCTGATGACCACGCTGGCCATGATATTCGGCATGCTGCCACTGGCTCTGGCGCTGACAGAGGGTTCGGAGCAACGGGCTCCGATGGGCCAGGCCGTCATTGGTGGCGTCATCACCTCTTCTCTGCTGACTTTGGTGGTGGTGCCGGTCGTGTACTGCTACATGGATGATCTGGCGCAATGGTTGCGCCGCCGCTGGGGTGCCGCGGACGGCGTCAGCGGGTAAAATTTTGCACAGTCGTTAAACACCGCCAATGGAGTACCGGTATGAATATCGAAGAAGCCCGCTTCAACATGATCGAACAACAGATTCGTCCGTGGAACGTTCTGGACGATCAGGTGCTGCATCTGTTGTCGGTCGTCAAACGAGAAGACTTTGTTCCGCTGGCGCACAAGGCGCTGGCCTTTGTCGACATGGAAATTCCGCTCGGTCACGGCCAATTCATGCTCGCGCCGCGCATCGAGGCGCGGCTGTTGCAGGACGCAGCGGTTCAGAAGCACGAAAAAGTGCTTGAAATCGGCACCGGCTCGGGCTACCTGACGGCGCTGCTGGCGCACCAGGCGCAGCGCGTGATTTCACTGGAAATCGATCCGGAGCTGGCTCGAACGGCGCGCGCCAATCTGCAAAAGGCCGGAATTCACAACGCCGAGGTCCGCGAGTTCGACGGCTCGCTCGGGGCTGCCGCCGAAGGCCCCTTCGATGTCATCGTGCTCGGCGGTTGTGTCGCCGAAGTTCCGCAAAATCTGCTCTCGCAACTCAAGGTCGGCGGACGCCTGCTGGGCATCGTCGGCCAGGAACCCGTGATGCGCGCCACGATCATCGTGCGCAGCGGCGAAGCCGAGTTTCAGACGCGCCAGCCATGGGACGGCTCCGCGCCGAGCCTGCTGAATTTTCCGGCGCCATCGCAGTTCCGGTTTTGAAGCCCAAGGCCCTCATGAAATCATTTCGTCTGCTGCCTCTCATGGTTGCTGTCGGTGCCGCGTTGAGCCTGCCGGCACAGGCGCAGAGTCTGATCGACCTGTACCAGTCGGCCCGCAGCTTCGACGCCGCCTTTCTGTCGGCCAAGTCGCAGTTCGATGCGTCGCTGGCCAAGGCTGACCAGGCGCGCGCCGCGATTCTGCCGACGGTCGGCATGTCGGCCAACGTCTCGCGCTCCTTGTTCATTGTCGACAAGCCGCCCATAGACTACACCTACGGCAGCCAGAACGTCGGCCTGAGCGCTTCACAGCCGCTGTACCGGCCGGCCAACTGGGCTCTTGCCAGCCAGGGCGAAAAGCAGGTCGGTTTGGCACAAGCGCAATTGGTCATGGCCGAGCAGGATCTGGTCGTACGCGTCAGCCAAGCCTATTTTGACGTGCTGGCCGCAGCCGACAACCTCACTTTTGTGCAGGCGCAAAAGGCCGCGGTTGCCGAGCAGCTGGCCTCTGCCAAGCGCAACTTTGAAGTCGGCACCGCCACCATCACCGACACGCGCGAAGCGCAAGCCCAGTATGACCTGGTGCTGGCGCAGGAAGTCGCCGCAGACTATGACCTGCGCGTCAAGAAGCTTGCGCTCGACCAGCTGACCGGCAAGTCCGACGCGCAACCCAAAGCGCTGGCAGCACCGGTGCTCTTGCCGCCACTGGCACCGGCCGTGGTCGGGCCCTGGGTCAGCCAGTCGGAGGCAGCCCACCCGGGCATCATGCAGGCGCAAATGGCTCTGGACATCGCCCAACTCGAAACGCAAAAGGCCCAGGCCGCGAGCAAGCCCACGCTCGACTTGAACGCCAACTACAACGTGACGCAGAACAACGGCAACCAGCAGTCGGTCTATGACTTTCGCACCAACGTAGGCTCGCTGACGCTGGCCTTCAACCTGCCGCTGTTTGCCGGCTACTCCATTCAGAACCGCCTCAAGGAAACCCTGGCGCTGGAAGAAAAGGCGCGCAGCGACCTCGAAGGCACCAAACGCCTGGTTTCGCAGGGCACGCGCACCGCTTTCTTCGGAATTCTCTCAGGCCAGGGCCAGGTCAAGGCGCTCGAAGCGGCCGAGATTTCCAGCCAGAGCGCACTCGATGCCAACAAGCTCGGCTACCAGGTGGGCGTGCGCATCAACATCGACGTGCTCAACTCGCAGAGCCAGTTGTTCAGCACCAAGGCCAAGCTGGCGCAGGCGCGCTACAACGTGCTGCTCGGCGGTCTCAAGCTGCGCCAGGCCAATGGCACGCTCACGGCCGACGACCTGCAAGAGGTCAACACCCTGCTCGTGAAGTAAGCCAGATCGAGAAGCGTGGCAACGTGGCAATCCAGGCTGGAAAGCCGAGAGCGTGGATTGCCGCGCTAAGCTCCCAATAACCACAGGATCGCCGCTGCCAAACGCTCAAGCGCGCCCTGGTTGGCCCTGGCAAAGGTTTCCGCCGCCCGGCGCGCCGCCTGCAAGCCCTCTTTGTCCAGAGCCAGTGCCACTGCCAGCGTGACCGCCTGGGTCAGGTCATCGACACGCTGCGCGGCGCCGGCCGCGCTGGACAGTTCAGCGGCCTCGGCAAAATTGAAAGTGTGCGGCCCCATGATCACCGGGCAGGCGCAGGCGGCGGCTTCGATCAGGTTTTGCCCCCCCAGGCGCTCGAAGCTGCCCCCGAGCAGCGCCACGTCGGCCAGCGCGTAATACAGCGCCATCTCGCCGAGGGAGTCGCCGAGCCAGACGCCCGGGCGCACATCGCCCACGGCGCTGGCAGCGGGCGGTCCGTCGCGCCAGAGACTGCGCCGCGAGACCGAAAAACCATATTCTTCGATCAGCCTGGCAAGCTCGTCAAAGCGCTGCGGATGACGCGGCACAATCAGCCATTGCACGGCGCGGGCCTGATGATTCTGCGCCAAGGCCGACAAGATCCGCAGCAGCGCCTCCTCTTCGCCAATGCGCGAACTCGCGAGCATGACGATCGGGCGCTGCACCCGGTCATGCCAGGCGCGTCCGGTCCTCAATTGGCCGGCATCGGGGGTCGCGTCGAACTTGAGGTTGCCGAAGACGCCTCGCACTTTGGCGCCGAGTGCGGCCAGACGCAGCGCGTCGTCCTGCGTTTGCGCCCAGACTGCGGTCAGATTGCGGTAGGCCGGGCGCGCCAGCCATCCAAGACGCTCGGACCAGCGCAATGACTTTTCGCTCAGGCGCGCATTCGCCAGCACCAGCGGCACGCCCATGCGCACGCAGGCCTCGCTCAGGTTGGGCCAGATTTCGGTTTCCATCAGGATGCCGATGCGCGGCCTGAAGTGATCGAGGAAGCGCCTCACGGCGGCTGGCGTATCCCAGGGCTGCCAGGTCTGGATATCGCCCGCCTGCAGCAGCACGGCGCCCTCCGCGCGGCCTGTGGCCGTGCCGTGCGTGAGCAAGAGGCGCATCCCGGGCCAGCGCTGGCGCAAGCGCGCCACCAGCAGCGCAGCGGCGCGCGTCTCGCCGAGCGAGACCGCGTGCACCCAGACGGTTTGGCCATCGGCCGCGGGCGCTGCAACGCCGTAGTGACCGAAGCGTTCCTCGACGGCCTGCAGGTAGCCCGGCTCCTGCTTGCCGCGACGCCTCAGCTTGCGACGCAACCAGGGTTGCGCCAGCCACATCAGAAGGCTGTAGAGCTGGCGCATCATGGCCTTGCGACGGCGCCAGCGGTCGCCTGCCAGGCCTGCCAGACCGCGTCCACAGCCGGTGTCGGCTGGGCAAACACGCTGCGCTGATGGCCCGCGTGCTGCGGCCCGGTGCGCCAGGCAGTGTCGAAGTTGTAGATCTGCACATGGCGCAAATCCAGTGCCACGGCGATATGGCTCAAACCGCTGTCCACGCCGATGACGCCGTCGCAGCCCGCCAAGGCGTCGGTCAAGGCATCGAGTTCGAGACGCGGCCAGACTTCGGCCTGGCTCAAGGCAGCTGCAATCTGCTGCGCCAACTGCTGCTCCGCGGCGCTGCCGTGGATCAAAGCCAGCGCATAGCCCTGCGCGTTCAAGCGTCGACCCAAAGCCTGCCAGGACGAGGCTGGCCATTGCTTATCAGCGCGCGAACTGCCATGCACCAGCGCGACCAAGGGGCCGCGCCGATCAGGCCCAGGCCCGCGGTCCGGCCCCCCAATGCCGGACCCGGCGCCGGCCGCCAGCAGACCATAAGACAGGGGCTGCGGCAGCGCGTAGCCGAGCGCCAGCGCGCACAACTGGCGCGAGCGATCGACCGCGTGAACATGCGTCGGCAGCTTGATCGCGACATCGGCAAGCCAACGCGCCGGCGCTTCGAAACTGGAACCTTCGCTGGCGCCGGCCAAACCGAATCGCCGGCCCTGCGGCGTCAAGCGCGCGAGCCACGCAATCAATGCCGATTTGGTCAAGCCCTGCAGATCGATCACGGCATCGTACTGTTCGCTCTGCAACTCCGTCTTGAAGTCCCGCCAGCCCTGGCGCGTGGCCATTGAAAAGGGTGACGCGCGCCAGCGCCGCAGTTCGCACTCGATGACGCGATGGACACCGGCACAGCGGCGCACCAGCGCGCCAAAGCTGCGTTCCACCACCCAGTCGATCTGCGCCTGCGGCAGCGAGCGGCGAATGTCCTGCAGCGCCGGCATGGCATGGACGACATCGCCAAGCGAAGACAGCTTGACGATCAAAATCTTCAATGCGCTGCCTCGTCGATCACGGCGCCGGGCTTGACCGAGCGCAGCAGGGTCAGCATCTCGGCTTCGATACGCTGCAGCACCGCTTCGGTGTGCCCTTCGAAACGCAGCACCAGCACCGGCGTCGTGTTCGATGCCCGAATCAGGCCAAAGCCATCGGGCCAGTCGACGCGCAAACCATCGATGGAATTCACAACCGCCGGCGCTACGAAGTTGGCAACCGCCAGCAATTGATCAACCAGCGTGTGCGGTTCGCCCTCGGCGCATTTGACGTTGAGCTCGGGTGTCGAAAAACTGCTGGGCAGAGCGTTCAGAACCGCGTTGCCGTCGGGCGAGCGACTCAGGATTTCAAGCAGGCGGCAACCCGCGTAGGTGCCATCGTCGAAGCCGAACCAGCGCTCCTTGAAAAAGATGTGCCCGCTCATCTCGCCGCCCAAGGGCGAATCGACCTCCTTCATCTTGGCCTTGATCAGCGAGTGACCGGTCTTGAACATCAGCGGCTTGCCACCGGCAGCCTCGATCGCGGGAGCCAGCCGTTGCGAGCACTTGACGTCGAACAAAATGATGCCGCCCGGAACTCGGCTCAAGACATCCTGCGCAAACAGCATCAGCTGCCGGTCCGGGTAGATGTTGTTGCCATCGCTCGTGACGATGCCGAGCCGGTCACCGTCGCCATCGAAAGCCAGCCCGAGTTCGGCGTCACCCGCCTTGAGCGCCGCAATCAGGTCGCGCAGGTTCTCGGGCTTGCTCGGGTCCGGATGGTGATTCGGAAAGTTGCCATCGACCTCGCTGTACAACTCGGTCACCTCGCAGCCGACGGCGCGCAGGATGGCGGGCGCCGAGGCCCCCGCGACACCGTTGCCGCAGTCGACCACAATCTTCATCGGGCGCGCCAGCCGGATGTCGCTCACGATGCGCTGGCGGTAGGCCTCCTGCACATTCACAGCGCGCTGCGAGCCACCGTTCAGCAAGGTCCAGGTCTCTTCTTCCATCACGCGCCGCAGCGCCTGGATTTCGTCGCCGTAAATGGCCCGTCCGGCCAGCACCATCTTGAAACCATTGTGGTCCTTCGGGTTGTGGCTGCCGGTGACCTGAATGCCGCTGCGGCACAGCGTGCTGGCGGCAAAATAAAGCATCGGCGTGGTCGCCATGCCGATGTCGATCACCTCGACGCCGGCGGCCACCAGTCCGCGCATCAGAGCCGCACTCAAGACCGCACCGCTGAGGCGTCCATCGCGGCCGACCGCCACAAAGTTTTCACCCTCGCTGCGCGCCACCGTGCCAAAGGCCTTTCCCAGCGCTTCGGCCATCGCCTCATGAATGGTCGCCGGTACCACGCCGCGGATGTCGTAGGCCTTGAAGATGGATGCTGATAACTGCATGCTGAAGTTCCCGCAGAAAAAGTTGACGCCCCGAATGGCGCCGTGAATTGTAGGCCGCTCGCCGGCTCACGGGCATGTCCGAAAACGGCTGGTGAAATGACGATTTCAGCCATCGGTCCGCGTATCATGAGCGCCATGACCGACCTGCAAAACGAATCGACGGATGACAGCCGCTACCTGGCTCTGAAGGCCAGGGACTCGCGTTTTGACGGCATCTTCTTCACCGGCGTTACTTCGACCGGAATCTACTGCCGGCCGGTCTGCCGCGTGCGCACACCCAAACGCGAAAACTGCCGCTTTTTCAGTCAGCCGGCGCAGGCCGAGCGGGCCGGCTTTCGACCCTGTCTGCGCTGCCGCCCGGAACTCGCTCCGCGCCTGCCGGCGCCCGGCCTGAACGAAGAAGAGCGAGTCTGGTCGGTTCAGGACGCCTCCTGGATTCTTGCCGGACAGGCGGCGCAGCTGATCGACACGCCCGAGGCCCGGGGTCAGGCCGCGCCCAGCATGGCGCAGCTGGCACAACGGCTCGGCGTCAGCGACCGTCACCTGCGGCGCATTTTCGAAGCACGCTTCGGCGTCTCGCCGCTGCAATACCTGCAGACGCGGCGACTGCTGTGCGCCAAGCAGTTGCTGACCGACACGCCATTGGCCGTCGCCGAAGTGGCGCGCCTGAGCGGCTTTGCCAGCGTGCGCCGATTCAACGCGGCATTTTCCGAGCACTACGCCCTGCAGCCGTCGCAGTTGCGCCGCGCCGGCGCGCGCCGTGAATCGGCCAAGTCCGAACCCGGCATCGTCGTCAGACTGGCCTACCGCCCGCCTTACGACATCGATGCCATGCTGCAGTTCTTTGCCACGCGCAGCGTCGGCGGCATCGAACAGATCACCCTGACGGCCAGCAGGCAAAGCATCAGCAAGACGGTCGCCGCTGAAATGGGCGGCACGCGCTACACCGGCTGGCTGAGCGCACGCTTTGCTTCGGCCGAGCACCGGATCGATCTTCGTTTGAGCGATTCGCTGCGGCCGCTGTTGCCATGGGTCATGGCCAGGGTCAGGGCCCTGCTCGATCTGGACGCCGATCCGCAGGCCATCAACCAGGTCCTGCACGCCAGCTTTCCGCACGGCGACGGTTTGCGCGTGCCCGGCAGCCTCGACGGTTTTGAACTCGCGGTGCGTGCCGTATTGGGGCAGCAAATCACGGTTGCGGCCGCGCGTACCCTGACAAGCCGGCTGGTAGACCACTTTGGCGAGCCGATCGAGACGTCGATCGACGGTCTGGATCGCTTGTTTCCCAGCGCTGCGACGCTGGCTCACGCCAGTGCCGACGCCCTCGGACGCTTGGGTATCGTGAAGCGGCGCCAAGCAGCGATCCAGGCCATCGCCCGTGCCGTGCTGACGCGAGGTCTGCAACTGCATGCAGGCGCTGACCTTGCCGCCACCCTTGCCGCACTGCAGGCCCTGCCCGGCATTGGCGACTGGACCGCCCAGTACATCGCCATGCGGGCGCTGCGCTGGCCCGACGCCTTTCCCGCCGGCGACGTCGCGCTGCACAAGGCCCTGGGTCTGCTGGGCAGCAAGAATCCCAGCAAAGCGGCGCAGCTGGCGTCGCGGTCCTGGCAGCCCTGGCGCAGTTACGCCGTCATACGAGCCTGGAAGGAACTTTGACATGAAATTTGCGGCATCCACCGTGCAAAGCAGCACCGACAGCCCGCTTGGGCGCCTCATTCTGGCCGCCAACGGCGAGCGCCTGGCAGGCGTCTGGTTTACCGACCAGCGCCATGAACCCGATGCGTCTGCCTGGGCGATCGAAGACCAGCGGCCGATCTTCGAATTGGCCAGGTCCCAGTTGAACGATTACTTTGCCGGCATTCGCACTGGCTTTGATCTGCCTTTGGACTTCGGCTGCGGCAGCGCCTTTCAACAGCGCGTCTGGCGCGCCCTGCTGGGCATTCCGTTTGGCGCCACCACCAGCTACGGCGCCCTCAGCGCGGCGATCGGGCAGCCGAGCGCGGTGCGCGCAGTGGGTGGCGCGGTTGGACGCAACCCGCTGGGCATCGTCGTGCCCTGCCACCGAGTGATCGGCGCCGACGGCTCCCTGACCGGCTATGCCGGCGGACTCTCTCGCAAGAAGCGACTGTTGCAACTCGAAGGCGTCCTTTGAATTCGATTCACTCCGGGAAGCCTTGGCTCGGCCGCTTCATTGTGCTGGCCGCGCTCTGGGGCTCGTCCTTCCTGTTCATGCGCCTGGGCACACAGGAGTTCGGCGCGCTGCCTACAGCCGGTCTGCGCGTTGCCATCGCGGCGCTCTTCCTGTTGCCACTGCTGTTGTGGCGCGGCCTGGGAACGCAATTGGTAAGACACTGGAAGAAGATCTTCTTCATCGGGCTGTTCAACTCGGCCCTGCCCTTCGCCTGCTTTTGCTTCGCGCTGCAGTCCATCAGCACCGGACTGTCGGCCATCCTCAACGCCACGGCGCCGCTGTTTGGCGCGCTGGTGGCGTGGGTCTGGCTGAAAGACCGCCCGCACGCCTGGCGCATTGCCGGCCTGGTATTGGGCTTTGTCGGCGTCGCGCTGTTGGCCTGGGACAAGGCCAGCTTCAAGCCCGATGCCTCGGGCCTGTCCAGCGGCTGGGCGCTGCTCGCCTGCCTGCTGGCGTGTCTGAGTTACGGCATCTCGGCCAGCTTCACCAAACGCTACCTGGGCGGATTGCCGGCGCTGGTCACCGCCACCGGCAGCCAGGTCGGTGCCACACTGGTGCTGGTCCTGCCGACCTTGTGGCTATGGCCGCAACGCATGCCAGGCGCCAGTGCCTGGCTGGCCCTGTTGGCCTTGGGCGTCATGTGCACCGGCGTCGCCTACATCCTGTTCTTTTGGCTGATCGAAAACGTCGGTCCAGCCCGGTCCTTGACGGTCACCTTTGTGGTGCCGGTGTTTGCCCTGTTCTATGGCGCCGCATTTCTGCATGAGGCGGTCTCCGTGTGGATGCTATTTTGTGCGGCCATCATCGTTTGCGGCACGGCCCTGTCGGCCAATCTGCTCAAATTCCGACGCTGACGCGCGGCGGCACTTCACCCGAACCCAAGAACCCCGCTGTACCAGTTCAGTGCGCTCCATCAAGGCCTGTCGTCAACGCCGCCGCGTTGCCCATCGCTGTCAAAGGATTTTGAATTTTGGCAGGCTGCGCAGCAACGAACAGACCTTCGCGATCCGGCGATGACAGGCAAGTACCGACCACAAGCGGGCCTGCGAAAGTGGCTGCTTTGGGGCATCAGGGTTGCGACGAATAAGATCATTTCTGCCTTTGTAATCTTTCACGTGGCTCGCGGCTGGACTGACATATCTGCGAGGTCGTGGCATACGGGGTCGTGATCCAGGCCATCAGAGTCAACCATCTCCCACGAAGAGAGGTGAATTCACGGTTCAGGAGTACCTAGCGACGACGATATTGATTGTTTCCAAGGTCACCAAATGAGTTTTGTTGCGCTTGGTCAAGTTTGATATGCTAATTCTTGTGCCTAATTGTCATGTGATAGTGGTATCTGGGATTCACGATTCGTCCTTAGTGTTACTGCTTCGGAGATATTCATGAAGATCAATCATGGCTGACCACAGTGCGATGCACGCCCCGGCGGCGATCGGAGGGAGACTGGTAACGCCGGTCACGCTGTTTCTGGGGGTCTTGACGCTGGTCGCTGGCGTGGTGGCGCTGATTCGCTTCTTCTATGGGCTTGGGGCGGTCACCA
>Ga0315271_10002193_pt1 | contig 12191 bp, 7 predicted proteins | sample C3_top_MG_FD_204664 | JGI IMG/M metagenome (GOLD analysis project Ga0315271, IMG submission 204664) | Sediment microbial communities from Yellowstone Lake, YNP, Wyoming, USA - C3_top | ecosystem: Environmental > Aquatic > Freshwater > Lake > Sediment | place: USA: Wyoming | collected 2017-08-01
GACGTACTCATTGATGTCAACCAACGTTTTGATTTTTAGCCCATTCTTAGTTTTCGTCGCCTTAATTATATTGACAATAATCTCAATGCTAACAAGCGACCTTCCATGCCAATTCTGGCTAATGTATGAAAAATCCAGTGCTCAATTTTATTCCACTTGCTCGTTCCTGGCGGAAAATGACAGACAGATATTTCCATGCCTGTCTCATCAGCAAAACACCGCAGTACATTTTTTTCCAAAGCATTACGCGTGATCCATTGCACCCGCCACCTTCTGCGGCGAGCAAGAGTCTTGTGACATTTGGATAGCTTTCTTTTCCCATGCTCAAACCAAACTGCGAAAGCTTTCTGCAGCAAAAGCTGATGTGTCGGCACTCATCCCAACATTGACAAAACCCACGTTCTTTGCCAATATATAATACCATAGGGTGCGGCCCACCCCTTGTTTGGGTCAAGGAAGTCATGCATGTTACTTCCTCCGGACAGCCTTCCAGTCACCAAGTGCTACCCTTATTCGAAAACTTTCTGACGATCTCTTTCTTCATGGTGTCGACAGAAATGACTGGCTCGTCAGCTTCTTGAAAAAGTTTAACATATTCATTAATAAAGAGAAATTGATCATTTTCGGTCCGGAGTAAATTAACATGCCCAAACAAGTAGTCAACAGCGCCATTCTCCAATGCTGCTTCGGCATGGCCCCGAGCAATCTGGTTGTTTTGCCGACCAAAATGGCGAATGTCGGAGGTATGTCACCGGCTAATACATTGAACTACGTACCGATGGTGATCATTTTTCCGTACTGCATATGCAGCTCAATCGCAAATCCGGCTGTAGCCTCTGCGACGTCCGCAGCTCTGGGGGTGTTGACGACGATGCCGTGCATACCGAATACCACGCCCCCCTGGACTCCCGGCTCCCCTATAATGAAGATCGCCAACATGCCGGCCATGAATGACACCTCCACATGCATGTACAAGTGGACAGGCGTGATTTCAACAACCTCCCCCGGACAAACGGCCACGGATATACCTTGACTATGGATATCGAATTCGGAGAATCTCAGCATCTCATTTTCGGAAACTATTGCTTTTTAGATATTGATTGTGGGAAGGCACCAGGGAGGGGGATAATACTTTACTCTTACATCCTCGACCTATAACGAACCCAAAAAATTTATCTTGAAAGCTATATTCAATTTGACAGAGGCAACCTGAAATAATGACCACTTCTTCACCTTCCGCTCCCATTGCCGTTGTCGTCCAGGTTGTAAGAGGCCAGACTGGAGAGAGAAAAAAGCGCTTCACTGCCGGCTTCAAAGTAGGCAGAAGCAGGGAGTGCGACCTGCAGATAGAGGAAAACTGTGTCAGCCGGGTTCATCTGCATGTCAGATTCGACGGTGGGCAGTGGTGGCTGAAGGACATGGAGAGTGCAAACGGCACGTTCATGAATGGCGTCAGGATACAGGAGGCACCATTATCGGAAAGTGCGGAAATCGAACTCGGCAGTGGAGGCGCGCTTCTTTCGCTGACTATTGAAAAACCAGAACTCCCCAAGATTGAAGAAGCGCCGGCTCCGACGCGGGATTTCACCACCGAGACGCAGATCATCTCGCACTATCTGGACAAGTCAAGCAAGGAGGGTGTCGGTGAACAGACCATGATGTTCAGGCGCGCCTTCCAGCGCGTGCAGAAGAAAAAATCGCGGAAGTACCAGGCTGTCATCGGGGTAGTCCTCCTTCTTCTCGTTGCCGCCGGAAGCGTTATATTTTACCAGACTCAAAAACTCAACAAGTTGCGGGCAACCACGGAAAACATCTTCTACACCACAAAGGCTCTCGAACTGCAGATCGCCAGACTGGAACAGATCGTTCTGCTGAACGCCGATTCGAAACAGGTGGAGGATCTCAAGACAAAGCGGATTACGCTCAGGGATATGGAGAAGGAATACGATAATTTCGTGAAGGAGTTGGGCATATATAAGAAGGCCCCCGAGGATGAACAACTTATCTTGCGAGTTGCCCGTACCTTTGGCGAATGCGACGCCAACGCGCCAAAGGGTTTTGTCGATGAGGTCCGAAGATATATTCTGATGTGGAAGAAGACGGACAGGCTCAAGACCGTCCTGAACCGAGGGAAACAGAAAGGCTATCCACGATTTATCACCCGGGTGCTGAACAACTTCGACCTGCCGCCCCAGTACCTCTACCTTGCCCTGCAGGAGAGCAATTTTGATGAGCGTGCAGTGGGTCCGCCGACCAGCTACGGGTACGCCAAGGGGATGTGGCAATTCATCCCATCAACGGCAAAACAATATGGCCTGCAGATCGGGCCGCTGCATGACCAGGGGGTATATGACCCGCTCGACGAGCGCTTCGATTACATCAAGTCCACCATGGCAGCAATAAAGTATATCAAGGAACTCTCCGCTTCCGATGCGCAGGCGTCTGGACTCTTGGTCATGGCTTCTTACAACTGGGGGCAAAACAACGTCCGGAAGATTATCCAGAAAATGCCGGAAAACCCCCGAGAAAGGAATTTTTGGCGTCTTCTCGCATACAAGGATATCCCTCGGGAGACTTATGACTATGTCTTTTCCGTTGTCTCGGCAGCGGTGATCTGCGAGGATCCGCAATATTTCGGTTTTGATGGCCTGGACTGCCCCACGCAGCAGAACCGGGGAGGAACAGCAAAATGAACCAGGCTGGGTGGGTCAAATCTTTATATTGACAAAAAGATTTGACCCTGACTTACGCCCTTTACCAGCGATTGGAGTATATCGCTAGGAGGTCGCAAGTATTCCATAGTTTTTAACAATAAAGTAGACATTCCCCTCGGTGGAAAGTGCCGAACTGTATTCTAAATCCGCCCAGTAATGAGTGATTCCATCGGGCAACAGAACATCAGGAATATGGATTAAAGCGCCGGATAGTGTTGATGCTGCACATGAAAAAGAGGGATTATTTATAGTACCGGAATTTGTCAATTTAAAAATTATTAACGACGGATACGTGGGATTGAACTCATAAACAAGCTCCGCCCAAAGCGTTCGGGTTCCTCTTTCAAGATTGACATTGGAAATATATGGTATATTGAGCAAATAATTGCCATCTAAAGTTGCCGTACACTTTGTTAGCGCTACACGAACGGCACGGACATAATTGTTGTTGCTGTACTTATTGGGGTTATAGTCGGAGCCGTTGGAGAAATCCATGGCCCACGCGTCGTACGTATAGTAGGCAAAGGTAGTAGAGGACCAATAATAGAACGGAACCAAGGAGGAGAAAACCGTATCCGGAAAGTACGTGGTTTTGATTGCCGGAGCGAAGCGGCTATAATCCACAAGGCTTCGCAGCTCTTTTATGGTTGGCAACCGCCAGTCCGTATAGCCACCTATATTATTCAGCCCTTCAGAATTATTCATCTCATCACAATAGGCCAGCGCTTTCTCCCAGGTCATGGCTTTGGGAGAACCGTCTTGCTGCCACATCAGCCCGGTAGATGTATCCGTAACCGTACCGTTGCCGTTGACTACAAAAGTTGATTGGGACTGTCCCCCGCGAACGGCACGGACATAGTAGTTGCGGCTCTTCTCGAATCCGTAGACGTGGACACCGCCGTAGACAAAACCCAGGCTCCACGCACTCTTTGTATCTTCCGCACGGGAAGTAGAGGACCAATAATAGGACGATTGGGTGTTCGGAAAATAAGTGGTATTGATGGTCGGCCCCGGATACGGAATATCGCAGTTTACGATAGAGTCCAGCTCTTTGATGGTGGGTAGCCGCCAGTCAGAATATCCGCCAAAACGGGCACTGTTCAGGGCGTGGATAAAAGCTTCGGTGTCTGTGCCGTGGCCCGGGATTCCGACATTGCCGCCATTGGTAGCAGGGTTGCTGTCGTACCAGGTATAGGTGTTGTCCGCGTCAAGTGGATTGTCGTAATTCTTTGCTCCGTCAAAGTCCTGTTTGTTCTCCCAGATCAGGCCGGTGACATTGTCCCGCACCATCACCCAGGATGTGGCTGAATCCGGCAATGCATTTCCGCTGCCATCCAGTTTGGTGTAGGACATCGGGTTGATGCTGTTGTTGGCGTCCTGGCCATAAAGTGCCTGACCCGGTGAGGGGCAGGTGATGACATTGCCTGAAACGTCATAACACTTCGATTGCCCGGTATCCGGAACCGGTTGAACCGTTGTGGGTGCTTGTGTCACCGTCACATCCACCGGACTGCTCGTTGCACCGCTGGTAGCGTTTATACGGATGGTAGCTGTGCGGCTTGAGGCTATGGTGTTGGCAGAATAACTGCAAGTGATCGTTCCGGAATTGTTTCCGCTGGCTCCAGATGTAATCTGCAGCCAACTGCTGTCTGAAATTACCGCTGCTGTCCAGGGCATTGTTGTTCCGGTTACGGTGTTGGAAACGCTGAATGTGGTCGTACCGGTATCCTTTGACACATCCCGGGTAGGTGGAGTTACTGAAAGCACGGGTGTGGGTGCTTGTGTCACCGTCACATCCATCGGGCTGCCAGTCACATCCACCAGGATGGCCGTTTCGCCGCTGGTGGCGGTAATACGGATGGTAGCGGTGCGGCTTGAGGTCGTGGTGTTGGCGGAATAACTGCAAGTGATGGTTCCGAAATTGCTTCCGATAGTTCCAGATGTAATCTGCAGCCAACTGCTGCCCGAAGTTACCGATGCTGCCCAGAACATTATTGTTCCGGTTACGGTATTGGAAACGCTGAACGTGGTCTTACCGGTATCCTTTGGCACATCCCGGGTGGCCGGGCTAACGAAAAGAATCGCTGTGGGTGCTTGCGTCACAGTCACATCTACCGGGCTGCCCGTTGCACCTCTGGTGGCGGTTATACGGATGGTAGCCGTGCGGCTTGAGGTCGTGGTGTTGGCAGAATAACCGCAAGTGATGATTCCGGAATTGCTTCCGCTGGTTCCTGATGTAATCTGCAGCCAACTGCTGCCCGAAGTTACCGAGGCTGTCCAGGGCATTGTTGTTCCGGTTACCGTGTTGGAAACGCTGAATGTGGTCGTACCGGCATTCTTTGACACATCCCGGGTGGCCGGGCTAACGAAAATATCCGCTGTGGGTGCTTGTATCACCGTCACATCCACCGGACTGTTCTTTGTGCCACTGGAAGTTATACGGATGGTAGCGGTGCGGCTTAAGGCTGTGGTGTTAGCAGAGTAACTGCAAGTGATGGTTCCGGAATTGTAGCCGCTGGTTCCAGAAGTAATCTGCAGCCAACTGGCGCCTGAAGTTACAGAGGCTTGCCAGGTAAAAATGTTGGCGGTGGTGGTTCCTAATCCGATGAATTCAGTATCGACCTTAACGTTGACATTTTCGATGAAATCAACGCTGAATGTGGTCGTACCGGCTTCCTTTTCCACATCCCGGATGGCCGGACTCACGAAAAGAACCCGTGGTGTGGGTGCCTGTGTCACCATCACAACCACCGGGCTGTTCGATGCATATGCGGCTATACTGATGGTAGCGGTGCGGCTTAAAGTTGTGGTGTTGGCATCATACCCGCAGGTGATGGTTCCGGGTTTGCTGCCGCTAGCTCCAGATGTAATCCTCAGCCAACTGCTTGCGGGTGTTACCGAGGCTGCCCATGAGAAGTCGAATATCTCTTCTCCAACGTTTACCTTGAAGTCGACGTTGAACGTGACCGTTCCGGCATCCCCTGCCACATACTGGGTGGTAGGACTTACTGAAAGCGAAAACCCATCGGCCGACACAACCGCTGTAAACATCAGCATAATAAATCCAAAAGCACTTACCCATGTTTTGTTCATGCCGATTTTCCTTATTTTGATGTCTGCCTGCGAACCGCCTCCCAGCACTCAGGGTAATCTTACCTGGTTCGATTGTCACTACACTATTTCCACAGGTAATTTTGATGTGCTTTGGCGCTTGAATCTAAATGGTACCTGAAACATCGAGTTGGTGCTTGCCAACTACATCAACGGTACTATGAATCGGGCTCTAACCCCAACCTTTAATTGTTACACTTTGGATGCCTGGAGGGTAATGGATCGATCTCTTCCAACGGTAATGGTCTGAGCATGTTCAATGATAAGAAATGGCTTATTTGAAATTTTCCGTAGCACCTGCCGTGCATTTTGTCAACAACATTTACAGCAAGTCTCGCTGAAAGCCCAGATATATGTGAAGGGAGTAAAAAAGCCAAACAAAGTGAAAGAAATGAAGCAGGTGGATATCAAAGCGCGGAGGGTGATCGTATTTACCCTGAAATTGTTGCCAAGAAATTTGGGCGGAACACAGAAATAATGGTGTGTCAAGAAATTTGAAGATACAACATATTGATTCGACTTATTTTGTGAATATTTTTTTCATCATCGCTCCAATCTGTTTTACCGCTTTTCCTTGAGAAGAGCCGGGGCTTGCATCACGCCCCTCTTGATGAGGTGAGTTCTGCGATTCTACGGGCGCCGCCGGCTCGATTTCCGCAAGACGCCCTCCTCCCAAAAACCTGAAATCCGGTCCCTGGGCGCTTAGCGAAAGACGATGGTCCGGTTCCAGCATCCCCTGGCCTTCAACAATCCTGCCGTTTATCTGGACCAGGTTTTTTCCGGTCAGATCTTTTATCCAATACTGCTCCTGGTAATAAAAAATCTGGGCATGACGCTCAAAAACAGCAGGATGATCGAGCCTGAAATCACATTGAGCACCGCTTCCGATCGTTACCGGAAGTGCGTTATAGGATTGCAGGGTCGGGCCGTACTGGACAACAAGGGATTTTTTAACCTGCTGAATCGGAATATCACCTGAATGCTGTACCTGAGGCGGTGGCGAACTAATGGGCAAAACTGAAACCGGTTGCGACTCACCAACGAGTCGTTCCGGATGCGGCGTCGGCGCAGGTGGTGGAGATTTAACCCGGAGCGGCTCAGGTGCAATGGGGGCAGAAAAGGCCGCAGGTTGCACCGAACCGGCAACACCAGCCGTCCCTTCCATTGTTTGTGTGAGAAAGCTGACCTTGGGCCCGCCCTCGGCAAAAAGGATGACATCCCCATCTTTAAGAATGGCCTCTTTCACCTGTTTGCCATTCACAAATGTGCCGTTCGTGCTCTGATCCATCAACATGAAGCGATTGCCCTCACGAACAATGCGGGCATGAACACGGGAAATAATGGCCAAATCCTTGGGAAAGCATACCTGGCAGGTGTTGCTCCGGCCGATGAAAATCTCCGGCTGGTTGAACTCCTGAATTTCCCCTTTCAACGGGCCTTCCATATGAATAAGCTGAATAACAATGGCAGGTGGTTGTTTCATGATCTTTTGACTCTGTGAACGGTTGAAGCCGCAGACGGCTTGTAAATATCAAAATAGTAACTACTCAGCCATCTGAAAAACAGTCTCCTCACCGCTTTTAAAAGTGTAGTGGATATAATCAGGAGTTGGTAGCGTCAGTTTCAGAGACTTCAAATTTTCGTATCTTTTCCAAGAGTTCTCATATATAATAAACATGATTGTTTGTCGAGCAAAACTTAATACTACGCCTGAGCAATTACCAAAATATTAGTATTTATAGATAATAATTTCAAATGGATGTCAAGTAGTTTCATTGCGGAATAGAAGGTAAGACGGTACAACCTGTCATGTTCAGAATCCTCTCGTTTGGCAAAACGGACTGCGGCCTTCGGCGCTCCAACAACGAAGATGCTTTTCTTGTGAAACCGGAATTCGGTTTTTACCTGGTGGCGGACGGCATGGGGGGGGCTGCCGCCGGTGAACTGGCCAGCCAGATTTTTTCGGAAACTGCTCTGGAAGTGTTTTCCACTGCAGACCTTTCCCATTCAGATCCCGTCAAGCTTGTCCAACAGAGTTTTATATCGGCAAACGACCGGATTTTAAAACATACCGATGAATTTCCAGAGCATAAAGGCATGGGGTGTACCGCCGAGATCATGGCTTTTTCCGGGGATAAATTTATCCTGGGCCATATGGGGGACAGCCGAACTTATCGCTTTAAAAACGGGCGACTCAAACAGCTGTCCCAGGATCATTCTCTTGTCCAGGAGCAGATGGATAAGGGCCTTATCACGCCGGAAGAGGCCAGAAAACACACGATGAAAAACGTGATTTTACGGGCTGTGGGGGTGGATGAAACCCCTGCCCTTGATCTGGTTCGGGGGAACCTGTCGACTGGTGATCTTTTCCTTCTCTGCTCGGATGGTCTTACGGATATGGTTGAAGATGCGGACTTACTGCCAGTGCTTGCGTCAACAGCTCATCTGACACAGAAAGCGGAAAAGCTGGTTGAGCTTGCCAAGGCCGCCGGCGGCTATGACAATATTACGGTGGTGTTGATCGAAATCGTATGAAGCTTAAGCCTTATGCCTGCCATATTTTTCTCCTGATAGCCCTCATCACTGTTGCCGAATCAGGTTATAGCGCTTCAGAGGCCGTGGAGAAACAGATTCCACTGCCCATCGGTGAGATGACCGATATGCTGGTAAAATGGTGGGGTGACGCCGGGTATCAGATTCAACGTTCCGAACCGGAAGCAGGATATGTGAGGTTTCATGCCCTAAAGGGCTCCGAAAACTGGCAGGTTGATCTTGCCCCTCACTCCGCACTGGCAACCCGGGTCATCGTCTGCTTTTCAGGAATGAGCCCTGAAATTCGGCAACAACAATTTTGGGACCACATATCGCATTACATCCATAATCCGTCGACTGAAGAGCTGCGAGACTCCGACCGGCACATTCCGACAGATGTTCTATCCAAGATGGAATCGGTGGTCTGTATCAATGCCCGATCGGATGAAAATAACGACCAGTTTTCAGGGTTCATTATCGATACCAATGGTCTCGTTCTCTGCACGGCGCATGCTCTGGGAAACAGCCAGGATCTCACCGTCACGCTCTACGATGGTCAGGAGGTTAAGGCGAAGCTTCTTTTTAAGGACCCCCATAAGGATCTTTCGCTACTTCAAATCGCTTTGAAAACAAAGGCAGCAATCCAGCTTTCCGAAGGCCGGAATCTCCTTGGAATGGGAGAAACCGTTTATACGGTGGGATGTCCTGTCAATTTGCGGGGAACCGTTTATTCCGGAACCATCAACAGTCCGCCGCGGAAAATGAATGATCTGCCGCTGTGGCAGGCGCACATGGAAATCTATCCCGGCAGCAGTGGCAGCCCGGTATTTGACGTTAACGGGAAGATCGTTGCCATGGTTAAGGGAAGATATCGCGGAACAACCACGACTGCGTTTTTAATCCCCATGGAAACCATTTTAATTTTCTTCAAAGAGAAAAAATTTTAATGAGATTCGGTCGATACGAAATCGAAAAAGAGTTGGGGAAAGGCGCCATGGGCATCGTCTATCAAGCTCATGACCCTCAGATTGACCGACGGGTCGCATTGAAGGTACTTCGACCGGAACGGGTCACCAGTGAAGATTTTGCACAGCGGTTTTTAAAGGAAGCCCGGGCCATCGGCCGGCTTTCCCACCCTCATATCGTAACTGTTTACGATGTGGGAAATGACCATGGGACCGTCTATATTGCCATGGAGTTTTTGGACGGCCGGCCCCTGGATGAAATATTGCGGGAAAAATCACTCGATCTAAAAGACATTGTCAATATCGGCATCCAGGTCGCTAAAAGCCTCGACTATGCTCACGGGCAGCGTATTGTTCACAGGGACATTAAGCCGTCCAACATCATGCTCACTTCAGACGGCATCGTGAAAATTACCGACTTCGGTATCGCCCGGATTGAAGACCCCGCCGCCGCCCAACTCACCCAGGCCGGTGAAATACTGGGAACGCCCACTTACATGTCGCCCGAGCAGGTAAGCGGGCAAGCGGTGGATGGCCGATCCGATCTATACTCTCTGGGGGTTATCCTCTACGAAACATCCACCGGACGAAGACCGTTCACCGGAAAAAATATTGCCGCCATTTTCAACGCCATTACCAGCGAAGTTCCGGAAGACCCAATGGCGTCAGAACCGTTTGTCGCACGTGGAGGTTCGAGAGTTCTTGCAGAACTGATACTAAAATGCCTTAGCAAAACACCGAAAGACCGATTTCAGAGCGGGAAATCGATGGCGGAAGCTTTGTCGACATGCCTTGAAGAAAGCGCCGGAGAGAAAGCCAAAAAAACACGCATTGTAAAAAAAGCCAGGAAAACAGGTTTATACGCTGCCATTGCCGGTTGTATGTTGGCTGCAATAGTCGGTTTTTTCTGGTTTCAAACCAGTCGGAAAACTCCGGTGCTGCCCACACCAATTTCCGAGCCCAAACCGGTTTCAGTATTAAACGTCAGCAGCAATCCGTCGAGCGCTCAAGTTTATCTGGACGGATTTTTTAAAGGCAACACCCCCTTGAAACTCGAGCTCCCCAGTGCGAAATACGAAGTCCGTGTGAGCCTTAATGATTATTACGAGTATGAGGCACAGGTTCAACTTAAGGACTCAGGCGAATTGCCGCTTTTTGTTCGCTTGGTCCCGATGAAATAATGGTTCATTGGCACACACAGACGAACACGAACAATGGATTTCAACAATACTTTTTTTAACCACATTCTTTTTCGGACTCACGACTCAAGACTGTCGTCAGGAGGTAAATGATGCGCCGGATTTCAGTTATTCTCACAGAATGTTTAATTGCTTTATTGCTATCCATGGCAGGCGATCGCCTGTGTGTTGCCGAAATTACCCCTGGGCAGACGGCTCCCGGCTGTTCTCTGAAAGATACCGGTGGGAAAGCCTATGATCTTTCCAACATGACATCCCAGCCAATGGTGATTCTGTACTTTTTTGATGCGGATTCGCGGCCGAGCCAGGAAGGCCTTCTCAGTCTGGATAAACTGACAAAACGCTTCAAAGGTCAAGAGCTCGTCGTATGGGGGATTACGACATCCGCGCGGGAATCCACCGTCAGATTCGTATCTCAAATCAATCCGGTATTCCCGGTTCTCCTCGATCCGGGTAATGTCAGCGATCTTTATGCCGCCCGAACGATTCTACCGACCATTTGCATCCTCGGGCCGGACCGGAAAGTCCTCGACTATTTCCAGGGCGGAGGTAAAACCACTGAAATCATGCTGGTAAGGCTTGCTGAAAGAACCCTTCAACAAAAACAAACCGTAGTAGCCAAGGCCATTAGCGATACGGTAATCGAGAAGAACCCCGAAAATATCAAAGCCAAAACCGTCAAAGGATATGCGGAAATCAAGGATGGCAACCTGGCAAACGCCGAAAAAATATTCCAGAACGTATCCGCGGGAAAAGGCGAAGGGGAGATTCTAGGAAAGGAAGGTCTGAGCGCCGTTTATGCCAAAAAAGGGGATACGCAAAAAGCCATGAGGATCGCACAGGAAGTCGAGCAGGTGGCGCCGGAAAGATCTTATGCGCATCTGGTCAAGGCAGACATTCTTTACAGCCAGAAGAAAAACAGCGAAGCTGCGGCTGAATACGGAAAAGCAGCGACAAAAAAAGAGGGGGAAATCTATCAAAAATCTGTTGCGCTTAATCAGTCCGGGCGTTTCCATGCAAATCTGGGCAAATTCGACCAGGCGAGATCACTATATGACCAGGCCGTAAAAATAGATCCCTATTATGTGGAGGCAACTTCCAACAAGGGAATGACCTATGAAAAAGAAGGTAAATGGGAAAATGCCCTGACATCCTACCGTCAAGCTCAGAGCCTCGATAAAACAGATACATTTGCAGCCGTGCTTGCCCAAAAAGCCGAGCAGATGCTCGCCCTGCAGAAAAATACCGAAAAACGAAACCAGATCGACCGGCTGGTGAAAGACCTTGCCGAACGATTTCGGCAGCAGCAGAAAGAAACGCCCAAATCGAAAGACGCCTGGACATCGCGCCCCATGATATTGACTTTTGTGGATCTTCAGGAAAAAGGCGGTCTTTCCGAAAGAGATGGGTTCTCAACCGTCATTACCACCGAACTTGGCGATAAACTCAATGCTTCCGGCAGAATAAAAGTCGTTGAGCGAGTGGTGTTGGATCAACTCCTCTCGGAATTAAATTTAGGTTCATCAGATCTGGCGGACCCTGAAACTTCTCTGAAGCTTGGACGGGTGCTTGCCGCAAAAATCATCGGCACCGGCACGTTGCTTCATATGCCCAACAGCACCCTGATGAGTCTCCGGCTCATCGATACGGAAACCACAGCTGTGCCAAAG
>Ga0315271_10002194_pt1 | contig 12190 bp, 10 predicted proteins | sample C3_top_MG_FD_204664 | JGI IMG/M metagenome (GOLD analysis project Ga0315271, IMG submission 204664) | Sediment microbial communities from Yellowstone Lake, YNP, Wyoming, USA - C3_top | ecosystem: Environmental > Aquatic > Freshwater > Lake > Sediment | place: USA: Wyoming | collected 2017-08-01
CCTAGCCTGGATTTCCACGCCCCGCCATTGACCTAACAGGGCAGCGGTTTTCTGGGTTCGCCTCAGGCGCTCATGCGCAACGTGTGATTGTGCCACCAAGGTACCTTCACCGGGGAGTCGAGCAGTCCCGAAGCGATGATGATGGGCAGATGGGCGCGGCGATGAAAGCGCACGTGCACCTCGCGCTCTGAGACGCTCACATCGGCGGGGGTGTCGATGAGGTCGCGGAAGATGTGACGCGCCTGCGCCTCGGCGTAGCCGCGCATGCGTCGGGCGAGCAGGCGGTACAGGCCGCTGGCGATCACCAACAGGGCCATGTCGAAATCCACTTTCAGGCCTACCGCGGAGGACAGCGCATCCATGTGGAAGAAGCGCACCGCATCGGACAGGGCGTTCTCGATCAGCATGCGCTGCGCGTAGCGGGTGAGCAGCTTGGCTTGGGTGGTGTGCCGGTCATTGGTGAGCAGGATGGTAGGCTTCTCGTGGCCCAAGTCCAACACGAAGAGCTGGCGCAAGGTGGCCCCGGCGAGTTGCACCGGCTGCTCGAACACGCGCGGGGTCTTGTACTTGCGCGCGGGGACCTCCAGGTGCACGCGGCGCCAAGCCGAGGCGGGCAACTGCTCGATCTCGCGCAGCAGCGCGGGAGAGCGGCGCCTGAGCGTGATGAAGGTGATGCCTAAGCGATCCAGACGGGCGAGCTGGGGGTAGGTGGTGAGCCGCGAATCGAACACCAAGTGGCGGGTGTTCTCTCCGTGATGTTTCTTCCAAAAATCCACGAAACGGAAGATCTCCTCGGCTTCTTCTCCTTTGCGCAGGTCCGCGTTGGAATAGCAGAACGCACGTCCCTCGGCGTCTTGGGCCAAGAAGGCGAGCACGCTGGGCTGGCTGCGGCTGCGCATCGAGACGTAGTGGCGCTCCAGCTGCGGGTCCTCCCCGTAATAGGGCACCGAATGGAAATCGAGATTGAAAGAGGTGGCGCTAAACAGATCGTCTTGCGCCAGCGCCCGGTGCCAGGCCCCCAACAGGCGCGTGGTGTGGGCGTGGTCCAGGCGCGAGGAGTACTCGCTCAGATAACTCTTCTTGGGCGTCGCGTTGAGTCCACAAAACAGCGCCAGACCCGGGTCGGCCACCAGCGCCATGACGTGGCTCTTACGCTCGATCGACCAGAGCTTGAGCGCCAGTGCGGCGCGTAGCGCGTGCTCGGCTGGGATCATGACCGAGCCGGGCAGCTTGGCGGCACTGGCCAACGCCTGCACCTGCAGGCGAACCAGATCGGGCAGGAACAAAAACAGCCCGCCGCAGCGCGTGACGAAGCTCGTGCCGGGAACCAGCCCGAACCCGCGCACATCGGCCACCGGCTCCGGGGTGGGTGACAGGCGCCCCGGGCGCTCCTCGTCCAGGCGCCGCGGCAGCGCGGCGAAGCCTTCCGCGCGTAACACCTCGCGCACGGCCGTCGGGCTCAAGACCAGGTTGCTGGCCTTGAGCGCCTCGGCGATCTCGTAGACCGAGTGGTTCTGCTTGCGCAGCGCCACCGCCACATCGCGCGCTTTGGACTTCTTCGGCTGCTCGCGCGGGCCTGGCGAGAGACTCACAAAGAACTGCGGATCGCGCTCGCGGCGGAACTGATGGCAGAGCACGCGAAACGAGCCCGGGCTATAGCCAAAGGCGCGGGCCACCTCATGGGAGGGACGTCCTTCGAGGAAATACGCGCGCAGCGCCTCGTACATCCGCTGGCGCGGGTGGGAGGGTGCCTCGAAGAAGCGGCGGCAAGATGTTAGTCCTTTTGGTGCTCCTATACCCATATACGCATAGTTCTACATACAACCCTTGGTGTCAAGCAGGGACGTGCCCACAATGTCTTGTGTGCCCGCACAACCTCATGGATACTGGCTTTGGCGGCGGTAGGCTCTACACGCCTTGGCGGCGCCCCTTGCGTGGCCACCCAAGAACGAGACCGATTCATGCCAGGATAGGCGCACTATCCGTTAACAAGCGCTCTGGCAGAACAGCAGTTTGCGTGGAGGTGAAAAGACGGCTCGCGAACCGAGCCGTGTTAGGCTAATCCTGTGCCGTGGAAATCCAGGCTAGTCAAACTCGGAATCGCGCAGGAAGCGACGGGGCGCAAGCGTAAAAAACTCTATGTATACGATGCCTACCTGAAGATACTCAATGAAGGTGCCGAGCCGATCAGAGGAGAAACCGGTCGATAAGGAATGCGGGCGCTTCTCCGGGTTTCCCACACCGAACCCGAACCGAAATTTCACCGAACTCCTTTTTTCTTCATTCCAGGTCGAACAACAGCACTTCGGCGTTGTTGCCGTTCTCGATGACGATTTCGGATTCGCCATCAGCCTTGAGCGCATCTCCCGAGCCGAGCGGCTGGCCGTTTACCGTCGCGGCGCCACGTGCAACGTGCACGTAGGCTTTGCGTCCCCGGGCAAGCCGATGCGTCACTGTCTCATCGCCGTCCAGGAGCGCTGCGTACAGTTGCGCATCCTGATGAATCGTGACGGAACCGTCGCGGCCGTCCGGTGAGGCGAGCAAACGCAGCTTGCCGCGCTTTTCGTCGGGCCCAAAGAACTTCTGCTCGTAGCTGGGCTTGATGCCGAGGTCGTCCGGCTCGATCCAGATCTGCAGGAAATGCACGCTGTTCTTCGCCGACGGGTTGTACTCGCTGTGGAATACGCCGGTGCCGGCGCTCATGCGCTGCACATCCCCGGGACGGATCACCGAGCCGGTGCCCATGCTGTCCTTGTGCTCCAGTTCGCCGTCGAGCACATAGCTGATGATCTCCATGTCGCGATGCGGATGCTTGCCGAAGCCCTGGCCCGGCGCGACGCGATCTTCGTTGATCACGCGCAGCGGCCCGAACCCCATGTTCCCGGGGTCGTAGTAATCGGCGAACGAAAACGTATGGAAACTCTTCAGCCAGCCGTGGTCGGCGAACCCCCGCTCGGCGCTTTTCCTCAAGGCGATCATTTGCAACTCCCGTTGGGCCGGTGCCACCACTGGCAGGGCCTGTCCCAGATAACAGGTATATGGGGGTGGCACTGCAAACCTGTTAGCGAGGGTTTTCGAACCGTTGCTTCGAAAACAACGAACACGTGTTCCAGCGGAAATCGTGCAAACCGGGATTCGCCGGCGTCAACCGACATTGAGCCAGCCTTCTGAAATCAAGACCGAACTGCCGCCTACCCGCACGGCGTGGATGCGCCCGTCGGCGATATCGGCCTGCAGTTCGATCAGCGACGGCCGGCCCATTTCGACGCCCTGTTCGATCAGCCAGCGGCGGCCGCCGTCACGTTGATCCAGCGCATGGAGATAGCCGGCCAGCGCCGAGGCGGCACTGCCGGTGGCGGGATCTTCCGCGATGCCCATGGCCGGCGCGAACATGCGTGCGTGGATTTGCGCGACTTTCGAAATCGTGTCGGTGGTAAACAAAAAGACGCTCGTGGCCCACCAGCCGGACAACAGTTCTTCCCAGAGATGGGTGCGCAGCTTCACCAGCGCGATGGCCGCACGATCGCGCACCGGCAGGAACAGGAACGGGACACCGCAGGAATAGGCGGCATGGGCCGGCAACAGGTCGGCCTCGGCAAGTGACAGCATGGCCGCGAGATCTGCGCGCGAGGGCGGCTCGGGCCCGCGCTCCGGCATCCTCGGCGCCGACATCTGAGTGAATTCCGGTCCGTCATGGCCAAACCGCACTGTCACCGGCACATCGCCAACGCCTTCTTCGAGCACCATCACCGGATCCGCCGGATTCAGTTCGAGGAGATTGAGCGCGGCGAGCAGATAGCCGGCGCCCACGGTGGGATGGCCGGCAAAGGGCAATTCGGTCTGAGGCGTGAAGATGCGCAGCTTCCGGCGATTGCCACCAGCCTTCGCTGGTTTCAGAACAAACACGGTTTCGGAGAGATTGAACTCGGCGGCGATGGCCTGCATGCGTTCGCCGCTCAAGCCATCGGCATCGAGCACCACGGCAAGCGGATTGCCACCGAAGGGGATATCGGTGAAAACATCCAGCGTGTAGAAGCGATAGCGGGGCATGATTGAGGGGTGAGTGCTGAGCAAATTCTAGATCCGTCCTAATTCTTATTCTTACCAATGTCTTTTCTTAGGCCCTTTCTCGGCACTCAGCACACAGCACTCAGCACACAGCACTCAGCACCGCCGTCAGGCTTTTGCGGCGACTGCCTCGATCTCGACCAGGATCTCCGGCTTCACCAGTCCCGGCACCACCAGCAGCATGGACGCGGGACGCGCAGCGCCGAGGTAGCGGGCGCGCACCGCGACATACTCCTTGATGTGTTCTTCGCTTACCAGATAGTGGGTAACCTTCACCAGGTCATTCACCCCCATGCCCGCCTGCGCGAGAATGGCCAGCACGTTTTTCCACGCCTGTTCCGCCTGGGCGGTGATGCCTTGCGGATACGTGCCATCGGGCATCAGGCCGGGGGTCCCTGCCGTGAAAACCCACCGCGCCATTGCGGGCACCTCAACGCCGTCGCTGTAAGTTCCGATCTTCTGCGCCACGCCGATGTCGAGCCTGCGGTTCATTGCGTCCTTCTCCCGAAAACGATGCGGAAACTATAGCGAAAAAAAACGGCAAGTGCGCAAACACTTGCCGTTCCGATGGTGACCATTGCGTGGCGGGCGGCCGGCTCACAATTCCTTGAGGGGTACCGTGATCGCTCCGCTGCCGCCGGCCGTGGCCGGCACCAACCCCTCTTCGTCGCGGACGATACGCATCCTGCGCACGATCAGCGTATAGGCAGTCGGAATGACAAACAGCGTGAACAGCGTGCCCACCAGCAGGCCGCCAACGATCACCCAGCCGATGGCACTTCGAGCCTCGGCGCCGGCGCCGCTGGATAGCGCGAGCGGCAGCGCACCCAGCACCATCGCCGCGGTAGTCATCAGAATCGGCCGCAGCCGCCGCGTCGCGGCCTCCACCACCGCTTCAAACTTTTCCATACCCTGGGCGCGCAACTGGTTGGAGAATTCCACGATCAGAATCCCGTGCTTGGTGATCAGTCCCACCAGCATCACCAGGCCAATCTGGCTGTACACGTTCAGGGTGCCGCCGTTGCCGATCTTGGCGTTGATCCACATCGCGAGCACCGCCCCGCTCATCGCCAGCGGCACGGTGAACATGATCACCAAAGGCCCGGCGAAACTTTCGAATTGAGCCGACAGCACCAGGTAGATGAAAATCAGCGCCAGCAGCAGGGTGATGGCGAGTTGGGAGCCGGTCTCGCGGAACTCGCGCGACTCGCCGTCCAGGTCGGTCGTCTGCCCCTTGGGCAACTCTTCCTTCACTGCGGCGTCGATGGTATCGAGCACCTCGCCCAAGGTGTAGCCTTCGGCCACATTGCCGTTGACGATCGCCGCGCGCAGCTTGTTGAAGTGGTTCAACTCCTTGGGCGCCACCGCCTCGTGTACGCTCACCAGGTTGGAAAGCTGTTGCAGTTCGCCTGAGTTGCCGCGCACGTAGATGGAAGTCAAATCGGAAGGCTGCCGCCGCTTGTCGTCCTCAACCTGCACGACGACGTCGTACTGCTTGCCTTCGCGCTTGTACCGGGTAACGTCGCGGCCGCCCATCAAAGTCTCCAGCGTGCGTCCGATGGTCTCCATGGATACGCCCAGCGACGAGGCCTTGTCGCGGTCGATGTCGACCCTGAGCTGAGGCTTATTGAGCTTGAGGTCGGTATCCATGCCGGTAATGCCAGGGTACTTGGCGAGTTTGCCCATGACCTTGCCGACCTTGCCGGCGAGTTCCTCGTAGCTGTTGCCGTAAATGACGTAGTTGATCTTCTTGTCGAGGAAGCTACCCCCGAGTGACGGCGGATCCTTGGTGAACGAGATCACGCCGGGCAGGCCGCCATACAACTTGGGCGTCAACTCCTTGGTGATCTTCATCTGCGAGCGTTTGCGCTCATCCCAGGGCTTGAGCACCGAGAAGCCGATGCCGAAATTGACTGGGTTGGGCCGCTCCAGACCGGGTGCCACGACCGCAAAGACGGTGGAGATCTCGGGAACGGTTTTCAGGATCTCCTCCACCGTAACCATGTAGCGGTCGGTGTATTGCATGGTCGAACCCTCGGGGGCGACCACGAAGGCCATGAACATGCCGCGATCTTCCACCGGAGACAGCTCGGACTTGAGCTGCAGGGCAAGCCAGATCCCGGACGTCGCCACCAGCGCGAAAACGACCAATACGGCCCAGCGCGCCCGCAACGTGGCCCGGAGCAGCTTGCGATAACCAGTGTTCATGCCCACGAAGAAGCGCTCGGTGGCGTTGAAGACGGCGCCATGCTTGGCGTGGTGCTTAAGCAGCCTGGAACACATCATGGGCGTCAGCGTCAGCGCCACGAAACCCGATACCATCACGGCGGCCGCCACCGTCATCGCGAACTCGGTGAATAGCTGCCCGGTCCTGCCAGTCATGAACACCAACGGGGTGAACACCGCCGCGAGCGTGACGGTCATGGCCACCACCGCGAAACCGATCTCCTTGCTCCCCACCAGCGCCGCCTTGTAGGGCGGCATGCCTTCTTCGATGTGCCGGTGGATATTTTCCAGAACCACGATGGCGTCGTCGACCACCAGGCCAACCGCCAGCACGATGCCCAGCATGGTCAGGACGTTGATCGAGAACCCGAACAGGTACACGAACAGAAAGGCGCCGACCAGCGACACCGGAATCGTCACCGTCGGTATCAGCGTGGAGCGCAGGCTGCGCAGGAACAGAAAGATCACCAGCACCACCAGGATCAACGCCTCGACGAGGGTCTCATACACCGAACCGATCGAAGCCTCGACGAACAACGAGGTATCCACCGCCAGCCACATTTTCATGCCTTCCGGCAGACCCGCCATCAGCCGCGGAATGGTCGCCTTGACCGCGCGCGCCACCTCGAGCGTATTGGCCGTCGACTGCTTCACCACGCCGAGGGCCAACCCGCCGATGCCGTTTACGCGGATGATCTTGCGGTTCTCGTAAGGGCCTGGTTTCGCGAAGCCCACGTCCTTGAGGCGCACGGGATAGCCGTTCACCTCGCGGATGATCATTTCGTTGAACTGCGAAATGCTCTTGAGATCGGTATCCGCCAGCACGGTAAACTCGCGGTCGCTGCTTTCGATGCGCCCGCCCGGCGAATCGAGGTTTTGCCTGCGCAGCGCTTCCTCGACATCCTGTGCGGTCAGGCCCTGCGATGCCAGGCGATCGCGGTCCAGCCACACTCTCATGGCGTACTTGCGTTCGCCCCCGATGATCGCGGTGGCGACCCCCGGCAGCGCCTTGAGCGGATCGACCAGATAGCGGTCCGCGTAGTCGGTCAGTTCCATCGGCGTATGCCGGTCGCTGACCAGCGCAATCCACATGATCGGGAAGGCGTCGGCTTCGGTCTTTGCCACCACCGGCGCGAGCGCCGCCGCAGGCAGCAGGTAAGCGACGCGAGCAACGCGGTCGCGTACATCCGCCGCGGCAGCGTCGACTTTACGGCCGGTGACGAACGTCACCGTGACCTGGCTCACCTCTTCGCGGCTTTGCGACTTGATGGTCTTGATGCCTTCGATGCCGGACAGGGCATCCTCGATCGGCACGGTGATCACGCTTTCGACCACTTGCGCGGTGGCCCCCTTGTACACGGTGCGCACCGAGACTGTGGGCGGATCGATGTTGGGATACTCGCGCACCGACAGGCGCTGGAAACACATCGCGCCGATCAGCACGATCATCAGGCTCATTACCGTGGCCAATACCGGGCGCTTAATGGAAAGATCGGAAAGAATCATGGCTCTGCTCCCAAATGTCGTGTGCTGCGCTCAGCTCTTGGCAGCGGCGCCCGCAGCGGGCGCGCCCGCAGGAGCACCGGGCGGAACTTGCGGGGGAAGCCCCATCACCATCACCGGCGCCCCATCGCGCAATTTCATTTGTCCCTCGGTCACCACAATGTCGTCGACATTCAGCCCGTGGATAATTTCCACCTGACCGGGCTGGCGATTGCCGATGGTGATCTTGGTCAGTGCGGCCTTGCCCTCGACGACGCGGAAAACGTAGCTGTCCTGTCCCTGTGGCCAGATCGCCTGCTCCGGCACCAGGATCGCATTCGGCCGGTTTTCCAGCGTCACCACCACCCGCGCGAACATGCCGGGCTTCAGCTTGTTGGCCTTGTTCGGGATGCGGGCACGCATCAGTATGGTGCGGGTCTTCTCGTCAATCACCGGTTCAACCGCATAGACGCGGCCGCGGAATTCCTCACCCGGGTAGGCATCGAGGCGCAGCGCAATTTCCTGATTCGGGCGCACCTTGGCCATGTAAACCTCCGGAATCCGGAAATCCACTTTGATGGAGCCGATGCCTTCGAGTCGCACAATATCGCTGCCTGCCTTGACATAGGCGCCGGGGCTCACCATGCGCAGACCGACGGTACCGGAGAAAGGCGCGCGGATGACCGTCTTTGCTACGCGGGATTCGGCCTCCCGCAGCTTTGCCCTCAGACGCGCCGTATTGCCATTCTGAACGTCCAGCGCATCCTTGCTGATGAATTTCTGCTCGAACAGTTCCTGGCTGCGGGCAAGGCGCTGCTCCTCCGTCTTGAGATCGGCGCGTACGCCTGCAACCTGGGCCTCGACTTCCGCGCTGTCTATGGTGACCAGCTGGGCGCCGGCGGAAACCGCCTGGCCTTCGTCGAAATGCAGGCCGACTATGCGTCCGTCGATCTCGGGACGAATGATCACCGACTCCTCGGCAAGCAGCGATCCGACCGCCGTTACGTTATCGGCAACCGTGCCGACCACGACGGCAACCGCCTTGACGGGAAGGCCCTGCGGCTTGGCGGCAGCGGGTGCGCCACTTGCAGCCTGGGGCGGGGCGGCTGGTTTCGTCGCGTCGGCCTTGGCTGCCTCGGGTTTCTGTCCGGTGGCGGCATCGTTCTTCGAGCCGCAGCCCACGCCAAGCGCCGCGGTGACCAAGGCGGTGAAAATCGTTACATTACGAATGCTCTGCGTATACACAACGTCCCTCTGGAATTCGGGTCGGCGGCCTTGCTCGGCGCCTTTGCGACTGATGAAAAAGTTATTGCCAGCGATAAAAGAACCGCTGGCAGCGGGCCGTCGGAGATGGTGTTGGAAACGCGGCAGTCCCGGCGGCGTTTATTGCTGACTACTGGGTCAGTTATGTTGTTGAATCATAGCCGAGTTAGGCAACGACTACCATGAGAATTTCGCTGGATGCCCTGCTGGTTCTGGATTCCATCTCCCGCAATGGCAGTTTCGCTGCCGCCGGCGCCGAATTGCACCGCGTCCCCTCGGCCATCACCTACACCATCCACAAGCTGGAGCAGGACCTCGACGTCAAGCTGTTCGACCGCAGCGGCCACCGCGCACGCCTGACCGAGGCCGGCGAAGCGCTGCTGCGCGAAGGACGCCATCTGCTGCGTGACGCCACCGACCTGGAATGCCGCGTCAGGCGCGTCGCCACCGGTTGGGAGAGTGAGCTGCGCATCGCGGTCGACGACCTGGTGCCGACGGAGCGCCTGTTTCCGTTGCTGAAGGAGTTCTACCGCGAAGCGTCCGGCACACGCCTGCGCTTGACGACGCAAGTGCTGGGCGGAAGCTGGGATGCGCTGATGAGCGGGCGGGCCGACATGGTGATCGGCGCGCCCGGCGAGGCGCCGCCCGAAGGCTTGCTGGCGGCCGAAACAATGGGCAGGTTCGAATTCGTCTTCGTCGTCTCCCCCGACCATCCGCTGGCCGCTCTGGACGAACCGTTGTCAGCGCAGGACATTCTGCAGCATCGCGCCGTGTCCGTGGCGGACACGTCCCGCAACCTGCCGCCGCGCACCTCGGGATTGCTCGATGGACAGGACGCGCTGACGGTGCCGACGATGCGTGCCAAGGTCGCCGCGCAGATCGCCGGGCTGGGCGCGGGTTACGTGCCTGTGCTCTGGGCCGCGCCCCACATCGCCGCGGGGCGGCTGGTGAAAAAGGAAGTCGAGGGATCGAAATCGATGACCAACGTCTACCTGGCGTGGCACCCACACCAGGCAGGCAAGGCGCTCACGTGGTTCCTCGAGCGTCTGCGCGACAAAGCGATCCAGCAATACGTTTTGGGCGAGTCCGGGACTTATCCGTCGACCGGCGGCTGACGGCCGACGTTTAATCCTGGAAAAAACAGTTGCACCGCCAAGGATTCACTTCAATACCCCCTTGAGGGGTACGCCAGGGACGCAAAGGAAGGCGATAGGCATATCTGACCGAACTCACCCAAAGGGTTAAGGGGCTGATAGATCCATGCACTTGTTTTCCCTTGCGTCCTTTGCGTACCCCTCAAGGGGGTATTGAAGTGAATCCTTGGCGGTGAACGAACTGCCGGATTCAGGTTTTTTCCAATTTGCCGCGTCGCGTCGCCGGACAAGCCCGGTGCACGGTCAGCGCTTCGCGCGCCGATCTTTCCTGTTCGATCTCCGCCCGCACACGATCCATGTCCAGCGCGGCGATGCCATCGAGCAACCGCGCCAACTGGCCGGCAGCAGGCAGGCCCGGCTCGAGATACATGCCCACGCGAGCGCGGAAGATCGCCGTGGCGGTCCCGCTCAGTCCGAACAGGTCGAACAGGTCGAACAGCCCGCGGCTGTCGCCACGAACTTGCGCGAAAGCGACGCCGGGATGCTTCCCGAGGACATCGTGCGCGAGCGCCGAAAACAGTGCCGCGTCGCCGTCTCCGTCGACAAAGCCGATGACTGCCGTGTCGTTGGCGGACACGAAACGATCGAAACCAGTTTCGTCGAGAACGGCCGGCGTCATGAATTCAGGAGGGCGCGCCGGTTTCCGCCGCTTCCTGCGCGGCGATATCGCGATGCACTTGCGCCATGTCGATCTCCTGCACTTTCTGGATCACGGCTTCCAGTCCCGACGCCGGCAACGCGCCCGGCTGCGAAAACAAGATCACTTTTTCGCGGAACACCATCAGGGTCGGAATCGAGCGGATGTCGAAGTGCCCGGCCAGCTCGGCCTCTTCCTCGGTATTCACCTTGGCAAACACCACGCCCTCGTGCTTTTCGGAGGTCGCTTCGAATACCGGCGCGAAGCTGCGGCACGGGCCGCACCACGGCGCCCAGAAATCCACGATGACCGTATCGTTGCCGGTTACCACCTGCTCAAAATTGTCCTTGGTCAATGCAATCGTCGCCATAACCGGGCTCTCCTTGGCAGCCCGCACTTCGGATGGATCGGGGTCCGGCAGTTATTCGCACTATGTAATGGCTTCGGCGCAAAGATCAACCCCACATGACCTCCTCGACGGGCGCGAAGCGGCCGAAATGCAGCAGGATCGCCGGCAACACCAGCAGATTGAGCAGCGTCGAGGTGGTCAGCCCCCCAACTATGATGGTGGCCATCGGCCCTTCGATCTCCCGCCCGGGCTCGCCGCTGCCGAGCGCGAGCGGCATCAGCCCCAGAGCGGTAACCAGCGCCGTCATCAATATCGAGGGCAGGCGCTCGGCGGCGCCGCGCAGCGCCGTATCGGCATTCCATGGCAGCCGCTCCACCTGCACCAGGTGCTGGTAGTGCGACACCAGCATGATCGAGTTGCGCAGCGTAATGCCGAACAGCGTGACGAAGCCGACCAGCGAGCCGAGCGACATCCAGCCGCCGCTGGCGAATACCGCGATCACGCCGCCGATCAGCGCGAACGGCAGGTTCACAAAAGTGATCAGCAGATTGTGCAGATTGTTGAACGCGATATAGAGCAGCAGAAAGATGCCGATGCCCGCGAGCGCCGAATGCAGCAGCAAATCGGAGCGCGCCTGCGCCTGGGCCCGCGCCGTGCCGCCATAGGCGACGTAGTTGCCCGCCGACAGTTTCACTTTCGCGCCGATGCGGGCACGGGCATCGCGCTCGAATTGCTCGATGTCGCGGCCCTCCACAGCGGCCGTCACGGTCTGGGTGCGGCGTCCGCCGGCATGCAATATCTTGTAGCGCCCGTCGGTGATCTCGACGTGCGCAATATCGCCCAGTCTGATGAGCCGGCCATCGGGGTTGCGCAGCGGCAAGGCGGACACTTCGTTGATGCGGTTGCGGTGCGAGGGGTCGAGCACCACCACCAGATCGATGACCTGGTTGCCGCGGAAAATCTGCGCCGCCGGCGCGCCTTCATAGGCCGCCCGCACCGATTCCAGCACGG
>Ga0315271_10002195_pt1 | contig 12187 bp, 10 predicted proteins | sample C3_top_MG_FD_204664 | JGI IMG/M metagenome (GOLD analysis project Ga0315271, IMG submission 204664) | Sediment microbial communities from Yellowstone Lake, YNP, Wyoming, USA - C3_top | ecosystem: Environmental > Aquatic > Freshwater > Lake > Sediment | place: USA: Wyoming | collected 2017-08-01
GCGGTTTCCAGGTCGCGTATCTCGCCGATCATGATGATGTCCGGGTCTTGCCGCAGGATCGCGCGCAGCGCCTTGGCGAACGTCATGTCGATGCGCGGATTCACCTGGGTCTGGCCGATGCCGTTCAATTCGTATTCGATCGGGTCTTCGACGGTCAGGATATTGGCGCTGGAAGAATTCAGCCGCGAAAGTGCGGCATACAGTGTGGTGGTCTTGCCGGAACCGGTCGGGCCGGTCACCAGCACGATGCCGTGAGGCTGTGCGATCAGCTTGTCGAATTGCGCCAGCGTTTCCGCGCTCATGCCCAGATGCTGCAGATCCATCTTGCCGGATTCCTTGTCGAGCAGACGCAACACCGCGCGTTCACCATGTCCGGTCGGCAGGGTGGAGACCCGCACATCGACTGCCTTGCCGCCTACGCGCAACGTGATGCGTCCATCCTGCGGCAGGCGCTTCTCGGCGATGTCGAGTTGCGCCATGATCTTGATGCGCGAGATCAGCGAGGCATGGATCGCCTTCTTGGGCCTCACCACATCGCGCAGACTGCCGTCGATGCGGAAGCGCACCACGGAATGCTGTTCGAACGGCTCGATATGGATATCCGATGCGCCCTCGCGCAATGCCTGGGTCAGCAGTGCGTTGATCATGCGGATCACCGGTGCATCGTCGGCTGACTCCAGCAAGTCCTCGACGGCAGGCATATCCTGCATCAGCTTGGCCAGATCGAGATCGGATTCGTATTCGTCGATGACCTGCGCCGCATCACCGCCTGCGCCGGCATAGGCCTTGGCGATCTCTGCTTCGAGCTCATCACGCGGCATCGATCTCAATCTGATGCGCCCGAAACATCGGCTCACTTCCGCGATCGCTGTTGGTGTGGTTGCATCCGATATCCAGACTTCGACAGGACTATCCGCAGTGCCGTTGCGTTGGGCCAGCAGCGCAAAGTCTCGTGCGAATGCGTAGGGGAGTAGGCGGGCATCCAACACGGAATCACTCATTGCGCATTACTGCTGCGGTGTGGCAGCAGCCGGTTCTTGCGGAGCGGGGGTTGGTGAAAGTGCTGGTGGTGTGCTTGCTGGGGCGGCAGGATTCGCCTGTTTGAACAAAGAGCCTCCGACCATCCGGCCATTCTCAAGCGGAGGCAACTGCGCGGGTTCGATGTTCCGCAACAAGAGGGATTGCTCCGGTTTGCCGGCGATCTTTGCATTGCGCATGTATTCGTAACGATCACCCGTCAGGCTCATGCTCTGTTCAGTGTCACGGATGATGGTTGGCCGCAGAAACACCATCAGGTTGCGTTTGACGTGACTGCGTTTCTTGTACTGGAACAAACCGCCGAGGAATGGAATATCTCCCAAGCCAGGCACCTTTTCCACGCCGTCCTGCATGGTGTCATCGATCAGGCCGCCCAGCACGATGATCTGGCCGTCGTCCACCAGCACGTTGGTGTCCAGCGAGCGCTTGGTGGTGGCGAGTCCGGCACCATTGGTGTTCACACTATCATCGATGCTGGAGTTTTCCTGATAGATCGCCATCCTGACGGAGCCGCCCTGTGAGATCTGCGGCTTTACGCGCAACTGCAAGCCGATATCCTTGCGTTCGACCGTCTGGAACGGGTTCACGCCCGCGGCTCCGCCGGAAGAGGCAGCGGTCGTGTATTGGCCGGTGACGAAAGGCACGTTCTGGCCCACGATGATCTTGGCTTCTTCATTATCGAGGGTGATCAGATTGGGCATCGACAGGATGTTAGAACTGGCGTCGGTCTCAAATGCATGGGCCAATGCACCCAAACCGGACGGGTTGAAAATGCCGAGGGTCAAACCGTTTCCTGGCGGCAGAGGTACGCCGCCGGCGCTTGCTTTTGCGACAGCCTGGTTGATCAGGTTGTTACCTCCCGTGCTGAATCCGGTCAGTAATCCGACCTTGGTGCCATTTGCATTTCCCGTCACGCCGCCCCATTGCACGCCCAATTCGGCAGCTGTTTGTGCAGACACTTCGACGATAAGTGACTCGATGTAAACCTGAGCTCGTCGCGCATCGAGCTGTTCGATGACCGCGCGCAAATCACGGTAGACCGACTCACTGGCGGTGATGATCAGTGTGTTGGTCGTTGGGTCGGCCTGAATGAACCCGGCTGCGCCACCACTCGACAGGGATGTCTGTGCCTGTGCCGGCGCTGGGGAAGTGGGCGAGGAGGGTGTTGGCGTGCTTATCGAGGAACTATCCGATGTCATGATGGCACGCAAGGTTTGCGCAAGCTTGGTCGCTTCGGCATTCTTCAGATAGACGACATGCACGTTGCTTGGTTGGGCAGTCGGTTGATCGAGTTTTTCTATCAGGGCCTTTGCCAGATTGGCGCGTGCTTCGGTCGGCGCGCGTACCACGATAGAATTGGTGCGCGGATATACCAGCAGACTGACGCGACCTGGATCGGCTCCGGCTGTGCCACCAGATTCCATAAGACGGGTGACCATCGCCGCAATGTCGCTGGCGATCGCATGGCGGATGGGCACCACATCAAGGTCACTGTTCGCAGGGCCATCGACAGCAGAGATTATTTTCCCCAGCCGCAACAGATTGTCGGCGTAGTCGGTAATGATCAAGGTGTTGTTTCCGGGATTGGCGTTGATGGTGTTGTTGGGTGAGATCAGCGGGCGCAACACGGCAACCAGATTGTTGGCGGATTCAAATTTCAAGTGGAAGACTTGCGTGGCGATCTGGTCGCCGCGTACTGTGCCGGACTGCCCGGAACCGGGTTGGAGTGGGCCAGCCTGCAGCTTGGCATCGGCTTCCGGCACCACTTTGGTATAGCCGTTCGCAGTCACCACTGTGTAGCCACGCAAACGCAACACGGAGGTCAACAGCTGGAATGCCTGCGTCTTGGTGAGCGGCTTCTCGGATACCAGTGTGACAGTGCCTTTGACACGCGGATCGATGATGAAAGTCGTGTTGGTGTAATCGCCGACCGCCGCGATCACTGATTCGATATCGGCATCGACGAAATTGAGTGTGCTCTTGTTCGTGCCGGTGGTATTGCTCGCGACAGCGGTTTTATTGGAGCTTTTTGTTCTGGTTGCGCTGGGCGCTGCGTTTATATCCGTGGCCTGCGCCCGCGCCTGTGCAGGTGACGGTGCTTGTGCCGGTGCCTGGGGCAGGAAAAAACCGTCCTTCCCTTGAAAAGGGGTTGCCGATGACATGCCTGTCATCGCGCACAACAGCGCGACAGTCGCGCTCTGCCTGCGCCATCTTGCCGGTCTTTGTGCCGCATCCGGCTGATTGTTCATTTGCATACTATTTTCTGTCGATTCGATATTTATCATTTGAACTCAAGCGCGATAACATCTTTATCGCCTTCCTTGCGGCGCTGACCCAGCAAATTCAGAAAATTCGCCAATCGCTCTTCCTGTCCAGCTTCAGCTTCCGCCTTCATGGAAAATTGCAAATGTCCATTGCTGAACATCCCCGAACCGCTCAATAACATCGGTCCTTTGACCGTATTCATCTTCACGGTCGCCTGCGCTCCGTGCCAGTCCAGCGCCAGATTATAGCTGCCCAATGGTTTGACCGGTGACATCCGTGACCCGATATCAATTATTGCCAGGTTCATGGCACCGATCATCTCTATTTGCCCATTCTGTTCCGTCAATTGCAGCATCTCCCATGATAAGCGCATCTGGCCGGAAGGCTGCACGGTATTCAACGGCGCCCCCAGCGCGGTCAATCGCTCGGCCGGTAAGGTGATGGTCCCCGGACTGACCTGCCATTGACGCCAGCTTCCGGTTACGCTGATCGGCTGCGATAGTGCAGCAGCGTTTTCCAGTTCGGCATCGACACTGCCCAGTAACACCATCGGGGATAATCGCCACGAGAAGCGTCCCGGCAAAAGCGGCGTTAACGGATCGCTGCCACTCGCGGCACCGCCGATGAAGGCTGAGCCTCGCCACAATGTGCCATGCGCATCCCCGAGCGTCAAGCGGCCCGCAGTCTGCTTCTCAACCAAAGCGGCCATCCAGGTGGCAGGAAGAAAAATCATCATTGTGAGCGCGACACTGGCAATCCCAGCCAGTATCCATATCAGGGCTCGACGCATTGGGTAACCATTAGTTGTTTACCAGGTGGCGCAAAGTCACTGTCGCATTGATCATGTCGGGTTGACCAAGCGCAACGATATTGGCATCGACCACGGAAAGCAGGGCGGTTCTTTGCATCTCATCCAGCCAATTCAGCGTTCCGGCAAAAGAGACCGAGGCGAGTTGCACCTTTGCAAAATCGCCAGTCAGGGTCACGCTTTGCGGTTTCAGGCCGTGGCGCGCAAGCGCTGCCTCGAGATTTTCTTTGGACATCGCTACCGACGGTGCAGCGGATTTTCCGGAAAGCGTTGCAGCTTCATTGGACAATGCCTGCATCTGTGCGACTTGCTGGCGCAGTATGGGCAGATTCTTGTTTAGCTGTACGCGTCCCGAAAGCGCGGGAGCGATCAGCAATAAGTAGACTAGCGCAATGGTAACGACCAGTGCAGCCGCAGCGAGCATCGCGCGCTCGCGAGCATCGCGCGCTGCCCAGAATTCAGAGAACGATACCCTCGATTGCTCAAACAGGCGGACCAGATTCATTTTGCGCTCCTGATCTTCCAGACGACCGCGCCCGATTGTTCCGGCGCAAGGTCAAGCGCTAGGTCGCGCGTAGCCAGAGTGGCTTTCACTTGCTGGGATGGAGCTTCAACTCCCGGTTTCAGGCGCACGAACAGGCTGCGCTCGCGATACTCGAGCGAGGCGATCGAAGTTGGTTGACCGGCTGCACCGGACCAGGCCTCGCCAAAAGCCGCTGTGATCGACGTAAAATCATCCGGTGCGGCCTGTCCTGAATTGCGTTTGGCGGCGGCGATCTTCTGCTGCATTTGCGCGATGGGATCGATGATCACGGACTCGTTTGGATAAGCCGATTTGTAGATCTGGATCATGGCCGAGCGCAGCGCCGTAGATTCGCCCTTCATGCGCCACCATTCGATATTCAATGCGGCAACATTGACGAGCAGAACAGCAGCGACCAAAGCCAGCGGCCAGCGCCATGCACGCCATTTCATCCCCGGGCCGGTACTCAAGCGCAGTTCAGACATCAGATCTAGTGATGTGTCCTTGGCACCGGAGATCCAGGTCGACCAGTTGTCGGCAGATACACTGATGTGCTTATTCGATGCGGCAGGATCGTTGACGGCTTCCTGATATGCGGGCATGGATGATTGCGGCACATACAATGTGACTGGTGCTTCGGGCACCACTGCGCACAATGTCCGGATCGCTGCACTTGCTGCAGTCTCATCTTTTTCGGGCACGATCGCCAAACCGATGCCGTCCTGTTCCGACAGGCGCAGCGTCATGTCGATAACGTCATCCCATTCTGCAACAGAGGCGATCACGCCATCTGATTGTTCGGATAAACATAATTGTGAAGGCAGGGCCGCGATGTGACGTGCGCCGAATGAGATCAGGGTCTTGGCCAAGGAGTCGAGCCAGGCGCGCTGCACTACCGCGATGGTGCGTAATCCACCGGAGTCACCAGATACACCCGATAGGCCGCCTGCGACCACGATGCAGCCTGACGGGTCGGCGATCAACTGGTCTTCCACCAGGTTGGGTAATGCGGCCTTCAATCTGGCCGGCGATAGCGGAGGCACTTTCATGTGCAGCAGGGTGACATCGCTGGCAGCAAGCAGCAGCACCACGCGCTGCGACTTTGCTATTGCGTCGGAAAAGTCTGAAAGTGGAGATGTACCTTGGCGCTCGATCGCATAGCTGTTTGCTAGCTTGTTATCCGATACCAGGGCGAACGGGAACGCCATGACGAGCCAGTCCGGCACGCTGTCAGCGGCGGCTTTGGAGGGTAGGCGGATATATAGTGTGCTCAAAATATCTTGATCATCTTAGTGTTCACGAATCCAGATCAGACTGGTATTGCTGCCATTGCGTGCGAGTAATGCCTGTACTTCCAATCCGGCGCGGCTCATGCGTACTTTACCATTGACCAGAAAATAATTGGTCGTGACCGACAACTGCTTGGTTATGCTGCCCAAGCTATGGCCATGTAAACGGTTAGAAAAATCGGCGATATCGCGAAAGCTGGCTGTCTTGCGGTTCGCCACCAGCGCAGCCGCATCGGAAAGTGAAAGCTTGTCGATCCTGGCGGCCAAAACCTCGGCGGGCGCGGTATTGACATTGATAGGCGCTGCGTTAGGCAAGAAGATCACGAAATCTTTAAGTCGGTCGAGTATCTCTGGGGTAAAGCCCGGCACAGCGAGCAGGTCGTCCACCTGGCTAAGACTCATCGGGATCATGCCTGCCGGCCCGCCGCTGCCGGCAGCACCGTCCGCAGGTTTTTTTTGGGCAGCTGCCATCGTATCTGCAGTTGCCTGCGCCAGCTCCGGATCCAGCTTCGCGTTTTCGAGCATTCGCTTGAAAGCCGCGACTTCGACCGGGTCGATGGTCCCATTGATGCACAGGTTGGTCAGGTTGTAACTTGCCTGCGCATCGTTGATGCTGCCCGACAAGGTCACATCGGCGATGTCGCCATCGGCGTTGCCATTTTCGACATATTGATCAAGTCGCGTGTCGGCTAGCGGTACTGCCCAGGGTTCATCCAGGGTGTCGACGGTTGAAAACTTCGCATCCTCGCGCAGGATAAGGCCGGCCCAATCGAGCGCGCCGCGCAGGATCCATTGCTTTTGCAGCTGCAGGCGCTGATTCTCGATCGAGCGGACTTGCACTTGCTGCTGCCAAAAAAGGCTGGCGACGATGGTGATCGCCAGCGTCGTCAACAGCAATGCGATGATCACCGCGACACCGCGCTGCCGGTGTAGCGTGGCAGCGAACGCTTTCATACTGCCCCCAGCAAGAATATTTTCAGCACGCCGGTATCTCGCCCGCGCAGTTGCATCGTGACTTCCAGTCCGCCAGGTGCTGGCTGCGTCGCTGTCGAGCCAACGGGTGGCGCCGGTGTACCGGTTCCCGCGTTCCAGCCGCCGTTGATCCATATCCGCATGGCCATGCTGGTCACCTCAGATTGCAGCATCACAGGCGGGTTCGTGTCGGTGTCGCTAATGGCGATCTGCCACAGAGTATCCAATTCCCTCAAGTCGCGTGTCGTAAGAGATTCGCGCCGTGTCAGCATGCCGTTGGTGATCCGATAGCTGATGACTTGCAGGCGCGTGGGCTGGTTATCGGCAAACACCGTGCGCACCAGCGTGAGCTTCCCCTGCTCGATGGCCAGAGGAATCTTGTTCGGCAGATGGGCGGGACTGGCCAGATGCTCGCAATCGTTTTGCAACTGCGCAAAGGCGAGCTGCATGCCGCGAGTCTGCTCAAGGTCGCTGGAGAGTGCGATGCGCGCGCGCACGATGCTATCGAGTCCGCGCCAGCCAAGTACCGCGACGAATCCAAGTATGCTGATGGCGACCAGCAACTCGACCAGGGTCAGGCCCTTCGTTCGTGCGCTAGCTTTTGCTTTTGAACTATTGCGCATTGGGCACGACCTGGGTCAGTTTGATGATGCGTCGTCCGGTAGTTTCAGAGGATCCGGCTTTTTGTGCTTCGCTGGCAACTTGTGCATCCAGCACACTCACTTCGACGCGGCGGAAGAATGGGTTCGGTGTGGTGTATACGTTTTCTTCGCATACCAGATGCAATTCTCCCTGCGGGCAATCGAATCTGCGCTGTCCCAAGGCAGGCCATTCATGGGCCAGGCGGATCTGTGCCAGCCGATTTTCGGCTGACCATGCCGCCATCATCGAAGCGCGCAAGTCGCTGCTGTTTTGCGTCAGGCTGCCGACCGCACGCAGACTGGCACCCAGCGCGGTGCCGACGATGACCAACGCCACCAGTACTTCGAGCAGAGTGAAGCCTTTGCAACTGAAGTGCCCAAAATCAATGTAATGCTTTGGTTGCTGCATTGGAATACCTGAAAAATTCATCTATTTGCTTACCCGCATATGACCGGCGATTTTGCGGGCGTTTTTGCCTGTTGAGTGAAAAAATGTAATGGAAGCCGACTTTCTCGAAAGGCATCGATTTGCCAAAGTAGAAATTGGTATTTAACCACCATTATCAAGGAAGGGACATCCGAAATGAAGATTACTTACGATAGGTATTGACCAGGTAAAAGATGCATTTCAAATACATGGTATTGATAGGTCATACCTGTACCAAAGTACAGTATTCAGAAAAAGTAAATGCCCATAGAGTTGCGCCTGTGTTTTTGCCATGGGTCATCAATGATAAAAACACAGTACCGGAAGATACGCTGAAATAAATCCTTTTTCAAAGAATTATTTCTCTTGATCATGTGGGTTGATAGATGTTTAACCCTCGTGCTCAACGCTTGTTTATTGACCTTAATAAAACCAACAGCCTCAGGGAGATCCAACAATGCAGTTCAAAAAGAAGTTATTGCTCAGCGTACTGCTGAGCGCCGCAGTGGCCACGTCGGCCTATGCGGATAGTCAGATCACCATCATTCAGACGGGTGATTTCCACGGCCATCTGGCTCCACGTCCCAACCTGCGCAGCAACAGCGACGGCCATATGGTCGGCGGTCTGGCACGCGTCTCGGCGGAAATAAAAAACATCCAGGCGGGTAAAGGCGGCGCGGGTAACACGCTGATCCTGCATACCGGCGACACTATCCAGGGTTCCGGTGAAGCGGTATACACCCGCGGCCAGGCGATGGTCGATGTGGTCGACTTGCTTGGCATAGATGGCTTTGCGCCCGGCAACTGGGACTACGTTTATGGCCCCGAGCGGTTCGTTGAATTTTTTGGCGATAAAAAAACCTTGCCTCCACAGGCCCAAGGTAATCCTGACAACAAGAACTTTGGCAACCGCTGGGGCGCACTTGCGTCCAATCTGTATTACACCAGCAACGGCAGTGCTCCGAAAGATCCTACTGCAATTGGCACTGCTCAAGATGCCAACCTGACGCAGGCGGAATATGACACTTACGCTCAGTGGTACACCAATGAAGGCGTGCGCGTATTACCGCCGTACAGCATCAAAATGGTCAACGGCGTGAAAGTCGGTATCCTGGGTTGCACCACCAGCCGCGGCCCGCAAGTCGTCGGCAAGTGGGTGACTGTCGGTCTGGAATTCACCGACTGTTCCAACGAAGTGCCGAAGTTCGCCAAGGAACTGCGCGATGCGGGCGCTGAAGTGGTCGTGCTGATTTCCGAAATCGAGATCGGCCGCAACATTCAGCTGATCAAGAAACTCGGCGCGGGGCAGCACATCGACCTGGTTCTGAACTCGGACATGCACGAAGAAACGCTGGTACCTATCGAAGTGATCGATGCGGCGGGCAACAAGACCTTGATCACCGAAGCCGGTCAAGACGGCACGCTGATCAATGAGATCACGCTGACTGTGAATGCAGGCCAGGTGGTTGGCGATCCTGTGCATACCGCACACCGCATCGATGACCGTATCGTGGAAGACGTGCAAGTGGCCAACAAGGTGGCAGAAGTGAGTTATCCGTTCAACGCAGGGTTTACTGCGAATACGCACGTCAATCCTTTCTCCGGCACCTTCCTGAACGGCCCGTTGAGTGATGTCGTGGGTTCGACCCAGGTCGCCTTGCATCGCAGCAACTACTCCGATGAAACCATGCCGGCTGTCATCGAAGGTAGCTCGCATGACTTCATTGCCGATGCGATGCGCTGGTGGGCGAAGTCCGACATGGCGACCGTACGCGGCTTCCGTTACGGCACCCACGTCGCGCCGGGCCCGATCACCCGCAACGACCTGTTCCACTTCGTGCCGATCGGTCCTCGCGTAGGCAAGGTTTCGCGCATCTCCGCGAACCAGTTGCGTAACCAGCTCGACAACTCATCGTTGGCAGTGTTCAGCAGCAATCCAGGCAGCCCGGTCACGCCGCGCCCTAGCTACAACAACACAGCTTATGCACCTGGCGGCACGAAAGCAGGTCAATCTCCCGGTGCCGGCTTGCCGGCGTATGGTCTGGCTGGAAATTCGCTGGGCTGGGGCGGTGGCTGGTTGTTTGCCTACAGTGCTGAGGGCTTCCATGTGAACTTTGATCTGTACTTCACGCCGAGCTGGCAGACTCTTCGTTCCGGTAACCCGCTTGACAACAGCAACAGGATTGGTGGCGTCGCTACCGGCAACACTATTTCCGGCATTTACCTGGATACTACTGGTGGTAACAATGGTCAGTATGCAAATCCGCCCAGCGACACGTCGCGTGCGCGTTCGTTGACTGTGAAGATGCCTTGCAAGTATCTGCCGCCGGCAGAAATTGTTTCCAATGCTTGCAACGTGGCTGACACGACGACCCGCTACACGACGGTCATCACCAATGCAACGACTGGCGCGTATATGCCCAACTGGACGGCTCCATATACCAAGGCACAAGTCTTGGCGTATTACCCTGCTTCCGCTGGGTATGCCAATAACACTGCGACCGCAACTTCAGGTTTTGGCTACACGCCTTTCCTGTTGAATCCGGATGGCTGGCAGTTCCTGCGTGGTACGCCCAACCAGCCCGACACAGCGTTCACGGTGAACCAGCACTTCAAGGCGCCTTTGTTTACGGCAGCGGGCTATTTTTATGCGCAAAGCCCCAATACCGTCAACAACTGCAACAACTGCTACCCGATGGGCCTGAACGTTACCAAGGGCGCAGCTAACTCAGCGTACGTATTGCCGGTGAACGTGGATGAGAATGGCAATGCATCGCTGGACGCGAACGGCGATCCGATCTACGTGCGTAATGCCGGCGGTGTATTGGAAATGGAAGACGGCAAGCCGGTAGTTGCAGGTGCACCGATCGACCTGACTCAGGTCATTGAAAAGTACCTCGCGTCGCTCGGCGGCCCAGTCACGACGGCTAACTTGTCGTCGAATCGCATCAGCCTGGTAAACCCACTACCAGCCAGCAGCGCGGGATTGCGCGTCATGCAACCGCTGTGCGGCACGATCGGCCAGTCAACAGGCGGCAATGCTTGCCCGTAACAGGTTAACAACACAGTAGTCGTAATATTTTAACCGCCGGGTGCTCACGCACCCGGCGGTTTTTTTATGCTACGTTTTGCGCAAGTAACTAAGTTTCTTTGATTACTCGACTGTAAAGTGTCCAACACCATCAGCGCGAATGGTGGCTTGTGTTGTGCCAGTCGCAAGCGTCAGGGCAAAAGGTATGCTGACTGGTTCGCGACCAAAGACTATGCGTAATGGAATGGTTTGCTGTGCCGTTGGAGGGCTGATCGAGAATGTGACCGGGGTGCGCTTGAATGCACGTTCGCGCAACAGGTCGTCCTGGGTGAGGGTTTGCCAGGTATTTGCTTCACGGAGCAGGAAACGATAACGATCAGAGTCTGCCTCGAATGCGATCGGGCGGTTGCGCATGATCGCCTCGTCGCGCGCCAGTTGCAGCAACAGTGCGATCCGTTGAGCGTCGTTTTGCAATACTTGACGCTCGCTCGGCATCGCATTGAATGTCACTGCGCCGAGAGTGATGCCAACGATCACCATCACTACCAGCAGCTCAAGCAGCGTGAAGCCGCGCGACAGTGGCGAGCATTGAACGCGCCTTGTGTTGATCGAAGAGTGCGTGATTAAAGGTCCCACGAACCGATGTCGGCATCGTTGCCTACGCCACCCGGCTGACCATCCGCGCCCAGCGAGAATACATCGAGTTCACCCTTGATGCCGGGAGACAGGTATTGATAGGGATAACCCCAGGGATCTTTCGGCAGCTTGTCGATATAGCCGCCGGTCTTCCAGCCATCGGCGGCGGGTCCGGTGGTCGGTTTGGCAACCAATGCCTGCAAGCCCTGCTCGGTGGTCGGATAGCGTTGATTGTCGAGCTTGTACAGTTTGAGCGCTTGCATCACTGTGGCGATGTCCTGCTTGGCCGCGATGATGCGTGCATCGTCGGTGCGGCCCATTAGTTTCGGAACGATCAGCGCCGCCAGTATGCCCATGATGACCACCACTACCATGATCTCGATCAGGGTGAAGCCGCGTGTTGCCTTGACAGCCGGCGATTGCCGGATTGAAGAAATAGAATCGTTACGCATGGAGTGATCGTGCAAGAAATATAATGCCGGAATTGTACGCCTTGGACAGGATGAGTGAAAGAGACAGTCTACAATGGATGCATATGATCCATTAATGAGAGGGAT
>Ga0315271_10002197_pt1 | contig 12182 bp, 9 predicted proteins | sample C3_top_MG_FD_204664 | JGI IMG/M metagenome (GOLD analysis project Ga0315271, IMG submission 204664) | Sediment microbial communities from Yellowstone Lake, YNP, Wyoming, USA - C3_top | ecosystem: Environmental > Aquatic > Freshwater > Lake > Sediment | place: USA: Wyoming | collected 2017-08-01
CCGTCCGGTGCGCGATGATCTCGGCGCCCTCGAACAGCTGGTTCCCCCACACGTGATCGCCATCCTCGTGCGTGTTGACGACGCGCTTGGGCATGCCGCGCCAGACCTTGCCGAACAGCTCGATCATCTTGCGCCCGTGCGGCAGATCCGACTGCGTGTCGACGACCACGCCGCCGCCCAGGTTGATGAGGCCGGAGTTCGCATCGCACACGAGGTTCTTCTCGTTCAATACCGCGAAGCAGTTCGTGCTGACTTGCTGCAGTTTCATTGCCATCACCTAAGTTGCAGGGTCTCGCGGCGCACGCGCAGGTCGGGTTTTGCGCAGACCTTTGGCAAGTTCAGATGACTGCTGACCGCCGAGCCCGGCACCGTGCAGTCGAAGTCTCCTTCCGGGTGTCGCGGCGCGTCTATCGGAATTCCGCAGACGCGGGAAGGTGGTGCTTCACTACCTTGCGATCAATCAACCCGCGGACGGCTTAATGCCTCACCCGGCAATTCCACCAATGGTGCTGTCTGGCATCCTGACCTGCTTCGCGCCGCAGTCGAACCTGGGCACGATGTTTGCGCGATCCGATCACCCAGCCGGGACGGTGATCACCGGCGACACCTGCCCGCCGCCGGATTCGGTGAGCGTGAACAGGAACATCAGGAACGAGAATATTCCCTTCGAACCGAGATCGCGGTCGTCGATCCAGAACCAGTGGTCGCGATAGCGGATGGAGACGAAGGCATCACCCGGCCGCTCCACGCCGCTGTAGACGCGGAGCAGCGGCTTGAGTCCGCCGGCCGCCGTAGCCGCGTCGGCGAACCCCGGTGAGGCGCGCTTCTCGGCGACGTGCGCGCTCGGCACGTCGATGTAGGAAGACATGTCGAGCAGGATCTCGAGCATCGAGCGCGTCAGGATCGTGATCTCGCGCGCGTCCCGCGGGGCGGTGCCGTAAGCCACCCGATACTCCTCCGCATTGACGTCGATGCCGAGCAGCTGCACCACTTCGGCGACGTCCTCCGGCGCGGCCCCGGACCGCCGAGGCCGGAAGAACACCGTGGTGACCTGCGACTCCTTGTCGCGTATGACGCGCATGCCCATCCCGCCCGCGCTCTGGACTCGCGCCAGAACCGTGAGCAGGCTGACGAAGTCCGGGTCGGCGGAGCGGCCGTACAGCACGCGCTGGCCGAAATTCTGCAGGCCGCTGACGGAGTGCACGCAGCAGCGCAGCAATGCCTCGGCGCTCCACCCGGCCTGAATCAGCGAGAGCAGCGCACCGGGCGGAATGGGTGTCATCAGGCTCTTGCTGAACTTCTCGCCCAGCAACGGGTTGTAGGTGATCGTGGGCCGGTCCGTGTACTTGCTGCTCCCGCCGAGAGTGAAGGTGTTCGAGTTGCCCGCCAGCGGACGCGGAAGCTCCGCTTCGGCACTGACGCCTGTCTCGATCGAGTAGGAGTTGATCGCGGAGGCGATGTCCAGGAACACCGGCACATCGCCGTAACGGGCCTTGACCAGGTTGAGCAGCATCTGGCTCTTCCAGGAATCGGAAATCGCTGCCGCGTAGTCGAAACGGTCGCGCGGGATGGTCCCGGGTCCGATCGTCGCGCAGCCGGCGAGCCACAGCGCGGTGATCGCCACGCACGCAAGCCTTGCTCCCGGCCCCCACTTCGAAGATCGTCCGCGAGTCATGTATGCCGCTCCTGGTCCCGTGTCTTGAACGCTTGCGGCGCGGATGACGCCTGCGCCTGTCGCGGGCGCGGCAGCAGCCACAGGCGACGTCGCCGCCCGAGTTGTCTGCATTGTTCGGCGGCGCTCAGCGCACCTCGACCGTCACTTTCGGGATGCGTCCGGTAAAGCGCGACTTCGCCTCGGCGCCGATGGCCTCGACCACCGGCGTACCGAGGTCGATGCCGACGTCGGCGGTCTCGTCGGCCGAGAACAGGCCGGCCTGCGTCGCCGGGATCCGTCCTTCGCCCACCTTCTCGCCGTTGACGAACAGCGTGGCCTGGCCGCCCTTGCCCGGGCCGCCACCGTCGTAGTCGAACTGGAAGCGCACCTCGGACTTGCCGGCGGCAAGCTTCTTGGTCGACACGATCGCCGTCTGCTGCAGGCCCAGGAAGTTGTACGCGTAGGCCGGCACACCGTCCTTGACGTACAGTGACCAGCCACCAAAGCGCCCGCCCTGGGCGACGATGGTGCCGTTGCCACCACTGGCCGGCACCTCGACCTCGGCGGTGATGGTCTTCGAGCGGTTCTTCACGTTGACGAAAACGCCCTCCATCATGCCGGTCATGCCCTCGGCCAGCGTCAGCGACTTGCGGCCACCCATCAGGTCGGGCCGGCCGACGGCCGCGCCGTCGAGCCGCTCGAACACGCGGTCGTCCATCGGCAGCACGCCGTACTTCGTGGCCTCCTGAAGGAAGATCTTCTGCAACTCGGCCAGCTTCTTCGGGTTCTTTGCGGCCAGGTCATCGGCCAGGCTGAAGTCCGAGCGCACGTCGTACAACTCCCAGCCCGAGGTGTCCTCCAGCGCGCGGCGCGGCTTGGCCTCCCACGGTGCCCGGTGGATGGTGCGCGCGAACCAGCCTTCGTGGTAGATCGCGCGGTTGCCGGCGACCTCGAAGTACTGCGTGGTGTGGCGCTCCTTGGCCTTGGCGTTGTCGAACGAGTAGGCCAGGCTGATGCCGGACATCGGTACCTGCTTGACGCCATTGACGACCTTGGGTTCGGGCAGACCGATCGCCTGCAGCACCGTCGGTGCGACGTCGATCACATGGCCGAACTGGGTGCGGACCTCGTTCTTCGCCTTGATGCCCTTGGGCCAGTGCACCACCATGCCGTTGCGCGTGCCGCCGAAGTCCGACGGCACCTGCTTCATCCAGCCGAACGGGCTGTCGAAGGCCACCGCCCAGCCTGCGGCCATGTGCGGGTAGGTCTCGGGACCGCCCCACTTGTCCATCAGCTTGAGCATGTCCTCGACCTTCTCCTGCACGCCGTTGAAGTACGTGTACTCGTTGAACATGCCGCTCTGGCCGCCCTCGCCGCTGGTGCCGTTGTCACCGGCGATGTAGAAGACCAGCGTGTTGTCGGCCTCGCCGACCTCTTCGAAGGCTTTCAGCATGCGACCGATCTCGTGGTCGGTGAACTCGGCGTAGGCGGCGAAGACCTCGGCCTGGTGCGCGAACAGGCGCTTCTCGTCGGCCGTGAGCTTGTCCCAGTCCTTGATCGCCGGCGGCTTGGGCGCCAGCTTGGTGCCGGCCGGCACCACGCCCATCGCGATCTGCCGCGCCAGCGACTGCTCGCGGATCTTGTCCCAGCCTTCGTCGAACTTGCCTTTCCACTTCGCGATCCATTCCTGGGGCACGTGGTGCGGCGCGTGGGTCGCGCCGGGGGCGAAGTAGACGAACGACGGCCGGTCTGGGGTCAGCGCCTTCTGGTACTTGATCCAGGCCCGCGCCTTCTCGGTCATGTCGGTCATGAAGTGGTAGTTCGGGTCGTTCGGCAACTCGACCTGCGCGTTGCCGTCGTACAGATACGGCGCCCACTGGTTGGTCTCGCCACCGAGAAAGCCGTAGAACTTGTCGAAGCCCTGGCGCAGCGGCCAGCGGTCGAAGGGCCCGGACTCGCTGGTCTCCCAGGCCGCCGTCTCATGCCATTTGCCGAACGCGGCGGTGCTGTAGCCGTTCAGGCGCAGCGTCTCGGCCAGCGGCGCGGTGCTGTTGGGCACCTGCCCGGTGGCGCCAGGGAAGCCGGTCGCCATCTCGGTGATGAAGGCCATGTTCACCTGGTGGTGGTTGCGGCCGGACTTCAGCGCCGCACGCGTCGGCGAGCACAGCGCGGTGGTGTGGAAGTTGTTGTAGCGCAGGCCGTTCTGGGCGAGCTTGTCCAGTGTCGGCATCGCCACTGGGCCGCCGAAGGTGCTGGGCACGCCGAAGCCCATGTCGTCGATCAGCACGATCACGACGTTCGGTGCCTTGGCCGGTGCCTTGACCTCGAAACGCGATGGCATCTTGGCCTTGCGCACGTCGATCTCGGTGACGGCGGGTCGCTTGGCCTCGGCGATCGGCAGCACGCTGCGGTCGAGCTTGTCTCCGGCCTGTGCCATGGCCGCCCAGGGCACCGCGGCGACGAACAGCACAGCAGTGGCGCGGGCCAATGCGTGCGCGGTTGCTTGCGCCAGGGCGCGCGCGCTGTACACGGGGTGCTTCATGGGTTCGAGGCTCCGTTGAGTGGATCGAATGATGTCATGGTCGTTCGTCGCGGCCCGGCCTCGACGACGCGTCGCAGGCTTGCGGTGGGCAGTTACTTCACCAGACGGATGTCGTCGGGCCGCCAGGTCTTGTTGAACCAGGGCTCGAGCGGGCCGTACAGACGCAGGATCGTGAACCAGGCCTTGCCGGGAATCGTCTGCACCCAGTTGCCTTCCTTGCCGGCCGGCGCCTTCGGGCCGAAGTACACGTCGACCGAGCCGTCGGCGTTCACCCGCAGCCCCTTGCTCTGGCTGCCGACGGTGGGAAAGCGCTGATCGGTCTGCAGCATCGAGCGGGTTTGAGTGTCGTAGACGATGACCGACCAGAAGTCCTTCACCGGAACGTTCGGCGGCAGACGCAGCCTGTAGATCTTGCCGCCGTCGAGCGGCTGCCGATCGGCGTCGACGGCCGTCCACGGATAGGTGGAGCCCTGGCCGACCACTTGCGTATCCATCGCCGGCGTGACGCCGGTGGCGAGGAAGAAGAACATCACTGCGGCATCGAGGTTCGGCACGCTCGGCTGCTTCTCGAACTTGTAGCCGCCGATGAACGGCCGCTCCCATTGCCGGTCCTCGAAGAAGTAGGCCTCCTTGTCACGGGTGCGATAACCCAGTGCACGACCGGTGGCGTCGCCCACCGCGGCGGCCTCGGCCAGGATCTTCTTCATGCGCACGTCTGGCGCGAAGGGCTTGCCCTTCTCGATGCCGATCGAGGCCCAGATGCCCAGCGTCGTGGCGTCGATCGTGTCGGTCGGCTCCTCCTGCACGACCTGGTGCAGCATCGGCCAGAACGACGCATCGGCCGGCGCGACCATGTTGAACGGCTTGCCGGACATGTTCACGAACGTCAGCGCCGGCGGCGGGTTGCCGGCCTGCGCAAGCGGGTAGATCTTCGTGTGCTGCTTCACCGCGTCCACGCCAGGCTTGGTGTCGCCGTTCACCAGAAAGCTGCGCCACCCGGCCCAGGTCTGGAACGTGGGGCTGCGAACGACATGGTAGCCGTCCGGCACCGGGTCCTTGTAGCCGGGCGGCAGCAGCAGGTACTTGCCGCCAGCGCCCTTGTCTGGCCCGGTGATGCCGAGGTCCACGGTCCAGCGATACCACATGTCGTCGATCAGGCCGAGCACCATGGGCGGCACTTCGAGCACCAGCGGGCCCTGGCGCAGGTCCAGCCAGAACCACGTGTAGGGCGTGTTGTTGTTGGCGGTGAGCTCGATCGTGCGCGAATCGACGAGATCCTCCCAGATCGGCACCGTGGTGTTGGCGGGCCCCATCTTGAGGATGTTGCTGCGGTTCGCCAACTGGTTCACCGCCGGCAGGCCGAGCAGGTAGCCCTGCACGGCGCGCTGGAAGTCCAGGTTGTCGTAGATTTTCTGCGTGCTGGCGGGGTCGGGCACGCCGTCGAAGAACCTCAGCGTGCCGAATCGGGTCGGCATCTCCTTCGGCGCCGCGATGCCGGGAGGCGCCGGGGTGGTGTACTGGTAGGGCGCGGCCGCCGCGGCCATGGTGGCGACGAGCATCACCGAGAAGAGTGTCAGTCGCTTCACATTCAACTCACTTCTCGATCCATGGGCTCCAGGCGCTGCCGTCGCTTCACCGTTGCCGCGCACCGCCAACGGCCTACCAGCGGAAGACCGCCGAAATCGACGGGCCGTTGAACGTCAGGCTCTCGACCGGATTGCCGGACTTCGTCGTGTAGTCGATGTAGCGCCAGGCGGCGACGACGTCGCCCCACTGGAATGCGTAGCCAATGCCGCCCATGGCTTGCCAGGTGAGTTTCGATTCGCCGGTACCGACGTCGATGTAGTACGGCGCGAACCACTTGCGGTCGGCGGTGAGGCCCAGGCGCCCCTTCACGCCCACGATGCCGTCCCAGTGGCTCAGCGCGACCTTGGAGCTACCGGCACGACCCGACGCCGGGATCGAGCCGACGTTGCCCGTGACCTCCCAGGTCAGCGTCTGCTCGATGTCGAGCAAGCGAGCGCCGGCGATGACATCGAGCGTCGCGGCCGGGTCGGTCAAGGCGTGCCACGTGCCGCCCAGCGTCCAGACCCAGCCCTTCATGTCGTAATCGGCCCTGGCCTCCGCGCCCGCGGGAAGCGGCAGGCCGCCGATGCTCATCTCGCGAAAACCCGATCGGGAATCGCCGATGTCCATGTACAGCACGTCGGTGAAAAGGCCCGACGGGCCCTTGGACGCCTCCAAGGTTCCCATGAAGGTCATCTTCAGGTGCTCGACGATCGTCTTGGCATCGAGCGTCGCGTCGCCGGACGCGCCGGTCAGCGGAAACGCCGTTCTGCCGCTGATATCGGGCAGGTACGCGCTCACCGTGCCTTCGAATCGCCAGCCCAGCGTGTCCTGCGCGATGGCCAGCGATGACGCGAAAACCATCGGGGCCGCGAGCGCAGCGGCGAGCAGGGGCTTCAATTCACGGCTTGGATTGGCCATGGTGGCGCTGAACACTTGCCTTGTCCTTCCATCTTCGCGTGCAGGCGGACATCGGGTCGGGCCAAAGCCGCGTCAGACTCGAACCGAACGCCGGGCAACGCCGCCCACGTTGCCGGCCACGCCGGGCTGGTTCAGTCCCGGGTCCACCACGCCGACGCCGGGCGCGCCGACGCCCACGCCCGGTGCAACGCCGACCCCCGGCGCGCCTACGCCCACATTGCCTGCGCGGCCGGGCTGGTTGATGCCCGGGTCCACCGCGCCGACCCCCGGCGCGCCCACGCCGCGCGTGACGCCTGGCCCTGGTGCGCCGACACCGACGCCGGGATCGACCGCAGCCGCCGTGCCGGCCAGACCCATGGTCACTGCACCGATCGCCAGTGCGCCCATCCAATGCCGCAATCGATTCTTCATCGGATCCTCACGTTCAAATGCGCCGCGTCGATCACGGCTACTGCACCACGTAGACCAGGTTGTTGCCCTGGAAACCCGAGCGGTAGTAGACGCCGCCGCAGTTCTGGTACTCGGTGCCGTTCTTGGTCTCAGGCTTGCATCCGGCGGGCAAGGCATTGACGACGGTGCCGGCCGCCGGCGCGCCCGCGGGGCGCGCGGCGGCGGCCTGCTGCTGTTGCGCAGTGGCCCCCTGCTGCTGCGCCGAGGCTGCCTGTTGCTGGGCCGTGGCCTGCTGCTGTTGCGCGGTGGCGGCCTGCTGCTGCGATGTGGCCGACGTGGTCGCTGCCGTGGCCGAGGCCGCACGGACCGTAGTGCGCCGCGCGACGCCGGCCACCGACACCGGCGTCAACGGTGCACCCACGACAGCATGGGCGTCTCGTATCAGCGTCATCCCTGGCCGTGCATCGGGCGAGACATCCGCCAGGTACAGCAGCGGCAGTGCAGCGGTGACAACGAGCGCCTTCAGGATCTTGGTTCGCTTCATGCTGGTCTCCGGGCATTCAACGCGGAAGGAAGTCGACCTTCTTCGCGCCGGCCGGCGGCGTGAAGGCGAAGGTCTGCGCGCTGAAAGTCGGCTTCAAGTCCCACTTCGTCACCGTGACCGCGAACTGTGGTGCATTGGGCAGGTCGCGCGTCGTGATCACGAACTTGCGCGGCAGCGGCTGCGCGCCCTCCTGGATCCAGATCTGCCAGTCGACGTGGGGCGCGCGGAACGCGAGGTGGTCGCAGCGCACACCCTCGATCACCGCCTTGCCGACCACGAAGCTGTCGGTGACCCCGTCCATCAGGATGTCATAGACGTTCTTGTTGAGCAGGTCGCCGGCCGGTGCGACGATGTCGAGCTTCGTGCGCGCGAATTCGAGCATGGCCTCCAGCGTGTCGGGGGCGGCCACCTGGGCATAGGCCTTGTCCTGCGGGTTGTGCAGCGTCAGCGACTTGCCGTCGTAGACGAACACCTGGTTGACGAGGTCGCCGGTGCGCTCGGCGCGCAGCTTGTTCGGCCGTTGCACCGATTGCCGGGCCGTGTGGTTGAACTCGACCTTCTGCCCGGACTTCAGCACGACCTCGAGCGTGTTGCGCGTGTCGGCGCTGAACTGCTTCTGGCTGGCGAGGAAATCGGTCGAGGCCTTCAGCAATTGCTGCGCTTCGGGTGCGATGCCCGCCGGTTGGGCCTGCACGGCCACCGAGAGGCCCGCCACCGCGGCGATAACGCTGCACTTGGCCAATGTTGCCGCCAGGCGCCGGTAAAGAGTCGATTGCATGTTGTGTTTCTCCTGTGTCGAATCGGGTGGTGGCGGCACTGCCAGCAAAAATCGACCACACCCGCTCGCCAGACAAAGCGACAGCGGTCACACTTGATAGACTTTGCACGGACCGTTGTGTCAGTCTGACCGCCCCGACTTGCTGAGCCTGCCGCCCTACAACTCCAGTCTTGGTCCGGGTGCCCTGGGCGTCTATCGGAATTCCGCAGAACTCGACAGATGGTGGTTCCATACCTTGCGATGAATCAAGCGGCGGTCACGGTCCTCGAGATCGATGACCCCACGATGGCCGGCGCGGGGATCGAACTGCTCGATCTGGACGCGGTGCAGCTTGCATCGATGCCGCTGCGGGTGAGGCGGATCGTCGTTCGTCTCGATACCTGCACGGTCGTCTATTCCTCAACCAACGCGCGCGTACGGACCCGCACGAGCGTCAATGCCGGTCTGCTCGCCTACGTCGCGTTCGGGCCGCGAGCGCAGGGGTCGGTGAATGGGCTGGCGGTCCATCCCGGGCTGCTGCTCGCCGCCGAGCCGGGTTCCGAGGCTGGGTTCGTTGTCGAGGCGGGCTACGAGAGCCTTGCCTTCCTGCTCCGAGCGCAAGACATCAGAGAGCACCTCGTTGCGCGGCAGCGAGAGGGGGATTTCCGACTGCCCAGCGGCGTGGAAATCCTGACGGCGGACACCGCGAGGGTTCGCGCCCTCTACGACTGGGGCCGGCGGCTGGTGGACATTGCCGCACGGGCGCCGGCCACCTTCGACGATGGAAGAAAGGAGCGAGCCGCTGCGCAGGTCGAGTTGCTCGAAGCGCTGTTGGCGACTCTGCGCGTGGCCAGTGACTTCGAGCCCACGCGCAGCGACAGGACGCGGCAGGCGTACAGCCTGCTCGTCAAGACCGCAGAAGACTTCGCGCAGTCGCGGGCCGACACGTCGTTGCTTGTGACCGACCTGTGCACAGCAGCGGGGGTGAGCGAGCGCACTTTGGAGTACGCGCTCAAGGAAGTCATGGGGCTGACGCCGGTGAAATTCCTCAACCGGCTCCGGCTGCATCGGGTGCGCCGGGCGCTCCTTGCCGCCACCCAGGGGTCGAGCACGGTGTCGGCCGAAGCGCTGAAGTGGGGCTTCTGGCACTTCGGCGAGTTCTCGCGCGCCTACAAGGAGTGCTTCGGGGAACTGCCGTCGGATACGCTGCGGCGGGCACCCGCGGCAGATCGGCCCGAGGCCGATGTCTGCACTGCGGCGCGGCCGCATTAACCGTTCCCCTTCACTTGGAACATGGCAATCACATGGCAACCGAATCGCTCAACGTCATTGCACCGCCCGTGCCCGCAACGCCGGGCGAGCCGACGCTGACGCTGCAACCGTTGCCCGCGGGCATGAAGCACCGCTTCCACGCGATGGTCAAGCCGGTCGGGTCGATGTGCAATCTCGACTGCACCTACTGCTATTACCTGCACAAGGAGGAGTTGCTCGGGCAGCCGCGCCAGCCGCGCATGTCCGACGAGATGCTCGAGCGCCACATCCGCCAGTACGTCGAGGCGCAGACCGGTGACGAGGTGGTGTTCAGCTGGCAGGGTGGCGAGCCGACGATCCTGGGATTGGAGTTCTTTCGCAAGGTGGTCGAACTGCAGGCTCGCCACCGCAAGCCCGGCCAACGGATCGAGAACGATCTGCAGACCAATGGCACGCTGCTCGACGAGGATTGGGCGTCCTTCCTGAAGAAGCACCACTTCCTCGTCGGCCTGAGCTGCGATGGACCGCAGCGGCTGCACGACCGCTACCGCACCACCAAGGGCGGCACGCCCACGCACGACAAGGTGGTGGCGGCGGCGCGCCTGCTGAAGAAGCACGGCGTCCCTTTCAACGCGTTGTGCGTGGTCAACCGCGAGAACGCGAAATTCCCGCTGGACGTCTATCGGCACTTGACCCGCGAGCTGGGTGCGAAGCGGGTCCAGCTCATCGCGTGCGTCGAGCCGAAGGTGTTCCGCGACGTGGCGCCGCAGCGCTGGGACTCGTCGCAGATGCCTGTGGTGGGCACGCCGCAAGCGAAGCCGGGCACGGCCGACTCGGTGGTCACCGACTGGTCGGTTGACGCGGACGATTGGGGCGCCTTCCTGTGCAAGGTCTGGGACGACTGGCACGCGCGCGACGTCGGCAAGGTGCACGTGGACCTCTTCGAGACGGCGGTCGCGCAGTCGATGGGCCTGCCCTCGCAGCGCTGTATCACCGCCGAGTTCTGTGGCAAGGCACTGGCGGTGGAGCACGACGGCGATGTCTATTCGTGCGACCACTACGTGTACCCCGAGTACCGGCTGGGCAACCTTCGCGATGTGCACTGGGGCGAGATGGCGTACGCCGAGCGGCAGCAGGCCTTCGGCTTTGCCAAGCGCGACACGTTGCCGCAGTACTGCAGGGATTGTGAACACCTGAAGCTGTGCTGGGGCGAGTGCCCGAAGAACCGCCTGATTCGCACACCCTCGGGCGAGGCGGGGCTGAACTACCTGTGCCCGGGCCTCAAGCGTTTCTATGCGCACATCCAGCGAGACATGCCGCAGATTCTGCGGCGCGTCCAAGCCGGCACGAACTCACGCGCTCGTCCCGTTGCGGTCAGCGTTCCCGCCAGCGCACGACAGCCCCGATCGTGAGCCGCCCCGTGCAACTCACTGCGGGTATTGCGCGCGTAGGATCTGCGCCGCCTCGACCATCGCCTTCAGCTTGCCCACCGCGACCTCGCGCGGCAGGTACTTCATGCCGCAGTCGGGCGCCAGGATCACGCGCTCCTTGGCCACGTAGGGCAGCGCGCGGCGGATGCGCTCGGCCACGACCTGGGGCGTCTCGACCGTCATGTCCGACAAGTCGAGGCAGCCGACCATGATCTGCTTGTCGTCGAGTTGCGCCAGCACCGAGCAGTCGAGCTTGGATTGCGCGGTCTCGATCGAGACCTGCTTGCAGCCGCAGCCGCGCAGCTCGGTCAGGAAGGAGTAGCCGCTCGGCCGCTCGTGGATGACGGCCGCGTAGCCGAAGCAGATGTGCACCGCCGTCGTGCCGCTGACACCCTCGAGCGCGCGGTTCAGCGCCGCCAGGCCGTACTGGCGCGCCTTCTCGGGCCGGGCCTGCATGTAGGGTTCGTCGATCTGCACGATGTCGGCGCCGGCCGCGAAGAGGTCGCGGATCTCGGCGTTGACGGCGGCGGCGTAGTCCATCGCGGCTTCGGCGTCGGTGGCGTAGAAGTCGTTCTGCGCCTGGCAGCTCATCGTGAACGGACCGGGTACGGTGATCTTGATCTTCTTCTTCGTGTTCGCCTTCAGGAACAGCAGGTCTTCGACCTCCACCGCATGCCGGCGCCGGATCTTGCCGGTGATGCGCGGCACCGGGTTCGGGTGGCCCGAGCGGTCGAGCGCGCTGCCGGGGTTGTCGAGGTCGACACCCTCGAGCGCCGTGGCGAAGCGGTTCGAGTAGCTTTCGCGCCGGATCTCGCCGTCGCTGACGATATCCAGCCCGGCGTCTTCCTGGGCGCGGATGGCCAGCAGCGTGGCGTCTTCCCAAGCCTGCTGCAGGTACGGCTCGGCGACGCGCCACAGCTCGCGCGCGCGCACGCGCGGTGGGAAGCGGCCGGCGAGCTTGGCGCGGTCGATCAACCAGTCGGGTTGCGGAAAGCTGCCGACGATGGTGGTAGGAAAGAGCATCGCGTCGTCCTCTGGCGTCGTGGGGTGGCCGATGCGCTGCATTCCAACCGCGGGCGGCCCGGCTGACAATCGGGGCGGCCCCGTGGCCACCCCGACCGCAGCGG
>Ga0315271_10002198_pt1 | contig 12179 bp, 12 predicted proteins | sample C3_top_MG_FD_204664 | JGI IMG/M metagenome (GOLD analysis project Ga0315271, IMG submission 204664) | Sediment microbial communities from Yellowstone Lake, YNP, Wyoming, USA - C3_top | ecosystem: Environmental > Aquatic > Freshwater > Lake > Sediment | place: USA: Wyoming | collected 2017-08-01
CAACATCAAGACCTACTCCAAGGCCATCAAGCCCTACCTCACGGCCAGCGCCGTGGTCGGGCTCTCGCCACTGCAGCAGGTCATCTTCTGGGCCATCAAGCCCTTTGCCCACCGGACCGTCACCGCCTTCGCCACGCTCGACGAGGCGCGGGAGTGGCTGGCCGCCTTCGACGAGTAGGGCTCCTGGAGGTCACGCCATGGCGACCGAGTCGATCGAGCTGTCGCGGTTCCTGCCGGCCACGCCCGACCGCATCTACCTGGCCTGGCTCAACGGCCCCGAGCACTCGGCCATGACCGGCAGCGCCGCCACCGTCGCCTCGACCGAGGTGGGCGGCGCCTTCACCGCCTGGGACGGCTACATCGACGGCGTGCACGTGGCGCTCGAGCCCGGGCGGCGCATCGTGCAGACCTGGCGCTCCGACGACTTCCCGGCCGACGCGCCCGAGTCCTACCTCGAGGTGACGCTCGAGCCGGTCAAGGGCGGGACCCAGCTCACCCTGCGCCACCGCGATCTCCCCGAGGGCCAGGGGCCCGGCTACCTGGCCGGCTGGGACGAGTTCTACCTGGCGCCCATGGCCAGGTACTTCGCCGCCGAGGCGAAGCGGCGGGCGGCGAAGGGGCCGAAGCCGGCGGGTGCGAAGCGCGCGGCGATGAAGAAGCCCGCCTCGAGCCCCGCCTCTCCGAGAAGGGCGTCCCCGGGGAAGGCGGCTCCCAGGAAGGCGTCCGCGAGGAAGGCGCTCGTGAAGCGGGCCGCCCGCAAGTCGCCGCGGAAGGCCACGCGCAGGTTGCCGCCGAAACCGCGTCGCTGAGCTGGTCAGCCGGCGCGCCAGAGCTGCGCCAGGCCGAGCACCAGGAAGGCGATGGCCGAGAGGCCGCCCAGCACCTGCGAGGTGCGCGGGCCGAGCCGCCCCAGGTTTCCGAAGACCAGCACCGTGGCCGCGTTGGTGGCGGTGAGTGCCAGGTAGAAGCCGCCGAGGAAGGCGTGCGGCCGGGGGCTGGCCGAGCGCAGGGCGCCGGCGAGGATGGGGCCGCCCACCAGGCTCCAGAAGAGCCAGGCGTTGGGGTTGAGGAGGTTGACCAGCACCGCACGCCAGAAGCCTCCGCGCCGAGGCGCCGCGGCCGCGCCGTCGCCCGGCGGACCGGACCGCTCCCGCCAGAGGCCGCGCAGGGTGGAGGCGCCGAGGTAGACCAGCAGGGCCCCGCCGGCCAGGGAGAGGAGGCGCAGCAGCCCCGCGGGGAGCCCGGACAGGGCGAAGAGGCAGGCGACGATGACCGGCGGGTCGGAGACCAGCGGCACCAGCGCCAGCGGCAGCGCGCCGCGCGGGCCGAGCCGGGCCGAGCGCTCCAGCAGCAGCGCCTGGAACGGGCCGGGCGAGGCCGAGGCGGAGAAGCCGAGGGCCAGCCCCTGGACGAGGAGTGCGGCGAACAGGCTGGCCCCGGGCGTCAGTGCCGGAAATGCCGCATCCCGGTCGCCACCATGGCGATCCCGGCGGCGTCGGCGGCCGCCACCACCTCGGCGTCGCGCATCGAGCCGCCCGGCTGGATGATGGCGGTGGCGCCGGCCTTGATGATCTCCTCGACGCCGTCGGCGAACGGGAAGAAGGCGTCGGAGCCGACGCAGGAGCCCCGCACCGGCAGCTGGGACTTCATCACCGCGGTCTTGACCGACTCGACCCGGCTGGTCTGGCCGCCGCCGATGGCCACGGTCCGGTCGCCGGCGGCGAAGACGATGGCGTTCGACTTGACGTGCTTCACCACCTTCCAGGCGAAGAGCAGGTTCTTCCACTCCTCCTCGGTGGGGGCGCGCCTGGTCATCACCCGGCAGTCCTCCCGCTTCACCTGGCCCAGGTCGCGGTCCATCACCAGCAGGCCGCCGGTGATGGAGCGGAGCTCGCGGGCCTCCTCGGGGCGGCGGCGCCAGGAGGCGCTGGGCTGCCCGAGGCGGGGCGACTCGAGGAGGCGGAGGTTCTTCTTGGCGGCGAGCAGCGCCCGTGCGGCGGCGTCGTAGCCCGGGGCGATGACGCACTCCAGGAAGAGGTCGGTCAGCTCCCTGGCCGCGGCCTCGTCGACGGTGCGGTTGAGGGCCACGATGCCCCCGAAGGCGCTGACCGGGTCGCAGGCCCGGGCGCGGGCGAAGGCATCGGCCAGCGAGGCGCCCAGCGACACGCCGCAGGGGGTGTTGTGCTTGATGATGACGGCGGCCGTCTCCTCGAACTCCTTGAGGTTGGCCATGGCCGCCTCGAGGTCGAGGAGGTTGTTGTAGGAGAGCTCCTTGCCCTGGAGGATCGAGGCCCAGGCGACGGTCGGCTCCTCCGGCTCGCGCCCGGCCCGGTAGAAGGCGCCGGCCTGGTGCGGGTTCTCGCCGTAGCGCAGGTCCTGGACCTTGTTGAAGACCGCCCCCAGCGTGGCCGGGAAGTGGAGCGGCGCGGCGTCGGCGCTGGTGCGCGAGGTCAGGTACTCGCTGATGGCGGCGTCGTAGGCGGCGGTGTGGACGAAGGCCTTCTTCATCAGGTCGAAGCGGGTGGCCCCGGAGAGGGCCCGGGCCGCCTCCAGCTCGGCGGCGACCCGCTCGTAGTCGGACGGGTCGACCACCACGCCGACGTGGGCCGAGTTCTTGGCGGCGCTGCGGACCATGGTCGGGCCGCCGATGTCGATCTCCTCGACGCACTCCTCGAAGGCCTTGCCGGCCGCCACCGCCTCGCGGAAGGGGTAGAGGTTGACGACCACCAGGTCGATGGGCGGGATGTCGCGGGCCTTGACGTCGGCCTCGTCCGAGGCCAGCCCGCGCCGGAAGAGGATGCCGCCGTGGACGCGGGGGTGGAGGGTCTTGACCCGCCCGCCGAGGATCTCGGGGGCCTGGGTGAAGTCGCCCACCGAGGTCACCGGGATCCCGGCCTCGGCCAGGGCCTTCTGGGTGCCGCCGGTGGAGAGCAGTTCGACGCCGAGGGCGGCGAGGCGCTTCGCGAAGGGGACGAGGCCGGTCTTGTCTGAGACCGAGAGCAGCGCGCGGCGGACCATGGATTCCTCCCGGGAGGGGAGGCCCCGTTTACCAGCCGCGTGGCGGGGATTCAAGGACGGCGCGCGGCGAGCCCGCTCGCGGCGGGCCCACCGGCGCCGCGGAACCGGGCCCTAATGCCCGTCGCGGCCGCCCAGGACCGGGTCGTTGTCCCGTGGCTCGTCGTCGACCATGGCCCGGAGCTTGAGCAGCCCGCGGGTCTCCACCTGGCGGATCCGCTCGCGGGTCAGGTTCATGATGGCCCCCACCTCCTCGAGCGTGATGCCGCCGCGATCGGCGACGTCGAGCGCGCAGGTCTCGCCCATCTCCCAGACCTCCTTGTCCGGGAAGTTGAGCTTGATCGACCCGGTCGCCGGGTTCACGTCCAGGTAGAGGTGGTGCTTGCAGGAGATGAACATGCAGGGCCGCGGCCCCGTGGCGCACTCGGCCCGGGCGTGCGGCCGGTTGACCTCGATCTCCCGCATCACCCCGTCGAGCTCCGGGTCGAGCACCCCGGACTGGCGCTGGCGGCGCAGGTCGCGCGCGATCTCCTTGCGGGACATGGTCTTGGAGCGCCGGCGCACGCCCTCGGCGTCGCCCTGCTCCGGACCGACCACCGGCTCCACCACTTCACTGCGCTTGGCCTCGCTCATCCCCAACCCCTCCATCCGACCCCGTTGCGCCACGAGCGGCGCCCCTGTCACCTGCCGACGAGCGCGGCCCCCGCGCCCGGGCCACGTGATCCGGCGGCCTCGGCCGCCCCGATCGTCGTGACCGCACCGCCCACCCTCTCCAGCCTCCGGAAGACCGCGCGCGCCTCGCGCTCGGCCCGACCCAGCTCCGCCTCGAACTGCCGCTTGCGCGGGTGCGCCCGCGCCTTGACGGCGATGGCCGCCACCAGCTCGGCCAGGCCCTGCTCCACGTCCTCGATCCGGTTTCGCACCGTCACGAAGCTGCCGCGGATGTCCTCGACCGTGTAGCCCTCGGCCATCATCCGCTTGATGAGCGCGATGCGGCGCACCACCGCCACCGGGTAGAGGCCGGTCGAGCCGGCGTGCTTGCCCTTGCGCCCCACTCGCCGGCTGCGCGGCAGGAGCCCGAGCTGGACGTACTTCCGGAACGTCGAGGCCGAGAGCCTGGCGCCGCGCGCCTCGAAGAGGCGGACCACCTCGCCGGCCGTGATCCCCCCCGAGCGCTCGCGCTCCAGCCGGTCGATCTCGTCGTCGCTCAGGAAATCCATTCGATCTATCGCTCGAAAATCTAAGTTGGAAAACTTGATTTCAAAGGTAGTGGATCAAATGGATTTCGTCAACCGGCAAGTGGAGGGCCGGGCGTGGATGGCCCCAGGGGGCCGGGCGGTGTGCCGTGACGAGGGGACAGGGGCGGCCGACGCCGCCACCCGGGCCGGCGGGGCCTGGGGGCGACGGACCGGGGGGGGGACCTCAGCGACGCGAGGTCAGCGCTTCAGCGCCGGGCGCCAGAGCTGGCGGCGCCCCGGCTCCACGACCAGCTCGAGCTCGGCGGCCCCGAGCGCGGGGTGCTCGACCCGCAGCCGGTGGCTGCCGGCGCGCAGCTTCAGCTCCTGGGGCGTCTCGCCGACCGGGACGCCGTCGACCCGCACCACCGCCCAGGGGACGACGTGGACCCGCACCAGCCCGTCCCCCTGCCCCGACAGGACGGCGTCGACGCCGGGCAGCGTCCAGAGGCCGTGGCCGCCCGGCGGCTCGCCGGGCAGCGGCGCCGCCCCCGCGGTGGCCCGGTCGGCCGCGTCCGTGGCCTGGACAGGGCGGATCGCCAGTCGGTGCCACCCCCAGGCCGCCAGCGCCAGCCCGGCCACCAGCGCCGCGCCCAGCTGCCGTCGTCGGCGGCGGCGGGCCGGCGCCAGCACGGTGGCCTCCAGGGGAGAGGGAGCAGGTCCGGGCGATGGCGGGGACGGGGTGGGGCGCAGCGCCGTCGGCTCGGCCGCCATGGCGGGCAGGTCGCCGTCGGGCCAGAGCCGCTGCATCAGGTCCCGCAGGTCGTGCTCGGCGTCGTCCCGCGCCAGCTCGAGCCACTGCGCCGCCAGCGCCGCCCGCAGCGCCTCGGCCGAGCCGATGCGCCTGGCCGGATCCCGCTCCAGCGCGGACAGGACGATGGCGTCGAGCGCCGGCGAGACGGCCTCGTTCCAGGCCGAGGGTGGTCCCACCGGCCCGGCCTCGAGCAGCGCCGCGAGGGTGGCCGCCTCGGTCTCCCGGGCGAAGAGCCGGCGCCCGGTGCAGAGCTCCCAGAGCACCACGCCGAGCGCGAAGAGATCGGCCCGGCCGTCGAGCGGCTCCCCCCGGGCCTGCTCCGGCGCCATGTAGGCCAGCTTCCCCTTCACCGTGCCCGGGTCGGTCAGGTCGAGCCGGCTGGCGGCCCGGGCGATGCCGAAGTCGGCCAGCTTCACCTCGCCCTCGTAGGAGACGAGGATGTTGTGCGGGGAGACGTCGCGGTGGACCAGCCCGACCGGCTGGCCGTCGACGCTGAGCCGGTGGGCATACGCCAGCGCCTTGGCCACCTCGACGCCGACCTGGACGGCCCGGGCCAGCCCGGGCCGCACCCCCAGCTCGCGGCAGCGCTCCATGACCCGGCCGAGGTCCCGCCCGCGCACCAGCTCCATCACCAGCGCGAAGCGCCCGCCCTCCTCCACCAGCTCGATGACCTGGACCACGTTGGCGTGGTGGAGCCGCGCCGCCAGGCGCGCCTCCTCGACCAGCATGCGGGCGAAGCCGGGCCCGCCCCCGGGGGCGTCGCGCACCAGCTTGAGCGCCACCTCGCGCTGGACCCCGGCCGGCCCGTCCGCCCGGGCGCGCCAGAGCTCCGCCATCCCGCCCGAGGCGAGCGGCGCGACCAGCCGGTACCTGCCGAAGGACTCCACCGTGAGTAGCAGTGTACCGCGCCTGGGCGCGGCGTGGACAGGCGTGTTAACTAGGTGCCGTGACCGCCGCCCTGCTCCTGCTCGCCCTCGCCGCCGCCGATCCCCGCCTCGCCGTGCTCGAGGCTATGGGGCAGGAGCTGGAGCGGACCGCCGGCGCCCTGCGCCTCGACGCCTACGACCCGCCCTACTACGTCGGCTTCCAGGTCCGGGAGGTGAGCGCCGTCGAGATCGCCGGGCGCGCCGGCGCCGTGGTCACCGACGCCAGCCGCCGGGACCGGCGCCTGGCGGTCGACCTGCGGGTCGGCAGCTACGAGTTCGACTCCTCCGGGGTTGAGGACGTCATGGTGATCGGCGGCGATCCCCCGGCCTGGAGCGCGCCGCGCGAGGCGCCGCTCGACGGCGACGCCGGGGCCCTGCGCCAGGCGCTCTGGCTGGTGGCCGACGAGCGCTACAAGGAGGCCCTGGCCAGCTGGTTCCGCAAGCGCTCGCGCGACGTCTACCGCCCCAACGACCCGGGCCGCGCCCCCTCCTTCAGCCGCGAGGCGCCGGTCCAGCACCTCGGCCCGTCGCTGCCGCTCACCCTCGACGCCGGCCGCTGGCGGCGGGTGGTGCGCGACGCCTCGGCCGCCTTCCAGGACCAGCCGCACGTCTTCGACTCCCAGGTGCGCCTCACCGCCGACCGCCAGGTCCGCTGGCTGGCCACCAGCGAGGGGACGCGGCTGGTCACCGAGCAGCGGCTCTACGCGGTGCACCTGCTGGCCTCGGCCCGGGCCCCGGACGGCCAGCTGCTCGAGGGCGGCCGCGACTTCTACGCCGCCGACGAGGCCGGTCTCCCCGACGCCGCGGCGCTGGTGCAGGCGGCGCGGACCGTGGCCGCCGAGCTCAAGGCCCTGATGGCGGCGCCGGCCATCGACCCCTACACCGGCCCGGCACTCCTCGACTCGGAGGCGGCCGGCGTCCTCTTCCACGAGGCGGTCGGCCACCGCCTCGAGGGGGAGCGGCTCGACGACGACAAGGAGGGCCAGACCTTCCAGGGCCAGGTCGGCCAGGTGGTCCTGCCGGCCTTCCTCACCGTCTACGACGACCCGCGGCTGGCCGCCGCGGCCGGCACCCAGCTCAACGGGACCTACCTCTACGACGACCAGGGGGTCCCGGCGCAGCGGGCCATGCTCATCGAGGACGGCAAGCTGACCGGCTTCCTGCTCTCGCGCCGGCCGGTGAAGCCGTTCACCACCTCCAACGGCCATGGCCGCTCCCAGGGGCTCCGCCCCGCCATGGCGCGCATGGCCAACCTGGTGGTCGAGTCGTCGCGCCGGCTCGACGCCGCCGCGCTGAAGCGGCAGCTGATGGCCGAGGCCCGCAGGCAGGGCAAGCCCTACGGGCTGCTCATCCGCGACATCACCGGCGGCAACACCAACACCCAGTCCTGGGGCTACCAGGCCTTCAAGGGGACGCCGCGGATGGTCTACCGCGTCGACGCCACCACCGGCGCCGAGGCGCTGGTGCGCGGCGTCGAGCTGGTCGGGACCCCGCTCGCCAGCATCAACCGGATCCTCGCTACCGGCGACACCGCCCGGGTCTTCAACGGCTACTGCGGCGCCGAGAGCGGCTACGTGCCGACCTCCACCGTGGCGCCGGCGGTGCTGGTGGGCGAGCTGGAGCTGCAGCGCGTCGCCAAGGCGCTGGAGCGCGGCCCGGTCCTCCCCTCCCCCTGGCAAACACCCCCGACCCGCGAGGCCCGCCCATGAGCGCGCTCCGACTCCCCCGCCTCGCCGACGTGCTGCTGCGCTCCCGCCGCGAGGCCCTTGCCACCTTCACCCTCGGCGGCTGGCGGTCCTGGTCCGACCCGGTGTCGCTCGACGCCGAGCGGCGCCGCCTGCTCAACCTCGACCTCTCCGAGCCGGACCTGGCTTTCACCGTGGGTGACTCGGTGCTGGCGGTGGCCCGCGTCGAGTCGGATCTCGACGGCCAGGTGATCCTGGTCGAGCTGGTGGCGGCCGAGCCGGCCCGCCCCGCCCTGGTGGCGGCGCAGCTCCTCCCCGGGACGCCCGGCGAGCCGCGCACCGGCGGCGGCGCGGCGGCGCGCGAGTGGATCTGGGGGCCCGAGTCCGGGTCGACGGCCTCGGTGGGCGGGGAGCCGGTGCGGCTCTGGATCTGCGCCGAGCAGGCCTACGGGGACCGGCTCTGGCTGGTCGCCTCGGTGGTGCGGCGACCCAGCGACCCCGACGAGGAGTGAGGCGCCGGGCGCGGGCGGCGCGCCAGCTCACTTCATGCCGGACCGCAGCCTGACCACCTCGCCGGCGACCATGAAGGCGCCCCGGCCCTGGTGGTGGATGGTCCGGGGCCGCCGCCTCGACGGCCGGACCCAGGCCTTGACCACTTCGAGGATGAAGAAGTCGTAGGCCTCCACCAGGCTGGTGTCGGCCACCCTACACTCGAGGTTGGCGTGGCATTCCTCGATGAGCGGCGCCCCGACCCGTGAGGCGGCCACCGGCGTCAGGCCGAAGGCCTTGAACTTGTCGACCCGCCTCCCCGAGACGTTGCCGCACCCGACCACCTGCCGGGCCAGCGCCACGGTGGGGACGTTGATGACGCACTCCCGGGCCTCCTTCAGGAGGCTGGAGGTCAGGCTGCGTCCGCTGATGACGCAGCCGACCAGCGGGGGCTCGAACTCCATCATGGTGTGCCAGGACATCGCCATGACGTCGGGCCGCTTCGGGCCGGCCGTGGTGAGGAGGACCACCGGGCCGGGCTCGAGCAGGCGGTAGACCTGGGACAGCGGAAGGGATCTCCTGGTCACGGGGCACCTCGCTGGCGCGGACGCCAGCACGGTAGCCTCCATGGCCCCGTCCGCGAAGAGCCCCGGTCGGGCGACGGCCGAAAGCCTACTGCTTCCCCTCCAGCGCGTTGCGCTGCAGGAAGGCGGCCGGCATGTGCACCTGGTGGCATGGCATGCAGCTCATCTCGTTGACGTCGTTGAAGAGCGGCGTGTACTCGCCGACCTGCTTCTCGCCCCGGCGGAGCAGGCCGCCCACCTTGTACAGGCGGGCCTTCACGCTGGAGTCGATGAAGTACTGGCGCGGCTGGTCATGGCAGTTGGCGCAGAGCTGCTCCATCATGGAGAAGCGCTCCATCAGCCGCTGGTAGGCCGCCTTGGCCTCGGTGAACTGCCCGGACTCGACGTCCCCGCGCACCGCCCCCAGGCTGCTGGCGAGGTCGAGCATGAGCTGGTGGAACGTCACCTCCTCGCCCCCGGCCTGCACCACCGCCGAGGCGAAGCTGCCCCAGCGGTACTGCGCCTGGACCTGGAACATGTAGCGGGCGTGGCAGCTGGTGCAGGAGTTCTCGAGCCGGCTCACGATCTTGCGGCGGGAGGCCAGGTCGGCCTTGGCGGCCACGGCGCTCTCGAGCTCGTCGAGGACGCCGGTCCTGAACCAGGGCTTCCAGGACGGGACCATGGCGCCGACCTTGACCATCTGCTCGCGGAGGGCCTTCAGCGCCACCTTGCTGCGGTCCGGATCGTTCCGGAGCGCGGCCGTGGTGGCCGCCCCGGTGCGCATCCCCAGCTCGAGCATCTCGCGGGTATAGGCGTGTCCCTCCTTGCCACCCTTGAAGTGCGGATCGAGCTCGGCCGTGGGGATGGTGGAGTCGCCCGGCGCGGCCAGCGCCGGTGTGGACCAGAGGGTGAGTGACGCCAGGAAGATCGCGCCAAGGACCTGCCGCTCGAGGACGTGCGCCATGCCTGCCTCCCGCTGCCGTGGAACAACCCTTTTTTCCATCGTGACCCGAGTGGGTGCGCTTGGGTGGCGCAATCCCCGCGCCACCCCATGGAGGCCCACTCCTTAGGACCACCCCTCGGAGGCGCCCACCGCCGGGCGCCGGCTGCCACCTTCAGGGCCAGCGATCGGCGAGCTGGGCGCCCCAGGTCCCCGCCAGGACCAGCAGCAGCCCCTGCGTGACCTGCCAACCGAACCGGCGGCCGCCGGAGGTGAAGGCCAGCACCGACTTGGTGATGGTGTTGGTGGTGAGCGCGACCAGGACGGCGAGGACCGCCACCTGCTCGGTGACCCGCCCCGCCGCGTGCAGCGCCGCCGCCGAGGCCGCCGAGGCGTGGGCGTCGGCGAGGCCGGCCAGCGCCGCCGCCACCGGCACCGCGGCCGGCCCGAGGCGCGACTCCGCGAGCGCCGCCAGGACGCCCACCGCGCCGACCAGGCAGGCGAAGAGCACGGCCGGGAGGACGCGGAAGGCGCGGCCCCGCTCGGCCCCCGGGCCACCGCCACGGACCGCGTGCCAGGCCCGCAGCGCCGACCAGGCCGCCGCGACCAGGCCGCCGCACGCCAGAGGCCAGGCCACCCGGACCGCGACGGCCGGATCGGCCAGGCCGACGACCACGCCCAGCTGGACGAAGGTGGAGACCGTCGAGGCCGTGGCCCCGGCGACCGCGCCGGCGCGCACCGCCTCGTCCCCCCTGGCCCTCGCCCCCATGGCCGCGATGGTCGCCGCGCTCGAGACGAAGCCGCCCGCCAGCCCGGCGATGGCCAGGCCCAGGCTCGATCCCACGGCCCGCTGCGCCACGTAGCCCGCCGCCGTCAGCCCCATCATGACGACCGAGAGCCTCCAGAGGGTGTGCGGATTGACGACCGCGTAGGGCCCCATGAAGCGGTCCGGGATGAGCGGCAGGATGACGATCGCCGACAGCCCCAGCACCAGGCCGTCGCGCAGCTCCCGCTCGCTCAGGGTGTCCCGGAAGAACCGGTGAAGCTCTCCGCGGGCCGCCAGCAGCATCGCGGTGACCACCGCCGCCGCCAGCGCCACGGCGGGCCGGCTCCCCGAGAGCGCCCCCAGCGCGTAGCAGAGCAGCAGCGAGATCTCGGTGGTGAGCCCGGGATCGGAGCGGTCGCCCAGCACGTAGGCGGCGATGGCGGCGCCACCGACGAAGAGCCCTCCCACCGCGACGAAGTGCGCGCCGAGCAGGCTCGCCACCCCGCCCAGGGCGGCCACGGCCGCGAAGGTCCGGATGCCGGCCGCGGCCCGGTCCGGCCCCTCCCCTTTCCGTCGCTCGCGCTCGGCGCCGACGATGAGGCCGATGGCCAGGGCGATGGCCAGCCTCCAGAGATCGGTGACGGCATCACCGGCGAGCCAAGGCGAGGCCATGCGCCCATGCTACCCCCGCCGCGCCGCCGGCGGAACGAACCGCGCGGGACCTCGCGTCGACCGCCGTCCTGCGCGGATGCGCGCGGGGCCAGAGCACCACGCACCCCTCCCGGCGCAGCCATCCCGGGTGAGCGGGCGTCGTGGCGGTCTCGCTGCTCCGGGGCGGCCTGGCCGGGGACGATCAGGCCTGACCCGGCCTCACTCCCCGGCGCGCCACCCCTGCCAGAGCACGTAGCGCCGGAAGTCGGCGGCGAACTCGGCCTCGGTGAGGCCGATGCTCTCCTGGAAGGCCCGCGAGAAGACCGCGCCCCCTTGCATCCGCCGCAGCGCCTCCTGGACCCGCTCCTCGCCGTACCGGTCCACCAGGAAGGTGAAGGCGTGGTGCGAGGCGCCGTAGACCACCTCGGAGCGCTCCAGGTAGAGCGGCTCCGGATCGGCGAGCGGGTCGCCCTCGGGGCGCTGGCCGCGCTCCACCCGGCCCCGCGCCGCGCCACGCCCGGCCTCGCCGTCACCGGCGCCGTCGGCCGCCAGCCCCTGCTCGTAGAAGCGCCAGAGGTCCTCCAGCGAGCCGCGCCGGGCCCCCTGCCCCGCGGTGACGCTGGCCATGCCCTCGCGGAACCAGAGCGGGATCCCCTTGAGCGACCAGGTCCACTCGGCGGCGGCGCGCTGGTACATGACGCAGTGGGTGAGCTCGTGGGTGAGCAGCTCGACCACCTGGGCGTCGCCGGCGCCGAAGAGCCCCCAGGTGGACGGGGACTGCAGGTCGATGGTGCCGTAGCGGGCCCAGGCCCGCAGCCAGTCGTAGCCGGGCCGGCGGGCCGCCGCCTCCAGCCCGGCGTGGGTCGGGTGGATGGTGATGGTGACGGGCGCGTCCAGCCCGCCCCAGCGCGCCGTGCGCGGCAGCGCGAGCGCCACGGCCCGGGCCACCTGGCGGGCGGCGCGGGCGTCCTCCGGCCAGGAGACCAGCTCGACCCGGGCCTCCCCCACGTGGACCGTCTCGCGGCGCGGCCCCGCCTCGCCGGAGAGGCGGGGGGCGCAGCCGGCGGCCAGGGCGAGGAGGAGGAGCGGCAGCAGTCGCACCGGGCGTTCCTACCCTTCACGGCGCCGAGCGGCAAGCCCGGCCAGCTCCAGCAG
>Ga0315271_10002200_pt1 | contig 12165 bp, 10 predicted proteins | sample C3_top_MG_FD_204664 | JGI IMG/M metagenome (GOLD analysis project Ga0315271, IMG submission 204664) | Sediment microbial communities from Yellowstone Lake, YNP, Wyoming, USA - C3_top | ecosystem: Environmental > Aquatic > Freshwater > Lake > Sediment | place: USA: Wyoming | collected 2017-08-01
CCGAAGGAGCCGAAGGCAGGTCCGGACGGCACGCTGTCGTGGACGGTGGACGTGTTCAACCACGCGACCGGCGACGACTTCGTGCTGTTCCTGAAGGAGCTGGTGATGCCCGACGGGCAGCGCCGCCCCTACTCTATGTGGCTGTCAGGCGAATATCCGCGCGTGATGGACGGGCTGTGCAAGGCGCTTTCGCTCGACATGCGCGTCTACGATCCGGCGTGGATCGGCATGAAGCTGCGCAAGCTCCTCAACTACGGCGAGCCGAACGGGTCATTCATGGCGCGCACGCCGGGCTCGGACAAGGCGCAGACCTGGCCGTCGACCATCGCGTATCTCGCGCAGCTGATGATCCACCGCTACGCGATGCTGGGCATCCTCACCGAAGAGGGCTACCCGGTTGAACACGCCGGCATCCTCGCGGTGCCGCCCGCCGAGCAGGCGCACAGCACCGAACTGAAGACGCTGCCCGGAAAGAAATGTCCCGAGTGCGGCAACAAGGCGCTGATCCGCAAGGACGGCTGCGACTTCTGCACGGACTGCGGTTATACGGGCGCGTGCGGCTGACGCACCTTCAGCCTACTACCGCTCGCAGGTCGAGCTCGTACCGCTGACCAATCCAGATCGCGCAGTCGCGATGGTCGCGCAACTCGTCATCCGTATTGGGATGCGCGAACACGTCGAGCGCTCCGTGGTTCAGCGCGAGCCAGCTCACGACCTCGGAAAATTGCGCGGGCGCAAACGCAATCTGAAAGCTCCATTTCGGATGCGGGCCTACCGGCCGCTCGTGGAAGCGGCCGAGTTGGACATTCTCGCCGAATTGCGCGCCCACGACCTCGCGGAACTTGGCCGCGTGGTCGCGGCTCGTCGAATCGAAATAGATATGCGCGTGCCAGCTTTCGATCCGTGACACCTCGATAAATGCCATTGCCAACCTTCCTTTCCTGGCCAAGACCCTGATTGCATCGTGGTGGTTGCAGACTTTACCAATGTTCGACGATGACATTGCGTGGCAAACTGACCAATTGCCCCAATGTATCAGTCCATGGCATCGCTCGCCGCATTCCGCTTCGACAACTCGTTCGCCCGCGAACTGGGAGGGTTTTACACTCCTTGGAAGCCGGTTGCGGCACCTGCGCCGCGGTTGCTCTACCTCAATCGTTCCCTCGCCGACGAACTCGGCATGGACCTCGCATCGCTCGACAGTGCTGCCCTGGCCGCGATGTTCGCCGGAAACGCGCTGCCGGAGGGCGCGCAACCGCTGGCGCAGGCCTACGCAGGCCACCAGTTCGGCGGATTCTCCCCCCAGCTCGGCGACGGCCGCGCGCTGCTTCTGGGCGAGGTGATCGACCGGCAAGGGCGCCGACGCGACATCGCCTTCAAGGGATCCGGCCGCACGCCGTTCGCACGGGGAGGCGACGGCAAGGCGGCGGTCGGACCGATGCTGCGCGAGGTGTTGATCGGCGAGGCCATGCACGCGCTGGGCATTCCCACCACGCGCGCGCTGGCGGTCGCGGCGACGGGCGAGCCGGTGTACCGCGAGCAGGCGCTACCCGGGGCGGTGCTGACACGCGTGGCGGCAAGCCACCTGCGCGTCGGGACCTTCGAGTTCTACGCCGCGCGCGGGGACAGGGCGCGCGTGCGCAAGTTGGCCGAGTACACGATCGCGCGGCACGACCCTGCCCTCGCCGGTTCGCCCCAGCCGTTCCTCGCGCTGTTGCAGGCCGTGGCCGAGCGCCAGGCCGCACTAGTCGCGCAGTGGATGAACGTGGGCTTCATCCACGGCGTGATGAACACTGACAACATGGCGATCTCGGGCGAGACGATCGACTACGGTCCCTGCGCGTTCATGGAGGCCTACGACCCCGGCACCGTGTTCAGTTCCATCGACGGCCACGGTCGTTACGCATACGGAAACCAGCCCGACATCGCGAACTGGAACCTGGCGCGTCTCGCCGAGACGCTGCTGCCGCTGCTCTCCGACGATTCCGAGAAGGCCGTGGCAATGGCCACCGAGGTTCTCGTGGCGTTCCCGGCGCAGTATCGCCGGTACCTGCTCCGCGGACAGCGCGCCAAGCTCGGATTGCATCGGAGCGAACCGGATGACGACGGCGGCGATATCGCGTTGGTGGCCGATTGGTTGAGCCTGCTGCACGCCGGGCGCGTGGATTTCACGCTCGGGTGGCGGCGGCTGGCGGACGCCGCGGCCGGCGACGAAGCCCCCTTGCGCGCGCTATTTGCCGATGCATGCACGCCGGACCCATGGCTTGCGCGCTGGCGGGCGCGCTGCGCGAGCGAGGACGGCGCGCATGGTTTCTCTGGCGGCGGCGAACGCGCCATGGCGATGTACCGCGTCAATCCCATCGTGATCGCCCGCAACCACCGGGTGGAAGAGGCGCTGGCGGCCGCGTCGAACGACGGCAACCTCGAACCCTTCGAACGATTGCTCGATGCGTTGAGGCAGCCCTACGACGAGGCACCTGAACGGGCGCAATACGCCGAGCCTGCGTCGGCGGAAGTGACAGCAGGCTATCGCACGTTCTGCGGGACCTAGTCTCCCGCAGACGTCGCGCAGGTTTCGAGAACGACGCCGCGCAGCCATCGGTGCGGCGGATCGGCATGCGACCTCGGATGCCAGAGCAATGAAACCGTGAACGGCGGCGTGATTACCGGAAGCGGAAAGCTGTGCATTCCCGCACGCAGATTCCCGGTATGGCGTTCGGGAACGCTGGCGATCAGATCAGAGGCCCGGGCCAGGGCCACTGCGGTCGAAAAGCCACCAACGATCGTGACGATATCCCGTTCCAGACCCAGCGGACTCAATGCTTCATCGATCGGTCCCTTGTCGAGCCCTTCTCGCGAGACCGCGATGTGCCTGGCCGAAGCATAACGGGCGGCAGTGATCTTGCCGCGGCTCAACGCGTGCCCCTTGCGCACGACGCCGATGAGGCGGTCCCGGAACAACGCCTGCGCCCGAACTTCCGGACCCATCGTGCCATCCACGACACCCGTTTCGAGATCGACCGTTCCGTCGCGAAGCAGCGCGCTGTCCTTGTCCAGCTTCTGCACGAAGCGCAGCCGCACGCCGGGAGCAGCTTCGCCGACGCGCGCAATGAGGTCGGGGCCGAAGTTCTCCACAAAGCCCTCGCTGGTCCGCAGCGTGAACGTTCGGACGAGACGCTTGAGATTGGGCGTGCGCGCCGGGCGCAGTACCGCTTGAGTTTCCTGCACCAGCTGACTGACCCTTTCGCGAAGCTCGAGCGCCCTGGGCGTCGGAACAAGACCGCGCCCTGCCCTCACCAGCAACGGGTCGCCCGTTGTCTCACGCAATCGAGCCAGCGCCCGGCTCATCGCCGACGGGCTGAGACGCAACCGGCGGGCCGCGCGCGCAACGCTGCCTTCCGCCAGCAGCACATCGAGGGTCACGAGCAGGTTCAGGTCGGGCGCGGACATGGCGCAAACATAGCAGTATTTGACCATGACATGGCGTCAAACGCATCAATAAAGTGCAAATGCTGCGCCTTCCGCCATGTCAGGCAACGGACTACGCTTCAGACAGCCCTATTTCGGGAACCCCCAGAAAGCCGAGTTCATGTTGAAGCCGGTCATTGCAGGTCCAGATGGAGCGGTTGGCGGAGGCACGGAAAGGACACCTGCGTTTCGGTGGGCGCTGGCCAGCCTTTCGCTATCCATGCTGCTGTCGTCGCTCGGCACCAGCATCGCCAATGTCGGCTTGCCGACGCTGGCACAGGCGTTCAACGCGTCCTTCCAGGAAGTCCAGTGGGTCGTCCTCGCCTACCTGCTTGCCATCACCACTCTGATCGTCAGCGTCGGGCGGTTGGGCGATATCGTGGGCCGACGGCGGCTGTTGCTGGCCGGAATCTTCCTGTTCACAGCGGCCTCGGTACTGTGCGGCATCGCTCCAAAGCTATGGCTGCTGATTGCCGCCCGCGCCGCACAGGGGCTGGGCGCGGCGATCATGATGGCGCTCACCATCGCGTTTGTCGGCGAGACGGTTCCCAAGGAAAGGACCGGCAGCGCCATGGGACTGCTCGGCACCATGTCGGCGGTCGGCACTGCGCTCGGACCATCGCTCGGCGGCGTCCTGATTGCCGGTTTCGGTTGGCGATCGATGTTCTTCATCAACGCGCCGCTGGGTCTACTGACGTTCCTCCTCGCCTATCGTTGGCTGCCCGCTGATCGCAAGGCGTCGACGACGGTTCGCGCCCGCTTCGACCATGTGGGAACGCTGCTGCTCGCTGTGACGCTCGCTGCGTATGCGCTCGCCATGACGATGGGACGCGGCGATTTCGGCCTGATCAACGCGACTCTGCTCCTGGCTGCTGTCTTCGGCGTCGGCATGTTCGTCCTTGCCGAGGCGCGAGCGGTATCACCGCTGATCCCGTTGGCAATGTTCCGGAATCCGGCACTGAGCGCGGGCTTCGCCATGAGCGCCCTGGTCACCACCGTGGTGATGGCGACGCTGGTCGTCGGCCCGTTCTACCTCTCGGGCGCGCTCGCGCTCGACGCCGCCCGAGTCGGACTCGTCATGTCGTCCGGTCCGATTGTCGCTGCGCTGACCGGCGTGCCTGCCGGCCGCTTAGTGGACCGCTTTGGCGCGCACCGCATGAGCATCGCCGGGCTCATCGGAATGGCGGTCGGCGCGTCCATCCTGCCCATGCTGCCGACGAGTTTCGGCATACCGGGCTACGTCGCCCCGCTCACCGTCATCACCGCCGGCTATGCGCTGTTCCAGGCGGCCAACAACACTGCCGTCATGACGAATGTTCGCCCGGACCAGCGCGGCGTCGCATCCGGCATGCTCAATCTTTCACGCAATCTCGGGCTCATCACCGGCGCGTCGGTCATGGGCACCGTGTTCGCTTTCGGATCAGCGACCACCGACATCATGACAGCGCGTCCCGAGGCCGTTGCGGCCGGCATGCGGACCACGTTCGGCGTCGCCGCGGCACTGATTGTCGTCGCCCTCGCCATCGCGTCGGCAAGCCACGCGCTTGCGCGGCGCGTGGTCAAGGCGGCAGAACTATGACCGCGCCTGCCGGGTCGCAACCAGATTGCTCATCGAACTCATGCTGCGGGAGACCATCGTTGGCTCTCTTTGGCTCGAAGTCGGGACGCACCGAAAGGCATGCTGCCAGAATCCCGATGGGTACCGGAAAGGAGGTGGCGCAGTCGGCCTCCAGGGGTTCCGTCGGGCTGGCAGGCAATGGCTTCGAGTATGGCGCTCGGGAAAATGCATTGCGGTCGTCCATTCCGGCCTCCTTGATGTCGCAGGCGCTCATCGGCCGGTCGCCGCCGGCGATGAGCTAGTGCAAAGTCGCACCTATTGCGGCACGCACATGCCCACGCCGATGCCACTGCCTTCGGGGATATACCCCTTGTCGACCATCAACTGCCGTTCGGACAGACTCGTCACAAAGCGGTGATTCGGCGCGGCGCCCATGCCGTTGTTGTACAGGCGATAGACCGGAACCGTTGCTGCCGGGCAAACGCCGCCCGAATCGGGCAGCAGGGCATTGAAGAGCTTGTCGTCTTCCAGCGTCCAATCAGGAAACTTGGTGATCGTGTCTTCGCAACCCAGGCCATGCGGCGCGTAGAAGTGCGTGCTCTTTGGCGCGAAGTGATCGTTGAAAAAGCGGCAGATGGCGACGGAGGCCGCCGGTGCCCCCGCGTTGACGTAGACCTTGAAGGAAAGCCCCGTTCGCGACCAATCCTGGAAGGGGGGCAGCTTGGCGTCCAGCAAGGCGATTTCCGCCGCGACAGGCGTGATGAAATAGTGGTCGAATATCGCGTGGTGATATTCGACCACGCTCGTGGTCGATGCCGCCGGCGGCGTAATGTAGGCTTGGTGCAAATACGCTGCCAGATCGGCGATATCGACCGAATTGTTGAAAAGCGCGATATACAGGGGCCTCATATCGGGCTGGTTGAAGATGATGTCCAGTAAGGTATCGCTCCTGGATCCCACGTTTGCGAACTTGCCCGTGGGGCTGCTGTCGTGGCAATCAGTGCACTTGTATGTGATGTGATAGAGCGTATTCCCGCGAGCGGGGTCACCCTGGGCAGCGACCGCCGGAGAAATGGCGAGCGTCAGGAATGCGGCAATCAATAGGAAGACAGGTTTCATCACGGTTCCTTTGCGTCGGCAATGCGCCCAGCGAACAAGATGCTCGCAGCGCTGTCGCCACGTTAGGAGGAACCGACTTACCGATACCTAACCGATTGGGGTATCGGCGGACGCGGGCGCATGGCCCGGCGATCAGGGGAGCAACTGCCGGAGCAGGGACTCGGTCTCGGCCGAGGGTACGACACCGAGCAGCATCGCCAGCACCCGCTGGAGGCGCTGGTATGCGGCAATGCCTTCGGCCGGACGCCGCAGGCGCATGGCGCTGCGCATCACGCCCTGGTAGAACTCTTCGGTCAGGTCGTCCGTGTCGAGGCCATGCCGGTAGCATTCCATGGCGTCTTCGTCGCGGCCTGCTTCGCTCAGCGCGCGTCCACGCGCCATGACGGTGCGGCGGTACTTGCTGCGCAAGCGCTCGCGCGTCGACACGCTCCATGGCTCGCCCGTGTCCTCGGCCAGAAAATGGCCCCGGTACAGTTCCAGCGCCTGCCGCAGGGCTTCCGATGCTCGCGGTTCCCCTTCGTGTCCCGCACCGCTGTCGGCAATCAGCTGCTCGAAGTCCCGGCTGTCGACCCAGCACGTGCCGGGGTCCAGGCCCACGCGGCCGTCATGCAATTGGATATGCTCCGCGCCGCGCGGAATGAGCTTGCGCAGGCGGTGCAGGGCGACGTTGAAAGCGTCGTGCGCGGCGTCCGCTTCGTCGTCGGCCCACAACGCGTCGGTCAGTACGTGCACCGGAACGCCTTCGGCGCCGAAGGCAATCAGTGCCTTCAGCAACATCAGTGGTTTTTTCGGAACCTTGCCCTCGAACCTGAGCGGTTCTCCGTCCACATGCACCGCGAATCGCCCCAGGGTGTACACCCGGACCGGCCAGGGCCAATGCGTCATGGCGCCTGAGCCGGGACGCAAGCGGCGGCGCGCGATCAGTTCGCGCGCGAATGTCGTGACAATGCCGCGTTCCAGAGCAAACTCCGCTAGTTGCGCGAGTTCAGCTCGCATGGGAGCGAGCAATTGATAATATCTGACGCCGGCGGAAAGATGCCATGCCGTCTCAAGCGCTTGTGCGGCATCGTCGGTACGGCCGGCTCGCAGATAAGTCAGGGCGCGAAGGGATCCCAGATTCACCTTGAGGATTGAACGCGAACCCGGTTCCGCGTCGGCGCACAATTGTTCCAGCTGGCTGAGTGCCAAGGCTGCGTCGCCGCCCGAATAAGCCGCATAAATCGGAACCTGAAGCCAGGTCGCGCGAAAATGCGCAGGCATGTCGCTGCGGTCGACGGCGGCGCGGAGCGCATCCACGTGCTCGCGCGCCGTCGCCAAACGGCCCTGCTGCAGCGCCAGCCATCCCAGCATCTGGTGGATGAAGCGCTGGTGATACACATTCCCAGGGTCGACCATGCCCGACAGTTCGTCGAGCAGCTTGCGGGCCTCCGCATCATCGCCCGTGTAAAGGGCCAAGAACAGCAATATCGCCACGGCTTCGAATTCGAGCGCGGCGAATTCGTGCTCCTGCGCCTGCGCCCGAGCCATCAACGCAAGCTTGCGCGCGTCGGCATAGGCCCCCGTCTGGCGATACAGGTCCACGGCAATCTGCTGACGCACGAGAATCTTCAGGCGCGTGCCGAGGCGAGGCGACCTCAGCATGGATTCCATCTTGCCTGCAAGGAGATGTGCTTCGTCCCAGCGCTTGTGGCGCTCAAGGCAGCCCAGCAAGGTGACCGCTGCGAACAACTTTTCGTTCTCGGCCCCGCCGGGCTCCAGCGCGTCCAGCACTTCGCTGAATGAATTTCCCGACTCGGTTTCGTAGTCGCCCCCAAAGAAGCAGGCGAGCAGGCGGCCGTTGAGCAGGCGCAGTGCGTGTTGCTCGCAGCGCGGCGTGGCACCCGCCGGCAGCGGTTGCCGCAGCATCGTGCTCCAGCGCTTGTGCCCGATGAAGCTGTCGATGTTATAGCCCCATTCGAGTATGCCGGCGGCGCAGAGTTGCTGGCCATACAGATCATCGCGTGCGAGGAAAACTGCACACGCGCGTTCGTAATGTTCCTGGGTCGCGACGTCCTCGCGCAGCAGGCAAACGCGGGCCAGCCCGTAGCGAAGGTACGGCTCGTCGTCGAGCGTCGTGGTGGGCAGCCGCCGGATCCACGCGGCAACCTGATCGAGCTGACTCAAGGCCAGCTTGTCTTCCATTGCCGCAAGCAGTTGTTCGACTGCGGCATCGGCATCCCCCGCATCGAGGAAGAGGTCAATCGCAATGTCGGTCTGCCGCCTCTGCAGGAATTCACGCGCGGCCCGGCTCAGCAGGCGCCGGCGTTCATCGTCGCCGAGCATGCGCATGGCGCGTTCGAGGAGGAACTCCCGAAACAGCGGATGCAGGCGATACACCCCGGATGAGCCGGCGACGCGCTCGATGAACAGATTGTTCGCGCAGAGAAGCGCCAGGTGCGCCTCGGCGTCGGCAACGCCCGCGAGGCTGCCCGCCAGGTCGGCCGGTATCCAGGGCAGCAAGGCACTGACGAGCAGCAGGTGCTGGACTTCTGCGTTCAGGCGGTCGTGCAGCAGCTCCCCAAAGTAGGCGAACAGCACGGATTGACTTGGGTCGCCGCTGCCGCCACCGCCACCAGCATGGCTCAGCAACCGCAGCCCGGCGGCCCATCCGTTCACGCGGCGAGCCACGGCAAGGACGGTCCCTTCGTCCATGCCCAGCGTGCGTGCGAACTGGGTCGCTTCACTGGGGTCGAAATCGAGGGCTGTCGCCGGCAACACCGCGAGCAATCCGGCCATCTCCGCACCGGAGAGTTCGGGCGGCGGTGCGTGACGGCTCGTCATCAGTATCGTGATGCCGCTGGTAACCTCGTCGATGGCGCCAGCGAGCACTTGAGGCAAGGACGGCAACGCCGCCTGCTCGATGTTGTCGATCACGATCACCAGCGGACGCGGCAACGACGCGAAAACTGCGCGGAACCATGACCGTGCGTAGGACCGCGGGCGATTCAGGTCATCAGCACTGAACACCGGCCGCCTGATCCTGGGTACCAGGCTGTCGACCGCCTGTCCGATCGTTACAAAAAATTGTCCGAGATCGTTGTCATCGGCGTCGAGCCGATACCAGATTCCGCGGGCGGAGCGTGCCTTGAGATAAGACGCCGCCAACATCGTCTTGCCCGATCCCGGCGGACTTCCCAGCCAGATCGCAGCGCCAGAGCGGTGCCGGTCGAGCCACGCGAAGAGCCGTTCGCGCGGCACCGCATGCTGCAGCTGGGGCGGGCTGAGCTTGGCCGACAGCGCTTTGGGCTTGCGTGGCACCGGTTCCTTCGATGGGAGTCGCCAGATCGCAATCTAGTCCATCTAGTCGCCTTACGCACGACACGGCCTGCAGGGGTGCCGCCCGCGACGGCCCTGATCCTAAAAAATGTGCTGACCCGGACATTGGGGGACAGTGTGCGATTGCCGACTGCATCCTGGCGGAGAGGGCGGGATTCGAACCCGCGGAGGGCTATTAACCCTCGCACGCTTTCCAGGCGTGTGACTTAAACCGCTCATCCACCTCTCCGGTGGCCCGCATTTTACTCTATGCCCGGCGGTCTGGCGGATCGGTCCCGTACAGGTGTAGGCTGCATGGTCCCGCACGCGGTGAAGGGGCCAGGTGATGACCGACTCCAAGTCCATTCAGATCATTCTGGCGCGCCAGCTCGCGAGCTGCATTGCCACGCCGGTCCTCCTGGTCGATGCCGAGAACGCGCTCATCTACTACAACGAGCCGGCGGAGGCGATCTTCAACCAGCGCTTCGACGAGACGGGCGAAATGCCTGCGTCGGAGTGGACCTCGCGCTTCACGGCCGTCGATGACGATCGCAATCCCATCCCGCCCAAGGACCGGCCCATGGGGCGGGTGCTCGCCGAATGTGCGCCGGTCTCCCGGACCATGTGGATGCGCGTGTCGGGCGGCGATTGGCGCCATTTGAACGTGACGGCCTTTCCGCTCGTCGGCGAGAAGGGGCAGCTCTTTGGCGCGATGAGCATCTTCTGGGCCATCTGAAATGAACGTGAGGCTGTGGGGCACGCGCGGCTCGCTCGCCACACCCGGTGCGGAGACGGCACGCTACGGCGGCAACACGTCGTGCGTCGGCGTGACCGGTCGCGACGGCACGGTGCTGGTACTGGACGCAGGCACGGGCATCCGCGGCCTGGGCAAGACGATTCCCCCGTCCGTGCGCCGCGTGGACATCCTGCTCACCCACCTGCACATGGATCACATCCAGGGACTGGGATTCTTCGCGCCGCTGTTTCGCCCCGATCTCGAGGTCCACATCTGGGGACCGGTCAGCAGCCACATCAGCCTGCGCGAACGGCTGATGCGCTACCTTTCGCCACCGCTCTTCCCGGTGAGCCTGCGCGAATTGCCATGCATGATCACTCTCCATGAAGTGCCGAGCGGCGAGGTCGCCATCGGGGAGTTTCGCGTGTCGTCCGCACTGGTGTGCCACCCCGGACCGACGGTGGGGTACCGCATTGCCGATGCCCAGGGCAGCGTGCTGACGTATCTTCCGGACCATGAGCCCGCGCTGGGCTCGCCAGCGTTCCCGTCGCTGCCTCTCGCCTGGACGTCGGGAGGCGGACTCGCCGCCGGCGCGGACCTGCTGATTCACGACAGTCAATACAGCGCGGCGGAATACTTGAGCCATGTCGGCTGGGGACACAGTTCGTTCAAGGATGCGCTGGCGTTCGCGACGCTGTCCGGCGTGAAGCACCTCGTGCCGTTCCATCACGATCCCGGCCACACCGACATCGACATCGACCGGCTGATGAAAGAGGCAATGGCAGAGATAACGCCGGCCTGTCGCGTCACGACTGCGCTGGAAGGCGCGACGTTTCAGATCTAGATGATTTCCGGAGTCACATGAAGAAAGTGCTGAAGTACGGAGCGTGGGGATTGGGTGCGGTCGTGCTCATCGCGCTGGCCGCCTGGTTCGGGGCAAATCGGGTGGCGACCAGCCGGTACGAGAAGCAGTGGACCGTGCACAAGGCGGACTTCCCGATCCCGTTCCCGCTCAGCGCTGCCGACCTCGCGTCCCTTCGGGCGGAACGAATCTTGGCCGGGGCCCCGGACGCGGATCCGCTTGCCGGCGTGGATCTTCAGGCCGTGGCGCTGGAGCGCGCGATCAAGCAGGGCAAGCATCTCGTCAACAGTCGTGTTTCGTGTGATGGCTGTCATGGCAAAGACTTCGGCGGCGCGGCCATCGTCGACATTGCTTTGGTCGGACATTGGATGGCACCCAACTTGACCGCCGGTGAAGGCAGCGTGACCAAGGGCTTCACCGCGAATGACTGGGACCGCGCCGTCCGGCACGGCGTGCGCCGCAACGGAAGCTCGTCGTCGATGCCGTCGCAGGACTTCGCCAACCTCACCGATCACGAATTGTCGGACGTCGTCGCCTACATTCGCTCGATGCCGCCGGTGAATCGTGACATGGGACCCGTGAGGTTCGGACCCGTGTTCGCCTTCATGATCGCTACCGATCCAAAGGCATTTACCGCTGCCACGATCGATCACGACAAGGCTCACGTCGTGGAGCCGCCCGCCGAATCACCCAGCGTGGAATTGGGGCAGCACATCGTGCAGGTCTGCCGCGGATGCCACGGGCCGCAGTTGTCGGGCGGTACGCTGGCGGGCGACCCCGACATGCCGGTCGTCGCGAACATCACGCCCCACGCCACCGGCCTCAAGTCATGGAGCGAAGCCGACTTCGTCCGCGCGCTCCGCGAGGGCAAGCGCAAGGACGGGACGGCGATCAGCAAGATGATGCCGTGGCAGGCCTACGGGCAGATGTCGGATACGGAACTGAAAGCCGTGTGGGCCTACCTGCAGACCGTGCCGCCGCTGGAGAAAGGCAATCACTGAGGCCGAACGGGGCGTCAGGCGCGGCGAATCCTCCGCGGCGCGGCTGCCGCGATCAGAGCAGTTCCTTCTGCCGGTGGGTCGTGCAGTCCACGACCGTCAGCGCGGTCATGTTGACGATGCGGCGCAC
>Ga0315271_10002201_pt1 | contig 12164 bp, 11 predicted proteins | sample C3_top_MG_FD_204664 | JGI IMG/M metagenome (GOLD analysis project Ga0315271, IMG submission 204664) | Sediment microbial communities from Yellowstone Lake, YNP, Wyoming, USA - C3_top | ecosystem: Environmental > Aquatic > Freshwater > Lake > Sediment | place: USA: Wyoming | collected 2017-08-01
CGCCGGCACGATCTCGCGGGCGTAGCGCTGCACCTGGTCCAGCGCTACCTCGCGCGGCATCTGGCGGGCATCGGCAAATGCCAACGCGGCCTGCTGCACCTTGTCGTCGAAGATCAGGCGGTCGATCAGGGCCTGGCGCTTGACCTGCTGGAACGGCCGGATGCCGATCTTCAGGCGCCGGCCAACCTCGTCGAGCACGCGATTGGCGCGGCTCTTGATGAACCAGCGCGCGCTGGGCATCAGCAGGCGGTCGAGCAGGGCCCATGCGGCCAACGCGCCGATGACGACCGCCAGCCACAGGGGCAGGGTGATGCTTGCCGACATGCGCCTCCTCGCCGACTTGCGGCGCACGCATGCTAGCGTGCATGCCTCAGCGGCGGCGCGTCTCGGGGCTGAGGATTTCCCTGGCCCGCTCGCCGGTGCCGCGACGCACGCTGCCTACGATCGCCGCCGAAGGGCCCGCGGCGAGCATCTGCGCAAAGGCCTCGCGGACCTCGTCGGCAGTCACGGCCTTCAGCCGTGCCAGCGTTTCTTCGGCGGCGCGCAGGCGGCCGTGCACGAAGACCTCGAGCGCCGCGTCCTCGAGCCGGCGCAGCGGCTTCTCGGCGTCGTGCAGGCGGCGCACCACGATCTGGTTGCGCGCGCGCTCGAGATCGACCGCGTCGACGGCCTGGGCCTGCGCACGCAACAATCCCGTCACCTCGCGCAGGAACTCGTCGAACTTCTCGGGCGCCGTCGAGGCCTCGATGACGAGCTGGCCGCACATGTCGAACTGGTCGGCCGTGCACGACGCGTGATAAGCCAGGGCGCGCTGCTCGCGCACGCGGGCCAGCAGCGGCGAACTCATGCCCTCGCCGAAGACAGCCGCGGCGACGAGGTGGGCGGCGTCATCGTCGCGCAGCGAAGGGATCGGGAAGCCGAGGACGACATGCGTCTGGCTGCTGCCCGACAGCGCGCGGGCGCGCACGGCACCGGCGTAGGTCGGTACGGCAACCAGGTTCGGCGCGCCCTGCGGCATCGCGCCGAAGGCGCTTTCGGCCGCGCGCACGACGGCCGGCAAATCGACGGCGCCGGCCGCGCCGACGATCAGGTTGGCGCCGGTGTACTGGCGTGCGACATAGCGCACCAGGTCGTCGCGGCCGAAGCGTTCGATGTTGCGGCGGCTGCCGATCACCGGCTGCGCTACCGCATGCAGGCCGTAGCAGGCGCGGTCGAACAGCTTGTAGCCGGTGGAGACCGGATCATCGTCGTCTTCGGCAAACTCCTGCAGCAGCACCTGGCGCTCTCGCTCGAGTTCGGCCTCGGGGAAGGTCGATGCCAGCACGATGTCGCCGAGCATGCGCACGAAGTCGCTCGCGTGGCCGGCCAGTCCGCGCATCTGGTAGGCGGTGTGGTCCTTGTCGGTGTGCGCGTTGACCTCGGCGCCAAGCCGCTCGGCATCGAGGTTGATGCGCTGCACATCGCGCTCGGCGGTGCCCTTGAAGGCCATGTGCTCGATGACGTGGCTGATGCCGTTCAGCGCTGCCGATTCGTGTGCGCTGCCGGTGCGCACGAAGACGCTGACCGCGGCGGTGTGCAGGTGTGGCATCGGCAGCACGATCACGCGCACGCCATTGGGCAACTGGGCCAGCTGGGTGTCAGAGTGCGCCATGCGGGGCATTTCAGAGCTTGGGGCCGCGCGGCAAACCGGCCTCGTCGTAGGCGCTGCGGTGCGCGTACCAGGCCCAGCCCAAGCCCGCGAGCGGCAGGACGATCAGTGCCAGGAACCAGCGCCAGTTCTCGGCCATGAAATCGGTTGCCCGCTGGGCCCACGGGGACTGCACCGCGGGGGTCTTGCCTGGCTGAGCCTGTGGCGCTGGTTGCGCAAGCGCGCGCTCCACGGCGGGCACGACCGCGACGTCGCTTGCGCTGGCGGCCAGCACGGGCTTTTCGGGTACACGCCCCGGCGTTGCCGCCGCAGACGCCGGCGCACCGGAACGCGACGTGGCGCGCGGCGTGGGGGCGGGCGCTGATGCCGCGGCGGGTGGCGACGCGCGATCGTTCTGAGCCACTGTCGGCCGCGGGGCCGGCTTGTCCGGCGCCACGCGGGGCTGCGCGGCGGAGGCAGGCCCCGTCGCCCCCGCATCGGTGGACGACGGCTGCGCTGCAGCCCATCGGCGATACAGGATCTTGCTGGCGCCGGCTTCGCAGTTGCCGATGGCCTTTGCACCGGGCGGCACGGGTGTGTCGGCCGGCACGGCTTCCAGGCTGTAGCCGCGCACGCCGGTGGCGTCGATGCGCGCAGCCAACTCGCTCTTCAGCAGGTCGCATGCATTGCTCTGCGCCTGGGCGCCCGGCGCAAGGAGCAGCAATGCGGTCTGCAATATCGTCATGGTGCAAGAGACGGCGAGTGGTCGGCACCCGCACACTGCGCCCGGCGTCACCCCGACAGCGAGAATGGCCTTGAGCACGCGGCAGGCCGCGCGTTGGGCCATGCCATCGAATGCGCCGATGGCTTGTGTTCGGTCCGTGATGCTTGCTGTCGCGTCCATGCGGTGCTGCCCTGTGTCGGCAGCGCGCATTGTCGCAAGCCCGGCGGACGGGTGAGCAACCGGCGGGCCGACACGGGCGCGCCGCTGCGTGGCAGCAGGGCGCGGCTACACCGCTGCGACGTGCTGCGCGATCGCGCCGGCGGTGGTGATCCACACCGCCTCGCGATGCCGCGCCAGGTGCGCAAAGGCGCATCGCAACTGGCGCAGGCGGAACGGCTGGCCGACGATCATCGCGTGCAACGCGATGCCCATGACCAGCGGCTGCTCGCGCGACTGCTCGAGCATTTCGTCGAACTGGTCGATGATCATGTCGGCGAATTCCGCCGCGCTGACGTGACGGCCGATGATGGCCGCGCTGTCGTTGAGCTCCTGCGGATACGGGACTGCGAGGATGCGGCCGCTGCGCGTCTTCAGCCACAGCGGCTGGTCGTCCATGCACCAGTCGAGTACGTAGCGGTAGCCGGCTTCATCGAGCAGGTCGGGTGTGTGCTCTGTCTCGGCGATCCACGGGCTCAGCCAGCCGGCCGGCGCCGCGCCTTCGTGCTGCGCGATGGTGGCGGTGACCGACGCGATCAGCTCGCGTTCGTCGGCCTCGTTCAAAGCCGCCTGGTGTTCGGAGTTGGTGCGGCCATGCGAGGCGATTTCGGCCCCGTGCGAGCGGAAGGCCGTTATCAGCTGCGGCGCCACCCCGTACAGCTCGCTGTTGATCAGCAGCGACAGCGGCAACCGGTGTTGCTTGAACAGCTCGAGCAGGCGCCACGCACCGACGCGGTTGCCGTAGTCGCGCCACGAGTTGTTCAGCACGTCGGGCGCCGGGATCCCGGGCACCAGGTCCTCGACCAGGCCTTCGCCCCAGGCGTATTGCTCCAGGTTCAGCGCGATGTAGACCGCCAGGCCCTTGCCGTTGGGCCAGCGCCCCTGCGGGCGGTCGACGATCGGCGAGTAGTCGTAGCGGCCATGGCTGCGCAGCATCGGCGGGGCTCCTGTGTGATGGCGGATCAGCCGGCGGCAGCGAAGCGGGCGGCGACGGCTGCGTCGACGTTGATCAGCTCGCGGCCGCTCGGTGCGGCGTAACTGCCGGTTCGCGGCTTGGGCAGGCCCAGGTGCACCAGCAGTTCGGCCTGGCGCACAGCGCAGGCCATGCAGTCGATCAGCGGCACCGGCACGTCCTTTTGAAGTCGCATCGGCACGCCGGCCATGACGGCGCCGGTGAGCACGATGGTCTCGGCGCCATCGCGCTCGACCAGGTCGAGCGCGCTCGCGACCAGTTCGCGGTCGAGTTCGTCGTGGGCGCCACGCTGGTAGGCGGCCGCGCTTTCCAGCACGCGCCAACCGGCGATGCGCGCCGCCAGCCCATAGGAGGCGGCCAGTTCGTGGTACAGCGGCAGCACGCGGCGGCCGAAGGTGATCACGCCGATGCGCCCGCCGAGCATGCAGGCGGTGAGCAGGCCGGCCTCGGTCATGCCGACCACCGGCACGGGCAGCAGTTCGCGTGCGCCGCGCAGGCCGGTGTCGTACGAGACCGCGATCACCACCGCGTCGCAGCCGGGTGCGTGCTCCGAAACCAGGGCGATGGTCGAGTGTTCGCCGATCGCGTGCTCGGCACGGCTGCCGATCACGCGGCCGCCGAAGCGGCCAGTCACGGCGACGATCTCGGTGCCCGGCGCGGCGCTGGCGCGGGCCTGGGCGCCCACCTTCTCGGTCACGATCTCGGAGGTGTTGGCGTTGACGACGAGGATGCGCATGGGGCCTCCCGGGTTCAGGCGAAGACAGCGTCGAAATCGATCTCGTTCTCGGCGCTGCGCTGGAAGTCGAGTGAGGCCTCGACGTGGCGCAGGTGCTCGAGCATCTGCGCGGCCGCGCGCTCGCCGTCGCGTGCCTCGATGGCGTCGACCAATGCGGCGTGTTCGTGGTACGGGCAGGCCGGCACGTTGGGCGCGTCGTAAAGGATGATGACCAGGCAGGTCAGCGTTTCCAGCTCACGCATCGTCTTGGCCAGAAAGCGGTTGCCGGCGATGTCGGCGATCACCTGATGAAACTCGCCCGACAGCCGGATGATGGCCCGCTTGTCGTTGGCGGCGCGCGCGGCCGACTCCTGCGCCACGTGATGGCGCAGGCGCTGGATGTCGCCGCGTTGGGCCAGCCGCGTGGCCTGGCGGATCAGGTCCGGCTCGATCAGGCGCCGGGCTGCGAAGACCTCGCGCGCCTCGTCCACCGTCGGGCTGCTGACGAACGCGCCGCGGTTCGGCAGCACCGTGACGATGCTGTCGTGCGCCAGGCGCTCGATGACCTGGCGGATCTGCGTGCGGCTGACGCCGAACACCTTGGCCAGTCGCTCTTCACCGAGTTTGGTGCCGGGCGGCAGGCGGTGCTCGACGATCGCCGTCAGCACGCGCTGGTGGATAACGTCGACGCTGGGTAGGGCTTGCCGGGTGGCTGCGGGCACGACCGCGGCGGACTTGGCGCGCACCGCACGGCGGGCCGGCGCGGGTTTGGGGCGGGGTGACGGTCCAGCTCGTGGCATTGTTGTATCCAAAATGGTTCGTGTTTTGAATCCAAAACATGGGCAAGTATATCCAGGCGGATCGGCTTGGCAAGCTTTGTACTGCAGGCGACGAACGCGGCTGAATGGGCCCTGGCCCGTTTGTTGCACGCTCCTACCGAACCGATTCCGGGCCCTGCTCCACGGTTGGATGCAGGGGTAAACACCAAGAATATTGGATTCAATCTGCTTGCCATTTTGTATCCAAAACATTACCCTTCGCGTCCGCAGGATCGGACAGCGGCGCGCCGCGTCGGGGCAGATCGAAGGTTTCACTCAAACAGGAGCAGCAGTGATGAATAGGACATGGGTTCGCAGCGCCGCAATGGCGGCAGGTCTGGTGCTGGCGTGCGTCGCGCCGGCATCGGCGCAGGAAAAGATCCGCATCGCCGGCAACTTCAGCGACAAGCATTCATCGTCGATCGCGATCGAGCAGTTCAAGAAGGACGTCGAGCAGGCCACCGGCGGCAAGCTGATCGTCGAAACCTTCCCCAACATGCAGCTCGGCGGTGCGCAGGAGAACGTCACGCAGGTGCGCGCCGGCACGATCATGATGACCTGGGTCGGCATGGCCTTCCTTTCGCGCACGGTGCCCGAGCTCGAGGCGGTGAGCCTGCCGTTCCTGTTCCCGAACCGCGAGGTCGCCTACAAGGTCATGGACGGCCCGATCGGCGACCTGATCGACAAGAAGATGGAAGACAAGGGCTTCATCGCGCTCGGCTTCATGGAGCTCGGCGCGCGCCAGGTCACCAACAGCGTGCGGCCGATCAAGACCATGGCCGACCTGAAGGGCCTGAAGATCCGCCTGCAACCCAACGAGACGCACCTGGCCACCTTCCGCGCGCTGGGCGCCAACCCGTTGGCGATGGACATCCGCGAGGTCTACTCGGCGATGGAGCAGAAGGTGATCGACGGCCACGAGAACCCGTACAACCTGATCTACGACAGCCGCTTCTTCGAAGTGCAAAAGTACGTCTCTAACACCGGCCACTTCTTCGACTTCATCGCCGTCGTTGCCAACCGCAAGAAGTTCCAGGCCTTGTCGCCCGAGTTCCAGAAGGCCATCACGACGGCGATGAACAAGGCTGTCGCCACCCAGCGCGTCGAGGCGGCAAAGGCCGACGTGGCGGCCTTGGCCGAGTTGCAGAAGAAGGGCATGCAATACGACGCGTTGCCGCCGTCGGAGCGTGAAGCGATGCGCAAGGCCACGGCCGGCGTCGTCGACGACATCAAGAAGCGCGTCGGTGCCGACCTGGTCGACCGCGTGCTTGCCGAGGTGAAGAAGGCCTCGGGCTCCTGAACGATCGACTGATCGACTGATCGACCGCCTGCGGAGCACACGCCATGAGTCGCCTATTGCCTTCGAACCTGACGCACCAGCGCGGCCCATTGCGCCCGCTGGCGCTGACCCTGCATGCGCTGGACACCGTCGCCGGCTGGGCCATCATCGGCATGCTCGGCGTGATGGTGGCCGTGGTGTCGCTGCAGGTGCTGTTGCGCTACGCGTTGAACAGCTCGCTCGGCTTCGCCGACGAGATGTCGCGCCTGACCTTCGTCTGGTCGATCTTTCTGGGTATTCCGCTGGGCATCCGGCTGGGCGCGCACATCGGCATGGAACTGCTGAGCTCACGCTTCGCGCCACGGGTACAGGACATCCTGGCCCGCGCGATGGCGGTGGTGGCGGGCGCGATGATGGTCCTCGTCGCTTGGCAGTCGGCGGTGGTGGCCTTCGACCAGTGGGACGAGATGATGGCCTCGATGAACGCCAGCGCGGCCTGGTTCATCGTCGCCGTCGGCGTCGGCTGCGGCCACTCGGCGTTGCACCTGGCCTGGATTGCACTGACCGGCAAGCCGACGATGACTGAAGCGGTGGCCACCGAATGAGCCTCCTGATCATCTTCATCTTCCTCGGCATTGCCGTGCTCGGCATGCCGCTGGCGTTCTCGCTCGGCATCGGTGCCGTGGCCGGGCTGATCTACAGCGACGTCGACTTCAACCTGCTGCCGACACGGATGATGAACGCCGTCAATGCGTTCCCGCTGATGACGATCCCATTCTTCATCTTGGCCGGCGAGCTGATGATGAAGGCCGGCATCATGGAGCGCCTGATCGACCTGGCCAACTCGGTGGTCGGCCGCGTGCGCGGCGGCCTGGCCCACGTCACGGTGCTGGCCGGCATGGGCCTCTCGACGGTGTCCGGCGCCGCGGTCGCCGACGCCAGCGCGCTCGGCAGCACGATGATCCCGTCCTTGCGCAAGGTGTATGGCGTCGGCTTTTCGTCGGCGGTGGTGGCCGCGGCGGCCAACCTCGGGCCGATCATCCCGCCGTCGGGCGCGATGATCGTCTATGCCTTTATGGCCGGGCCGACGGTGTCGGTCGGAGGCATGTTCATGGCCGGCGTGATCCCGGGTCTGATCCTCGTCGCCGCCATGATGTTCCTGGTCTGGTACACCGCGGTCAAGCGCAACTACCCGCTGACCGGCGAGGCCTTCTCATGGGCCAAGGTCGGCCACGAACTCAAGCGTTCGTGGGTCATCTTCCTGATGCCTGTCGTCGTCATCGGCGGCATCGTCGGCGGGGCCTTCACCGCGACCGAAGGTTCAGCGATCGCCGTCGTCTACGCCATGGCAATCGGCTTCTTCGTGACCAAGACCTTGAAGATCGCCGACCTGCCCGAGGCCATGATTCGCACGGCGATCACCTCGGCCGTGGTCGGCGCGATGATCGCCTTCGCCTCGGTCGTGACCTACATGCTCACGGTCGACCAATTACCGGCGCAGCTCACGGCGCTGCTGCGCGGCATGACCAGGGACCCGCTGGTCTTCATGCTGCTGGTCTCGGTGGCGTTGTTCGTCGTTGGTTGCTTCCTCGAATCGAACGCGGCCTACATCATGCTGGTGCCGCTGCTGCACCCGATTGCCTTGCTGTACGGCATCGACCCGCTGCACTTCGGCTTCCTGTTCGTCTTCAACCTCGTGATCGGCATGCTCACGCCGCCGGTCGGGGTCGTGTTGTTCGTGTTGTGCGGAATCACCGGGATCAAGCTCGGTGAGTTGGTCAAGCATGTCTGGCCGTTCATCGCCGTCATGTACGGGCTGTTGTTCACCTGCATGTTCATCCCGAAAATCGTGCTTTGGCTGCCGCGGTTGATGGGCTACTGAATGAGTGCCGCCACGCCGCGCGAGCAGTTCCTCGCGCCGCAGACCTTCATCGGCTGGATCACGCCCTCGGCCAATACCGTGGTCGAACGCGTCACGCTGGCCATCCTGCGCCACTTCCCGCAGGTCTCGTCGCATTTCTCGCGCACCTCGGTGGTCGGCGCCGTCGACGCGTTCCCGCTGACCTACGATTTCGACGACATGCTGGCCACGGCCAAGGTGCTCGGCGATGCGCAGCTCGACGTCGTGGCCTGGAACGGCAGCAAGGGCGGCAGCCTCGATTTCGCGCTGGACCATCAATTGGTCGAGCGCATCGAGCAGCTGACCGGGGCCAAGTCGACGACCTCGACCCTGGCCATCGACCAGGTTTTTCGTGAAGACGGCATCCGCCGCTTCGCGCTGGCATGCCCCTACGTCGACAGCTACCGTGAGCGCATCGTACGCAGCTTCGCGCATGAAGGCTACGAGTGCGTGGCCGCGCGCAATTTCGGGCTCAGCGACAACTATTCGTTCTCGCAGATTCCGCTCGATGACATTGCGGCGATGTTGCGCGACGTGGCGAAGTCCCGGCCGCAGGCCATCGTCACCTTCTGCACGAATTTCCCGGCCGCTCCGATCGTGCCCGAGATGGAGGCCGAACTCGGCATTCCGATCTACGACACGGTGACGATGGGGGTCTGGGGTGCATTGCAGCGCGCGGGCGTTGATACCGGGGCAGGCCGCGACTGGGGGCGGGTGTTCGTGCGATGAGCACACACCAAGATTCGATGTTGATCCGCGGAGCGCGCGTCTTGACGCTCGACGACGCCGACCGCGAGTGGCCCGCTGCCGACATCGTGATCGAAGGCGGGCGCATTGCTGCGATCGGCCCGGATGCCGGTGGCGCCTGGCCGCGCGCGATGGCGCGAACGATCGACGGCTGCGGATTGCTGGCGATGCCGGGCCTGATCAACGCGCACTTCCATTCGCCGGGCAACCTGATGAAGGGCAGCCTGCCGGGTTACCCGCTCGAGATCTTCATGTTGCACGAGGTGCCGCCGTTGGCCACCGGAGGCGACGCCGACCGGCTGGCCTATGTGCGCACGATGGTCGGCGCGCTGGAGATGCTGCGCCGCGGCATCACCGCCGTGCACGACGACGCGTACCACGTGCCAGTGGCCAGCGCTCGATCGATCGATGCCATCATGCAGGCCTACGCCGACGCCGGCATCCGCGCCACAGTGGCGATCGACCAGCCGAACATCGTCGAATATCAGAAGTACCCCTACCTGGCTGACTTGCTGCCCGAGGCTGAGCGCCGGGCGATGGACGAAGCGCCGCGGCAATCCACCGAAGAGCTGCTGGCGCTCTATGCCCACCTGATCGAACGCTGGCACGGAGCCGAAAACGGGCGCCTCGCTGCGGCCGTGTCGTGCTCGGCACCGCAACGGGTCACGCTCGACTACTTCGCCGGGCTGTCGGAGCTGTCCAGGCGCCACGACCTGCCGTTCAACATCCACATGCTCGAGACCAAGCTGCAGCGCGTGCTAGGGCACGAGAAGTTCGGCAAGTCACTCGTGCGTTACGTGCACGACCTCGGCCACCTGGACGAACGCATGATGGTCATCCACGCCATCTGGATCGACGACCACGACATCCGCCTGCTCGCCGACTCGGGCTGCACCGTGGCGCACAACCCGGTCTGCAACCTGCGCCTGGGAAGCGGCGTGATGCCCTACAGCAAGTTGCGCGACGCGGGCGTGCCGATCTGCCTGGGCACCGACGAGATGAATACCGACGACAGCGTGAACCTGTGGTTCGTGGCCAAGACGGCGGCGCTGTTGCACACCCTGGCCACGCCCGATTGGCGGCAATGGCCGCAGCCGGCCGACATGCTGACCGCGCTGACGCGCGGCGGCGCGCGGGCGATGCGCCGTGCCGACAAACTGGGCCAGTTGACGGTCGGTTGCGATGCCGACCTGATTCTGCTCGACCTCGACACGGTGGCCTTCACGCCGCTCAATGACCTGCGTCGCCAGTTAATCCATTGCGAAGACGGCGGCTCGGTGCGCACGACCATCGTCGCCGGCCGCGTCGTCTTCGACGCCGGCCGCATCACCGGCGTCGACGAGCCCGCATTGCGCGCCGAGATGCGCGAACTGATGGCCGCCGGCCGCGGGCAGCAGATGCGCGCCGCGCAGGAAGCGCTGCGCCTGGAGCCTTACTACCGTGAAATGGTCCTGCGTGCCGCGTCGGAGGACGTCGGCATGAACCGTTGGCTGAACTGAGACACCCGTAACCCCCTGAAGGAGATCACCGTGAAGAACCGTTTCCTGCCCCAACTGCTCACCGCCGTGATGGTGGCGCTGCCCCTGGCTTGCCTGGCTGCCGACCCCACGGCGATGCGCATCGCCGGCAACTTCTCGTCAAACTCCAAGCATGTCGACGAGATCGAGAAGCCCTTCTTCACCGCGCTGCCCAAGCTGATGGGCGAGGCGATCAACATCAACTACAACCCGATGGACGTGGTCAACGTGCAGGCTGCCGACGCGCTGCGCCTGCTGCGCTCGGGCACCTTCGACGTGATGAGCGTGCAGATCGGCATGGCCTCGCGTGACGACCCGTTCTTCGAGGGCATCGACCTGATCGGGGTATCGACCAACATGAAGGACCTGCGCAAGGCCGTCGATGCCTACCGCGAAGTCTTCGACAAGCGCCTGCAGGCGCGCTTCAAGGCCAAGGTGCTGACGCTGTGGCCGTTCGGCCCGCAGGTGTTCTATTGCAACAAGGCGATCAAGTCGGTCGAGGACATCAAGGGCCTGAAGGTGCGCAGCTTCACACCGTCGATGGCAGCGCTGATCCAGAGCCTGGGCGGCACGCCGGTGACGTTGCAGTTCAGCGAGGTCTACCCCGCCTTGCAGCGCGGCGTGGCCGATTGCGGCGTGACGTCGCCGACCTCGGGCAATGCGGGCAAATGGGGTGAGGTGACGACGCACTTCATGCCGTTGTCGGTGTCGGGCTCGGTGCAGGGCCATTTCATGAACCTGGACTATTTCAACAAGTTCTCGCCCGAAGGGCAGAAGAAGATCGTCGACGGCTTCAAGCAGATGGAAGACCGGATGTGGGATCTGGCTGAGACGGCCAACGCCGACGCGATGAACTGCAACATCGGCAAGGAGCCCTGCCTCAAGGGCACCAAGTTCAAGATGACGCTGGTGCCCGTGACGCCGGCCGACGAGGCCAAGATCAAGGCCGCGGTGTCGAGCTCGGTGCTGCCGCTGTGGAAGGAGACCTGCAACAAGGTCGATCCGAAGTGCTCCGAGACCTGGAATGCCACCGTCGGCAAGGTCCGTGGCCTGAAGATTCAGTAACCGGCGCGGTCCGCTGCGGCCCGGGGACCGGGTCGGGGGCCGCCTGTTCCAACAGGAGAGATCATGGAAGACGATCCCATCAGCCGGGTGGTCGAGCCCGTGGCGCGCATGGCCGCGATCATCTGCGGCTATGTCGTGCTGCTGCTGTCGCTGGCGGTCTCGGTCGAGATCGTCGGGCGCAAGCTGTTCTCGCACTCGTTTCCGGGCACCGACGACATGGGCGGCTACGTATTGGCGATCATCGCGGTGGTCGGCGCGTCGTACACGATGGCCAAGCGTGGCCACACGCGCGTCGACATCTTCCTGGTCATGCTGCCGACCGGCTGGCAGCGCGTGCTCAACCTGCTGGCGATGGTGTCGATGGCGGCCTTCGCCAGCTTCGCGGCCTGGCGCGGCACCAACGTGCTGCTCGAGTCGATCGAGTTCCAGAGTGTCGCCAGCAACCCGCTGCAGACGCCGCTGTGGCAGCCGCAGTCGCTGTGGCTGATCGGTCTGCTGCTGTTTGCCTTGATTTCGCTGGCCTACGCCGTGCATGCGCTGCTGCTGTTCGTGCGTGGGGACCCGAGGTTGAACCGTTACTACG
>Ga0315271_10002202_pt1 | contig 12159 bp, 14 predicted proteins | sample C3_top_MG_FD_204664 | JGI IMG/M metagenome (GOLD analysis project Ga0315271, IMG submission 204664) | Sediment microbial communities from Yellowstone Lake, YNP, Wyoming, USA - C3_top | ecosystem: Environmental > Aquatic > Freshwater > Lake > Sediment | place: USA: Wyoming | collected 2017-08-01
ACGAGCATGTCTCCGGCTGGCGCTTCTTCCGGTCGGTCTACTTCCTGCCCACGGCCATCTCGTGGGTCGTGATCGGGATCGTGGCGGTCCGGTTCTTCGCCCAGCGGGGCATCCTCAACAATCTCTTCGCCTCGCTGGGCATCCCGATCCAGACCGACATGCTCGCGTCGGAGCTGACGGCGATGGCCGCGGTCGCGATCACGTTCGTGTGGTCCGTGTTCGGGACGAACACGATCATCTTCATCACCGGGATGGCGACGCTTGACCGAGATGTCTACGAGGCGGCGCGCGTGGACGGAGCGAGCGGCCTGGCCACGTTCCGCTACATCACCATCCCGCTGCTGATGCGGTTCATCCAGTTCGCCTTCGTCCTCACCCTGATCACCGGCTTCACCGCCCTGTTCAGCCTGATCTTCGTCATGACCACGGGCGGCCCCGGCTTTGGCACGACCACGCTCGAGTTCTTCGTGTACCAGACGGCGTTCTCGCAGGGCGAGTTCGGCTACGCGGCCGCCGTCGGCGTCGTCCTGTTCGTGATCGTGTTCGGGATCAGCCTCATCCAGCTGCGGCTCCTCCGCGACCCGAGCACCTAGGGGACGCCGTGACCGTGAACCGCCGCTTCAAGCGCCTCGCGACCGTCGCCGTGCTGGTCGTCGTCGCGATCGTGATGCTGTTCCCGTTCGTCTACATGCTCCAGGTGGCGTTCCGCTCGCACGACCAGTACCTGTCGGGCAATGGCTTCTCGCTCGACAGCTGGGTGGGCCTGTTCGACGCGCTGCCGGTCATGCAGCAGATGCTCAACTCGGCGATCGTCACGGTCTCGGCGGTCACGCTCATCGTGGTGGTGAGCACCCTCGCCGGCTTCGCGTTCGCCAAGCTGCGCTTCCCGCTGGCGCCGCTCCTGTTCGTGGGGATCCTGGCCGGGATGATGATCCCGGTCCAGTCGATCATCATCCCGGAGTACGTGAACATCGCCAACATCGGGCTGATCAACCAGTACCCGGGCCCGATCCTCGTCTATACGGTCCTGGGCATCCCGTTCGCCACCTACCTGATGACCACGTACTTCCGCGGCGTGCCCGACGAGATCATCGAGGCCTCCCTGGTGGATGGCGCGTCGTACGCGCATATCTTCCGGACGATCATGGTGCCCCTCGCAGTCCCGGCCGTGGTGACCATCGCGGTCCTCCAGTTCATCCAGATCTGGGGCGACCTGCTGATCGGCCTGCTGTTCCTCCAGCAGCCCGAGGTCCGGACGATCACCGTGGGCCTGGCGACGCTCCAGAGCTCCCGGATCATCCCGGTCCCGATGATCATGGCCGGGTCGATCGTGAGCCTCCTGCCGGCGGTCATCCTCTACCTGTTCTTCCAGCGCCAGCTGATCACCGGCCTGACCATGGGCATGGGCAAGTGACGGCTCCCATGGGCGGCCCATCTGCAACACACGGCCAGAGGAGATTCACGCCATGACCGCCGAGACGACGAACCACTCTGGCCTTGCTGCACGCCAGGAGCGACTGCTCCGCCACACGTTCATCGATTTCAAGCAGACGTCCGACATCCTCGAGCGGCCACTCGTCTTCGAGCGGGCCGACGGGCTCTACGTGTGGGACCAGGACGGGCGGAAGTACTTCGACGCTATCGGCGGCATCTTCGTGGCCGTGCTCGGCCATCGCCACCCGCGGGTGGTCGAGGCCGTGCGGCGGCAGCTGGACCGGATGACCTTCGCCCCGCCGCTCCACGGGACCACGGACATCGGCCTCGCCTTCATTGAGCGGCTCGCGTCCGTGACGCCCGGGAACCTCAACTACATCAAGGGCTTCAGTGGCGGCTCCGAGTCGATCGAGGCAGCAATGAAGTTCACCCGCCAGTACTTCAAGCAGACGGGCCGCCCGGACAAGCACAAGTTCATCGGCAACTACCTGAGCTACCACGGCTCCACGCTGGGAGCCATGGCGGCCGGCGGCGGATCCCACCGCAAGAACAAGTTCCAGCCGGAGCCGTCCGGCTACCTCAAGATCCCGTCCCCGATCCAGCTGCGCGACCGCTTCCCCTCGTGGGAGGAGACCAACCGGTTCTGCGCCCGGCTCTACGAGGACGTCATCGTCAGCGAGGGCCCCGAGACCATCGCCGGCGTGATCCTCGAACCGATCTGCAACACCGGCGGCATGGTCACCCCGACCGCCGAGTACTTCGAGATGATCCGGGAGATCTGCACGCGTCACAACGTCCTGCTGATCTTCGATGAGGTGCTCACGGGCTTCGGGAAGACCGGCGACATGTTCGCGGCGCAGACCTACGGCGTCACGCCGGACATCATGTGTGGTGGCAAGGGGCTGGCGACGGGCGTGATCGCGGCCGGCGCGATGATGGCCCGGGAGGATCTTGCGGACTGCTTCTACGGCCCGCTCGCCTCCAACGTCCAGTTCCAGCACGGCCACACCTTCGCGGGCAACCCGCTTGCCGCAGCCGCCGCAATCGCCACGATCGATGAGCTCGTCGAGGGCGACTACGCGGCCAGGGCGCGTCGGCTCGGTGACCGCCTGCGGAGCCGGCTGGAGGGTCTCAAGTCCACCGGCGTGGTCCGCGAGGTCCGCGGCCTCGGGGTCCTGCTGGCTGTCGAGCTTGTCGCTGACGCCGCGACCAACGAGCCGTTCCCCGCGGACCGCAAGCTGGGAGAGGCCCTGCGCATGGCGGCGCTCGACAATGGCCTCATCCTGCGGATCGATCCGGACTGGTTCGCGGTCTGCCCGCCGCTCATCGCGGAGGAGTCTGACATCGACGACCTGGCCGACCGGATCGAGCGAAGCCTTGAGCAGGCGCTGGCGACGGTGAGGGCATCGGCATGAGTGGCACGACCATCGACGAACGTGGCGCCCCCGAATCCGGCGCCGATCCCGCGCATCTTCGTGAGATGGCGCGCCAGATCCGGGTCGAGCTGCTCCGGGCGGTCGCGCACGCCCAGGCCGGCCACGTCGGCGGTCCGCTGTCCGCGGCCGAGATCCTTGCAACGCTCTACTTCCACGAGATGCGGATCCGGCCGGACCAGCCGGACTGGCCCGAGCGAGACCGGTTCGTGCTCTCCAAGGGGCATTGCTCGATCGCCCTGTACACCACCCTCGCGCTCGCGGGCTATCTCCCAGTGGAGGAGCTCCGCACGTTCGATTCCGTTGACTCGAGGCTGCCCGGTCACCCGGACATGACCGGTCTGCCGGGGATCGACATGTCCACGGGCTCGCTCGGCGTGGGCCTGTCGGCAGCCGTCGGGCTCGCCCTCGGGGCCCGCATGAACGGCCACGACGGCCGGGTCTACGCGCTCCTCGGAGATGGCGAGTGCCACGAGGGGGCGGTCTGGGAGTCGGCGTTCGTCGCGCGCAGGTTCGACCTCGACAACCTCGTCGCGATCGTCGACGCCAACGGCCTCGCCCAGTTCGGGCCGGCGGCCGAGACGCCCGGCGAGCGGCGCGGTCCGTGGGAGCCCGGGGAGCTCGAGGATCGATGGGCCTCCTGCCGGTGGCACGTGATCCCGGCCGACGGCCACGACGTGGAGGCCCTTGTCGCGGCATTCCACGAGGCGCGGGCGACGAAGGGCCGGCCGTCGGTGGTGATCGCCCGGACGGTCAAGGGGAAGGGCGTGTCGTTCATGGAGAACCAGTGGTACTGGCACTCGAAGCCGGTCACGCCCGATGACCTTGCGCTCGCGATGACCGAGCTTGGAGAGCCGGCATGAACGGCGGCGCTGCGCCGGCAACCATCGTCCGGGCACGTGCCGCCAGGACTGCCGGCCTCACGCTTCGCGAGGTGTTCGCGACGGCCGTCGCCGATCTCGCCACCGATGATCCCAGGATCCTGATGCTGGACGCCGAGGTGGGCAACTCCACCCGCGCCGATCTCTTCGAGCAGGCCCATCCGGACCGCTACCTCCCGGTGGGGATCGCCGAGCAGAACATGCTCGGGATGGCGGCGGGTCTTGCAGCAGCTGGCTTCGTCCCGTTCCCGGTCACCTTCGCCGTCTTCGCCGTGAAGCGGAGCCTGGACCAGATCCGCGTCCTCATCGCCCAGCCCGGGCTGCCGGTCAAGATCGCCGTCGGCTACACGGGCCTCATGTGCGGGCAGGCTGGCAAGACGCACCAGCCCGTCGAGGAGGTTTCGGTCATGCGGGCAATGCCCAACATGACCATCGTCAACCCCGCAGACGCGGTCGAGATGCGCCAGGCCGTCCGGGCGGTGGTGGACTACGACGGTCCCGTCTACCTGATGGTCTATCGTGAGGCGCTGCCGACGCTGTTCACCGACGACTACCAATTCCAGCTTGGTCGTGCCGTCACGCTCCGTGACGGGAAGGATCTCGCCCTGGTCAGCACGGGTCCCCAGAGTGGCCGCGTCCTCGAGGCCGCGGAGCTCCTGGCAGAGCAGGGTGTGGACGCTCGCGTGATCCACGTCCCGACCATCAAGCCATTCGACGACGAGCTGATCCTGGCGGCCGCCCGCGAGACGGGGTTCATCGTCACCGTCGAGGAGCACTCGATCATCGGAGGGCTGGGCGGGGCGGTTGCCGAGCTGCTTGGCGAGCAGTTGCCCACCCGCATGCGGCGGATCGGGCTCCGGGATGAGTGGGGGGCGTCCGGCACGAACGACGCGCTGCTCGAGAAGTTCGGCCTGACCCCGCGGCGCGTCGCGGACCAGGTCGCCGCGTTCCTCGCTGCACGGTCGGCCTGACGGTACGAACCGCTGCCCCTTGTGCCGCGGCGGGCCGAGGCTGGGCCGGCCCCGGCGACGACGACGGGGCAGAGGAAGGCCGGCCCTGGCAGCTTGCCCGGGCCGGCCGTGAAGACGCTGGCTACTCGCCGAACCCGTTGTTCGGGTTGCACGCGAAGCCCGGGCTCGGCGCGAAGTCCTTGAGCCCGTTCCTGACGACGGTGTACCCATACGACTGCACCCGTCCGCCGAACGGGAAGCCCTCGCTCGGGTTGTCGTTCTGGCCGGAGAACTTGCAGATCGAACGACCCTGCGAGAAGTCGTCCTTCATGCCATTGCCGGTGACCTCTCCGGCCAGCACGGCGCTGGCACCCAGGCCAAGGACAAGGGCAGCCGCAGAGACTGCGGCCCCGATACGGGTTGCGCGTCGATACGCCATAGGGAAACCCTCCGCCCCTGGGGTCGGTCTCGCCATTGGCATCCGGCACGAGCAGGCGACCGTTGCTGGGACGCCGCGCCGGCGGAGCTCGCGTGGAGCCCCCGCCACCTCAGAGGTCCGCGCATCATGCGCGTATCGCCCATGAAGGGCAAGCCCCTGGATGCGTTCCCGGTGGTCGCCCGGACGCCCCGACAACCATCGGGAGGCGTAGTCTCCTTTCGTGTGTGAGCCCCTCGGGCAGGCGGCTCGAGGAATTGGAGGATCTCGATGACGGACGCGCCGTACGGCCGGGTCCACGTGGTGGTCAACCCCGCGTCGGGCAAGGATGAGCCGATTCTGAACACGCTCAACGACGTCTTCCGGACGCACGACGTGGCCTGGGACGTGAGCGTCACCCACAAATACGGCGATGCGACCGAGCAGGCCATGGCCGCCATCGCGGACGGCGTGGACTTGGTCGTGGGCTATGGCGGGGACGGAACCCAGCACGAGATCGCCAACGCGGTCCTGCGCTCGGCGGCCGCGACCGGGAAGCAGACTCCGATGGGCATCCTGCCAGGCGGCACCGGCAATGGCTTTGCCCGCGAGATGGGCGTGCCGGGCAAGCTCCGCCCGGCAGTCGAGGTGCTGTGCACGAGCACGAAGACCCGCTCCATCGATGTCGGCCGCCTGGTCAGCATCGCGCAGCCGCAGGCCAAGGACCGCTACTTCATCCAGCGGATGTATGTGGGGATCGAGCCCGAGGAGCAGACGAGCCGCGCGATGAAGGACAAGTACGGCGTCTTCGCCTACGCCGTCAACGCGGCCAACCACTCGAAGGACGGCAAGCACTTCGCCTACACCGCCGAGGTCGATGGCGACCATCTCGAGTTCGGGGGCACCAAGATCTACTTCGTGAACTCCGGGATGATGGGCACCGGCCTCCGGATCACCCACGCCTACGCCATCGACGACGGGCTGCTCGACTGTTTCGTGCTCGACTCGCACAACCGCGCGACCATGGTTGCAGCCACGGAGCGCTTCCTCAACGTGGGCGGCGCGAAGGGGATGAAGTTCTACCGCCAGGCCCGCGCGGTGACGGTGGCGGCCGAGCCCGACCAGCCCGTGTGGACGGACGGCGAGTATGTCGGGCGCACCCCCGTCACGGTCGAGGTGATGGCCGGGGCGCTGGCCGTTGTCGTCCCCTGAGGGGCCGTCGTCCCCTGAGCCGCCGCAGCGGCTGAGCCTGTTCCACCGCGCCTTCGACCGGCTGTACCCGGCGATCCGCTTCACGTACGAGCGGCTCATGGGGCACGTCTGGTTCACCGAGATCACGCCCCAGCTGTGGCTCGGTGGCGCGCCCACCTACGAGCGGGATTTCGACGCGATCCTGAAGCTTCGGATCACCGCCGTCGTGGACATGCGCGCGGAGCGGACCTCGGAGCCCGCCTGGTTCGAGGAGCACGGCGTCGCGCTCCGGCAGTACCGCGTGCCCGACGTGACCGTGCCGGCCGCGGAGGTGCTGGACGATGCGGTGCCCTGGATCGAGGACAGGGTGGCGGAGGGCCGCACGGTGCTCATCCACTGCGCCAAGGGGCGCGGCAGGTCGGCGACGGTCCTGGCCGCCTACCTGATGGACGCGGACGGGATGAGCTTCGACGAGGTCGAGGACCTGCTCACGACCAAGCGCAGGCTGGTCAAGCTGCAGGACCGGCACCGCGAGGTGCTGGAACCGTGGATCGCGGGGCGGCGGGCCACGGGGCGGGGGACTGCGCCGGCCGCTGCGGCGTCCGTGAGTGCCGCGGGCGACGCTCAGACGACCGTGTAGGCCACGATCTCCATGGACGCCACGAGCGCATTGAGCGCGGGCTGGAGCCCGGTGTGGATGTCGGACGTGCGCCACGCGACCGCGGCGTCCGCGAACTCCCAGCGGAAGACCATCTGGTATCGCTCGGGCTGCTCCATCTCCCGGAGCAGGTCGCAGGCGATGAACCCGGGCACCTGCGTCACGGGCGGCCGGTACTCCTCCGTGAAGAACCGCTCGAACTCCGCGGTCCGGTCCGGGTGCACGGTGAAGGTGATGTGCCGCTCGATCATCCCGGTGTTCTCCCTGCGCCCGGCACATGCCGACGATGCTGTATGACCGGATGACGACGGTACCAGAGGCAGTTCCGTGAAGGTGAGCGGCCGGTACCGCCTGTCCGCGCCGCGCGAGGAGGTGTTCGCCGCCATCTGCGACCCTGCGGTCCTGGTGGCGATCCTGCCCGGGTGCGAGCAGATCGAGCGGGTCAGCGCCACCGAGTACCGCGGCCTGCTCACGCTCCGGCTGCCGGGGATCGCGGGCAGCTGGCGGACGACGGTCCGCCTCATGGAGACGCAGGCGCCCGAGCTGGCCCGCATGGAGGGTCGCGTGGAGGGGACAATGGGGACCGTCACCGGCCGGGCGGACCTCGTCCTGCGCGCGGTCGGGGATGCGACGGACCTCGACTACCAGGGCACCGGCACCATCGGGGGGCCGCTGGCCGGGCTGGACTCCAGGTTCGTCGAGCGGCTCGCCGAATCGCTGATCGACCAGGGCCTGCGGACCCTGGACCGGCGCCTCGCCGCAGGCGCGTCGCACGACACCGGCCCGGGTGGGCCGCAGGCAACGACGGAGGGTTCCGGGTGACCGTCACCGACTACTACCTGCCGGGCTCCCTGCCGGAGGCGCTGGGCCTGCTGCAGGCCCACGGGCCGACCCTGCTCGTGATGGCCGGCGGCACCATCGCCATGCCGCTGGTCAACGAGGGGATCTCGCTGCCCGAGAAGGTGATGGGGCTGCGCAGGACCGGGCTCGACCGGATCGAGCGGGTGGGCGACGAGCTCCACATCGGGGCGACGGCAACGCTCACGCAGCTGCTGGAACAGGACGCCTGTCCGATGCTGCGGCTGGCGGCGAGCCGGACGGCGAACTGGCCGGTCCGGAACATGGGCACGATCGGCGGCAACCTGTTCGCGCCGCCTCCCGGCGGGGACGTCGCCACGGCGCTGCTGGCGCTCGGCGCGCGGGTCACGCTTGCGGGGCCGGCGGGCGTCCGGACCGTTCGGCTGGAGGACTTCCACACGGGCTTCATGACCACCGACCTCCGGCCGGACGAACTCCTGACCTCGATCACCGTCCCGCTCGAGCCCGGCGACACGGCCTTCGAGAAGCTGGGGCGCAAGCACGCGGGAACGCCAGCCGTCGTGACCGTTGCCGTCCACGTCGCCTGGCAGGAGGGAACCGTCGCTCGCGCCCGGATCGCTCTGGGCGCCGCCGGCCCGCACCCGATGCGGGCGACCCGGGCGGAGGCGGCGATCAGCGGCTCGAGGCTGGAGGCGGAGGCGATCGCCGCATCTGGTGCTGCCGCGTCGGACGAGTGCCTCGCGTTCGCGGACTCGGTGGCGAGCGAGTGGTACCGGCACCGGATGGTCGGGGTGGTCGTTTCGCGTGCGCTTGCCTTGCTGGCCGCGCCGGCCCAAGCGGCCGCGGCTGCCCGGGGAGGTGCGTAGCCATGGCCTCGGTCATCGTCGGCTTCGAGCTCTCCGGACGTGACGTGGAGGTCATGGCCAGCCCGATGGCCACGCTCCAGTCGGTGCTCCGGAGCCAGCTCGGCTACACGGCGGTCAAGGAGGGCTGTCGGCAGGGCGGCTGTGGGAGCTGCGCGGTTCTCGTGGACGGCGAGCCGATGCTCTCGTGCCTGCTGCCGGTCGAGGACGTCGCCGGGCGGAGCGTCACCACGGTCGAGGGCATCACCCCCATCGAGGGGCTGCACCCGGTCCAGCAGGCCTTCCTCGATGCGAACGGCTACCAGTGCGGCTACTGCACTCCGGGCATGGTCGTGATCGCGAAGGCGCTCCTGGGCCACAACCCGAGCCCCACCCGCGACGAGATCGTGGATGCCCTGGCCGGCAACGTCTGCCGCTGCACGGGCTACGAGCCGATCGTCGAGGCGATCGAGCGCGCGGCTGCCGCCGCCCGGGAGGATGGGCGATGACCGAACGGCTGCACGTCGTCGGCCAGTCGGTCGCCCGCAGCGATGGCCTGGGCTTCGTCACCGGTCGGACGCTGTACACCTCCGACCGCACCTTCCCAGGGATGCTCCACCTCAAGGTCGTCCGCAGTCCGGTGGACCATGCGCTGCTGAAGGGCGTGGACCTGTCCGAGGCCGAGCGGGTCCCGGGCTTCGTCCGTGCCCTCACGCACGCGGACGTCCCCCAAAACGTCTACACGATCCTGGGCCTCATCGGTGTCGAGCCCGAGGAGGAGTTCGTCCTCGCGGTGGACCGTGTTCGCTACAAGGGCGAGCCGATCGTCGCCATCCTCGCGGAGACCGAGGCTGCCGCCAACGACGCGGTGGCCCGGGTTCGTCTCGACCTCGAGGAGCTTCCGGCCGTCTTCGATATGGACGAAGCGCTCAGGCCCGGGGCGCCGGCGGTCACCCACTGGGGCAACAACACCTTCATGTACGAGGGCCACGAATGCCGGCGCGTCCGCTTCGGCGACGTCGAGGCCGGCTTCGCGCAGGCCGACCACATCGTCGAGGGCGAGTACCGCACGTCCCCGATCGAGCACGCGCCGATCGAGACGACCGGTGCCATCGCGGTGCCCGAGGCGAACGGCCGCTACACCGTCTACACCAACACCCAGGCGATCTACTTCAGCCTCGACAACACGTCCATCATCCTGCAGCTGCAGCCGAACCGGCTCCGCTTCATCGGCGGCACCGTCGGCGGCGGGTTCGGCGGCAAGGTGGACGTGATCGTGGAGCCGCTGGCCGCCCTCGGGGCGATGAAGACGAACCGGCCGGTGCGCTACGTCTACAGCCGCTCGGAGGAGATGCAGGTCAGCTCGACCCGGAGCGCCGAGATCATCCGGATCAAGGACGGCGTGATGGCGGACGGCACGATCGTCGCCCGCCGGGTCACCGGCTACATGGACTGCGGCGCGTACAGCCGCCAGACGCCATACGCCGTCACCAAGTTCGCCGCCAACGCCGCCGGCCCGTACCGGATCCCGAACGTGTCGATCGACGGCTACTGCATCTACACCAACCGTACGCCGACCTCGGCGATGCGCGGGTTTGGCGTGACCATGGGCACGTTCGCGGTCGAGGTCCAGATGGACAAGATCGCGAGGCTGTGCGGGCTGGACCCGTGGACCGTCCGGTTCCGGAACGCGCATCGCAACGGCGACATCAAGCCACACCGCAAGGCGACGGCCGACGCGACGCTGATCGAGACGATGCAGGCAGCAGCCCGGCTCGTGGGTCACGAGCTGCCGCCGGAGCTGGCGGCGATGTCGTCCGACCCGCGCGGCGACCGGGAAGGGGGCCGCTGACCATGGCCAAGCTGCGCGGAACCGGCATGGCGGCGGTGAACTACCCCACCGGCATGAACCTCGGCGGGGACCCGTCGCAGGCGCTGATCCACGCGACCACGAGCGGGTCGTTCAACGTGGTCCTCGCCGCGGCGGACCTCGGCCAGGGGCTGCGGACCGTGATGGCCCAGATCGCGGCCGAGACGCTGGGGGTCCCGTACGACCAGATCGTGGTCGAGACCGCCGACACGGACACCGGCCCCCACGACATGGGCACCTTCGCCAGCCGGGCGACCCACCGGGTGGGCAACGCGGTCAGGCTGGCGGCGATCGAGGCTCGCGACGCCGTGCTCCAGCTCGCGTCCGAGGAGCTGGAGGTCTCCGTGGAGGACCTCGTCCTCGACGGCGAGGGCCACGTCGAGGTCGCGGGCACGCCGGCGAAGCGGCTGGCAATCGCGGACCTCGCATCGCGCGCCCAGTTCCAGTACGGGCGCACGATCGCGGGCCGGGGCGCCTGGATGAAGCCCAGGAGCGTCGTGGACCCCGAGACGGGCGCCATGGACCCCGACTCCACGCAGGCCTACGCATGCACCGTCGCCGAGGTCGAGGTGGACACCGAGACCGGTGTCGTGACCGTGCTCTCGATCCGGTCCGCCTACGAGGTCGGCCGCCAGGTCAACCCGGCGCTGGTCCAGGGCCAGATCACCGGCGGCGCCTGGATGGGCATGAGCCACGCGCTGTACGAGACCACGGAGCCCTACTACCCGGACCGCTCGCACAGTCCCAAGGACTTCGCGGGGTACCTGATGCCCGGGCCTGCCGAGATGCCGGCCATCGAGAGCGTCGTGCTCGAGATCCCGTCGGCGAACGGCCCGTACGGCGTCAAGGGCGTGGGCGAGATGACCGCGAACTCGCCGATCCCGGCCATCGTCAACGCCATCTTCGACGCGACGGGCGTGCGCGTCGACCACCTGCCGGTGCGCCCGGAGGACATCCTCCGGGGCCTCGACGCCCTCGCCGCCATCGCCGCCGCGGAAGGAGCCCCCGCATGAGCCAGATCACCACATGGGACGAGTTCCCCACGGTCGAGTACGTGAAGGGCGTCCACCGGCAGACCGTCTCGGGCGAGAAGGTCATGATGACCCGCATCGTGTACAGCGACGGCGTGGTGATCCCCGAGCACTCGCACGAGGCCGAGCAGATCATGCTCATCGAGCGCGGCCGGCTGTGGGCAAAGGTCGCCGGCGAGGAGCGCGAGGTGGGCCCCGGATCACTCCTGGTCATCCCGTCGAACTGGGTGCATGCGTTCCGCCAGCTGGGCGACGAGGACGTCGTCTTCTACGAGTGCTTCGCGCCGATCCGGCTCGAGTATCTCGTGGGCTTCAAGGGGCCTGATCCGTCCCTCGCGATGATGCACACGGCCTTCGACGACACCGACCAGTCGGACCGGAAGGTCTGAAGATGGTGGCGGTCCTCGCGCGATGACTGCGCGCCTCGCCCGGCTCAACGTGACGCCGGTCAAGGGCATGGCCCTCGCCCATCCGGCTGCCGTCGAGCTGACGGCCGCCGGCATCCCGTCGAACCGGCTGTTCTTCCTGGTGAACGAGGCCGGCACGCTGTACACGGCGGGCGATCACGGTCCACTGGTCCGCCTGCAACCCCAATACGACCCGATCGCGGAGACGCTGGGCGTGGCGTTCCCCGA
>Ga0315271_10002203_pt1 | contig 12156 bp, 11 predicted proteins | sample C3_top_MG_FD_204664 | JGI IMG/M metagenome (GOLD analysis project Ga0315271, IMG submission 204664) | Sediment microbial communities from Yellowstone Lake, YNP, Wyoming, USA - C3_top | ecosystem: Environmental > Aquatic > Freshwater > Lake > Sediment | place: USA: Wyoming | collected 2017-08-01
GTGCGACGTCAACCAGTCGCGCGCTCATGGGCCGACGGGCTTCCCCACCGTGCCATCCGGCGTGATGGCGCGCACGCGGCTCGTGCGCACGGCGCCGCTGGCATTCAACCAGCCTTCCAGCGCCGCGGCGAGTTCCGTGCCGGTCTGGAACCGGTCTTCGGGGCGCTTCTCGAGGCACTTCATCACGATGGCCGACAGCGCCTCGGGCACGCGCGAGTCCACCTCGTGGATGGGCACCGGCGCCTCGTGCACCTGCTTGTAGCCCACGGCAAAGGCGTCGGTGGCGTCGAACGGCGGGAAGCCGACGATGCACTCGTACATCACGATGCCCAGCGCGTAGAGGTCCGAGCGCCCGTCGAGCGTCTTGCCCATGGCCTGCTCGGGCGCCATGTAGTGCGGCGTGCCCATGGCGCGGCCCGTCGCGGTAAGGCGGGCGTGGAAGTGCGCCGTCGCAATGCCGAAGTCGGTGAGGTAGGCGTTGCCATCCTCGTCGAACAGCACGTTGTCCGGCTTGACGTCGCGATGCACCACGCCGTGGCGGTGCGCATAGTCGAGCGCGACGGCGACCTGCGCCACCACCTCCGCCACGCGCTCCGCCGGGACGGTGCGATCACGCTGCAGCAGCTCGGCCAGGCCGCCCCCGCCCAGGTACGGCATGACGAGAAAGACCATCTCGCCCACCTCGCCGTAGTCGAACGGCACGCAGATGAGCGGGTGCAGCAGCCGCGATGCCGCCTCGGCCTCGCGGCGGAAGCGCTCGCGCATCTCCGGATCGCGCGCGAGGTGCGCATGCATCACCTTGAGCACCAGCGGACGCCCGAGCGTCTCCTGCTCGGCCATGAACACGTCGGCCATGCCGCCCGAGCCGATGCGCCGCAGCACGCGGTAGCGATTGCCCGTCGCCTGCCGCAGCGCGGTGATCAGCGCGTCGGGGGCGTCAGGGCGCGCGCGCACCTCGGGGAGCGGCAGCGCGCACCGCACGCACCCCACGGCCGCGCCGCGATTCCAGGTGCCGCATTCAGGACAGAACATGCTACAGCCACCCGCGCTTCTGCAGCGTCCACACCAGCAGCCCGCCCAGTGACAGCTGGGCCACGAACATCACCCAGAAGCCGTGCGGCCAGTTGGACAGCGGGATGTTGGTGAAATTCATGCCCCACATGCCGCTCACCACCACGAACGGCACGCTGAGCGTGGCCACCACGGTGAGACCCTTGGTGACGACGTTCAGCCGGTTGGAGACCTGCATGAGGTACGAGTCCATGGTGGAACTCACGAGGTCCCGGTAGGTGTCGAGCGCCTCGTTCAGCCGGATCACGTGGTCGTAGATGTCGCGGAAGTACAGCTGCACGTCGGGCGGCACCAGCTTGGTGGGGCGATTGGTGAGGTAGCTGAACACCTCGCGCTGCGGCTGCAGGTGGCGCTTGAGCTGCAGCACCAGCCGCTTGACGCCAAAGATGTCGTGCATCGCCGACTGGTCGAAGCTGACGAAGACGCGCTCCTCGATGCTGTCAATGAACTCGTCCAGATGGTCCACGATCGGGAAGTAGGCGTCCACCGAGGCGTCGAGCACCGCGTGCATCAGGCGCGCCGGCCCGCGCTCCAGCAGGTCAGGGGCGCGCGACACGCGGTCCCACACGGCCTCCAGCCCCGGTGCGTGCGACCCGTGCACCGTCACCAGGTAGTTGTCGCCAATCAGGCAGCACAGGTTGAACGTCTCGATGTCGAACGGGTTCTCCGTCTCCTCGACGTACCGCACGGCGCGCACCACGACGAACAGGTAGCCCGGGAATTCCTCCACCTTCACGCGGCCCTCGGGGCTCAGCGTGTCCTCCACCACCAGCGGATGGAACTGGAAGACCTTCTCGAGCAGCGCCACCTGGTGCCGGCTGGCCGCGTCAATGTCCACCCAGAGGAAGCTGCCGGGCTCGTGCAGGTGCTGCGCAATTTCGACGGCGGTCAGGTCGCCCTTCACCTCGCCCGACGCCGCGCGGAACCAGCTGCGCGGCCGCGACACTTCGGCGACCGATACCGGCCGCGTCTTGCGCATGCGAAACGTGCCGCTCGGTCGTTTGCCCATGTCGATCCTCCGCGCGGGCCGCTCGGCCCACAGAGGCAAAGTATCCCTCGCGCAAACAGCCAAGCAAGCGCGGGGAGCCTATCCCTCGAGCGCCCGCATGTGCACCGCCGACGCTTCACCCACGCGATCGGGGGCGTAGCCCCCCTCCAGCGCGCTCACCAGTCGCCCGCCGCACCACGCCGCCGCCCGGTCCACCATGGCCGTGGTGAGGGTGGCCACGTCGGCCATCTCGAGCGTGAACTGGCCCAGCGGGTCGCCCTGCAGCGAGTCGAACCCAGCCGACACGAGCACCAGGTCGGGCGTCCAGCGGGCCGTGGCGGCGTCCACGGCGCCCAGAAAGGCGTTCACGTAACGCGACGCCGGCAGGTCACCCGGCATGGGCACGTTCCAGACCGTCTCCTTCGGGCCGCGATCGTCGGCGGCGCCCGTCCCGGGATACCAGGGCCACTGGTGCATCGAGACGAACCGGATATCCTCGCAATCCTGCACCAGCGCCTGCGTGCCATTGCCGTGGTGCACGTCCCAGTCCACAATGAGCACCCTGCCGAGCCCATGCCTGGCCCGCGCGTAGTGTGCGCCAATGGCCACGTTGCCAAAGAGGCAGAAGCCCATGGCGTGGTCGCGCAACGCATGATGTCCCGGCGGACGCACGGCGCAGAACGAGCGGCGCCCCTCGGTGACGGCCAGGTCAATGCCGTCCAGCACGCAGCCGGCGCCGGCCGCCGCCGCGTCAAACGAGCCCTCGCTGGCCACCGTGTCGGCGTCCAGGCGGCCGCCGCCGGACTCCGCCAGCGCACGCACCGACGCGATGTACGCGGCATCGTGCGCCAGCGCGAGTTCATCCACCGTGGCGTGGCGACCCTCGCGATGATCCACGCGCATCAGCAGCTCGATGTCGTTGCGCAGCGCGCGCGTCACGGCGCGCAGGCGCCCCGTGTGCTCGGGATGGTTCCAGCCCGTGTCGTGGCGTCCGCAGTCGGAGTGCGAAATGAAGGCGATGCTCATCTGGCTCCCGCGGTGCGGTCCGCGCCCGGCGCCGTCATTGCGGCCCGCGGCCGGATGGCCTAGCGAACCGGGCGGCGATGGCGACGCACGAGAATGAACGTCGAGCCGTCACGCGCGCTGCTGTCGCCGAGCGCGAGCATCTCTTCGTGCACCTCGACGCCGCGCAGCTTCATCACGTGGTCGGCGGCGAACTCCTGCGGATGCCCCAGCACCGCGAACGCGGCGTCTTTCACCGCGCGCAGCGTGGTGCCCGCCCCCGCCTCCACAGCCACCGAGTCCCACGCGTCGGCCAACTGCACGCGCACGGTCATGGCGTCGGCCCCGCCGAGTTGCAGAGTGCCGGGCCGGACGCGCAGCGTGTTCACGAAGGCGCTCATGCCGTGACCCCGGCCGGCGCCTGGGCGGCGGGCGCGAGCGTCGAGAGAAAGCGCGCCACCTGCTGGTCGAACATGTACGACGAGCCGTTCACCACCGTGCCGCCATCCTGCGCAAAGGCGGCGACGACGATCTCCTCGCCCCCCTGGCCGCGGAAGGTCAGGTGGCTGGGCCCCTCATGCTCCACGTACGCCGCGTAGATCGCGTTGCGGCGGGAGAAGAACTCGCGGGCGGCCTTCAGCACGCCCTCGGGCGACTCACTGGTGCGGGCGGTCTGGAACGTGCGATTCGACTGGTTGTGCATTGCGAGAATTCCTCATGCGTCTATCCAGGCGCCACATCGGCGCCCGGCGGCGGGCCATCCAACGGAAGATCGAGAACGAACGCAATACGTCCCTCGCCGACGGCGTCGGCAGACACGCCGCCGCCCATCTGCCGGGATACTCCGCGTGCCAGGTCCAGCGCCCACGACAGCTGCGCCGTTCGCCGGGACAACGATGGCGCGGCCGCCTCGTCGCCGTCCGTCGGCGTGGCATCTCTCGACGCCTCGCGACGGCCTCCCGCGTCCTGCACACGATACCGCACCCGGCCATTGACCGCGTCAACCGTCACTTCCACCCGGTTGGACGAATCCCGCTCGAGCACGGTCTCCACCAAGGTAACCAGCAGTCGCACAATTTTCCGGCGGTCTCCCCGCATCGGGGGAAGCGCCAGCACGGGTTCCACGGCCGTCACCGCCGAGTCCCGGTCGGGCGAGCCGAAGTTCCGCACGGCGTCGCGCATGGGCACCCGCGGATCGAACTCATCCAGCTGCAGGTCCATGGCGCCGCGGCGCGCGTTCGCAAAATCGAGCAGCGTCTCCACGAGGTCGAGCACCTGCGTGGCCGAGTCGCGCACGACGCGCAATTCGGCCTTCTGCTGGCGGGTGAGCGGCCCCGACACTTCCTGCTCGAGCAGCGACAGGTTGCCCAGCAGGCCGGCCAGCGGCGAGCGCAGCTCGAATGACACGGCCTCCAGAAACTCGTCGCGCGCGCGCCGGGCGTCGCCCACGGCCGCAAACTGCTGCTCCAGTTCCGCGGTCGCCTCGCCGAGCGCCGCGTTCACGCGGCGCAACTCGTCGCGGCGCGCGGCCTGGTCGGCCGTGGAGGCCAGCAGGTCGGCCACCAGTCGCAGCAGCTGGCGCGCCTCGCGGTCCCCCTCGGACGCCGCGCGAAAGTAGAACGTGGCCACGCCCAGCACCCGCCCCGCCGCCACGAGCGGCAGCGCCGTGATGGCGGCAAATCCGAGCTCGCGCGCCACCTCATGCCAGTCCTCGAGATCCGGATCGGCAAAGACGTCGGGGACCTCGATGACGCGGCGCTCGCTCGCCGCCTCGCCGCTTGGCCCGAAGCCCACCCGGATGCGCATGGCGCCCAGCCACGGCCGGAACTTGTCGGGCCACTGGTGCGCCGCCACCAGGCGCATGAGCTCCGATGCGCCGTCCATCAGGTACACCGAACCCAGCGCGGCGCCCAGCAGCGGCGCCACGCGATCCAGCGCGAACTGCAGCGCTTCCTCGGCCGACTCCCCACTCACCGCCGCGTGCACGATGTCGCGTACGGCGTCGATGTCGCGCCGCTCGCGCGGCACGGCGGGAGCGGGCGGCGGCAGGGGCCGCCGCGGGGCGTAGCGCTTGCGCGGCGGCACTACCGCGCTGCGCCCGCCGCCTGGTACAGCCGTGCCTCGAACGCCTCGCGCACCTTGATCGTCATGGGCCCCGGCTTGCCGTTGCCCACCATCTTGCCGTCGAGCGTCACGATCGGCGTGACGTCCGTGGTCGAGCCGCAGACGAAGATTTCCTCCGCCCCCGCCAGGCGATCGAGCGGGATGGGCTCTTCCTTCACCGGCAGGCCCAGCTCGGCGATGAGTTCCATCACGGAGATGCGCGTGACGCCGGCAAGGATGCGCTGCGTCAGCGGGTGCGTGCGCAGCACCCCGTCGAGCACCGCAAAGCAGTTGGTGGCGGCGCCTTCGGTGACGATGCCGTCCTCGTGCAGGATGGCCTCGTAGGCCCCCGCCTCGGCGGCCGCCTGCCGGGCAAGGACGTTGCCCAGGAGGTTCACCGTCTTCCAGTCGCGGCGCTTCCACCGCATGTCGGGGAATGTCACGGCCGCGCCGCCCTCTTCGCGCAGCTTGCGCGAGACGACGAGCTTGGACGCCGCCACGAAGACCGTCGGCGCCGTGCCGGCGGGCGGGAAGTTGTGCGTGCGCGGCGCGGCGCCGCGCGACACTTCGAGGTACAGGAACGCCTCGCCGTCCTCAAAGCCGTTCCGGCGCACCAGTTCCTCGCAGACGGACTCGAGCGCGTTCACCTGCGCCGCGTTGAAGTCGATGCGCAGCCCGTTCAGGCCGTACACCATGCGCGCGGCGTGCGCGGCCCACTCGAACATCTTGCCGTTGACGGAACGCACGCCCTCGTAGATGCCGTCGCCGAAAATGAAGCCGCGATCTTCCACGGGGATCATCGCTTGCTCACGGGAGACATACTGGCCGTTCAGGTACAGGATTGTCATTGGAGCTCCAGGCTGGGTCGTTGAAGAAAACTACCGCTTTTCGCGCTTCGCTGTTCGCCGTCCGCCGACCGCCGTACTCAGCCTACCGTCTCCGGGCTACCCCAACAGACCTTCGATCGAACGAACAAGCGGCGCGAAGCCCAGTTCCCTGCCCGACACCCGGCTGGCCTGCTCCGCCGCCAGTTCCCGCTGCCCGTGGCCGAACAGCTCGGCCTCGATCCACGGCCCGGCCTGGGGATTCCGCCACCAGTCGTCGTTGAAGTGCTCGCGCAGCGTCACGTTCAGGAGGCTCTGCAGCTGCCACGCCCGCAGGTACCGCGCGGCGTAAAAGCGGGGATCCACGTCCACGAACGCATCGGCCCGCTGGTACCGGAAGCCGGTCGCACCCGTCAGCGTCTCCACGTACAGGTCGGGGAGCGACGCCCACGACGTGGTCTCGCCGTGCAGCTCCACCTCGTAGATGAGCTTGGCGCAGTAGCGCCGCAGGAACTGCAGCTCCTCAAAGCCCGCCGCGCGCAGGTACCGGGGCATGTCGGCCTTCGACAGGCCGGTGTAGCGCGCCAGCCAACCCTGGTCCTGCAGGCGATGGTCGAACAGCATGGCGTACGCCTCGGTCACCGAGTTGTCGCCGAGCCAGCGGAACTCGAACGGCAGCGCGCGTCCCATGTTGGCAAAGTGCAGCGCGTGCCCCAGTTCGTGCATCAGCGTCGTCCAGTCGTTCTGGCCGCCGTGCGGGCGCAGCACCAGGTACACCTCGTCGGGGATGCGCACCGGCGAGCAGAACGCCCGCGCGCGCTTGCCGACCCGGTCGCCGGTGTCGAAGATCACGCGCCCGTGCGCGTCGGGGCTGGCCCCCATCTCCGTCACGTGGCGCTTCACCTCGCGCTCCATCGACTCGGCGCTGAACGACGCGTCAAACTCAGGGGCGCGCATCAGCGCCACCGCGTCGGCGCGCGTCGCGTCCTTGGGTGACAGGTTGAGGCCGCGCTTGAGGAACTCGGGGAGCACGTCGTCCCACATGGGCTGCGTGTCGCGCAGGAAGTCGCGGCAGGCGTCGCGCAGCGGACGGATCTCGAAGCCGCTGAGCGCTTCCCACGTGTCGATGTAGTTCGCGCCCACGCCGAGCTGGGCCACCACGTCGTGCTCCCGCTGCAGCCGCTCCAGCTTCATCGGCGCCAGCTCCCGCTCCACCAGCGCCGCGCGCGCGTCGTCCAGCGCCTGGCGCTCGCCTTTGGCGCGCGTGTTCGCGATGGTGATGGCCGCGCGCTGGTACGGTTCCTCGGCGCCGTTGTTGCCCCGGATGATCGCGGAGCCCTCCCACGCGATCTCGCGCTCCTCCAGCGGCGCGAGCTCGCGCCCGCAGCGCGACTCCACCAGCCAGTCCAGCAGCATGCGCGCCGACCGGTGCGCCGTGCTGCCGGCGGGGGCGGCACGGAAGCGGTCGAGCACCTCGCCCATGGCCTCGTCGTTGTACGCGGCCTCGTGCCGCGTGAAGATGGCCTGCAGCTGCGCCCCTTCCTTCAGTCCGGCGTGCGCCTCGTAGTACTCACGCGAGAGTTCCACGAGAAAGGCCTCGCCGCGCTGTCGCAGCGCGTCGAGGCCGTCGTCCATCTCGTTCGCCATGTCCGCCTCAGCCGGCGAGCTTCGCCGACAGGTACGCGCGCAGTTGCGTGGCATCCACGCGATCCTGCGCCAGCGTGTCCCGGTCGCGCACCGTCACGGTGCCGTTGGCGGTGGACTCGGGGTCCACCGTGATGCAGAACGGCGTGCCGACCTCGTCCTGACGGCGGTAGCGCTTGCCAATGGAGCCCGCATCGTCGTAGTCCACCGTGAACACCGGGCGCAGGTCCTCCACGATCTTGCGCGCCATCTCGGGCTGGCCGTCCTTCTTGGTCAGCGGGAAGATGCCGGCCTTGATGGGGGCGAGCGTCGGCTTGAGGTGCAGCACCACGCGTCCCTCGGTCTCTCCTTCCACCGTCTCCTCGGCGTACGCGTTCACGAGCGCGGCCAGCGTCGCGCGGTCGGCGCCCACCGACGTCTCCACCACGAACGGCACGAAGCGGCGGTTGTTCACCTGGTCCACGTACTCCAGCCGCTTGCCGCTGAATTCCTGGTGGCGCCCGAGGTCGAAGTCGCCGCGGTGGTGCACGCCCTCGACTTCCTGGAACCCCAGCGTGCCGCCGAAGTCGAACTCGATGTCGAACGCCGCCTTGGCGTAGTGCGCCAGCTCCTTGTCGGCGTGCTGGTGGAAATGCAGGCGGTCCGGGTCGAGGCCGAGGTCGAGGTGCCACTGCATGCGCTGCGCCTTCCAGTACTCGAACCACGCCATGTCGCTCGTCTTCCCCTCGGGCGCCGCGGGATCCACGAAGAACTGCATCTCCATCTGCTCGAACTCGCGCGTGCGGAAGATGAAGTTGCCCGGGGTGATCTCGTTGCGGAACGCCTTGCCGATCTGCGCAATGCCGAACGGCACCTTCTGCCGGCGCGCCTGCTGCACGTTGAGGAAGTTCACGAAGATGCCCTGCGCCGTCTCGGGCCGCAGGTAGACCACCGACGCCGATTCTTCGACGGGGCCCATGAAGGTCTTGAACATCAGGTTGAACTGGCGCGGCTCGGTGAGCTGGCAGTCGGTGTGCTCGCCCGGCTTCTTGCTCGGCTTCCGCGGGCACACGGCGTCGTCGAGCTTGTCGGCGCGGAAGCGCGCCTTGCATGCCTTGCAGTCCACCAGCGGGTCGCTGAAGCCGCTCACGTGGCCGCTGGCTTCCCAGACCTTCGGGTGCATCAGGATGGCGGCGTCGAGGCCCTCGATGTCGTCGCGCGAGCGCACCATCGCGTGCCACCACGCGTCCTTGATGTTCTTCTTCAGCTCGACGCCGAGCGGACCGTAGTCCCACACCGAGCCCGTGCCGCCGTAGATCTCGGACGACTGGAAGATGAAACCGCGGCGCTTGCAGAGGCTGACGAGCTTTTCGATGACGTCTGGGCGGGACATGGCAGAGGCAGAGGCAGAGGCAGGGGCAGGGTGAAGGCAGGGGCAGAGACAGGGGAAATCTCGCCCAATTCGCAGCTACCGTCTACCGTCTACTGAGTACCGACTGTCGTTCCTAACAGCCACTGCCTACCACGGATCACACGGATCGCACGGATAGGCACGGATCAGGCAAACGACTGGAGCGGCTTGGTGGACGGACGGGCCTCACGCCCCGGCCGAACGATCCGTGCCTATCCGTCAGGATCCGAATCATCCGTGGCAGGCAGTAAGACTCCGCCCAACCGCTAGGCCAGCGCCTTCGCGATCAACCCGCCGTGGTCGCGCCCGTTCTCGATGAAGATCTTGTTGGCATCGTATCCGCTCGCCAGCACGCCGGCGATGAACACCCCGGGCACCGGCGTCTGCATCGTGGCCGGATCGTGCGCCGGCACGCCGGTCAGCGTATCCACGGGCACGCCCAGTTGCTCCAGCAGCGTCCCGTGCGGCGTGTAGCCGGTCATCAGGTACACTAGCGACGCCGGCAGTACCTGGTCGCCGCCGTCGGTGTGCAGCACCACCTCGCGCGGCCGGATCTCCGTCACGCGCGCGTTCCACCGGACGCCAATCGAGCCGTCGGCAATGCGGTTGGTCACGTCGGGCAGCACCCACGGCTTGATGTTCTTGTCCCACGTGGGGCCAAAGTGCACGATCGTCGGCCGCGCGCCGCAGCGCAGCAGGTCGAGCGCCGCCTCCACCGCCGAGTTGCCGCCCCCCACCACCACCACGTCCTGCTGGAAGCCGTCGTGCCCCTCGCGAAAGAAGTGCGTGACGTGCGGCAGGTCCTCGCCCGGCACGCCGAGCTTGTTGGGCGTGCCGAAATAGCCGGTGGCCACCACCACCGCCCGCGCCCGCGTCTCGTGCCGCTCGGCGCCGCGCGGCTCGGTGGTCACCACGAATTCCGCCCCGTCGCGCTGCACGCTCACCACGCGCTCGTACTGCCGGACGTCGAGCGCGTAATGCGCGGTGGCCGCGCGGTAGTAGGCCATGGCCTCGCGCCGCGTCGGCTTGTCGCCGGCAATCGGGAACGGCAGTCCGCCAATGCTGATCTTCTCCGCGGTGGAGAAGAACGTGATGTACGTCGGGTACTGGCTCACCGACGATACCAGGCACCCCTGCTCGAAGACCACGGAGGGAATGCCCGCCTGCTTCAGCGCGATGGCGGCGGCCAGCCCGCACGGGCCGGCGCCGATGACGACGACGGCAGACGGCGAAGAGCGGACGGCAGATGCGTCGTGGTCAGTCATGCCCGCCGCCCCCTCAGAGCCCGATGATCTGGTCCCGTCGCGTCCCCACCGAGACGTACCGGATCGGACTCTCCACCAGCGCCTCGATGCGGTCCAGGTACTTTCGCGCCTTCGCCGGCAGCGCCTCGAGCGTGCGCGCGTCCGCCGTGGACGTCAGCCAGCCGTCGAACCACTCGTAGTGCGGCTTGATGTTCTCCAGGTCGGCCAGGTCGCCCGGGAATTCCGTCACCAGCTGGCCGTCAATTTCGTATCCCGTGCACAGGCCGATCTTCTCCAGCGTGTCGAGCACGTCGAGCTTGGTCACCGCCAGCGCCGACAGGCCGTTCACGCGCACGGCATAGCGCACCACCACCGCGTCAAACCAGCCGCAGCGGCGGGGGCGCCCCGTGGTGGCGCCGTACTCGTTGCCCAGCGTGCGCACGCGCTCACCCATCACGTCGTCGTACTCCGTGGGCAGCGGCCCGCTGCCGACGCGCGTCGTGTACGCCTTCACCACGCCAATGCACTCGTCGAGCGCGCGCGGCGACACACCGACGCCCGTGGCCGCGCCGCCCGCCGTGGTGTTGCTCGACGTCACGAACGGGTACGTGCCATGGTCCACGTCGAGCAGCGAACCCTGCGCCCCCTCAAACAGCACCGCCGCGCCGCTCTGCAGCGCGCGCGTGATGGCCAGCCCCACGTCTTCGCTCAGCGCCAGCAGGCGCGGCGCCAGCGCCGCGAGTGCCGTGAGCGTGTGCTCCACGCTCGCGCGCTTGTCCGATCCGAAGCCGGCCAGGATGACGTTGGCGTGCTCGGTGCCCTTCTCGACGAGCGCGCGCAGGCGCGCCGGATGCTTGAGGTCGAGCACGCGCACACCGCGGCGCGCCACCTTGTCCTCGTAGCACGGGCCGATGCCCCGCCCCGTCGTGCCAATCGCCTTGCTGGCCGAGCTCTCCTTGTCCACCAGCTTGTGGTACGGCATCACCATGTGCGCGCGGTCGCTCACGTAGAGACGCCCCGACACGTCCACACCGTCCCGCACCAGCTGATCCACTTCCTCGAACAGCGTCTCGGGGTCGAGCACCACGCCGTTGCCGATGGCGCAGCGCACGCCGGGGTGCAGGATGCCGCTCGGCACCTGGTGCAGCACCGTCGAATGGTCGCCGATGTGCACGGTGTGCCCGGCATTGGCGCCGCCCTGGTAGCGCACCACCCAGTCGGCGCGCTCGGCCATGACGTCCACGAGCTTCCCCTTCCCCTCGTCGCCCCACTGCGCGCCGACCACCACGATGGCCCGCGTCTTCGCATCGAACATTTCGGCTCCGGCCCGGCTGGCGGGCGAGCGGATGGACACAAAAAAACGCCCCGGCGCATTCTCGCGGGGCGTTGAAATAATCTACTGAGCGTCCGGGGCGGTGGCAACGCGGGCCGCCGCCCCTCGCGCGGCCTCAGACGGTCGCCGGCACCATCAGCGCCTCGACGGCCTGCAGCTGTTCGGCGCCGAGCGGCAGCAACGGCTGGCGCACCGGGCCGCCCATGAGTCCCACCGCATCCATGGCCGCCTTCACGCCGGCCACGCCCAGGCCCGCCACGATCGTGCTCGCCATGGGCTTCAGCCGCTCCTGCGCCGCGGTGGCCCGCGCAAGGTCGCCCGCGTGGAAGCCGTCGTACACGTCTACCGAGAGGCCGCCCGCAAACAGCGACACGGCCACGATGCCGCCGCGCGCATGCCGCTCCAGCGCCGGCAGCAGCTGGCCGCCATTGCCCGTCAGCACCGTGAAGGCCGGCCCCTGCGACGCCAGGTACCCCTCCAGCAGCGCCAGGTCGCCCGAGCTGTCCTTGATGCCGATGATGTTCGGGTGCTGCGCCAGCTCCGCCACCAGCTCCGGC
>Ga0315271_10002206_pt1 | contig 12149 bp, 11 predicted proteins | sample C3_top_MG_FD_204664 | JGI IMG/M metagenome (GOLD analysis project Ga0315271, IMG submission 204664) | Sediment microbial communities from Yellowstone Lake, YNP, Wyoming, USA - C3_top | ecosystem: Environmental > Aquatic > Freshwater > Lake > Sediment | place: USA: Wyoming | collected 2017-08-01
AATGACCAATCTCGGGGAGGCAAAATCGGCCCGCGAGGCGGAGATCGCCTACGCGACGATGGCGATGGTGACAGATTACGATTGTTGGAAGACGGACGAAGCGCATGTCACCGTGGAAATGATCGTCGAAAACCTGCAACGGAACGCGGAGACCGCGAAGTCAATCGTCCAGGCGGTGATTCCCCTGATTCCCGCCGAAGCGAACTGGCCCTGCCACCAAGCGCTGCGCAGCGCGATTATGACGCACCGGAAACTCTGGCCGGCAAAAACCGCCCGGGAACTGGAGCCGCTGTTGCGAAAGTATCTCTGACAGGCGGGGCTTTCTGCTTTCCTTTGGGCAGGCAGTTCCTAATCATCGGTGCGCTTTATGGGCTTGAAATTGTTCAACACGCTGACCCGCTCCGTTCAGGCATTTGAACCGCTGGATGCGGCCGGGAAACGCGTCGGCATGTACTCCTGCGGGCCGACCGTCTATGATTTTGCGCATATCGGCAATTGGCGGACGTTCGTCTTCGCCGACCTGGTGCGGCGTTACCTCGAGTTCAAAGGATATGCAGTCCACCATGTCACCAACATCACCGATGTCGATGACAAGATCATCAACCGGGTGCGGGAACTGGGCATCGGGCTGCGGGAGTTCACCGGGCCCTTCGAGCGGGCTTATTTCGACGATTTGAAAGAGCTGGGCTGCCGCCCGCCCAACGACACGCCGCGGGCCACGGAACATATCCCCCAGATCATTGATTTGATCGCGAAACTTCTCGAGCGCGGCATCGCCTACCAGGCGCCGGACGGCTCGGTTTATTTCAGCATCGAGAAGTATCGCGCCGCCGGCTGCCAATACGGGCAGTTGGTGAAACTGAACTTTGAGGAGATGCGCGTGGGCGAACGCGTCGCCAGCGACGAATATGCGAAGGAATCGCTGGCGGATTTCGCGCTGTGGAAAGCGCGCGTGCCGGAGGATGGGGCGGTTTTCTGGCCCAGCCCGTGGGGCGAAGGCCGGCCCGGCTGGCACATCGAGTGCAGCGCCATGAGCATGGAGTTGCTCGGACCCAGTTTCGATCTGCACCTGGGCGGGGAGGACCTCATGTTCCCGCATCACGAGGATGAGATCGCCCAAAGCGAAGGGGCGGGTCTGCAGACCTGCGGACACCGCTTCGTGAAACACTGGCTGCACGGCGCCCACCTGCTCGTCGAAGGGAAGAAAATGAGCAAGCGCCTGGGCAATTTCTTCACCTTGCGCGATCTGTTGGGGAGGGGATTTACCGGGCGCGAAATCCGCTTTCTGCTGCTGACGGCCCATTACCGCGAGACGTTCAATTTCACACTGAAAGGCGTGCAAGACGCCCGGACGGCATTGCAGCGGATCGACGAATGCCTGAACAAACTCCGGGAAGTGGCGGCGGGCGCCAAGGCGGATCCAGATCCCCGATTGGTCGAACAATTCACGGCCGCTCTGGACGAGGACCTCAACATCGCGGGGGCGTGGGGTGTGATCTTCGAATGGGTGCGCGAGACCAATCGCGCGCTGGCGGAGAACGGAGTGTCGCCGGCGGCGGCGGCGGCGGCTTTGGCAGCCTGGGATCGTTTGGACACAGTGCTGGGGATTGGCGTCACTGCGGAAGTGGAGGTGCCGGCGGAAATCACAGCTTTGCTGGAAGCGCGTCAGGCAGCGCGCAAAGCGAAGGATTTCAAACGGTCCGACGCCATCCGGGACGAACTCAAGGCGCAGGGCTGGGTGATCGAAGACACACCCAAGGGCGCGCGGGTAAAGAAAGCCTGAAGCCATGCCGGGCCTGTTTATCACTTTCGAGGGCACCGAGGGCAGTGGAAAATCGACGCAGATTGCCCTGCTCGCCGAGCGCTTGCGGGCGACGGGCTACACGGCGTTAGCTTTGCGCGAACCGGGCGGCACCCCCATCGGCGAGGAAATCCGCCACACGCTCAAGCACAGCAAAGACGGCGACGCCATGACGCCCGAGGCGGAGCTGCTGCTGATGAACGCCAGCAGAGCCCAACTCGTTCGCGAAGTCATCCGCCCCGCACTGGAACGAGGCGAGATTGTGTTGTGCGACCGTTTTTACGATTCCACCACCGCTTACCAGGGTTACGGACGCCAATTGCCCCTGCCCCTGGTCAAGGCCATCATCGATGTCGCGGTGGGCGACACCCGCCCGGATCTGACGCTGCTCCTGATGGTGTCGCCCGAAACGAGCGAGCTTCGCCGACTGGCGCGTCAGGCAACGATGCCGTTCCTGCGGGACCGGTTCGAGGAAAGCGATCGGGCATTTTTCGAGCGCGTGACCCGCGGCTTCCGGGAAATCGCGGCCATCGAACCGGGCCGGGTGCGTGCGCTGCCTGCGGAACGGCCCGTAGAGGATATGCAGGCGGCAATCTGGGCGGCGGTGGAACCGCACTTGAGGAAATGCCGCCAGCGGTTACATTGAGACAAAGGGTTGCTGACATGATTGACGACACCATTCGGAAAATCGAGCTGCGGCTGCAAAGCAGTGACACCCTCAAGGACGATCGCCGCGCTGAGCTCATCGAGCTTCTCGCCACCCTGAAAGCCGAGGTCGCCGAGTTGTCCAAGACAGACGCCGACCAGGCGCACAGCATTGCCGGCTTCACCGACCTTTCAACGCACGAAGCGACGCGCCCCGAACAGGACCCCGCTTTGCTGAAATTGTCGCTGGAGGGCTTGGGCGCATCGGTGAGAGGGTTTGAAGAATCGCATCCCCGCCTTGTCCAGATTGTCAATTCGATCAGTCAGACACTGTCAAATCTGGGAATTTGAGCGCGGGCTGACGGTCTGCCATCGGCAAGAAATCCCCGATGCTGACTTGATTTTCCGGCGTGACCCCGCGATAACTTCCGCATGAAAACCCCGCGTCGCGATTTCTTGAAACAATCCCTCGTCATCACAGCCGCCGCCGCCGTGGGACGGTTTGGCTCCACCTCCGCGCTGGCGGCAGCGCCAACGCAAACTCCGTTGTCAGTCCGGCTCGGCGCCCCGGTTTACAACGCGCCGTCCGATCCCGACGGCCTCGCCCGGGCCCATCGCGAGATGGGTTACCGCGCCGCCTATTGCCCGGGCGTCTCGTTGAACGAACCCGAAAAGATCCGCGCGATTGAGACCGCGTTTGCCAAGCAGGATGTGGCCATTGCCGAGGTCGGTCGCTGGGTGAACCTCCTGGATGCCGATCCGGAAAAGCGCCGTCAGAACCTGCAGCAGGTGACGGACGGCCTGGCCCTGGCGGAAGCGGTGGGCGCGCGGTGTTGTGTGGATATCGCCGGATCCTTCTCCCCCACCTCCTGGTTCGGACCGCACCCCGACAATCTGGGCGCCAAATTCTTTGATGCGGCGGTGGAAAACGCCCGCAAGATCATCGACTCCGTGAAGCCGGCGCGCGCCAAATTCTGCTACGAGATGATGGGCTGGGCTCTGCCTGACAGTCCCGCAAGTTACGTGAAGCTGCTGAAAGCGGTTGATCGCAAGGCATTAGGCGTGCATTTGGATCCCTGCAATCTCGTGAATTCCCCGGAAAAGTTCTATGACAACGCGGCGCTGTTGAACGAGTGCTTCGACAAACTGGGCCGCTGGATTGTCAGTTGCCACGCCAAGGACCTGGCCTGGAAGTGGAAATGAACGTCCATTTCCGGGAAGTTGTGCCAGGGAAAGGCTCGCTGGATTATGCGACCTACCTGAAGCGCCTGGCCGCCCTGCCCCAGGGGCCCCCACTGATGATCGAACATCTGGCGAGCGCGGAGGATTACGCGACGGCTGGCAAATACATCATGGCCGCCGGCGAAAAGGCCGGGGTTTCGTTCGGCTAAGCGCATCTTGGAAAACGACTGATAGAAACGCAGCCGTCCGCGCCAGCGGGAATTCATTCCCCGGGTTCTGCGCTCACATGGTCCTGCCAACAGCTTCTGCGAGGGGGCGCAATTCCGCCATCAATTGCGCAAACACTTCGAGGGAAACCTGCTGCTGGCCGTCGCTCCAGGCTTCGGCGGGGTTGGGGTGAACTTCGATCAGGAGCGCGTCGGCCCCCATGGCGACCGCGCCTTTGCAGAGCGCTTTCACGAGGTCGGCGCGGCCGGCGCCCTGGCTGGGATCGATCACGATGGGGGAATGGGACTCGTTCTTGATGATGGGGATAGTGGCCAGATCGAGCGTGTTACGGGTGTAGGTTTCGAAGGTCCGGATGCCGCGTTCGCAGAACATGAGATTGGCGTTTTCGTTGGCCAATACATATTCGCCGGCCAGCAGCCATTCCTCGATTTTCATCGAGAGGCCGCGCTTGAGGAGGATGGGTTTGCCGGTTTTTGCGGCGGCAATGAGCAACTGAAAATTCTGGGCGTTGCGGGCACCGATCTGGATGATATCAGCATATTCTGCAATCATTTCCGCGTGGTTCTCAGAAAGCAATTCCGTGATCACTGCAAGACCGGTTTCCCGGCGGGCTTTGGCCAGCAGCTTCAGCCCCTTTTCGCCCAGGCCCTGAAATTCATAAGGGGAGGTGCGCGGCTTGAACGCGCCACCGCGCAGCATCGTGGCTCCCGCCGCCTTCACCGCAACGGCGGTGGTTAACAATTGGCGTTCGCTTTCCACGGAGCACGGGCCCGCCATGACGTGCAGCCGCCGGCCCCCGATGAAATGCTCACGCACCGGCACTTCCGAGTTCTCCGGGTGCGCCTCGCGGCTGACCAGCTTGTAGCGTTTCTGCACGGGCATGACGCTCTCGACAATTTCGGGAAAGACCATCGCCAGGGTCTCGAGCGATTGGTGGGTCAACTCATCGCCAATGGCGCCGATCACGATGCGGGCGACGCCGCGCATGACGTGTGGCTTGTAACCGCGCTTGCGGATTTCCCTGAGGATGGTGGTTTCCTGTTTCCTGGCGATGCCCGGTTTGAGGACGATGATCATAAAAGATTCAGCAATCGGTGGCGGTTAGTCGTGGAGGGGAGCTTCGAGGAGGCGCTGACGGCGTTCGTGAGCCGGCAGCCAGACGCGAAAGGTGGTGCCGCGGCCAACGTGGCTTTCCAGTTCGATGCGGCCGTTGTGCGCCCGCACGATACGCTGGACAATCATGAGCCCGAGGCCGGTACCCTGTTTCTTGGTAGTGAAGAACGGCTCGAAGATACGGTTCAGTTGCTCGGGCGGAATGCCGCCGCCGGTGTCCGAAACGCTGACCCAGGCTCCGTCGCCCGCCTCCCGGGTCTGCAGGGTGATGCGTCCGCCCCGGGTCATGGCCTGCATGGCATTCTTGACGAGGTTGACCAGAACCTGCTGCATCTGCGTGGCGTCCAGCGGGGTCAACGGCAGCTGCCGGAAAAGTTTGGTTTTAACTTCGAGACCGCGGTTGTCCAGCTCCGGTTTGAGCAATTCAACGGTTTTCTGGACCACTTCGTTGAGCGAGACCGGTTTGAGCTGGGGCGGGCTGGGCCGGATCGCATGCAGAAATTGCGTCACGATATAATCCAGCCGGTTGATCTCGCCCTTCGCCACGTTCAGATATTGTTCCAGGCGGCCGGTGATCTCGCCAACCTCGGAGTCGCCCGTCACGGGGGTTGCTTCCCGGCGGGGGCGCGAACCCGTCTTGCCCCGTGCCGGCTGCGCCTGCCGCAGTTTGCGCAACTCCCGCTCCATCAGCTGGAGATGAATATGCAGGGCGTTCAGGGGATTGCCGATTTCGTGGGCGACGCTTGCCGCCAGCAGCGTCAGCGCCTGGATGCGTTCGCTTTCGATGGCCTCGAACGTCTGCTGGCGCGCCTCGGTCGCGTCGTGCAGGATCAGCGCCACCCCCGTGCTCCCGGTGGTTTCGCCGTCCAGCGGCGCGGCGTAGAGCCGCAGGAAACGCGGCCGGGGATAATGCACCTCGAACTCGTGCCGCACCACCGCCGGCCCGCCTTCCGTGTCAAAGCGGGAAATCTTTTCCCAATCAAGCTCCGGAATGAACTGGGTGATCGGCTGGCCTTCGACATTCGGTTGCAGCCCGGCGATGCGCGTCACCGCCTGGTTGAAATAGAGTATGCGGCCGCTTTCGTCCACGACGAGCACACCGTCCTCGATGGTGTTGAAGAGGGTCTCGAGAAAGGTCCGCTCCCGCGCCAGGCGCTGAACCACCGTTTGCAGCCCTTCGGGGTCCAGCCGTCCTATCCGGCCAAGCACTTTGTCGAGAAAACTGGATTTCGGAAGCATATCAGCGCCGCGCTTCGGCTTAGAACCACTTCTTGCGCTTGAAATAAACGTAGGTTCCCACGGTGGAAATCAAGGTCACGGCTGCCGCCGCCGGGTAGCCATAGTGCCAGTCCACTTCCGGAAGATTCTTGAAGTTCATGCCATACCATGTGCCGACCATCATCAGCGGCGTGGTGATCACTGTGATCATCGTCAGCAATTTGACGACCTCGCCCGTCTGATTCGAGCTCATGTTCAGATACACCTGCAGGATGCCCGTGAGCGAATCCGTATAGCCCTGGGCGAGTTCGGAGATGTGGAACAGGCCGTCGTACACATCCCGGTAGTAAGGCACCATGTGCGCGCGAATCAATTTGAATTCCCCCCGGGCAAACCGCGCCAGCACCTCGCGCTGCGGCACCATGATCTGCCGCAGGTGAAGCACCTCCTTCTTAATCAGCAGAATCTTGTTGAGCGTGTCCTTGGTCGGGTGGGACAACGCCAATTGCTCCAGCTCCGCGATCTCGAGCGACAACTCGTCCAGCGCCGGTTTGTAGTTGTCGACGATCGAGTCCAGGAGCGTGTGCGCCACCCGGTCCGGCGCGCGCGCGATGTGGATATTGGCCTTGGTGGCCCGCTCCTCCGTTAACGCCACGCTGCGCAAAGGGCCTTCGTGATACGTGACCAAAAAATTCTTTCCGAGGAAGAAATTCAGCTCGCGGGTGGCGAACGTGCCGTCCGCGCGGCTGTAGTCCACCGCGTGAATAACCATGAAGAGGTAGGGGGAGAAAAGGTCGTCTTCCTTGGGCGAATATTCCTCCACCTTGGGGGAAGGGCTGACCATCACGCAATCCTCGACGGAAAGGGGGTGGAAATGAAAGACGTCCTCCAGCACGTACTTGGTCTCCTCGGGCGTCGCGCTCTCGAGGTCCACCCAGAGGAAGAGATTCGTATCCGATAGCAGGGTGGGCATCAGGAACATTTCGATGTTCCGACTATGCAGCCGGCCTTGAGTTGTGAATACGAGTGATCGGATCATGCCAGTCCGGTGTTTTTGCGCCGGGTTGCCCCAACTCTAATCCCCCGCCCGGCCAAGGGAAACAGAAAATGCGGCGCAAGTTTTTTATTCCGTCGCGGAAGAGTTTTATTTCTGGCCTTCGTTCGACCTCCCGCACAAGGTAACCATGGTTGCTCAAATCCCGCCCTGCGGAGCTGGCAGCCAGTGAAAGATGTTGAAGCAGCGACAACTGGCGTTGAGCGACCCGGCCGAATGGCTCGGGGACTGGCATCCGCTCGCCGAACAGTTGGGTTCGGCAGAGGGGTTGGTGGCGTTGAGTTCGTTAAGTTCGCTGCTGCAACATCCCCCGGTCGTCAATTCGGCGACGCTCCGCACGTTCCTTCGCGATTACCAGGCCCACATCCTGGTTCCCATCGAGCTGCCGGCGATTCGCGCGGCGCATGGCCACGTGTGCCGGAACGAGATCCGGGAGTTGATCGCGTTCGACCAGCAACTCGCCACCGGAAATCTGATGCGTGAGTTTGCCACCCCGAGCCGCCGGGTGGGCCAGTTCCAGCTGCAAAAATTAAGGCCGCTGCGCGACGAACGCGGGGTGCAACGCTATTTGCAGGCGGTTCTGGCAGGCGAAGCCCACGGCTGGCACACCCTGGTTTACGGGCTGACCCTCGCGGTCTATTCGCTGCCGCTCCGCCAGGGGTTGCTGGGTTACGCGCACCAGACCCTGCGCAGTTTCATTTACTCCGCAGCGCGCACCCTGCACCTTTCGGAAGCCGAAGGCAGCGAACTATTCGATGATGCCTGCGCGGGCCTTCCGCGCGCAGTGGAAGATCTGTTGCAAACCGCGATTCTGGCCTAAAAGCCCGTTTGAAAACTCTAAAGTCGGTCGTAGCAGCCGACGTAAGGAGGCTCAAATTACCCGGACTTAGTGAGTCCCTGCGGTCTAAAGTTAGAGTCTGGCTGCTACTTTTCAGACAGGCTCTAACGCCGTCTGCCGCCCTACTTGACAGCCAGGACCGGAACCCGAGAACGCTCGGGGGGCACAATTCCGCGCGTCACGAGATGGTCAGCCAGGGCCTTGCCCAGTTCGCCATAACCGCGTTTCAGTTCCTTGCGGAAGAGATCGGCATCATTCGCCGCCCATTTAGTATAACGGAGGCCTTCGCTCCGGTATTCCATCGGAAAGGAGCAGAGCTTGACGCCGTCGCTGAGCCGGACGAGATCCGCTTCTCCTTTGATACACAGATTGAGTCGAGGATTGAACTCGCCCTCGCCAGAAAGGGCCGCCGAAGTGATCCGGATCTGGATCGCGGTGCCCGCCAGGCGGGTCGCCGGGCCACGCCTCGAAACGAATTGAACGCGAGGCGATCCAGACGTCGATTCGAGAGCATTGAACGCTCCTGGCGACGGCAGCGGTCCGCTGACCAGCGCGAGAGGTTGATCCGTCAAGGGGGCTAGATTCTGGGCAACCTCGAGCGCAACCCGCTCCTCGAGGCGATCGGCCCGGGCGGCGCGACTGAGATTCTCATTCGACTGGCGCACTTTTTCGGGTGAGAGGCGCATGGCGATCTCGACTCCCTGGCTCCAGATACTGATGGGAACGGCCACAGCAATAGCTGCCAGCGAGACGACGCAGTTCGGGTGCTTGTCCATCCCGTCGAGCAACCATTCGGTTTGCTGGACGGAAGCCGACGACTCAAGTTCACCCTCGCCAACGTTCTGCACCGAAACGCGGGCCACCTGCGACGTGGCAAAAATGCCGAAGGCAGCGGAACCCGTATCGGCGACCTGGATCAATCCCGGGGTGGCATGGCCCGAAACCCCCGCCAGTTTCACTGGCGAAAGAAGTGCCGGCGATTGGGAGCGAACGGAGGATTTGGCGGTGCCGGCCAGGATGGGGGTGTCGTAAAGCGACAACATTTCCGAGGCGAGATCGCGCGCGATTTTGCGCAGGCCGGTTTGCAGCACCGAGTCGATCGCGGAGGCGCGGGTCCACTCGATGAACAAATCGGTGCCGCTGCAGTAATCCATCGAGCGCTCGTAGAGAACCACTCCGTCCGACGCGCGAACGAGGCGGTTGCGGGTTTTGATCTTCAGAGCGAATGAAGCGTCGCCTTTGCCAGTTTGCTCGAGGCTAACCTGCTCGACGCGGGACTGGAGGAGGGTGTCCACGCGGGAATCACCCCGGGCCTGGCCCACGCTCACCAACTCGCGTCCGCCGGTGTCCTTCGCTGCTCGAATCACTGCTGTACGGAACGATTCCTGGCGGGAAGCGAGATCGAGGGCGGCGTCCAGGTCCAGTTGCGCCGTCAGCATCTGGCTGGAATTCATTCTCTGGTTGGGGGAAATCACCCCCACGAGCGCCGCGAAGGGAGTGGCCACCAGGGTGAGCGGGCTCAAGAGCACATTCGCGCCGGGGTCGCTGCCGTAGGTGTTAATAGTGTTGCCCGCGAAACGGCTCGCCCGGTCGCCGGCAGTTTCCTGCACCCCTTCGCCAGTGGCGAAACTGACCGCCGCGGGGGCGGTGTCCTCCATGATCCCAATGGTCCCCAGGTTCAATCGCGCCTGCACCGGCAGTGCGGGCGGCGCGGAGGCGGAGAGTTTTCCACCGGGATCACTGGCGCACCCGGTGAGCCAGAGAATCAGAGCGCCGGATACGCCGGCCAGAACCGTCGGGCTGAGCGGGCGATGAGGGTGATTGGCAAACTGCGTTTTGGAATCCGTAAGCAGGCTTCCCCTGAAGATCCAAGACTTTGCTTTCATGAGTTAATCTATACCACAACCCGATAAAAAGCAGTTAATCGATAAAAAAAAGGCTCCATCGATCCAAACGATGCCGGGCCGTCGCCGGGCCGCTTTTGTGTTGGAATCCCGCGTCCGGAAAATTTATGTTCGAAGCATTATGGCACTGATGCACGAGATTGATTACCAGGTTTTCGGCAGCGAAATGCAGTATGTCGAAATCGAACTCGACCCAATGGAGGCGGCCGTCGCGGAAGCGGGCGGCATGATGTACATGGAAGATGGCATTGAGATGGAGACCATCTTCGGGGATGGCTCGCAGCAGCAGAGCGGTTTAATGGGGGTGCTGATGGGGGCCGGCAAACGGCTGCTGACCGGCGAGTCGATGTTCATGACCATCTTTCAGAACCGCGCCGGCGGCAAGAAACGCGTCGCTTTCGGCGCGCCCTATCCCGGCAAGATCATCCCGGTGCACCTCGCGGAAATGGGCGGCGAGCTGATCGTGCAAAAAGACGCTTTCCTCTGCGCGGCCAAAGGCGTCAGCCTGGGAATCGCGTTCAACCGAAAACTCGGCGTTGGCCTTTTTGGCGGCGAAGGATTCATCATGCAACGGCTCCAGGGCGACGGCTGGGCCTTCATCCATGCCGGCGGCACGATTGTCGAGCGCTCCCTTGCCCCGGGGGAAGTGCTGCGCGTGGATACCGGCTGCGTCGTCGGATTCCAACCGTCGGTCAACTTCGATATCCAATTCGTCGGCAAGATCAAGTCCGCTTTGTTCGGCGGCGAAGGTCTCTTCTTCGCCACCCTGCGCGGGCCGGGGAAAATCTGGCTGCAAACCCTGCCCCTCAGCCGGCTGGCCAACCGCATCTACGCCGCCGCACCGCAGACCGGCGGTGGCGGGAAAGAAGAAGGTTCGGTCCTCGGCGGACTCGGCCGGTTGCTGGGTGGCGACAACTCTTGAAAACCCGGGCGCTGAGCAAGTGTCCTGCGGGGCCGGACCGCGCCCGTCCCCGGGCGCAGCAACATGAAAAAATCAAGTCTGCTCGGAACAACCGCGCCACATGCCCTTCCAACGTTGCTGCGCCCGGGGACGGGCGCGGTCCGGAACAGCTCCAGAAAGCTCGCTGACAGACCATGATGATTTTTTTGCAAAAAGATTTTGATTTTCTCGCTGACACTGGTAGAAACAAGGACAGCAGTTGGTTTCGGAGTTCGTTTATTTTGTTTTTTTGAGCAGAATCCGCTTGGGCGCTTCTATTCCTCACGACCAAGTTCGCGGAGTTATACCTTTATCGTGCCGGAATGAATGCATTTGGTTTATTAGCCGCTGGCGGCAGCGCCAAGCAATACGAATTGCTTTATGTGTGGGATCAAGCCACGCCTGAAGCAAAAGTCATTATCTTTTGCCTCGCCATTTTCTCCGTCATGGCCTGGTCGGTCATGGTCGCCAAGACCCTGCAGATGCGCCGCGCCCGCAAGCTCAACCATTTCTTCAACGCCGAATACCGCTCCCAAAAACACGTCCTCGAAGTCTTCGACCGCCGGGTCCAGGCACCGGGTTGCCCTCTTTTCATGGTTTACCAGGCCGGCAGCGTGGAACTTGACGCGCGGCTCAAAACTCCCGAAGGCGGTCGCAAGAAACAGGTCTCTCTCAAGGGCATCGAGCATGTGAAGCGCTCGCTGGAAAACACGGTCGCCCGGGAATCCCTCAAACTGGAGTCCGGCTTGATCCTCTTGGCGATTGCAGTCAGCGGCGGGCCCTTCCTCGGGTTGCTGGGAACGGTTTGGGGCGTCATGAGCACCTTCGGCCACGTCGCCCAGCAGCAGAGCGCTTCCCTACTCGCGATGGCCCCCGGCGTTGCCGCCGCCCTGATCACCACTGTGGCCGGCCTCCTGGTGGCCATTCCTTCAATGTTCGGTTATAACTGGTTGGTCCACAACCTGCGCGTCCAGACGGTCGAACTGGATAATTTCGCGCAGGACCTGATCTCCAAGATCGAGACGGAATATCTGGATGACTAAAGGCATTGGAGCATGGCAATAACTTGTCAACAAGTTGTCAATTCCCTTGCTTACGGATCCCAGCGACCGCAGTCTAAGATGAGATAATCATGCGCCGGTTCTCCCAACGCAGTTCCCTGGTCACGCTGAGTGAAATCAATATCACTCCGCTGCTGGATCTTGCGTTTGTGCTGTTGATTATCT
>Ga0315271_10002207_pt1 | contig 12149 bp, 4 predicted proteins | sample C3_top_MG_FD_204664 | JGI IMG/M metagenome (GOLD analysis project Ga0315271, IMG submission 204664) | Sediment microbial communities from Yellowstone Lake, YNP, Wyoming, USA - C3_top | ecosystem: Environmental > Aquatic > Freshwater > Lake > Sediment | place: USA: Wyoming | collected 2017-08-01
GGTGAGCGTGCCATCGGATGCGCTGAGCCTGTTGCCGTCCGCATCGTAGGTGTAGGTCGTGGTGGTGCCGTTCGCCACGCGGGTGAGGATCCGTCCGGCGCCGTCGTGAGTCCAGGCGACCGACGCCGTGTAGGGCGGATCGGAGCGGTTCTCAGATCGGGTCTTCTGGCCCAAGGCGTCGTACCCGTAGACGAGGACGCCCGCGTCGGGATCGGTCGTGGTGACGAGGTGGCCAGCCGCATCGTAGCTGTAGCTCGTGGTCTTGCCCCGGGCGTCGATGGCCGTGGCGAGGTTGCCCGCGGCATCGTACGTGTAGCGAGTTGAGAGGTTGGCGGACGTCGTGCCCGTCACAGCCGTGGAGCACGGACTCGCGAGCACCTGGAGGTCGACGCCGGCCTGGGCGACCTCGAGCACCCGGCAGAGCCTGTTCGCGGTGTCGTACGCGTACTCGGTGACGACCGAGCCTGTGCCCGATGCGGTGGCGGACGGGTCGGGAGCGGTCATCCTGATGAGGTTGCCGGCGGCGTCGTACGCGTGGTCGGTGACGACGTTCTGCTCGAACGTCCGGGTGCCGAGCGAGGTGCCGTCGGGTCCGGCGCAGTCGCGCGGCCCTTCGTCGATACCGGGGATGCAGTTGGCGATGGTGCGGGTCAGGCGCCCGGCCGCGTCGTGGACGGATCGGGCGATGGCGAGGGTCGAGCCATCCGTGGTCGGCGCCCGGACGGCGGCGAGCCGGCCTGCGGCGTCATAGAAGTAGCTCGTGGTGAGGTCCTGCGTAGGCCCGGGGGTTCCTGCGACATCGTTCTCGACCCGCGTGATGAGGCGGGCATCGGCATCGTAGACGCTGGTCGTCACCCGGCCGTTCGGCGCGCTGGCCGAGGTCTGGTTGCCCTGGGCATCGTAGCCGTAGGTCGTGGTGACGTTGACCGTGCCGTTGGGGGTGGCCGTGCCGGTGCACTCCCACCAGTTCGCCGGGGGCGTGGTGTCGGTGCAGTTGAGCACCGACTTCGAGGCCTGGCCATCCGCGTTATAGAACGTGCGGCTGATCGTGCCCATCGGGTCCCTGACGCCGATCGCTCGCCCGGCGGCGTCGTGGGCGGTCTCGGTGGTCGCGGCAGCGCCCGTGCCGACCGCGACGATCGAGCGCGTGACGGCGCCCGTGCCGTCATAGGTCGTGGTCGTCCTCACGTTGGTGGTTGCGTCCTGGGTGCCGGGCGGGTTGCCCGTGCAGGCTCGTGGGTTCGTCGTCGGCGTGGTGCCCGAATCGGTGCAGTTGGCAATCGAGATCTTCGCGACCGCCCGGACGTTGGGGATCGTGCGGGCGGTGATGCCCGCGGTGTCGCGAACGGCGACCGCCGCGCCCGCGGCATCGTAGAAGGTTGTGGTCACGAGGTTCGTGACGGTGTCGTGGGTCCCGGCACCTGCGCACGTCGCGCCGGCGGCCGGCTGGGTCGTGCCCGTGTTGGTGCAGTTCGCGATCGTGTCGGTCGCCCGGTCGAGCGGGTCGAGGACGGTCGCCGTGACCGAGCCGTCGAGGTACTTGGTCGCGACAGCGTTGCCCGCCTTGTCGTAGACGTTCGTGATCACCCCGGCGGTCGTCGCCGTGGTGAGCTGCCGGCCTGCGCGGTCGTAGGCGAGCGTCGTCACCGCTCCGGTGGGGTCGGTCGTGGTCAGCTCGCGCCCGAGCCGGTCATACGTGTGGGTCGTCGTGAGGGCCAGCGTGCCGGGATCGCTCGTCTCGGTGAGCACGAGCCCCGTGTACGTGAAGGTGCTCGCGGTGGCGTCGCCCTCCGCCGAGGAGCCCCCGGTCTCGTTGCCCATGGCGTCGTAGGCATGAGTCGTGGTGCCGGCGTCGGTCGTCTCGGAGAGGACCCTGCCGAGGCCGTCGTATGACCGTGTGGTGGTGACCCCGCCGGCGTCGGTGCCGATCGCGTTGCCGGCGGCATCGAAGGTCGTGGCGCTGAGGCCGCCGGAGGGGTCGGTGGTCGAGGTCTCGCGGTTGGCGAGGTCATGCACGTGGGACGTGATCCGGGCGGAGGCGAGCCCCGTCCATGTCTCGCTCTCGGTGAGGGTGTTGCCCAACTCGTCGTAGCCGGTTGACCGGGTCAGGGCCGGGATCGACGTGTCGCCCGGCAGCGCCTCGGACGTCTGTCGGCCGAGGTTGTCGTAGCCAAAGGTGGTCACGTTCCCGACCGGGTCGGTCGCGGACGTGGGCAGGCCCGCCTTGCCGGCGGTCGTGGCCTGGCTGTACGCGGTGCTCGTGGTGACGTTCGTCTGGTGGTCGGCCGTGCCGGCACCCGTGCACGAGCTGAAGGGCGACGGCGCCCCGGTCCCGCTGGTGGTGCAGTTGCGGGTGACGGCGGTCTCGTTGCCCCAGGTGTCGTACGCGTGCTTCGTCACGCGACCCAACGGATCCTGCTCGAAGGCGAGCTGGTCGTTCGCCGTCCAGGCGTCGTTCGTGACCAGGTTCGTGGCGGCGTCCTGGGTTCCGGCGCCGGTGCAGCTCGAGGCGGTGGCCGGCGGGATCGTGCCTGCTGTCGTGCAGTTGACGTCGCTGCTCGTGAGGTGGCCCGAACCGTCGTAGGTGTACTTCGTGACGACCTTGGCCGAGGCGTCGTTGTCCGCCTCGGACAGGGTCAGGACGTCGTTCGTGGCGTTGTAGCTGGAGGCGGTGACGACGCTCGTCGACGCGCTGATCGGGGTCGTCTCGGTGAGGACGTTGCCGCGGGCGTCGTACGTTGCGGTGCTCACGGCAGACGAGGTGGCGTCGATCGGCCGGCTGATGGCCGTGGCGTTCGAGCTCGCGTCATAGGTCCACGCCGTCACGAGGCCCTCAGCGTCGGTCTGGCTCGAGACCCTGGCCTGGGCATCGATGGCGTAGGTCGAGGTATTCCAGGTGGGGCTCGCGCCGTACTCCTTGAGGATCTCGACGGTCGTGCTGCCCGCCGCATAGGTGAACCTGTTCCGGGAGGGCGTGGCGGCGGCGAGATCGATCGGGTCGGTGACGCGGTCGGCCTTGCCCGACGTCGCGTTGTAGCCGATCGCCCAGGTCACGGTCTCGGGCGCGCCCGCAACGCGGCGCCGGGTCCGGGTGACGGTCGTGAGCCGGTGGCTCGCGTCATAGCCCAAGGAGGTCATGACGTTGTTGTCGGGACCCGTGGTCGCGACGGCCGTCGTGCACGGGTTGGCGAGCGTCTGGAGCTGCACGGTCGCACCGTCCGACATCCGGCACAGGTCCCCGGTGGTCGCGTAGCCGAAGCTCCAGGCGCGTCCCGCGGAGTCCGCAGCCCCGGTGATCCGGTTGTTGGCGGCGTCGATCGTGAGCGTCGTCTGCCGACCGGACGCATCGGTCGCGGTCGCGGATGTCGCGGTCCAGGCGAGGCTGAGCGCCTTGCCGAAGCGGTTCTCGATCCTTGTCAACCGGCCCGGGGCGGCGTTGGCAAACGTCAGCCGGGTCTGGTCCTTGAGCGTGATGACGTAGGTGCCGGTACCCGTCGTAAGCGTCTCGAAGTGGCCGCCGAGGGGCGTCCAGGTCGAGCCGATGAACCCGAACGGCACTCGCCCGCCGTCAGCGCGATGCCACACGACGAAGCCCGATTCGAAGGAGAGGTACTGGGTGAGATTGCTGTTCCAGCCCACACCGAACTGCCCGGCGGTGCCTGTCTCAAGCGAGCTGTACGAGAGCGACAGGGCCTGCGAGGGGCCGTATGACGGGATGTCGAACACGTCGCGCGACAGGCGCGCCTCGCCGTTGGCGACGCCCACGTCCAGTCCCCAGCCGCCGCCGAGGTCGAACGGAACGCGCGTGATGTGGCTCTCGATCCCGCGACCGGTGTTCTCCAGGTACACGAGGCGGGACGCGGATGCCGAGTTGCCTGCCCTGTCACGCGCTGTCAGGCGCAGCGTGTAGGCCCCGGTGAGACCCGAGGTCGCCCACGTCGCGAGGGTGTTCGCGCTGACCGCGGTGGTGAACGTCCCGATCTGCGTCCAGGTCGAGGGTGTTGACCCGGCGCCATACTCGAGCTGGTAGTTCAGGAACGAGAGGGCGTCGGACCCGGTCCCCACGGCTGGGACCAGACCCGCGAGGGTCCCGTTGGCCGCCGGTGTCGTGAGCGACGCGGTGGGTGCAACGGTGTCGACGAGGACGAAGCCCGAGGTCGACGCGGCGGTCTTGGGCACGGAGTTGGTGAGGGTCTGGACCCAGCGGTAGCAGCTGCCCGTCACCAGGCCCGTCTCGCCCTTGGGCGAGACGCTCGTCGACGCGCTGCCGTCAGTGGCAAACGTCACGCCGACGCAGGTGCCGCTGGTGACGACAGCGCCCTTCTGGCGCTGGAGCGAGCGGGCGGTGATCGATCCGGAGCCTGCCGACTCTGTCCATGCGACTGTGTAGGAGCCCGTGTTGATGAACGTCGTCGTCCCCTCGTCGGGAGTCGTGAAGTTCGCGGACGGGGACCCGACGATGACACAGACCACCGCCGAGGTCGCCGTGCCCGTGTTCATGGCGCGGTCGGTGACCGTGTTCAGCCACCGGTAGCAGCGGCCGTCGGTGAGTCCACCCACCGCGAGGGGGCTCGGCGTGGTCGTCGGCGACCCGTCGGTTGTCCACGTGCCGCACACGCCGCCGGGGCACGTCGTCCACTGGCGCTGGAGGGATCGACTGTCAATCCCGCTGTGCGCATCGGACTCGGTCCAGGTGACGGTCGTGGATGTCGTGCCAATGGTCACGATCGGCCCGGGCGCGGGCAGGGTGAACACGGTCGCCGGATCTGTCGTGTCGGGAATCACGATCGCCGACGTCACCTGCGCTGCGGTGTTGCCGTTGAGGTCGGTCGCACTGGCGACCCACCGGTAGCAGGTCGCGGCGGCGAGGGTCTGACTGAAGGTCGTCGAGCCCGCGGCCGTGCCGGTCGTGAGGCTTCCGGCCGCCGGGTCGCTCACGAAATTGGGATCGCAGGTGGCTGGCGCGGTGATGGCCGCGATCTGTCGCTGGGCCTTCCACGGGCTGGCGCTGTTGAACCCGGCGATTGCCTCGATCACGCTGAGGGTGACCGGGTACGCGCCTGCGGCACCCGGGTAGGCCGCCGCGGCCGGCGTCGTGAACGAGAGCACGGGTGCGGTCTTGTCATAGGTGACCGTCTGGTGGGGGTTGGTGGTGCCCGTGCCATCGATCGTGATCGCGTCGCAGTTCGCCCCGCCGCTGGGTCGGTTGCCCTCGTTGGATCCGGCGAAGGTCTGGCCCGTCCGGACGGACTCACTGCCGTAGTAGCTGCCGCAGTCGGAGTGGACGTAGGAGAAGTCGCCGACCGTGTCGTGGGCGGTGGCGTTGGTGTAGGTGCCCTCGGCGAGACTCACCGCGAGCGCGTACTCGGCATCCGTGTCAGGACAGTCGGTGGTGCCGTTGCCCTTGATGTAGTCGGTCGAGCCCAGGACGAAGTTGCAGGCCACGGTGGTGCTGTTGATGAGGTTGCCCCAGTCGAAGGTCCCGGTCGTCGCCGTCGTGTTCCAGGCGATGCCCGACCAGCGCAGGAAGGCCGTGCAGCTCCAGGTGCTGTTGACGTCGCTGATGTAGCCGTAGACCGTGCCCTCCTTGATCCGGCTCGCGGCCGTGGTGGTCGACGAGGTCTCGGTGATGCGGCCGGTGAAGTTGGGGTTGCTGGCACACCAGTCGGCGAGGGCCTGGGGGGTCTCGAGGGCATCGCGGATGGGGGCAGGGACAGGCACAGGGGTGCCCTGGACGGCGAACGCCGTGGCCGAGAGGACGACCGCGAAGGCCAGCGCCCGAAGGCGCCGCAGGGTCGGATGGTGAGGCATCGTGCTCGCGCTCCCGGTCACGGCTGCACCGCCGCGTTCGTGCTCTTGAGGACTGGCGTGGCGTCGGGCAAGGCCCCGTCAACCGCGTAGCGCAGCGTGATGTCGGTCTCGACCACGAGGTCGAAGTCCTCCATGTTCGTGTTCAACGCGACAAGGTGGAGCGAGACCAGCCGGCCGTCGGGATCGAGCGAGAACGTCACGGGGTCGGTCATCCTGGTGAAGGCCGCGCCGTCCGAGGCGACGACGCCCGGGATGTCCGCGACCGTGCCCGTGGCCGTCACGTTACGCAGCGACGCGTTCTCCGCGTCGACGCCCGCGTCGGCAGCGCCGGTGGCGTTGCGCACGAGGCTTGGCAGCAGCCGCGCGGTCGCAGGGTCGAGCCCAATCCCGGGCGGGCTCTTGGTCGCGTACCAGCCGTCACCGTCGTTGCGGTACACGCTGCCGTCGCGCTCGAGCGCCTGGAGCCGTACCTCGCCCTTCCAGTCGGGATCCTGGCCCGGGACGGGGCCCGCCAGCATCTCCGAGTAGAACCCGTCCGCGGTGGCGAACCCGCGCTCGAGGAGGGCGTTGAGGAAGTACTCGTCCGCGAGCCCGAGCGTCTTGTGGGGATCGACCGGATCCGGGACCGGGATCCTGGCGCCGCCCGGCCGGGCCTTGATCGTGCTCCGCTGGACGATGCTGAAGCTGATCCCCGTGCCGCCCTTGGCGAGCGCCGTGGCCAGCTGGTCCGCGGCCGAGGCCTGGAGCGAGGAGAGGGCGTCCGCGCCAGCGCCAACAGTGAGGGCCGGTCGCGGCCAAGGGATCCCGGCACGCAACGACGCGACCAGCGCCACAAGGGCGATCACCAGCATTAGGGATAGCAGCGCCTCGACCGCCTGCCGTGCCCGGCCGATCCTGCCGGGCCGCCGCGAATCGCGGTCCGCTCCCACGAAGCGCACGCGGGTCTTCACCAGCGTGTCCCCCCGGCCCGAACGGGCCGCTCCGCCCAGGACGCTTGCCCATCAGGTCAAGGTCGCCTCGGGTGCCTCCTGGCGGGAACAGTGACGACCAGGTGTCATCACGCTCAAGTGTCGGACGGCCTGCGGACCAGTGCCCGTTGACACCCGAGGCTCTCGTGATCGACGCTCCCTCCCTACACCCCGTGGACGTCGCGGACCGGCGGGAGGGCGTCCGGGCGCCGGTTCGCGAGCACCGGGATCTGGCGCCGCGTCCTCGTGACGAGATCAAGGTCCAGCTCCGCGCGCACGATCTCCTCGCCGGAGCCCGCCTCCACGATCACGCGGCCCCACGGGTCCACCACCATCGAGTGGCCCCACGCCGGGATCGCACCCGGGCCGCCCGCGCCGCATGCCCCCGCGGCGATGACCCAGGCGCCGTTCTCGATGGCCCGCGCCCGGAGCAGCACCTCCCAGTGGTCGCGCCCGGTGCGCTCCGTGAACACGGCGGGCAGCGCCAGCACCTCGGCGCCGGCCAGGGCGAGCGCGCGGAACAGCTCCGGGAACCGAAGGTCGTAGCAGATGGAGAGGCCCAGCCTGCCGATGCCCAGGTCCGCGACCACGGCCGAATCCCCCGGGGTCACGCGCGCCGATTCCGTGTCGGCCGGGCCGTCCTCCACGGCAATGTCGAACAGGTGGAGCTTGCGATAGGTGGCGGCCAGCGCCCCGGAACGGTCGAAGAGCGCGGCGGTGTTGTAGGGGCGCCGCGGGTCGTCCGTCGCCTCGGCGGAGCTGCCGGCAAGGATCCAGCAGCCGGCCTCGCGCGCGATGGCCGCGAACGGGTCCGTGACGGGCCCCGGAACGGGCCCCGCCGAGGCCCGGAACCCGTCGTCCGAACCGCGGAACTGCACGTACTCCGGGAGGACAACCAGGTCGGCGTCCACGGCCGCCTCGCGGGCCAGCGACGCGGCACGGGCGAGGTTGTCCGCCACGTCATCGCGCGCCTCGAACTGGACCAGGGCGACCCGCAGTGTGCGCATGCGGGGAGTCTACGCGGGCGCCGCCGCCTGGGGCGAGCCGTGCCGGGTGCGGACGGGAGTCGCCACCATCCGCCCGGGTTGACCCGTCCGGCACGCGGGCATACAGTCCGAGGTGCCCCCGCTCCGTGCCGGGTTCGGGGTGTCCAAACGTCGCACGAGGATCTCTCCCCCAGTGGAGACCGGACCTAGACCCGCCGGCGCGAACGCCGGCACCCGCCAGGTCTGCCCCGCCCTCTGACGGCCTTGCCGGCCCCGCGCCGGCGATGCCACTACGGGCGGTTCGGACCGCCCCAGGTGGCAACCCATGCGATTCCTCTCGCAGTCCATCGGCCTGCCGGTACGCGACCCGTCCGGCGAGCCCATCGGCACCATTGCGGACCTGATCGTCGCGATCGGGAGCAGGTACCCGCCCGTGACGGGTCTCGTCGCGCGCACGGACCGGCGCCGGATCTTCATCCCGTGGCGCGACGTGGCCGGCTTCGACGAGACCGGCGCGCGCCTCGGCGTGCGCACCATCGACGTGAGCAAGTTCCGCCAGCGCCCCACCGAGATCCTGCTCAAGGCCAACCTGCTCGACAAGCAGATCGTGGACATCGAGGGCCGCAAGGTCATCCGCGTGAACGACGTCAGCCTCGACATCGTCGATGGCCGCCTCCGCCTGGTCGCCGTGGATGTCGGCGCGGCGGGCCTGCTCCGCCGGCTCGGCATCGAGGGGCCGTTCAAGACCATCGCCCGCGGGCTGCACGCCTCGGTCCCGGAGCGCTACATCGACTGGGAGGACGTGGACCCTCTCGACTCCACCATCGCCTCCGTGCGCCTCCGCGTCCCGCACGCGAAGCTGGCCGAGCTCCACCCGGCAGACCTCGCGTCCATCATCGAGGACCTGGCGCCCCGCGACCGCGCCGGCGTCCTGGCCTCCCTGTCGGACGAGGACCTCGCCGACGTGGTGGAGGAGATGGAGCCCGACGCCCAGGTGGACGTCCTCGAAGAGCTGACCCCGGCCCGCGCCGCGGACATCCTCGAGGAGATGAGCCCGGACGACGCCGCGGACCTCGTGGCAGACCTGGACCAGGAGATGCGCGACGAGATCCTGCGCAATATGGAGCAGGACGAGGCCGACGAGGTGCAGGAGCTGCTCGCGTACGAGGAGGACTCCGCGGGCGGCATGATGACGACCGAGTACATCGCCGTGGAGGAGCACCTCACCTGCGGCGAGACGATCGACCGGCTGCGCGAGCTGGAGCCCGACGCCGAGACCATCTACTACGTCTACGTCACGACCGAGGAAGGCCACCTCTCGGGCGTGCTGTCCCTGCGCGACCTGATCGTGGCGCAGCCCGCCACCGCCATCAGGGACGTGATGATCAAGGAGCCCGTCGCGGTGCTCGTGACCGCCGACGAGGACGAGGTGGCCGAGGTGGTCGCCCACTACAGCCTGCTCGCCGTCCCGGTGGTGAACGAGCAGAACCAGCTGATGGGCATCGTCACGGTGGACGACGCGCTCGAGACGGTGATCCCGAACGCCTGGAAGAAGCGGCTGCCCCACGTGTTCTCGAGGTAGCCGGTGGTCGGTCTCCGCTCCAAGCCCACCGAACCGAAGAAGCCGCGCCGGCGCGCCGGCGTCCTGCGCCCGATCCCCCGTCTGCCCCACTGGCGGGTGCGCCTGGCGGCAACCCTCGCCGTCCTGGGCCCGGGCCTCGTCAGCGGCTTCGCCGACAACGACGCGGGCGGCATCACCACCTACTCGCTGGCCGGCGCGAACTTCGGCTACGAGCTGCTGTGGGTCATCCTGGCCAGCCAGATCGTCCTGTTCTTCACCCAGGAGGCGGGCGCACGCCTCGGTCTTGCCACCGGGAAAGGCCTCATCAGCCTGATCCGGGAGCGCTGGGGCGTCCGCTGGACGGTGTTCGCGGCCCTGCTCATGCTCGTGGCGAACCTCGGGTCCATCGTGGCGGAGTTCGCGGGCATCGGGTCCGCCCTGGGGATCTTCGGCATCCCGCCCCAGATCAGCGCCGCCGTGGCCGCGGTCGTCGTCGTGAGCTTCATCGCCCTCGGGTCGTACAGCCGCGTGCAGTACCTGTTCGTCGCCGTGGGCGTGGCCGTGTCGGGGGCCTACATCTTCTCGGCCATCCAGGCCCAGCCGGACTGGAGCCAGGCGGCCCGGGCCCTCGTGAGCCCCAACCTGACGGCCTCGCCCATCTACTGGCTGGCCGTCGTGGGCACCGTGGGCACCACGATCACCCCCTGGGGCCAGGCGTTCATCCAGAGCTACGTGGCGGACAAGGGCCTGCGCCCCGATGACCTCAAGGCCAGCCGCGCGGACGTCTTCGCGGGCGCGATGATCACGAACGTCATCGCCGGCTTCATCCTCGTCGCCTGCGCCGCGACCCTGTATGCGAACGGCCTCAAGATCACCTCCGCCGCGGACGCGGCGCAGGCCCTGGCGCCCATCGCCGGCGAGGCGGCCACGCTGCTCTTCGCCATCGGCCTGCTGGGCGCGTCGTTCCTGGGCCTCGGCGTGGTCCCGCTCTCGTCCGCCTACACCACCTGCGAGGCGTTCGGCTGGGAGACGGGCGTCGACTGGAACTGGCGCGACGCGCCGGCCTTCTACGGCCTGCTGGCCTTCTTCATCGGGTTCGCGGCCCTGTTCGTCATGATCCCGGGCCTGCCGCTGATCCAGGTCATGTTCGCGGCCCAGGTGCTCAACGCCCTGCTCCTGCCGTTCGTGCTGGTGTTCGTGATGCTGCTGGCCACGGACAAGGAGCTGATGGGTCCGCTCGTGTCCGGGCGGTTCCTCAAGCCCGTTGGGTGGCTGGCGACCGCCGTCCTGGTCCTGCTCTCGCTGGTGCTGCTGGTGACTTCGGTGGCAGGCTAGGCGCACCAACCCGGCGAACCACACGATGTGCGAGGTCCCGGTCGCGCGCTGATCCGCGGCTCGCAATGGTCCCGTTTTGGACCCCAGGCCCGCCCGTAGCCGCCCCAGGTCCGCCCGTCGCCGCTCGGAGGCTGAACCGTGCGGTCACCGTGCGAAATCGCCGCCCAGCGGCCGGCAACTGATACTCTCGCCCACCAGACCGTCGATACCCAGCCGCTCACCGGAGCGAAACTGGCACCCACCGCACCGTAGGGCCGCCCAGCGGCTCGGGGTAGGCGTACGCCGGGTGAGGCGGCGGCTGGCGCCTCGCGCAGCGACCACCACGCCCGCTCAGTTGCGCGCGCGCCCGCCGACCTCGCTGATCCGCCGTTCCAGGAACGCGCGCTCCGGCCCGTTCGGCGAGAGGTCCAGCGCACGCCGGTAGGCGTCCGAAGCCTCGCCCCAGCGCGAGAGCCGACGGAGCAGGTCCGCCCGCGTCGCGTGGAAGAACCGGTACTCGGCGAGGGCCGCGTCCGCGGCCAGGGCATCCACGGCGGCCAGGCCGGCCTCGAGCCCGCGGACCTGGGCCACCGCCACCGCCCGGTTGAGCGCGACCACCGGCGACGGGGACACCCGCACCAGCACCTCGTACAGGCCCAGGATCTGGGGCCAGTCCGTGGCGTCGGCCGTGGCCGCCCCGTCGTGCACCGCGGCGATCGCCGCCTGGAGCTGGTACGGCCCCACGCGCCCCGCCCGGAGCGCGCGCTCCACCAGGGCCTCGCCTTCCGTGATGCGCGCGCCATCCCAGCGGGAACGGTCCTGGTCCTCGAGGCGCACCAGCTCCCCGCCCGGACCCTCGCGAGCCGGACGCCGGGCATCGGTGAGCAGCATCAGGGCCAGCAGGCCCAGCGCCTCGGGCTCCCCCGGCAGGAGCGAGGCCAGCACCCTCGCCAGGCGGATCGCCTCCGCACACAGCTCACGCCGAATCAGGGCGTCGCCGGACGACGCGTTGTAGCCCTCGTTGAAGACCAGGTAGAGGACCTGGAGCACGGATCCGAGGCGGTCGGCCAGGCGGTCCCCACCCGGAACGGCGTAGGCGATCCCCGCCTCGCGGATCTTCTTCTTGGCGCGGACGAGGCGCTGGGCCAGCGTGGCCTCCGGGACCAGGAAGGCGCGCGCGATCTCGGGCGTGGTGAGGCCGCCCAGGGTCCGCAGCGTGAGCGCCACCGCGGACTCCGGCGCGAGCGCCGGGTGGCAGCACGTGAAGATCAGCGCGAGCTGGTCGTCGGGGATCGGCTCCATGTCGTCCTCCGCGGCGTCCATCAGCGCCGTCGCCCGTGCTTCGTCGTCGAACGCGGCGTCCCGCGCGAGGACCGGGGCACGGTCCGCGAATCGGCGTGCGCGCCGGATGCGGTCGATGGCCCGGTTGCGCGCCGTCGTGGTGATCCAGGCCCCGGGGTTGGCGGGGATCCCGTGCTCCGGCCAGTGCTCCAGGGCTGTGACGTAGGA
>Ga0315271_10002208_pt1 | contig 12146 bp, 13 predicted proteins | sample C3_top_MG_FD_204664 | JGI IMG/M metagenome (GOLD analysis project Ga0315271, IMG submission 204664) | Sediment microbial communities from Yellowstone Lake, YNP, Wyoming, USA - C3_top | ecosystem: Environmental > Aquatic > Freshwater > Lake > Sediment | place: USA: Wyoming | collected 2017-08-01
CGAAAGTTTATGATTTGATATCCAGTCGCTTACTTCCGGTCACCGTGGACAATCTCCACCAGCTTGATCGCCTGCTGCTCCATATCCACCACCAGCGATTCAACCCGGCGGCGAAAGTGACGGTAAAAGGCCATCGCCGGGATGGCGACCATCAAGCCAAACGCCGTGTTGTACAAGGCGATTGAAATCCCGTGCGCCAACTGGCCGGGGTTGGTGCCGCCGCCGGTCTGCGCGCCGAAAATTTCGATCATGCCGATCACCGTGCCGAACAGTCCCAGCAGCGGCGCCATGCTGGCGATGGTGCCGAGCGAGGTGAGAAAACGATCCAGCTCCTGAGTGACCGCGCGCCCGGATTCCTCGATGGATTCCTTCATCACTTCGCGCGAGTTGTGGGCGTTCTTCAGCGCGGTCGCAAACACCCGCCCCAACGGTGAATCGTCGGTCAGCCTGGCGATCAGTTCCGGGCTCACGCCGCGTTCCTGATAGACCTTGATCGTCTCCAGCAACAGATTGGCCGGCGCAACTTCCTGCGCCCGCAAGCTATAGCTACGTTCGATAATGATGGCCACGGCGATAATCGACGCCAGAATCAACGGCCAGATCGGCCAACCGGCCGCCTCAATGATGGCAAGCACTGGATACCACTCCTGATGAAAACAACAGGCGGAATGTAGCGCCCGCAACCCGGTTTCGGCAAGCACCAATTGCGTGGACTGCCGTTTTGCCGGCCTTGTCGAGTTCTCCACAATTGGTGTGGATAAGTCTGTGAAGAACTGCCCGACGGATTCGCTAAACACCCGCCCGCAAAGGGAAAAGTGTTTTGGCACAAAAAGTAACCAGTCTGACTTAATTGTTTAATATCAATAAGTTACTAAATAACTGGCAGCGTCAATAGGGTTTTGAACATTTATTTTGTGCGCGCCGGGTGCTTGTGCATGAACCATGCCGGGGTGAACCCGTTATCCTGCGCGCCATGGATCATCTGGACGTCATTCCCGACGGCGCGCCTGACCTGCCGGTACTCACGGTGAGCGAGCTCAACCGCATGGCGCGCCGCGCGCTGGAATCGCAATTGCCGTTGTTGTGGGTGGAAGGCGAAGTCTCCAACTTCACCCGCGCCGCATCCGGTCATTGGTATTTTTCGCTGAAGGACGTCAACGCACAGGTGCGCTGCGTGATGTTTCGCGGCCGCAATCAGTTTGCCGATTTCACCCCGGCCAACGGCGACCACATCGAAATCCGCGCCCTGCCCTCGCTATACGAAGCGCGCGGCGAATTTCAGTTGGGCGCCGAAGCGATCCGGCGCGCCGGCGCCGGGCGCTTGTATGAAGCCTTCCTCCAACTCAAAGCCAAACTCGAAGCCGAAGGATTATTCGAGCCGCTCAAAAAGCGCGCCCTGCCCCGCTTTCCACGCCGCATTGGCATCATCACTTCGCCGCAGGCGGCGGCTCTGCATGATGTGCTGACGGCGCTGGCGCGTCGTATGCCGGGCTTGCCGGTGATCCTCTATCCGACCCCGGTGCAGGGCGCCGGCGCCGGTGCGCAGATCGCTGCCGCCATTCGCACAGCCAGCGCACGCGCCGAATGCGACGTGCTGCTGGTGTGTCGCGGCGGCGGTTCGCTGGAAGATTTGTGGTCGTTCAACGACGAAGCGGTGGTGCGCGCGATTGCCGCCAGCTCGATGCCGGTGGTGAGTGGGGTCGGCCATGAAACCGATTTCACCCTGGCCGACTTTGCCGCTGACCTGCGCGCACCGACCCCCACTGCGGCGGCCGAACTTGCCAGCCCGCTACGCCAGGAACTGCTGCTGCAACTGCGACAACTGGCGCGCCAGATGCAGCAACATCTCGTTCGCAAGCAACACAGTGAAATCCAGCGGCTGGATTACCTGTCGCGGCGCTTGCTTCATCCGGCCGAACAATTGCGCCGCCAGCACGCCGCCTTAAGCCAATGCTCACAACGCCTGCGCCACGCTGCCCGCACCCGCCTGACGCGCGAACAATTACGGATCGCGCAGTTGAATCAGCGGCTGATGACGCCGTATCGCTTCATTGAGCGCCAGCGGCAAGGATTGGCAGCGCTCAGTGCCCGCGCCCTGCGCGCGGGACAAAACAGCGGGGTACAGCGCCACCTCAGTCTGGAGCGTCTCGCCAGCAGCCTCGCCCACCTCAATCCGGAAGGCGTACTGGCGCGCGGCTACAGCATCGTCCATCTGGGCAATGGCGCGGTGGTGCAGGATGCCGCGGCGCTCAGTGCGGGCGACCGCATCGGCATCCGCTTTCATCGTGGACAGGCGCACGCCACGGTGGATTCGACGACCAAGCCTTAAGTCAGAAAACGCTCAACCCGGGCAAACGCCTGCGCGTCCAGATCGTCAGCCAGACAATCCAGTTCCACCGCATCCGGCCATGAACGCAGCCAGGTCAACTGGCGCTTGGCCAACTGACGGGTGGCGGCGATGCTCTGCTCACGCAGGCTCAAGCGGTCAATCCCGCCGTCAAGATAGGTCCACGTCTGACGGTAACCCACCGCACGCATGGCGGGCAGATCAGCGTTGAGCACGTAAGTCTGACGCAAGGTGTTCAGCTCATCGAGCAGCCCCCCGGCCAGCATCGCGTCGAAACGCGCGGCGATACGCTGGTGCAGCACCGCACGTTCGGACGGAATCAAAGCGAGTTGCAACACACGATACAGCAGCGCGGTTTGCACCTTGTCGAGCAAGGCCGACATCGGTGTGCCGGTGAGCCGGAAAATCTCCAGCGCGCGACCGACGCGTTGTGCATCGTTCGGCGCCAGTCGCGCCGCCGTGACCGGGTCGAGTTGCGCCAGCTCCGCGTGCAGAGCAGGCCAGCCCCGACTGGCCGCCTCGATCGCCAGCTTGTGCCGCAACGTCGCATCGGCGCGCGGCAAGTCGTCCAGCCCGTTCAACAGCGCGCGAAAATACAGCATGGTGCCGCCCACCAGCAGCGGCACCTTGCCGCGCGCGACGATGTCGGCCATCAGCCGCCGCGCGTCGTCGCAAAACGCCGCCGCCGAATAAGCTTCGGCAGGATCGCGAATGTCCAGCAGATGATGCGGCGCGCGCGCCAAGGTGGCGGCATCGGGCTTGGCGGTGCCGATATCCATGCCGCGATACACCAGCGCCGAATCGACGCTGATGATTTCGAGCGGAAAGCGTTCGACCAGACTGACCGCCAATGCGGTCTTGCCCGAAGCGGTCGGGCCCATCAGGAAAATGGCGGGAGGCAGAGGGGCTGACATGGCGGTCGATTATGCCGTAGCAACCCGGATGGCAAACAAAAAAACGGCGGGAAAACCCCGCCGTTTTACCTGGCTTGATGGAGATCAGACAGCGTTGGCGTATTGCGCCTTGGCCTTGCGCGCAGCGTCGATTTCTTCCGGGCCATAGGCCTTGCCCGACCACAGCATTTCGTAGGCGATTTCCTCGTTGCCGTTCTCGCACAGATCCAGCACTTTCTGGAACAGCGGCTGGAAGGTCGCGGACTGGTGCGATTTCTCGTGGTTATCGAAACTCGTCCAGAAGGTCACGATCAGCGCTTCCTTGCCCTTCATTTCACTTTCCACCGCCTGGCCGATAGTCGAGCCTTCGTTCGACACCTTGCCCGAATTCAGCGCGACAAAGCCGCCCACAAAGCCGGTGTCAGAATGATAAGTCTTGACGTTTTCACACAGGAAGGCGACCCGTTCCTGCAAGTCGTCCACGGTGTATTCGGGTTTCAATATCACGCGGTTGATGGTTACTACGCCGTCGGTCGGAAAATTTGCGATCAGTCCACTCATGGTTTGCTCCTGTTGGAAATGGGTTAAACAGGGTCCCCAGTTTATATACCTGAGTGTTTTAGTCAACTAATTTATTGAAAAAATAAATATGCGCATCAATCAATTGAATGCGCGGAATGGTTGAGATGATTACCAATTTATCAACCACTTAGGCGGTTGTGCTACACCCAATCATCAGATGTAGCTCTTTTGCACGCTGCGTTTACCGGGCAACTTCTTCATGATGACCACACCCTTGGCCACGTCGATGTCCGCCACCGGGATGTTTTCGTACACCGGGTTGAGCGGCTTCAGCATCCAGCCGTCGTCATGCTTCACGATCTGGCGAAAAATGTACTCGTCGTTCACAAAAGCCACCACATAGGAGCCGTCCTTGACCAGCCCGGACGGCTCAACCACGATGATTTCGCCCTGCTCGAATTCCGGCATCATCGAATCGCCCAGCACCATCAGCGCATAGGGTTCTGCGCTGGAGCAGTTGCTGGCTTCATTGATGTCCTGGATCGGGATGGTCTTGCGTTCGCTGCGTTCGTTCATGATGGTCTCATTAATACCTGACTAATTAGCTCAAGCTTATATTCAAATGCGGGCCACGTAAATTAAAGCCTGCAAAATCAGCGGCCACGCATGAACATGGCGTCGAGTTCCTTGAGGCTGACCTGAAACCAGGTGGGGCGGCCGTGGTTGCATTGTCCCGCCCGCTCGGTGGCTTCCATTTCGCGCAGCAGCGCGTTCATTTCGGGCAGCGTCAGATGCCGGTTGGCACGCACTGCGCCGTGGCACGCCAGGGTTGCCAGCAGGTCGTTGCGCCGCTCGGCCAGCAGGCGCGCCACACCGAATTCGGCGATTTCGTGCAGCACCGCTCGGGTTAGCTCCACCGGGTCGGCATCCTTCAATAACCACGGCACCGCGCGCACCGCCACCGAAGTCGGCGAGGTGATCGACAACTCGAAGCCGATGTCGCGTAGCTGATCCAGATGCGGGCTGATTTCCGCCGCGTCGCGGGCGTCGACCGTGAGCGCGACCGGTATCAGCAGGGTTTGCGCTGGGACAGCACGGGCATCGAGCGCAGTCTTGAGCTTTTCGTAGACCACGCGCTCGTGCGCAGCGTGCATGTCGACCAGCACCAGACCCTGCGCGTTTTGCGCCAGCACGTAGACGCCGTGCAACTGCGCCAGCGCGTAGCCGAGCGGCGGGGAATCGTGCGCCGTCTCGGCTGGCGCACCCAGCGGCGCGCTGCTAGATGGATGCGCGGCAAGCGGCGCGCCGGATAATTGATGCGCCGCAAGCGGCGCATAGAACGCCATCGCTTCGTTCACCTGCAACGGCATCGGGGTTTGCTGCGGCACCACAAACGGATTGAACAGTGGGGACGCCTGTTGGATAACCGGCGCGGCGCCTTCCACCGGCGTCGACAGCAGCCGTTCAACCGCATGAAACAGAAACTGGTGCACCCCCCGGCTGTCGCGAAAGCGGATTTCAGTCTTGGCCGGATGCACGTTGACATCCACCCGATCCGGAGGCAATTCGATGAACAGGCAATACGCCGGGTTCAACTGATGATGCAGCACGTCGCGATACGCTTCGCGCAGCGCATGGACAATCAACTTGTCGCGCACGTAGCGGCCATTGACGAACACATGCTGGGCATCGCGGCTGGTCGTGGCGGCGCTGGGGCAGATCACCCAGCCGGACACGCGCAGTTCCGCCGCCGCTGCCTCAACTGCAATCGCGTGGGTTTCAAATGCTTCGCCCAGCACCTGACGCACCCGTGCGGCTGCGGGTTCGGCATTCAATCGCAGCTGCACCCGGCCGTTGTGGGCGAGGCTAAACGCCACGTCCGGCCGGGCCAGCGCCAGACGCCGCACGGTTTCGGCGCAATGGGCGTATTCGGTGGCATCGGTCTTGAGAAACTTGCGCCGCGCCGGAGTGTTGAAAAACAGATCCTGGATGTCGAGCGTGGTGCCGATGCCGCGCGCCGCAGGCGCCGGCGCGGCGAGCTGGCCGCCATCAACCTGCACCGCCCAGGCATGGTCGGCGCCGGTGTGATCAGGGCTGGCGCTGCGGCTGCTGAGCTGCACCCGCGCAATCGCGGCAATCGACGCCAGCGCCTCGCCGCGAAACCCCAGGCTGGCCACCTGTTCAAGGTCAGCCAGGCTGGCGATCTTGCTGGTGGCGTGGCGCGTCAGCGCCAGCGCGAGTTCGTCGTGTGCAATGCCGCAGCCGTTGTCGCTCACTTTGATCCGCTTGATGCCGCCCTGCTCTAGTTCGATCTGGATGTCGGTCGCCCCGGCGTCGAGGCTATTTTCGAGAATTTCCTTCAACGCCGCAGCGGGACGCTCGACCACCTCGCCCGCGGCGATTTGCGAAATCAGTACATCGGGCAGGACGCGGATGGACACGATCAGTTTGTGAATACAACGCCGCGTCGCGCAGCCATCGCGCGACCCAGGCGTTCGATCCCGGCGGCGTCCAGCGCCTGCCGTGCCAGCGGCAGCACGTGGGTGTTTTCGAATTCGAGATGGCTGCGATTGAGCGCGATGAAACGGCGGGTGAGCGTTTCGTCCAGCGCCGTCGCCGCGCCCGCTTCAAGCTGCGCAAGCTGCACCCGCAGCCGCCGCCACAGCAGCGCCAGCTCGTCGTGTTCCAGCGTCAGCGTTTCAACCAGATCGCAGGCGCCGGGGGCATTCGCCTGTTCCAGCAGCGGGAACAGGTTGCGTTCCTCGTCGTCGTGGTGCTGCACCGCAGCGGTATCGAAGTAGGTCAGCACCGCGCGTGCAGCCTGCTGCGCCTGCACGTCGGCACCGTGTGCCGGCAGATGCGCCAGCAACTTGTCCAAGGTGTCGCACTGTTTGGCGATGCGGCCGTGACAGGCTTCCAGCACATCGAGCGGCCGGTCGAATCCAGGAGCCGCCGCACCCAGCAGGCTGGCGGTCATGGATTGCGCGTCAGCCGTGACGGCGCGGTCAGCGGATGCTTGTCTAAATAATTCCTGACGCCGCCAACGATGGCGTCGATCAGTCTGTCCTGATAATCCGGATCGTTGAGGCGTTTTTCTTCTTCCGGGTTGGAAATGAACGCGGTCTCGACCAGGATCGACGGAATGTCCGGCGCCTTCAGCACCGCAAACCCCGCCTGTTCAACTTGTCCCTTGTGAAGCGTGTTGACGCCGCCGATTTGCTTCAACACCGCATGTCCCAGCTTCAGGCTGTCGTTGATGGTCGCGGTTTGCGACAGGTCGATCAGGGTGCGCTTGAGGAAGGGGTCCTTGACGTCGATGTTGACGCCGCCGATGAGATCCGCCTCGTTTTCCTTTTTCGCCAGCCAGCGTGCCGCAGCCGAAGTTGCCCCGTTCTCCGACAGCGCAAACACCGACGAACCGCGCGCATCCGGCTTGATGAAGGCATCGGCATGAATCGACACGAACAGATCGGCTTTCAGCGCACGCGCCTTGACCACCCGTTGCCCGAGCGGCACGAAATAATCGCCGTCGCGGATCAGCACGCCGCGCATGTTTTCCTGCGCGTCGATTTTCTGCTTGAGCTTCTTCGCCAATGCCAGCGTGATGTCTTTTTCGTGCGAACCATTGGCGCCGCCTGCGCCGGGGTCTTCGCCGCCGTGGCCGGCGTCGATCGCCACGGTGATCAGCCGGGCGTATTGCGGTTCGGCCACTTTGGGCGGCTTGGAGGGTTTGGATGGTTCAATCAAAGCGGGTTGCGGCGAGGCAACGGGATTACCCATAGGTGGAGTAACCACGGCCTGAGTTGCTGGAACGGGGTTTGACTGAGGCAAGTTTGCCTCGACTGGATTTGATTGAACCGGGTTTGCCTGAACCGGATACAAATCCACCACCAGCCGATGACCATATTGCCCCAGCGGTTGCAATTGAAACATCGATGCCTTGACCGCAGTTTTGAGGTCGACCACCAGGCGCATCACCCCCGGGCGGTTGACCCCCGCCCGGATCGCGGCGATGTAAGGATCGTCCGGCGTCACCTGGCTGGTCAGCACGTCGAGCGCGGCGCCGGACTCGACGCCTTCAAGGTCGATGACTAATCGATCGGGATTCGCCAGACTGAAATACTTGTACGCCACCGGCTGTGCCGCTTCCAGCGTAATCCGCGTGTAGTCGGGCGACGGCCACAGGCGGGTGGCGGACAGTTGCAGCGCCTGCGCCCAGCCCGACGCCAGCACACCGCACAGCAGGAAAGTTCTTAACAAGATATGCAACATGTCTCCAGATAATCGGCGCCACGCGGGCTTTTGGCTTCGCACTCGACTTCGCGCGCCTCGTCCGTGATCGTCAAGCGGACCATCACATCCGGCGGCGGCAACCAGCCCGCGGCCTTTTCCGGCCATTCGATCAGGCTCACCGCCTGGCCGCTCACATCGCGAAAGCCGGCGTCCAGCCACTCGCGCGGGTCGTGCAGTCGATACAGGTCGAAATGATACAGCTCAAATGCAGGCAGGCTATAGGTTTCGGCCAGGGTGTAGGTCGGACTTTTCACCCGCCCGCTGTGCCCCAGCGCCCGCAGCAGTCCGCGCACCAGGGTCGTCTTCCCCGCACCCAGATCGCCTTCGAGATAGAGGCACATCCCCGGCGTCAGTTCCCGCGCCAGCCGCGCGCCAAATGCCAGCGTCGCCGCCTCGTCGGCCAGGTGGCAGCGCACGGTATGATTGATCGTATGCATGAGACAGATTTAGCGCGCTTGGCGCAGCAAATCAAGCAATGGGGACGCGAGCTCGGCTTTGCCGCCGTGGGCATTGCCGACGGCGATTTGAGCGCCGCCGAGGCGGGCTTGCAGGCGTGGCTGGATCAGGGTTTTCATGGCGAGATGGATTATATGGCGGCGCACGGCGTGAAGCGCAGCCGCCCGGCCGAACTGCTGCCGGGAACGCTCCGCATCATCAGCGCGCGGCTGGATTATTTGCCGCCCGCTTCCAAGGATCCGCATGAAATCATGGCCGACGCCAACGCCGCTTATGTTTCGCGCTACGCGCTGGGGCGCGATTACCACAAGGTGCTGCGCAACCGCCTGCAAGCCCTGGCCGAAAAAATCAGCGCGGAAGCGGGTGAGCACCATTTCCGCGTGTTCACCGACAGCGCACCGGTGCTGGAAGTGGCGCTCGCCGAAAAATCCGGCCTCGGCTGGCGCGGCAAGCACACGCTGCTATTAAACCGCCAACACGGCTCGTGGTTTTTTCTCGGCGAGATCTACACCAATTTGCCGCTGCCGCTGGACGCGCCCGAATCCAGCCACTGCGGCACCTGCCAGGCCTGCATCGACGTCTGTCCCACCCAGGCCATCGTCGCCCCCTATCTACTCGACGCGCGGCGCTGCATCTCCTACCTCACCATCGAACTCAAAGGCAGCATTCCGCTTGAGCTGCGTCCGCTCATGGGCAACCGCATCTACGGTTGCGACGACTGCCAGTTGGTGTGCCCATGGAACCGCTTTGCGCAGACCGCCACACTGGCCGATTTTGAAGTGCGCAACGGGCTCGACAGCGCCCAACTGCTGGCACTCTTCGCCTGGAGCGAAACCGACTTCAACGAGCGGCTGGCGGGTTCACCGATCCGCCGCATCGGGCATGAACGCTGGCTGCGCAATATCGCGGTCGCACTCGGCAATGCACCGCCCTCGGCAGACATACAGGCCGTACTCGGTACGCAGGTGAACCATCCGTCTGCCATCGTGCGCGAGCACGTGGCATGGGCGCTGCAACGCCAGACAGCTCGTTAGGCCGAGCGCAATTCGTCCTTCGCGTGGCGAATCACCGACGCGCCCGAACTCAACGCCAACCCCGCCAGCACCAGCGCCACCACGATATCCGGCCAGCCGTGCGAAGTCGCCCACACTCCGGCCGCTGCGCCCATCACCGCCAGGTTGCCCAGCGCGTCGTTGCGCGAACACAGCCACACCGAGCGCGTCTGCGCGTCGCCCTGCCGATGGGCATACAACAGCGCCGCCACACCGACGTTGACCGCCAGCGCCAGCAGGCTCACCCAGCCCATGATGAACGGTTCCGGCACCACACCGGCCGACCACTGCCAGGCGGACTTGGCGAGCACGAACACGCCGTAACCCGCCATCAGCCAACCTTTCCACAGCGCGGTGCGCGAGCGCCACACGGGCGCCAGCCCCAGCACGAACAGCGCAACGCCATAGTTGCCCGCATCGCCCAGAAAATCGACCGCATCGGCCAGCAGCGACACCGACTGCGCCGCGAAGCTGGCAACCAGTTCGACGCCGAACATCAGCGCGTTCAGCACCAACGCAATCCATAGCGCGCACCGGTAGCGCGGGTCGGGCGATGGCATATTGCACACCGAATCGCAGGCGCAGCCGCTCATGCTGAATGCCGCTTCATACTGTCCTGCGGGTAAAATCCTGTTTTGCTCATCCAGCCATAATGCCAGCCATGTCCACCAGCGCACACCCCCCCTCCCCAACCCTCCCCCGCAAGCGGGAGAGGGTTGGGGAGCAAACGCTGAGCCCAAACCGACCCATTGGCGTATTCGATTCCGGCATCGGCGGGCTGACCGTGGTGCGCGCGCTGATGGAGCGCCTGCCCTACGAAAACATCGTCTATTTCGGCGACACCGCGCGCGTGCCCTACGGCGTGAAATCGGTCGAAACCATCGCCCACTTCACCACCCAGATCGCGCAGTTCCTGCTGGAAAAAGACGTCAAGATGCTGGTCATCGCCTGCAACACCATGGCCGCAGTGGCGGCGCAGGTGGTCAAGGATTTGTCGCCGGTGCCGGTACTGGACGTGATCGACGCTGGCGCCGTGTCGGCGCGCGGCGGCAAAAAAATCGGCGTCATCGGCACCCCCACCACCATCAACAGCAACGCCTACGCGCGCGCCATTCACGACTACGCCCCCGACTCGCGCATCCATTCGCAAGCCTGCGCGCTGTTCGTGCCGCTGGTGGAAGAAGGCTGGCTCGATCACGAAGTGACGCGATTAACGGCAGAGGATTACCTGAAACCGCTCATGGCCGAACACATCGACACTCTGGTGCTCGGCTGCACCCATTACCCGCTGCTCAAACCGCTGCTGCGCCAGGTGGTCGGCGACGAGGTCGCACTGGTCGACTCCGCCGAAGCCATGGCCGAGCAGGTCGCGCAGCTTCTGGCCGAAAAACATCTGGCCAACCCCGGCCCCGCCCAGCCGCGTTACGACTTCTACGTCACCGACGTGCCGTTGCGCTTCCAGACCATCGGCGAACGCTTTCTCGGGCGCACGCTGAACAACGTGCATGTGGTGAAGTGGTGACCGCCAATCCGCCGACATGATCTGCGTCAATGCCCAGATCGAACTCGACGAGCGCGAAATCCAGGAAGACTTCGTCCGTGCCTCAGGCCCCGGCGGGCAAAACGTCAACAAGGTATCGACCGCCGTGCAACTGCGCTTTGACGTCGCCCATTCACCGTCGCTGCCCGATCCGGTACGCGCCCGGCTCATCACCCTGGCAGGCCGCCGCGTCACCCAGGATGGCGTGCTGATCCTCTCAGCCGAACGCTATCGCAGCCAGCGGCGCAACCGCGACGACGCGCTGGAACGGTTGGTCGCGCTGATTCGTGAAGCCTGCGAAGTGGATAAGCCGCGTCGGCCGACTCGACCGACGCTGGCATCCAAAAAACGGCGGCTGGATAGCAAGCAGCGACGGGGAGAAACGAAGAAATTACGGGGAGTGAAGCCGCGGACGGATAGCTGATCCCGCTGCGCGTCCGGCGCTGATTGACGCCCTGCCCGGTGCGCCTTGCGCGGGTTAAATTGTTTTTTCGTATTCCTCAAGCGCGAGCAACAGGCTCAGCCGATTTTCACGCGTAACCTGCTGCCAGGGCACGCCAGTCAGCGCCGATTCCAACGCCCAAAGCAGATTCAGGCTCGCATATCGTCCGCGCCGTTTTCCCCGCTTTCGTCTGCCGAACCGATGCAAGCAAATCCTGCTGAAATTTATCCATTTCCTTATCCATGATCGATAGCCTCGGGTAAGGCGTTCAAGCTCGCCGTGGCGGCCGCCCGCGCCTCAGGAATAGCCGCAAAAAACCGCGCCACCACTTCCAGCTTGCGCGTCCGCGTCATCGCCGGCAGGGCGTTCAGCAACAGCTTGCCGTAGGGCTTATCCGCCAGCCGGGTGTCGCAGATCATCAGCACGCCGCGATCGGTTTCGGTGCGAATCAGGCGGCCTGCCCCTTGTTTGAGGCTGATCGCGGCGTGCGGCAACTGGTAATCCATGAAGGGTTTGCCGCCATTCTTTTCAGCTTGGGCGATGCGCGCGGCGACAACGGGATCGTCCGGTGGCTGAAACGGAAGCTTGTCGATGATGACGA